>Ga0182013_10000067_pt1 | contig 118711 bp, 114 predicted proteins | sample 612S2MmetaG_FD_120487 | JGI IMG/M metagenome (GOLD analysis project Ga0182013, IMG submission 120487) | Permafrost microbial communities from Stordalen Mire, Sweden - 612S2M metaG | ecosystem: Environmental > Terrestrial > Soil > Wetlands > Permafrost | place: Sweden: Stordalen | collected...
GTACCAGCACTCCGTCTTGCCGACGGGCTGGTGTTCCACGCGTTGCGCGTACGCGTCGTCCGGATGCACTTGAACCGAAAGCGCTTCGCGCGCATCGATGATCTTGGTGAGAACCGGAAAGCGTTGCGCGGGATCGGCGGGCCCGGTTAGATCGCGACCCAGCTGCGCGCGCACCGCGGCGAGCGTTTCGCCGGCATAGTCGCCGCCGGTAATCGCGTTATCGTCCCAGCATTCCCACGACTCGCCCAGATGCGCGGTGGGGTCGCCGGACTTGCCGTAGCGTTTCACCAACGCGTCCCCGCCCCAGATAGCAGCGGCCATCTTGGGGACGAGGACGAGCGGTGCGGTTCGCGAGGTGCTAATCACCCCGGCACGGTTAGGGACTCTCGGCCCCAATTCCGCCGTGCAGTTGCGTCTCCATCTGCGATTCGCAGCCTGGGTGCCCGCACGCGCAACGGATGTTTGCGGGATCGCGGCCCTCGGGCGAATCGCAATACGTGCTGCAGGTGGCCTGCGCGAGCGGAATCTCGCAGAGGCAAGCCAGATTGTCGCATCGCCCGCGATTGCCGTCGGTGTTCGCCACTAACTAACGATTCGCGTCGTCGTGTCGCTACCACGATTGCTGGCGGCAACCACACCGATGATCGCGATCACGACGATCGCGCCGACGACGATCCAGAGCCACGGCACGTTGCTGGTGGTGGTGCTGGTGGTCGTCGTGGTCGCCGCATTCGGATTGGTGGTGGTCTTATCGACGGTAGTGGATCCGGCCGCCGGCCCGGACGATGTGGTGGTGGTCGAACCGGACGTCGTGCCGGCGGACTGCGCGAAGGCCATGCCCGGCGCGATCGCCAGGAATAGTGCGAGGAGCACGAGGCTGAGTCGGAAGATCGGACGCATCGGGTTTCTCCCCCTGGAATCAGAAATGTAGTGGTGCTTTGCCCAGGAAAATCAGTTCTGAAAACACCAAGCGCACGGCATGACGGACGAACTCGCGCCCATCGAGCACACGCTGACGTTTGACGGCGGCGTCGCCACCGTGACGCTCGACCGCCCGGCGGCGTACAATGCCCTCACCGCCGACATGCTCGATTCACTGCTCGTCACGTTCCGCGCATTGCAGCGCGAGCCGGACGTGCGCGCGGTCGTGTTTACCGGCGCCGGTAAGGGTTTCTGTTCGGGCCAAGCGCTCAACGATCGGCGCACGCTGCCCGACGAGAATGCCGACATCAGCATCGCCGTCGTCGAGCGCTACAACCCGTTGCTCGAGACGCTCATCACGTTCGAGAAACCGGTCGTAGCCGCGGTCAACGGCGTTGCCGCCGGAGCCGGCTTCGGCCTAGCGCTTGCCTGCGACTTTCGCATCGTCTCCGAAGACGCCGTATTCACAACGGCGTTCGTGAAAATCGGCCTAGCATGTGACGCCGGCACCACGTTGCTCTTGCCGCGCATCATCGGTTACGCGCAGGCGCTCGAGCTCTGCCTGACCGGCGAACGCTTCGATGCGCAGCGCGCGAATGCGCTCGGTCTCGTCACGCGGCTGGTAGCGGCCGGCACCGCCGGCGCCGAAGCCGGCGCGTTCGCGTGGCGGTTGGCCGAGGGTCCCGCATCGCTTGCGTACGTAAAACGCGAACTGGTGCGCAACGGTCTCGGCGACGTCCGCGCCGCGCTCGCCTTCGAGGCGGAAATGCAGTCCCTGGCCGGAAAAACGGACGACTTCCGCAACGGCCTCGCCGCCTTCAACGCAAAACGGCCACCGGAATTCCGGGGCCGTTAAACCATCACTTGCGACGACGATTATTGGTGCGGTAGGGTTTCCCAGACGCCGTTGTGATCGATCACGATGCGGATGTCGTTGGCGTTGAAGCCGTTGTGATCGGTCGCCGTGAACTTGTAGGTACCGGTCGTTCCGGTGTAGGGCTTCATGTTCTCGAAGGCGGCGACGAGCTTGTCTCCGTCCGTGCTCTTGGCGGTCCGGAGGGCGTACGCGGTGAGGTGTATGGCGTCCCAGGCGAACGATGCGAAGTTATTCGCGCCTGCATTGTACGCCGAGCGGTATGCCGCGAGCAGCTTCTTCTGGAGCGCGTTCGGATACGTGCGGTCGAGATCCATGTCGGCGTACACGCCGTCGCCGTCTTTGGCGGTAACCTTGAGAAAATTATCCGAAACGATGCCGGTCGTGCCGACGATGTGCGCTTTGAAGCCGAACTGCCGGACTTGACGCACCAGTAATCCCGCCGTGGGGGCGGCCGTATAGATCAACAGCGTGTCGGCGCCGCTGGCACGCGCTTTTTGCAGTTGCGCCGTCACGTCGGTGGCGGCAACCGCGTAGGCTTCTTCATCGACGATCGGCACGTTTTGCGCCTTGGCCTCGGCTTCCGCAACCGCGGTGCCTTGCACGCCGTAGAGCTGGTCGTCGTGCAGCACGGCCAGTTTCTGCGTTTTAAGGGTGTTCTTCATGAACGTGAAGAGCTTCGTCACTTCGAGTTCGTTGTGCGGCGTCGCTTCGAACGTATACTTGCGGATGCCGGTCTTCGTCTGCCAGATACTCAGCGTCGGCGTCATGTAGACTTGCAGCACTTTCGCATCGTTGGCGACGCGGGCAATTGCTTCGCTCGAAGGCGAGAGCGAACCGCCGATGATCGCGGCGACCTTTTCGCCCACGAGTTGCGTAGCGAGTTGCGACGCCGTGTCGGCCTTGCTCTCGTCGTCGAGAATCTTGACTTGCAGCGGATGCCCGTTGATGCCGCCCGATGCGTTCACATCGGCCACGGCGATTTGGATTGCGTTGCGTTCGGGCTCGCCGAGCGGCGCGTACGGCCCGGTAATCGAGAGGATCGCCCCGATCGAAACCGGCGCTCCCGACGGCTTGGGCGCGGCTCCGGCGATACCGGTAAAGAGCGCGAGCAACACCGCGCTACAAGCAAAAGATCGCAACAAACGCATCAAGGAAAACCCCTTATCACACAGGAGAAAACTTCTTCCGCTACGATTCTAGGCGAGCTATGTTCCAACTCCTTGTCGCGGGGCTGACGGTCGGTAGCGGTTATGCGCTGGTGGCGCTCGGGATACACATCATCCTGCGGGCCACCCGGATTGTCAATTTCGCACAGGGCGAGTTCACCATCATCGGCGGCTTACTCGCGCTCACGTTCGTCCAGCTCTTCCACGCCAATTCGTGGGTCGCGCTGGCCGGCGCAACCATCGCCGGCTTCGCGCTGGGTCTGGTATTCGAGCGGCTCGTGCTCCGGCCGGCGGCCCGTTCGGGCGAGATTCCCCTCACGATCGCCACCCTCGGAACGGTGTCGATCCTGCTCTACGGGCACGCGCTGATCCCCGGTTGGGGCAGCCTGCCACAGCCGCTGCCTTCGTTTAGCGGCGAGGCCTCCGACGCGATCAACGTCGGCGGCGTGTCGATCCAGATCCAGTCGATGTGGGTACTCGGGCTGCTGCTGGCGGCGCTCGCCGTGCTCTACATCTTCTTCGAACGCACCTACTATGGTAAGGCGATCCGGGCCGCGGCCAACAACCCAACCGGCGCGAAGCTCGTGGGCATCGACGTGACCAATGCCCGCGCAGTGAGCGTGGGCCTCTCGATCGCGCTCGCGGCCTACGGCGGAACGATCATCGGACCGATCACGCTCGTCGGCGGCGCCGGGGGCACGGCGATTGCCATCAAGGGCTTCGTCGGGGCGATCATCGGCGGCCTCGAATCGCCGGTCGGCTGCGTGGTCGGCGGCCTACTGGTCGGCGTGATCGAGAAACTGATCCAGGGCCTCCCCGGCGTGTCCTACGGCCTCTCCGACCCGATCGTCTACTCGCTGCTGCTGGTGGGGCTGCTGCTGCGTCCGCAAGGACTGTTCGGCGCGCGCAGCGCGGTGCGCGATTGATCGCGCGGCTGCGCGCCGACACGCGCACGCTGCCGATATTGGCCCTCATCGTGGTCATCTTCGGCATCTTTGCCTCGCACAACGCGACGTTCGCGCAAGCCGGCACGTACGCGGCCATCTTTGCCATCGCCGCCATCGGACTCTCGCTCCTGATGGGCAACGTCAACCAGATTTCGCTCGGGCAGTCGGGCTTCTTCGGCATCGGCGCGTACGCCGTCGCCTCGCTCACGACGACCTGGAATCTGCCGCCGTGGATCTCGTGGCCGCTGGCAACGCTGATCGGCATGCTCGTTGCAACGATCGTTGGTCTGGGCCTGGGGTTCATCGCGCTGCGCTTTCGCGGCCACTATCTCGCGATGGCAACGCTCGCATTCGGGTTGATCTGCGTCGGCGTCTTTCACGAGACGAAGTTCCTGGGCGGCGCGATCGGGATCGAAGACGTTCCGTATCCGAGCTTCGGAGCGCTCACCGTTTCGGGCTATCCGGCCTACTGGTTTGCGTGGATTCTGGCGCTGGGCGCTGCGCTGTTGACGCTGAATTTATTGCGCGGCCGCTCGGGACGCGCGTTCGAGGCGATTCGCAACGACGAACTCGCCGCGGAAGTGCTCGGCGTTCCCACGCGCCGCTATAAGATCTTCGCGTTTGCCTATGCCGGCGCGCTGGCCGGTCTCGGCGGCTCGATGTACGCCGCGTTTCTCGGCATCGTCGTGCCGGACGCGGTGAGCGTGCAGCTCTCGATCAGCTTGCTCTTGATGGTCGTCCTCGGCGGCAGCGGCGGCGTTTCGGGCGCGTTGATCGGCGCCGCGCTCATCGGGTTTCTCGACATCAGCGGACATCAATTCGAGAACACGCGCGAAGTGGTGTACGGCCTGCTCGTGATCGTGGTCGTTATCGCCGCGCCGGGCGGCGCCTTTGGACTGATCCGTTCGCGCTTCAAATCCAAACCGCTTGCGGCGCGCGCCGAAGCGGCGAGCACCGTCGCAGCGACGCCGATCGCGATCGGCACGCCGCCCGCGGACGGCGCACCCCTCGCGGTGTCGCACGTAACGAAACGCTTCGGCGGGCTCATCGCCGTCAACGACGTGAGCTTTACGCTCACGCGCGGAACGCTGACATCGCTGATCGGCCCCAACGGCGCCGGCAAGACGACGCTGTTCAACGCGATCAGCGGCATCGGACGGCTCACCGAAGGCCGCGTCGAGATCGCCGGCATCGACGTGACGGGTTGGCAGCCGCATCGCGTCGCCGCGCTCGGCGTCGGCCGGACGTTTCAAAACGCGCGCTTGTTCGGTGAGATGACCGTTCTCGAGAACGTCGTGGCGGGCGCGTTCCGCACCGAACGTACGTCGTTCGGTGCCGACTTGCTCGCATTGCCGTCGTCGCGCCGGTCGGAGCGCGAAGCGACGGATCGCGCGCGCGAAACGCTCGCGCGGCTCGGTCTCGAGCCGATCGCCTCGACGCTAGCCAAGGATCTCGCGTTCGGCGATCGCCGCCGCGTCGAACTCGCGCGTGCAACGGCGTCGAACCCGTGGCTGCTCTTGGTCGACGAACCGGCCGCCGGCCTCAACGCGAGCGAACGTAGCGCCCTGACCGCCGATCTGCTGAAACTGCGCGACGCGGGGATGACGCTGCTCTTGATCGAGCACGACATGCGGCTCGTGATGTCGATCAGCGAACGCGTGATGGTGTTGAAGTTCGGCATGATGATCGCCGACGGCAAGGCCGACGCCGTGCGCAACGATCCCGGCGTCGTCGCCGCCTACTTGGGCACGGCGAGCTGATGCTGCTCGAGATACGGGATCTGCATGCCGGCTACGGCGCGCTCGACGTGCTTCGCGGCATCGATCTCACCGTTGAAGCCGGCGAGATGGTCGCCGTGCTCGGTCCCAACGGCGCGGGAAAATCTACGCTGTTGCGCACGATCTCGCGCATCGACACGAACGTGCGCTCCGGCGCCATCACGTTCGACGGCCACGACTTGCTGCGCGCCTCAACCGTACAAGGCGTGCGCTACGGCTGTCTCCACGTCCCCGAAGGCCGCCAGCTCTTTACCGAACTCTCCGTCGATGACAACATTCGCCTGGGCGCGTTCACGGTCGACCGCAAGAACATCGACGCCGACGTCGCCGCGATCTACGAACGGTTTCCGGCGCTGGCCGACCGCAAAACGCAAACCGCGTTTTCGCTCTCGGGCGGCGAACAGCAAATGCTCGCCATCGGCCGCGCGCTGATGGCCGAGCCGCGCATGCTCATGCTCGACGAACCGAGCACCGGCCTCGCACCGCAAATCGTCGCCCAAATCTTCGGCATCCTCGCCGACCTCAAACGCGCCGGAACCGCGATCCTCATCGTCGAGCAAAACGCCTACCTCACGCTCCAGCACGCTGACCGCGCCTACGTCCTAGAAAACGGCGAGATCGCGCTGAGCGGAACCGCCGCCGAACTCACCGCCGACGAACGCGTCCGAGCCATCTACCTCGGCGGCTCCACCGACGAAGCCTAATCGGCATACGCGCGACCCATATTATCACTTGTCGTTGCATTATTTGTCCATCCAGAGCGCAGGTTCGCGAAGCGAACCGGAGTCGAAGGACCGCCACGCAACGACATCGATCGGGGTGGCCCCTCGACTGCGCGCCTGCGGCGCTGCGCTCGGCGTGACAAATGGGGAGGGCGCGCGCTGTGCTAAAGATCGACGGGCGCGTCAGCCTTTGATTACTTCGGCTTCGTAGCCGCGGGCGGCGATGTTGGTGAGGATTTGTTCGATGTCTTCAGGGCGTTGCAGCTCGCAGGTGAGGTCGAGTTGGGCGTACTTGGCGGGGACGCTGCCGAAGAGGCGGTGGTGGAGGACGTCGAGCACGTTGGCGTTCGCGTCGTTTACCGCCGTCGCAATTGCAACGAGGCCACCGGGTTTATCCACCATCAGCACGCGAATCTGCACGACGCGGCCGGCTCGCATGCGCGAGCGCACGATCACCGAGGCCAGCATGCCGAGATCGATATTGCCGCCGCACAGCAGCGTGCCGACGCGCTTCCCGCGGAAGCGCTCGACGTTGCTGCGGATCGCCGCCACGCCCGCCGCGCCCGCGCCTTCGGCCACGAGCTTCTCGTCTTCGAGCAAGAACGCGATCGCGGATTCAATCGCCGGCTCCGATACGAGCAGCACCTCGCGCACGACGTCGCGCACGATCGCGAGCGGAATGCGGCCGACCTTGGCAACGGCGATACCCTCGGCGATGGTGACGCCGCCGATCACGGTCGCCTCGCCCCGCATCTCCGCTAAGAGCGCCGGATAGAATTCCGTCTCGACGGCGATCACTTCCGCCTTCGAGCCGAACAGGTCGACCGCCAAGACCGCGCCGGCGATCAAGCCGCCACCGCCGACCGGAACGATGATCGCATCGAGTTCGGGGGCGTCTTCGAGCATTTCGAGCGTCGCTGTTGCCTGACCGGCGATGACGTTGATGTCGTCGTAGGGGTGAATGAGCGTCACGCCGGTGCGCTCCACCAATTCGTGCACGTAGGCCGACGACTGCTCGAACGTCGCGCCGTGCAGCACGACCTCGGCGCCGTAGTCGCGCGTGCGGCGGACCTTCAGGAACGGCGTGCCGTCGGGCATGACGACCGTCGCTTTGATCCCGAGGCGCGTGGCATGATAGGCCACGCCTTGGGCGTGATTACCGGCCGACATCGTGATCACGCCGCGCCGGCGTTGCTCCTCGGAGAGCAGTGAGAGCGCGTTGAGCGCGCCGCGTTCCTTGAACGAGCCGGTGACCTGGCGCGTCTCGATCTTGCAGAACACCTCGCCGCTGATGAGCTCGGAGAGCGCGCGCGAGCGATCGGTCGGCGTGTGTATCACGCCGCCGCGCAGCCGCTCGACGGCGGCCTGCACGGCGCTTCGCAGTTCGCCTTTGGTCGAAATCACGACGCGGTAACCGTCACCGGCAGCGACGTCAACCCGCGCAGCGCGTTGTTGAGCAGGCGCACCGGTTCGCCCGCAGGTTCGATCGTCTTGATGCGCCGCGCCATCGCCGTGAGCAGCACTTCCGCTTCGAGCCGGGCGAGCATCGCGCCGACGCAAAAGTGAATGCCCGCGCCGAACGCCACGTTCTTCGAGACTTTGCGCGTGATGTCGAAAACGTCGGGATCGTTCCACATCCGCGGATCGCGATTCGCCGCGCCGAAGAACGCCAGCACTTTTTCTTCCGGCCCCATCGTTACGTCGCCCACCGTCACTTCACGCGTGGTGGTGCGAAAGAACGCCGTCACCGGCGATTCGTAGCGCAGCGCTTCTTCGAATGCGGCGCGAGCGAGCGCTGGGTTCGCATGCAGCAGCGCCCACTGAGCGGGGTGGTTGACGAAACAGTACAGCGCGTTGCCGATGCCTTGCACGGTCGTATCGAGTCCGGCCGAGAGTAGCGAACGCACCAAGAGCGCCGCTTCGTCGGCGTCGATCTCACCGCTGTCGACCGATGTATACACGTCGGCGCCGAGCCCGCCCGGGGCGAGCGCATCGCGGCGGCACTGCGCGAGAATCCACGGACCGACGCGCGCCGCATCTTTCATCGCCGATTGAAACAGAGCGCCGTCGGGCGGCCCGTCGGCGTTAAACACCGCGTTGCCGTACGGCGCCAAGTTCTCGCGGCCATTTTTGGTCAAGCCGACCGCATCGGGAAACACCTCGAGCGGAAAGGCGTTCGCGCAGTCGACCATCGCGTCGATGCGGCCGCGTTCGAGCAGGCGCTCGACTAGCGCGGCGGCACGGGTCTCAAACATCTCGCGCATCCGGCGCAAGGCGGAACTCGAGAGCACCCGCGAGAGCACGGCTCGCGTGCGCGTATGGAGCGGCGGGTCGGCTTCAAGGATCAAGCTGGGCGGCCGCCACGGCTTCTCGGTGTGGAAATTTCCGAAGCCCACGCCTGCGCTCGAGCAGTAGGTCTCCCAATCGTTGAGCATCGCGTAGACGTCGACGTGGCGCGCCATCGCCCAGACGCCGTACTTCTCGAGCCGGACCACCGGGCCGAGATCGCGCAATTCGGCATGCATCGCGTACGGCTCGAGGATCAGCTCATCGCAAAACGGGTCGAGATGCGAGACGGGCGGTCCGGTATGCGTCGCGGTGGTCATAGGGCCCGATTACAACGAGGCGAGGCCGTAGCCTGCGGACGCAATCTCCGTACAGAGGTCAAACCACGAACACCCGGCGCAAGCGCCCCGAATCGCGCCGGTCGCGAACTGCTCGCGCAAAGCGGCGATCGCGGCGCGGTCGAGGATCAGCGGCCGCACGCCGGAGAGCGCGCGCAGCGCTTCGCCGTCGCGGCGCAGGACGGAGGCCTCATGGCAATGCGAGTCGCCGCTCCCCTCGAGCGGCGCGCAGATATCGTCGGGCCCGGCGACGACCTCGATCGGCTCACCCGCACCGATGCGCGCGACGACGCCGGCCATATTCGCAACGAACGCCGGCGAGTATCCCTTACCGGCGAACGTCAGGATGCAGAGGAGATGGTGTGCGCGCAGACGGACGATACCGCATGTCTTCCACGACATCGTCACCGCTCCCCGGATTGATGATGGATAGCCCGCTGCTGGTGTCGAGCATCCTCGCCCACGCGGTGAAGAACCATCCGCGCCGCGGCGTGGTCTCGCGCGACGGCGCGGAGATCGTGCGTTTCAGCTACGCCGCGTTCGGTGCACGCGTCGCGCGGCTAGCCAACGCCTTGCGGCGGCTGGGGATCGAGCCGGGCGACCGGGTGGCCAGCTTCGGTTGGAATTCGCACCGGCATCTGGAACTGTACTACGCCGTGCCGAGCATGGGCGCGGTGCTCCACACCGTGAACATCCGGCTCTTTCCCGAGCAGATCGCCGGGACGATCGCGCACGCCGCCGACCGGATCGTCTTTGTCGATGGGTCGCTCGTCGGCGCGGTACGCGCAGCCATCGGCGCCGACCCAGCGCTCGGCGAATGCCGCTTCGTCATCATGGGTCCGGCCGACCTGACGCTGCCCAACGCCGTCGATTACGAATCGCTCATTGCGGATGAGTCGCCGGAGTTCGCCTGGCCGCGGCTCGATGAGAATACGGCGGCCATCATGTGCTTCACGTCGGCGACCACCGCCGATCCGAAGGCGATCCTCTTCTCGCACCGCTCGACGTTTCTCCACGCCCTCGCGACCGCCGCAGCCGACGTGTTCGCGCTGGCCGAGCGTGACGTGGTCTTGCCGATCGTCCCCATGTTCCACGTCAACGCGTGGGGTCTGCCGTTCGTCTGTCCGCTGGTCGGCGCGTCGCTCGTGATGCCCGGCGCGCGGCTCGATCCGGCGGGCATCATCGAGTTGGTCGAGGCCGAGGGCGTCACATTTTCGGCCGGCGTGCCGACGGTGTGGTTCGCGCTGCGCGACGCGCTGAACGCGCGCGGCGCGGGCTTACCGAGCCTCGAACGCGTGGTGATCGGCGGCTCCGCCGTACCGCCCGCGCTCTTCGACGATCTCGAAGCGCTCGGCACGAAAGTCATCCATGCCTGGGGCATGACGGAGATGAGTCCGATCGGAACGGTCAGCACCCTGACGGCCGAACTCGCGGCCGCAACGCCGGACGTGCGCCGGCGCGAACGTCTCAAGCAAGGACCGTTTTCTGTAATCGTAGACTGGAAAATTCTCGATGACGACGGGAACGCCGTCGCCGCCGACGGCCACGCGCGCGGTGAATTATGGGTGCGCGGTCCGGCCGTTGCGGCATCGTATTATAACAACGATGCAGCGAGCGCCGCGGCATTCGTCGATGGCTGGTTCCGCACCGGCGACATCGTCACGGTCGACGATTTCGGGTTCATGGAAATCGTCGACCGGTCCAAAGATCTCGTCAAGTCCGGCGGCGAGTGGATCAGCTCGGTGGAAGTTGAGAACGCGCTGATGGGGCATCCGGCGGTGCGCGAAGCGTGTGTGTTCGGCGTCACGCATGCCCGCTGGATCGAGCGCCCGATCGCCGCCGTCGTGATGCGCGACGGCACCGCCGCGAGCGAAGATGAACTGCGCGTGTGGCTCGGCGAGCGCGTCGCAAAGTGGTGGATTCCGGATCGCGTGGTGTTCCTCGATGCCATTCCGCGGACGGGCGTCGGCAAGTTTTTGAAGCGCGCGCTCCGTGAGCGATACGCGGAACTCTTAACCTCCGGCGGGGATGTTGTTGCGCAAAATCCTTCTGAGTGATATAACGTATGCAACACTAGCCGGCGGATGCCCGCACGGCCCCGTCGGTAGCACCACTCGCGCAAGCGTTTGGAGAGAGGACTATCGAAACGATGGCAGTTCGTAAGAAAGCCACGCGTAAGAAGTCGACTTCAGCTAAGAAATCCACCAGCAAGAAGAAGTCGACCTCGCGCAAGGCGTCACCCCGCAAGAAGACGGTCCGCAAGGCCGCCAAGAAAAAGTCGTCGCGCAAGAAATCCACCAGCAAAAAGAAGTCCACGTCGCGCAAGAAGACGGCTAAGAAGACCGCCAAGAAAAAGACCGCTCGGAAGAAATCCGCACGCAAGAAGACGGGGGCCAAGAAGGTCGTCCGTAAGACCGGCGCCCGGAAGAAATCCGCTCCCCGCCGCAAAAAAGCGGCCGCGGCCTAACTCTAACCACGGAGGTTACGGGCGAGTCGCTCACACCGGCTCGCTCCTTTTTTTTATAATATGTATCTCGACGGATTTCCCGAACTTGCGTATTCCCGTCTCGTTCGCAAACGGGCCCGCGGCGTACCGATTCGCGACGGTGGCCGCGCCGTTGCCATCGCCTGGATGGCCGACGGCACCATCGACACCGCCGACACGATGGTGCGTTTCGACGTCACCGCCGGCGAAAAGGCTCCGCGCCGCCTAGCCGACGCGTTCCAGCAAACGAACGCCCAAGCGATCCGATTTTTCGGCGGCGACGACGTCGTCCGCGGTGCGCTCAAGGGCCTCGAACTCAATATCGAGGTCACCGGCGCAGCCTTCGTTTTCCGCCACGCGCCGCCGCTGCCGGTCAAGGTGACCCTGCGCGAAGGCTCGATGCGCGACTCGCTCGTCCTCGGCGAAATGGCCCGCGAACAAGCCGCCGCCTTCGACGATCCGAAGATTCTGATCGCCGAGATCGGCCACGAGGCCGTCGGGGTCGCAATCACCGATGCGATCGACAAGAACTGGTCGGAACTGCGCGTCGCCGTCCACCAGCCGCATCGCGGCAACGGCTATGGTGCGGCGATTGCCGCCAGTGCCGCGGACCGGCTCGTCGCAAGCGAAGGGCGCCTCGTCTGCGCCGGCATCCACACGATCGACGAACGCAGCCGCCTCTCGCTCGAACGCGGCGGCTTCCGGCTCGTCGACTACTACTTCACAGCTTACCGCCAGCTACATTAGTCCGCGAGCAGGCGCGATTCGGCGAGATCGATGTCGTACTGCATGTTGCGGAAGACCTCGTCGCCGATCTCGCCGGAGTGACGCATATCGGCGAGCGCCGCGCGTTCGGCATCGATCGTAGCCCGAACGAGCTGCCGCTCGAGATCGTGCTGTGCGACGTCGCTCGCGAGTAGCGAGCCGTCCAGGTGGGCGGTGAAGTGAACGGCCTGTTCTTCGTATCGGGCCCGTAGGCGGCCGGCGATTTCCCAGTGCGTGGTCGAGTGAAACGTGGGTTCCAACTCGACCAGTCGTGAGAGCGCGGCTTCCGCCACACGCACGCGCGCCATCGCCTGCGGGCGGTTGCCGGTGTCGGCATCGGCGACCCGCAGCCAGCGAATGAACCACGGCAGCGTGAGCCCTTGGCCGAGCAGCGTGACCAGAATGACGGCGAACGTCACGAACAGGATCAGATCTCGCGCGGGGAACGGCGCTCCGGCCGCCACGGTGTTCGGCAACGAGAGCGCGGCCGCGAGCGAGACGATGCCGCGCATCCCGGCCCAACCGCTGATAAACGCCCAGCTGATCGGCGTCACACCACCCTCGCGCGCAGTGAGCCCAACGCGAAACAGCGCGCGGATGCGCGACCCGATGATCGTCCACGCCAGCCGCACGAAGATCACCGTTGCGGCGATCGCCAGCGCGTACTGCGCCAGCGTGGCCGCCGGAAAGATGGCCAACTCGGCAAAGATCGCGCGCAGCTGTAAACCGAGCAAGATGAACAGCGCGCCGTTGAACACGAAGAACATCGTGTTCCAGACGCTGTAACCGACGAGCCGCGCCTCGGGGGTGTACATGCCGCCGCCTTTGCGGCTCATGACCATGCCGCCGGCCGCTGCCGCCAGCACGCCCGAAGCGCCGATGCGATCCGCCGCCAAGTATACGAGGAACGGCGTGATGAGCGAGATGGTCACCGCGATGACGTCGTCGGTCAACTCGCGCTCGTAGAGAAAGCGCGTCAAACGATACGCCAGCATTCCGCCGCCGATGCCGACGGCGAGACCGGCGACGGCGACGTAGGCGAACTGCGCGACCGCACTGCCGAGCGAAAACGTTCCGATCATCACCGACGCGACGGCGAACTTGTAAAGCACGAGTCCGGTCGCATCGTTGATCAAGCTCTCGCCGCCGAGGATGCTCTGCAGCCGGCGCGGCATGCCCGTCTCCTCCGCAATCGCATCGGTCGCCACGGTATCGGTGGGTGAGAGGATCGCTCCGAGCACGAAGCCGACGTCGAGCGGTAAGCCGATCACCCAATGGGCCACAAACGCAACGCTCACGGAGGTCACGACGACCAGCCCCGTGGCGAGTAGCGTAATCGGCTCGATGTACCGCACGAACTGACGCCAGTCGGTGACGTAGGCGTCGCCGAAGATCAGCGGCGGCAGAAAGACGAGGAACACCAGTTCCGGTGCGAGCCGGATGACCGGCATCCCCGGAATGAATGCGAGCGCGATGCCGCCCAGCAAGAAAACGATCGGATAGGGCTGACGGGTCCACTTCGCGACGACGGCCAGAGCGACGATCAAAGCCAGCACGAGAAAGATGTGCAGCTCGTTCATCTCCGACATAACGGCTAGCTTGCGCGCAGTTTCGGGTGAGCGCAGAACGTCCAGATGCCCATGCATGCGCAGAGCAGCCCGGACCACACGAAGACCATGCGCAAGTCGGAGAAGCGCGCGATCGTACCGATCACGAGCGCTCCGCCCGGAACGAGTCCGAGCAGGACCATCGAGTAGACCGAGATGGCGCGTCCGCGCATGTCATCCGGCGCCAGCATCTGCACGAGCACGTTCGACGAACCGGCGAAGCTCTGCGTCCCGAGACCAACAAACGTCAGGACGATCGCGGCGAGCACGTACGAATCGGTAACGCCGAGGGCCGAAACACCGAGCGAGGCCATCAACCCGGAGACGAACCAGATCACCGCGCGTCGTTTGACGTTGACGGCAGCGATCAGCAGCGCGCCGCCGACCGCACCGATTCCGGTCGCGGCCATCAAACCGCTCAGCCCTCCCGCGTCGGTATGGAGCACGTGGACCGCGTACGCCGGCAGCAAGAAGCTATACGAGCGCACCGAGAGCGCGGTAACGATCAACATCAAGTAGATCCAGCGCAGAACGGAGTGCCCGTAAATGAACCGGATGCCTTCGATGATCGCCGAGCCGAAGGAGGTGCGCGCCTTCGAACTCGCGGGCGAGGGTTTCATGAAAATGATCGCGATGACCACCGCAAACTTCACGATCGCGTTGAGCGACATGCACGGTGCGACGCCGAACGAGTTGATCAGAATTCCGGCGATCGGCGGACCGACGACGCTCGGCGCGTTGAAGCCGAAGGAGTTCAAGCCGATCGCGTTCCCGATGAGTTCGCGCGGCACCAGCAGCGGCACCCAGCTTTGCCGCGCCGGGGCATCGAACGACTGCGTCGCGGCTTGAAAGGCGCTGATGATCAGGATGACGGGCAACGAGGCCGTGTGCGTGAACAGCGCGGTGGACAGCAGCACGGCCAAGATCGCCGTCATGATGTTGGTGCTCAGCAAAATTGGACGGCGCGGATAACGATCGGCGACGACGCCGGCGAACGGCGATGCGATCAGCACCGGAATCATGCGCGATGCGCCGAGCAGACCGATGTAAAACGAACCGATCCCTACGTTCGGCGCGAGTTTCGCAACGTAATAGCCGAGCGCAGTGAATTGGATCCAGGTGCCGATGTTGCCGACGAACAGCCCGCTCCAGAGCAGCGTGAAATCGCGATACCGAAACGGTCCGAGAAAGCTTCCTTGCGGGTTGGGAACCGGGCGTTCGGCGGCAGCAACCTTCTTCTCCGCAGCGTTCATTCGAACGGCGCCCGCGCCGCATCGATCAGTGCCATCGCTCCCTCAACGCCGAACCGCGAGACGTCGAGGACCAGATCGTAATAATGCGGATCGCCCCAATCGAAGTCGTACGTTTCGCGCGCGTACGCGCGGCGGCCGCCATCGACGCGCGCGATCTCGGCTTGCGCGGCCGCTTCGGTGAGGCCGAGCGACTCGACGATCTGCGCCACCCGCCACGCCATCGGAGCGGTCAGAAATACGCGCAGGACGTTCGGGCGGTCTTTCAAGACGACGTTGCCGAGCCGGCCGACCACGATCACGTTCCCCGCATCGGCCGCTTCGTGGATGAGCTGCTCGATGCCGCGTTGCGTGTCGGCGTGCAGGTCATCGACCTCGGGACTCGGCTGAAACGCTTCCGGTACCGCGGCGTTCATCGACCGCAGCAAGCGCTGCCCGAAGCTGACCGGCCGGTATTCGATGCCTTCGACGACCTCGGGTGAGGTGCCCAAGCGCGCCGCAACCACCACCGGCAAGTCTTCATCGAGGAGCCGGTACCCGAGATGCTCGGCCAGACCGTGGGTGATCGCCCGGCCGGCCGCGCCGTACTCGCGCGAAATCGTGATGATCAACGCCCCACCGCCTCGTCCATCCCGTCTGCTTCCTCGGATGGACCGGCAGGTCCGGGTCGAAGCGCAGGCCCATGCCGATCATCGAGACGCGGGAACTGCGAAAGGTCTTTCGCTCGGTCAAGCGGACACCCGGCGCCGGCGGCGCGCTCAAGACGCTCTTCTCGCGCGAATATGTCGACAAAGTCGCGGTTACCGGCGTCACGATGTCGCTCGATGCGGGCGAACTGGTCGGCTATATCGGCCCGAACGGCGCGGGCAAATCGACCACGATCAAGATGCTCACGGGCATTCTCGTTCCGACCTCGGGTGAGGTGCGCGTGGCCGGAATCGTGCCGTATGCAAAGCGCAGCGAGAACGCGCGCAACATCGGGGTCGTGTTCGGACAGCGCTCGCAACTGTACTGGGATCTGCCGCTGATCGAGTCGTTCGAACTGCTGCGCGCGATCTACGGCGTCTCACCCGAACGCTACCGCTCGAACATGGACTACTTCACCAAACTGCTCGAGATGGACGAGTTCATGAGCACGCCCGTACGGCAGCTCTCGCTCGGCCAGCGGATGCGCGGCGACTTCGCCGCGGCGATGCTGCACGATCCGAAGATCGTCTTTCTCGACGAGCCCACGATCGGACTCGACGTCGTCGCCAAAGAAGCGATTCGCACGTTCATCGCGGAGATCAACCGCGAGCGGGGCACCACCTTCATCCTCACCACCCACGATCTGGCCGACGTCGAGCGCCTGTGCCGGCGCATCGTCCTGATCGATCGCGGTACGCTGATCTTCGACGGTGCGGTCGAAACGCTGCGCGACGGCTACGGCACGCACCGCACCCTCGTCGTCGAACTGTGCGATCCCGAGACGCACGTCGAGATGGAAGGCACGGAGGCCGAGCTGACCACGCCGACGGTTGCGCGGTTCCGCTTCGATCGCCGCACGATGTCGGCCGAAACGCTGATCCGGCGCGTGGCCGAGCGCTATCCGGTGAGCGATATCTCGATCGAAGAACCGGAACTCGAATCGATCATCCGCCGCATCTACCGCGAAGGCTACGTCGCCGAGCCCGACGGCGAGCCCGCCGCCACGTGACGTTTCGCATCGAGCCGTATCTCGAATTCGGCAAGAAAGCGTTTGCGCGCGAAGCGACCTACCGGATGGAGGTCTTCACCAACGTCGGCTCGATCCTCGTGCGGCTGTACTTGATGAAGATGGTCTGGGTGGCACTCTACGCGCAGAATACGGCGCCGGCGGGCGTTCCGCTGCACGCCATCCTCACCTACACGGTGATCGCGCTGATGATGTCGCTGGTGCTGGAGATCGACGGCACGCGTCTGATCCGCGACCGCGTGCGCGAAGGCTCGATCGCGACCGATCTGATGAAGCCGATCAACTTGCCGCTCTATTTCTTCAGCGACGGGTTTGGGCAAACGCTGCTGCACGGCGTCTTGATCGTGCCCTCGCTGCTGCTCGCGCTTTTCATCGTGCACATCGACGTGCCCTCACCGCTGGTGCTGCTCGCCTTTGCGTTCAGCTTCGCACTCGGCTACATCGTGAATTTTCTCTTGAACTTCCTGATGAACACGATCGCGTTCTGGACGCTCGAGACGTTTGCGATTCAACTGATCGTGCGCTGGGTGAGCGATGTGCTCGGCGGGCAGATCGTACCGCTGATCTTCTTCCCCGGCTTCCTCCAGAAGATCGTGCTCGCGTTGCCGTTCGCCGCCGTGTACTCAACGCCGCTCTTGATCTACACGGGCACCATTGCGCCCAGCGCCTATCCCGCCGCGTTTGCATCGCAACTCGCTTGGGGCGGCGGGTTCGCCGTGCTGGCGACGTTCCTCTGGCGCGGGGCGCTCAAACGCGTCGTCGTCCAAGGCGGCTAACGCGCGAGTAGCGCGCGCAGCGGCAGGAACGGCACGACGTAGAGCGCGGCCGGCTTGGTGAAATGGCCGACGTCCGCCGTCATCAGTTCGGGCGGATCGGACGGGGTGAGCGTGCGGCAACCCGCCGGCGAACAGAGGCGATCGGTCAGCGATACGTAGACGGCACCGGCGCGCGGAACGAGTTCCCGCAGGTTCCGGTCGGCAGCGAAGATCGAGGTCGCGAGCCCGTCCTTCATCACCGCCGGAATGCCGGCACCGGGCGCCGCTCGCCAGTGTCTCGCGATCAGCGTCGGAAGAAACTCGTTCCAGAGCGGCGATGGTCCGGCAACCACGATGTGTTTTACGCCCACGGCACGTAAGCGCGCGATCGTCGCTTGCACGCCCGCGGCGAGATCGCTGCCGGTTTCGTAGGAACCGTATTCGCTCCACGCGGCGAACACCACGACGACGTCCGGCGGGTACTGCGCGATCTTTTCGATCACCGTCGCGTTGGAGTCGTTGCAGGTCGGGAAGGGCGATCGGCCGAGCAACGGCGCGCACTGATCGCGTGTCATCTGGCGGACGTTGACCGCCGGCTCGTACGTTGCCGCGAGACCGGTGTAGAGCCGCGCTGCGAACGAGTCTCCCCATACGAAGATGCTGCGTTCGCCGGGACGTCGCGGCTGATAGCACGCGGGCGCGTAAGCACCAGCGGGGATCAGTTCCGGAAGCGAGCATGTCAGCGCGCGCGTTTCCGCTTTGTAGTCGTCGTTCACGACAACGTACCGCCGCAGCGGTTGTGGAATGCGCATCGGAAATCCGGCGGCCCCCGCGACGATCGAGCCGATCGCTGCGACGGCGAGCAGCGCCGCCGCGAGGCGCGGCACCCAGCGTTCGGGATGCGGCCCAAAGCGAATCGGCCGTTCCACAAAAACGTAGGTGAGTTGGGCCAGCGCGAGCGCCGCCGCCACCGCTGCGATGCGCGCTGCAACGGAACTTTCGCTGAAGGTCCCGATGGCGAGAAACGACAGTAGCGGCCAGTGCCAAAGGTAGAGCGGGTAGCTGATTTTGCCGAGCCACACCATCGGCTTCACACCGAGCAACGCGCGGGCGGCCCACGTCCCGCCCCCCGTTGCCATGAGGCCCGCCGTTGCAAGTGTCGGCAGCAAATTCCACCACGGCGTTGCCATAGAGACGGCGACCGACGCAACGATGATGACGAGGCACCCGGCGGCGATCGTGGAGGCCATTCGCGGCGTCGCGTGCACCCCGCGCGCGCACACCGCGGCGCCGAGCATCAGTTCCCAAAAGCGCGTGAAGGGCAGATAGAAGGCGGCGTTCGGCGAGTAGAAGTCGACGATCGCGACGTCGGCCGCAAACGATGCGACGGCAATACCCAGCGCGATCGGCAGCATCCGCGCGCGCACAGATGCGGCCCACATCATCACGAAGGGCCAGACGAGGTAGAACTGCTCCTCGACGCTGAGCGACCATAGATGCAGCAGCGGCTTCGTGATTGAGGACCGGTCGAAGTACACCGACTGCAGAACGAATTGAACGTTGGCGAAGAACAGCGCGCCGCCAGTCGCGTTCTGGCCGAGCCGTCGATACTCGAGCGGCAGCAGCATGAACCAGCCGGCGATGAGCGACGCCATGAGGACGAGCAACAGCGCCGGTACGATCCGCCGGATGCGGCGCGCGTAGAACGCCGCAACGCGAAACGTGCCCGCGGCGATCGCATCTTGGATCACGCCGGTGATTAAATAGCCCGAGATGACGAAAAAGATGTCGACGCCGAGAAAGCCGCCCGGCAGCAGATCGGGAAAGGCGTGGAACACGACGACCGCCGTAACAGCGATCGCGCGCAGCCCGTCGATGTCGGCGCGATACGGCCGGAGCACCATTTCCCGCGGTTGGCCTCGGCGTTCGAGCGAACCTTCGCCGCGTCGTCCAAGGCGGCGAGCCCCCCGATGACCAAGGAGCGCCTATGACGCGCGGGCCGCAAACGCTATTTACCAAAATCTGGGACGAGCATCGGGCCGGCGTCCGTGCCGATGGGCGCGATATCATCTATATGGACCGCCACCTCGTGCACGACTTGCACGGCTCGCACGCGTTCGCGAAGCTCGAGCAGACGGATCGCACGGTGCGCCGTCCGGATCTCACCTTCGGCGTGCTCGATCACTCGGTCGCGACAATGCCCGGCCGCACCGACGAGTCGAATCCCAAGGGCTTGCCGTTCGCGCAAGGGATGCGGGCGGGCGCCGAACGGTTCGGCTTCCGGCTCTTCGACATCGCCGACGCCGAGCAAGGCATCTCGCACGTGGTGGCGCCGGAGCTCGGGCTCGTGCTGCCCGGCTCGACGTACGCTTGCCCCGATAGCCATGCATGCACGATCGGCGCACTCGGCGCGATCGCTTTTGCGTGCGGCACGAGCGAACTCGAACACGTGCTTGCAACGCAGACCGTGGCGATGCACAAGCCGAAGCAGTTCCGCATTACGCTCGACGGAACACTGCGCCCCGGCGTCACCGCGAAGGACGTGATTCTCCACCTCATCGGGCTGATCGGCGTCGCGGGCGGACGAGGTTTCGTCGTAGAGTACGCCGGCGACGTGGTTCGCGATCTCTCCGTCGAAGCGCGCTTCACGCTGTGCAACATGACGATCGAACTCGGCGCCCGCACCGGCATCGTCGCGCCCGACGACAAGACGATCGCGTATGTGAGCGATCGTCTGCTCGCGCCGAGCGGCCCGGATCGCGCTGCCGCGCTCGCTGCCTGGCGCGAACTGCGGACCGATGCCGATGCCGTCTTCGACCGCGAATTGCACGTCGATTGCAGCGCACTCGCGCCGCAGGTCACGTGGGGCACCGATCCCAGTCACGTCGTCGGCATCGACGGCGTCGTTCCCGATCCGGCCGCGGAAGAACCGGAGCGCGCCGAGTCGATGCAGCGCGCCCTCGACTATATGGGGCTCACGGCGGGAATGCCGGTTGCGGGCCTCGTGGTCGACCGCGTCTTCATCGGATCGTGTACGAACGCGCGCGTCGAGGATCTCGAAGCCGCGGCAGCCGTTGTCGCCGGCCGTCACGTTGCCGCACGCGTGCGCGCGATGGTCGTGCCCGGCTCGAGCGCGGTCAAGCGCGAAGCGGAGAGGCGCGGACTCGATCGGATCTTTCACGCCGCCGGCTTCGAATGGCATGAATCCGGCTGTTCGATGTGCGCGGGTTCCAACGGCGATCACGCGGCGCCGGGCGCGCGCAGCGTCGCGACCAGCAACCGCAACTTCGAGAATCGTCAGGGCCCGGGCGTGCGCACGCACTTGGTGAGCCCGGCGATGGCGGCGGCGGCGGCGATCGCAGGACGGATCGTCGACGTGACGCAGCCGGGCGCACTGGAAGGCGGGCAAGATGAAGCCGTTTGACCGCATCTCCGGCGCTGCCGCGCCATTGCTCACCGACGACATCAACACGGACCAAATCGCGCCCGCGTCGCGGAACTTCAAACCCGATTATGCCGAGCTGCTGTTCTCGCGCTGGCGGCGCACGACCGAAGGCGTCGAGATTGCAGACTTCGTTTTGAATCGCGCGCCGTTCCGCGAAGCGCAGATCCTCGTCGCACGCGAGAATTTCGGCTCGGGCAGTTCGCGCGAGAGCGCCGTGTGGGCCCTCCTCGCCTTCGGCATTCGCGTGGTGGTCGCGCGCTCGTTCGCCGACATCTTTCGCGAGAATTGCTTGAAGAACGGGTTGCTGCCGATCACCCTCGATGCCGGCGATCGCGCGGCCTTTGAAGCCACCGTGGTTGCCGACGACGGGGCCTCACCGTGCACGGTCGATCTCATCGCGCAGACGGTGACCGGACCCGGTCCGAGCGCATATCACTTTACCATCGACCCTGCCGAACGCGACGCGCTGCTCCGCGGCCTCGACGATATCGGCCTGACCCTAGAAGCCCTCGACGCCATCACCGATTGGGAGACTCGCATGACGACGAAACGACCCTGGCTGCAACGGATTCCGAACGGCACGGCGGTGTGGCGATGATAAAGCCCGGTAAGCGTCTGCGCGAACTCATCGATCAGCCGGGAATCACGATGATCCCCGGCGCGTACGACGCGCTCTCTGCCCGCATCATCGTCAGCCACGGTTTCGACGCCGTCGGTACCGGCGGGTATGCCGCCACCGGAACATTGCTTGGCGAGCCCGACGTCGGGCAGATGACGATGCACGACTACGTCGATCATTACGGCCGCGTCGCACAGTCGGTCGACGTGCCCGTATTCGCCGATGCCGACACCGGGTTCGGCGGTCCGAACAACGTGCGCCGCTGCGTGCGCGCCTTCGAGCGCGCCGGCGTCGCGGGAATGTTCGTTGAGGATCAGCAGTCGCCGAAGCGCTGCGGCTACTTGCCCGGGAAAACACTGATCCCGGTCGAGCAGATGCTCGCCAAGATCGCGGCCGCGCTCGATGCGCGCACGGACGAGAGCTTCTTCTTCGTCGCCCGCACCGATGCGGCCGCAATCTACGGACTCGACGCCGCGATCGAACGCGCGCAGCGTTACATGGCGGCCGGCGCCGACATGGTGTTGCTGCAGGGCGCCGACACACCTGAGGATTTCGCGCGCGTCGTGCGTGAAGTGCCCGGTCCGCGTTTTGCCAACCTCTCGAACGCGCGCGGTAAGGCGGCGAGCACGATCGCCGAACTGGAAGCGCTCGGCGCGAAGGTCGTTACCTTTCCCTCGCTCGCACTCTACGCCGCAGCGACCGCCGTCGACCGCACGATGGCCGCGCTCGCGCGGACGCGTTCGATCGTGGGCATCGTCGAAGACATGATGTCGGTCGATGATTACAACCGGATCGTCGGCCTCGACGCGCACAACGAACGCGAGCGGCGCTACGACGAAACCGCGGCGGCGCAGTCAAAGGACCTCGTTCAAGCCGGGAATGTCTAGCATTTTCGCGCTGCGCGTTGCCGCGCTGTTCTGCGCGTTCGCCTTCGCCGCAATTCCAAGCGCGGCGCCGGCCGACGGCGGACTCGTTCTCGGCGGCGTGGAGATCGCGGATGCGGGCACGTACGCGGCGGCAAAAAAAGAAGGCAAGCTGCTCCTGTACAGCACCTTCAGCACGAACGAAATGCAGCCGATCGCGGCGAAGTTTCAGAGTGAGACCGGAATTCCAGTCGAGCTAATCCGCTTGCCGACGGCGCAAATGTTCGACCGCGCAACTTCCGAATTCGCCGCGCACCGCTTGCCCGCCGATTACGTCGACACCACCGACATCACGCTGACGCAGCAGCTCGCCGACCGCGGCATCTTAACGGGCTACAAGGTGCCGGATTTCAACCGGCTCGATCCTGTTCTGCACGATGGGAACGGCCGCTGGTACGGTCTGCTCCGCACAGTGATCGCAATCGGCATCAACACCGGCGTCGTCAAACCCGCCGACCTGCCGGCGAAGTGGACCGATCTCCTCGACCCGCGCTGGAAAGGCAAACTCGGAGTTGCGAGCATCGACGCGGGCGGAACCTCGTTCGCCTTCTGGTTCTTCATGCGCCAGCGCTACGGGATCGATGCTTGGCGGAAACTCGCCGCACAAAATCCGCGCATCGGTTATTCGGTGCAACCCGTCATGACCGACCTTGCCCGCGGCGAAACGGCGATCGTAGCAGCGACGATCGACTCGCTGATCGGCGCCGTCGCTACTGGTTCACCGGTTAAGATCATCTTGCCGCCCGCCGGTCCGGCGTTCGGACTCTACGGCGGCATCGCAAGCACTGCACCGCACCCGCACGCCGCCGCCGTATGGATGAACTGGATCACGAGCGAACACGTCGCCCCGTTCCTCAGTTCGCTCGGCCTCTACTCGATCCGCCGCGACGCCCCGGTGCCCCAAGTCGCGGGCGTAAAAATGCCGGGCCAAAGCGAGGTCTACAACATCCGCGCCAGCGACTACCTCCGCGCTTACGCCCCGCAAATCAAAGAATGGCACACCATCTTCGGCGCCCACTAACCTGCGAGATTGTTTACAATGACCCAACGCTTCCTTAGAATCACCAAGGCGCAAGCGTCTCGACGGACACTCTAAGAGTTTATGTGTTTTGTCGAGACACTCAAGGCTCATTTAGAGTGTTCGCAAAGTGACAGTTCCAAATGCTCCATTTCACCTAGATAGACCATGTCGAGATATCCCACGTTTCGACGACCGGGTTTGGATCGAAGCCTTTGAGGTCGGGGTTGAGCACCTGGATGTTGCGGAACCACCACAAGAAGTCGACCGGCGCGTCGCGCACGAGCAGCGATTCGATTTTTGCATAGGCCGGCTTACGGGTTGCGTTGTCGTAGTTCGCCAATGCCTGTGCTTGCGCGGCGTCCATTTCGGGCGAACAATAGTGTGACTGATTGAACCCGTGCGGGGGACGATTCGCGCACAAGAACTGCGCTGAATTATCGGGATCGATGCCGGCGTACCACTGATACGTCGAGAGATCGTACTTGCCGGTCGAGAGTGTACCGCCCGCCGTGTAGCCGCCGTAAATCATCGAGCTCAGCTGCGAACGCGGATGCACCTCAATGTTCACCGCATGCAATGCCTCTTGAACCTGCACGACGAGAGAACGCGTTAAGGCCTGGCTCTGCTCGTACACGAAGTCGAGCTGCAACGGTTTCTCCGCGGTATAGCCGAGGGCCGCAAGATCGCTCCGCGCTTTATCCGGCGCGTACGGCAGGTTCTGCAATTGCGGGTCGTACGCCCACATGAACGGCGGCAAGTCGCCGGTCGCAACCGTCCCCGCGCCGTACGTCAACTCGTGGGTGAGCCGGACCTTGTCGAGCGCCATCACGATATCGCGGCGCACGCGCGGATTCGCCGTCACCCCGCGGCCCGAATTCATCATAAGGCCTTCGTAGCCGTTGACGGGCGGCAGCACGACGGTCACTTCGGGCATCGTCTTGATCGATTTATACGCGGTCACCGACGCTTCATAGAGCCAATCGGCTTCGTGCGTGCGCATCAGTTGCATCTCGGTATTTTCGTCCGGCACCAGCCGCCAGATGATGCGTTCGATCTTCGGCGCGCCCAAATAATAGTGCTCGTTGCGGACGAACTCGATGCGATCGCCGCGCACCCAGCGCACGAATTTGAACGGTCCGGTGCCCATGGGCGCTGAGTTAAACGGAATATCGTTGATGCTCTTGTACTTGGCCAAGACGTGCGCCGGCAGGACGGCATAGGGACTGTCGCTCTCACCGAAGACGACCGAGACGAACGGCGCGAAGCGCACCTTCAAGTGAAAGACCACGGTGAGCGGATCGGGCGTGTCGACCCGCCGCACGATGTCGTATCCGTGGCGAGAAACGATGTCGTTGTCGGGGTTCATGATCGCGTCGTAGGTGAACTTGACGTCACGGCTGGTGAACGGCACACCATCTTGCCAGAGTACCCCAGGGCGCAAGTGATACGTAATCGTGAGCCCGTCGGCGCTGATGCCGCCGTTTTCGCGCGTCGGCACCTCGCGCGCCAAGCGCGGAACGAAGTTGCCGCGCGCATCGGCTGAAACGAGAATGTCGGTCGTCAGCCGCGCCATCGACGCTTCGACGGTCTGCGTGGCGAGCAGCGGGTTGAGGGTGCGCGGCACGTTACCCGAGACGATACGGAGCGTGTTGGGCACGGTCCAGGCGTGACGTACAGCAGTTGCGCCGCTCGGGGCGTCGGTTTGCACGCGCGTGCACGCGTTCACCGCCGCGAGCGCGACGGCAGCGAAGATCGCGAATCGCTTCAATAGCTATTCCCACCCGACTTCGTCAATGTAGCACCAGCTCCAATGCTCACCGGGCTGGATCGACCGGATGATCGGGTGCTGCGTGGCGTGGAAATGCTTCGTCGCGTGCTTGTTCTTCGAATCGTCGCAGCAGCCGACGTTGCCGCACTCGCGGCACATGCGCAGGTGCACCCACGTGTCGCCAAGCTTGATGCACTCCTCGCAGCCTTTGGAATTCGGCTTCACGGGCCGGATCGTGTTCAGGTGCGTGCAGGGTACCGCTTCGGTCGTCATGCGCTCTGGGACTCGCCCGGGGCGGCCGCGAGTTCCACGTCCCCGCGCGCGACGAGCCGGCCGAGGAGCAAGTGATAGTAGAGCATCCCCCGCTGTTCGCCCAGCCCCGCTAAGAGTGCCTCGACATCGACGTCGGTCCGGCCCGAGAGATCGCGGACGCTCCGGGCCACGCCGGAATCATTCATCGGAAAGAGATCGAGCCGTCCGAAGCCGCGCAGGGCCACGACCGCCGCCGTCCACGGCCCGATCCCGCGATGCACGACGAGCGACGCCATCAGTTCCGGCGTCGGGAGCAGCGCGAGCGCAGCTTCATCGATTTCTCCCGCCAGAATCGCACGCGCGACCGCTTGCACCGAAACGACCTTGCCGACGCTCATGCCGAGACCGCGCAGTTCTTCGACGTCGGCATCGATCAGCGTTTGCGGGCCGGGAAAGGCGTAGAGCTGCCCGTCACCGATCGCAAGCGCGGTGGCGTAACGCTCGATCACGCGGCGCAAGATCGCGCCCGCGGCGTGAATGCTGATCTGCTGATAGACGATCGCGTTGACGCACGCTTCCCACACGGTCGGATAGCGCGGTGGTTTGACGCCGCGCGCGCCGAGCACGAGCGGCGCGAGCCAGTCGATGCCGGCTGCCGCGCGATAGAACGGTTCGAGGCTCACCTCGATCCCCAGTAAGCGTGCGACCAGCGCGGCCGGATCGAAGCGATTTTCTCCGGACCCCGTTACCTCGGCGCGCAGTTCGGCCGGACCGGTTTGCGTGACGCTCAGCAACGCGGGCGCGTTCGTGTCGCCGATGAGGCGGCAATACGTCGTTCCGTCGAAGCGATCGACGACGTTCGTCGAGAGGCGCCGCAGCACGTTGGCCGTGAGATCGAGCCGGAACGGCGCGCGAACCGCGACCTGCGTTGCCATGCGCCGCCCTTCGCGGCCGAGGAATGCGTTTCCGGCGGAGACAAGACGACCTGCGTGGCGTACCGGCAGTCCTATCTTGCGACGTACAAGCGGTACTGGCGCATCAACGTGCTCACGATGCTGGAGTACCGCGCGAATTTTCTGATGTGGGGCGGCTTCACGGTCGTGTACCACGCCTCGGCGATCCTCGCGTTGTGGGTGACGCTGCGGAATTTCCCCTCGATCAACGGCTGGGATTTCCGCCAAACGGCGTTCATGTACGGCCTCTGGTTTCTCGGACATGCGCTGCACAATACGTTCTTCTACTCGGTCGGCAGCGTGCCGGAATTCATCCGCGAAGGCCGCTTCGACCGCTTCCTCGTGCGGCCGCTCGATACGCTCTTTCAAGCGATGACGTATCCGCAGCAGATTTGGCCCGATGAGCTGATCCTCTCGCTCATCTATTTCGCGGTGGTCGTACCGTTCAGCGGCGTGCACGTCGATGCACTCTTCCTCTGCTACGTTCCGCTCGTCGCGCTCGGCGGCGCGCTGATCGACTTTGGGATCAACCTAGCCATCGCAACGGTGGCGTTTTGGTTCATCCGCATCGAATCGCTGCGCTGGGTCGTGATGTCGCTCGAACAGGATTTCTCGCGCTACCCGATCTCGATTTACCAGCGCGGCGTGCGGGTCGTGCTGGCGTTCGTCTTGCCGTTTGCGTTCATGAACTACTTTCCGGCGACGTTTCTCTTACACAAGTCTGAGACCGGGCTGAATCTCAATCCAGCCGTCGGGCTGCTGACGCCGCTCGTCGGGATCGTGTGCCTCGCGCTGGCATACGCGTTCTGGCGCGTCGGACTCGACCGGTATCAAGGCACCGGTAGTTGAAGGAAGCGGGATGAAGCGCTTCCTCGCCGCCGTTGCCGCTGCACTGCTTGCCGCCGCGACGCCGGCGGGCGCCGAGGTGGTCGACGTCGTGGTGCAAGCCGGTCACGAAGGGCGGCCGGCCTCGTGCGCGCCGAATCACGTGCGGGCTTGCAACATCGGCGCGAGTTCGGCCGCGGGTCGCGAGATTCTCTGGACGCCGATCGTCGCCGACGCGATGACCGCGAGGCTGCGGGCGGCCGGGCTGCGCGTCGCGCGACGGCCCGCCGATTATCCGGAACACGACACCGCTCGCATCGCGATCTTCATCCATTTCGATGGGAGCGAGCCCGCGTGCGCGAGCGGATCGTCGGCCGGATTTCCCCCATCCACCTCGCACGCGTTTGTGGCGGCTTGGGAGCGCGCGTACCGCGCACGTTTCCCATACCGGTTCGTTGGGGAGAATATCAGCTCGAACGAAGAGCACTACTACGGCTTCCACAAGGTTGATGCACCGCAAAAAATGCTGATCGAGTACGGCGAAATCACGTGCCCGGCCCAAGCCGCGTGGCTCGCACCGCGTCTTCGCGAACTCGGCAACTTGACCGCGCAGTTTGTGATCGGACAGCTGCACTAATGCAGCGCAGCGCGTTCCTCGCCGGCGGCGCAGCGGTCGCTGCCGTGCGGCCGCGCGCCCTGCGGGCCCAAACGATCTCCGTCGCCGATTTGGTCGACCGGTTTCCCGGCATCATCGGGATCTATTGCCGCACGCTCACCCCCGCGCCGCCGCTGGTGGAAGTGCGCTCGCACGAGATCTTTCCCGCCGCCTCGATCATCAAGCTGGCCATCATGCTCACGGTCTATCGCGCGTACGAGCGTCACACGGCAACGCCCGAAGAGTACGTCACGCTCTTGCCGGGCGACATTACCGAGGGCGCACCGATTCTCGGCGACGCGCATTCGGGCCAGCGTTGGCCGATCGGCGTACTCGTCAACGCGATGATCCGCTACAGTGACAACATCGCCTCGAACGCGCTGATCAGCCACTTCGGCTTCAAAGCGATCAACGCGACGATTCACAGCGCCGGCATGACCGGAACGCTGCTCGCGCGTCATTTTGCGGGCGAAGTACCGCCCGGACGGCGCAATCTCAACGTCACGACGCCGCACGACATTGGCGTGCTGCTCTATCAGATCGAACGCGGGGCGCACGAAGGCATTCCGACCGTCGCATCGCCCGCATCGTGCCGTGCGATGGTGCAAACGATGCTCGGTCAAGAGTACCGCGAGATGATCCCCGCGGGCGTGAAACGCCACGTGCCGATTGCCAACAAAACGGGCGAGCTGGACAACGTCCGCAGCGATGCGGCGATCGTGGATCCGCTGAGCGAATCACCCTACATCTTGGTGCTTCTCTCGCGCGATCTGGACTATCCGGGACTGGCATACGGCGAGATCGCCGAGTTCGCGCAGCGCATCGACACCGCGATGCGCCGCATGCCCATCCGTTAGGGTTTGTCTTCGATCGTTACCGTGGTCATTGCGTCGCCTTTGCGGATCGCATCGACGACCGACTGACCTTCGACGACATGGCCGAATACGGTGTATTGCCGGTTGAGGAACGGCGCGTCATCGAGGCAGATGTAGAATTGCGAGCCGGCGGAGTTCGGGTTCGAACTGCGCGCCATCGCCACGGTACCTTGAATGTGCGGGTTCTCGCTGAACTCCGCATCGAGCTGGTAGCCCGGGCCGCCGGTGCCGTTGCCGTCCGGATCGCCGCCTTGGATGACGAAGCCGGGCTCGACCCGGTGGAATGTCAGGCCGTCATAAAAGCCGGCCCGCGCAAGCTTGATAAACGCCGCCGAATGCTGCGGCGCGACGTCGGGATAGAACGTGAAAACGATGTCGCCTTTTTCGGTCGAGATGCGGGCGCGAGCGCTCGCCGCCTCGGTCGCAAGTTCGGTCAATTCATCGCCGGTTGGTTTACTGTAGGTCGCCATATGCGCATCGTCTACGGCACGGGGCTCCACCCCGCCCGCCGTTACGGGCAACCTCTTTGCGGGTATAATGTGAGCCAACGCGTTCAGGCCGCACCTAGGCAAAACGCGCGGATCGGAAGCGAACGTGGCGGAAAAAGAGAGACGGCCCAGGGCGCCGGGAGCCCAACTGCGCCTATGCGTCCAGCCGGACCCCAAGGCCGGCGGCTACGTCCGGCAAGCGGTCATCGCGTTCGCCGAGACCCAGGGCACCCTCGACGACGAAGTGATCGACTTGGTGACCGCGATCGGTGAGGCGCTGGCCAACGCGATCGAGCATTCCCGCACAGAAGAGCCGATCGAAGTCGCGGCCTGGACGCTCGGCGATGACCGCCTGTTCGCATCGGTGCGCGACCGCGGCGTCGGCTTCACCGCAACCGAGCGTACGCGTAAACCGGCACTGCCGGAGGGCTTCGCCGAGCGCGGCCGCGGCCTGCCGATCATGCGCAAGTGCACGGACGTTTTCAGCGTGCGTACGGCCCCCGGCGAGGGTACCCGCGTGACCCTCGGCTGTCACTTCCACCGTGCGGTCGCGAGAACGCACGCGCAACGCGCCGCCGGCTAGGCCGCTAACGCGCTAGGTCGTCGATCGTCCGCGCGAGCCCAAAATCGCGCTCGGTCAGACCGTGCGCGTCGTGTGACGAGAGCCGAAGCGTGACGTCGTTCCAAGCAATCGCGATGTCGGGATGATGATCGGCGGCGTTGGCTGCCGTGGCGATCGCGTTGACGAAGGCGATCGAGCCGTTGAAGTTCCCACGGTCGAACGTGCGCACGATCTCTTCGCCTTCGCGCGTCCAGCCGGGCAGCGCGGCGAGGGCCCGCGCGATGGCATCATCGGGTAAGGGCTGCGGCATCGGCGACCTCCAGAAGTCCGCGGGACTCGAGCGCTGCGAACGAAGCGTCGATGGCGGCGATCGTTTCTTCGACGTCCGCATCGCTATGCTCCGTGCAAAGGAACATCACTTCGTTCTGCGAGGGCGGCAAGAGGATCCCGCGCTCGCGCATTTCGTGGTAGTACGCCGCGTACGTGGCGCGGTTGGCCGCCCGAGCGTCGTCGTAATTGCGGTTCGCCGGGCCGCGGCGAAACACGAAGTCGACGATGCTTTCGAGCTGCACGACGGCGATGCCGTAACCGCCGCGCGCGATGACGGCGCGAATGCCCTCGGCCAGTCGCTCGGCGCGCCCATCCATCGCGGCATACGCATCGGGATGACGTTCGAGCCAATCGAGGACACGCAGTCCCATCGCAACGGCGAACGGATTTCCCGCGTGCGTACCGCCGGTGAAACACGGACCGTCCGGTGCGAGAACGGCCATGACTTCGGCGCGGCCGCCGAACGCCGCCAGCGGAAACCCGCCGCCGAGGATCTTCCCGACCGTCGTCAGGTCAGGAACGATGCCGGTCCGCGCTTGTGCGCCGCCGAGACCGAGCCGCAGCCATGTGATCACTTCGTCAAAGATCAGCAGCGCACCGCACGCCCGCGCACGCGCCTGCAAGCCTTCGAGAAAGCCGGGGTCGGGCAGCACGAGCCCCATGTTGCCGACCACCGGTTCGACGAGAATCGCCGCGATGCGATCGCCCGCCAGCGCGAGCTTCGCGTCGACGTCGGCGAGATCGTTGTAGCGCGCGACGGCGAGATCGTGCGTGACCGCACGCGGAATGCCGGAGCGGTGCGGCGCATCGGTGTGCGCCGACGCGCCGGCATCTTGTAAGGCCAGATCGAAATGGCCGTGATAGTTCCCGGCAAACTTGAGCACGACGTCGCGCCCCGTGAACGCACGCGCGACGCGCACCGCGCTCTGGACCGCTTCGCTTCCGGTCGTCGTGAAGCGTAAGTGCTGCATCGACGGCAGATGCTCACGAACCCGTTCGGCGAGCAACAGCTCGTCGGGATGCGTCGACCCGCTCACGGCGCCGCGCGCCGCCACCGCGTCGAGTCCGGTGGAGAACGCCGGATGCCCGTGCCCGAAAAGCAGCGGGCCGTACGCCATCACGTAATCGATCGAACGCCGGCCGGTTGCGTCGTACGCGTATGCTCCCGCACCGCGAACCGCGATGTAGGGAGCACCGCCGACGACCCAGCCCGTACGCACCGGCGAACTTGCACCACCGGCCAGCGCCGGTCCGGTCATTTTAGATGGCCGCTGCGTTTGCTAACGGCTGCGAACGTGTCGTTCCCGGGATTCCAACGCACCATCACCACGCCGTTCTCACCGATGCCGTGCTGGTCGCCCGCGCGGAAATCGTAGATCCCGTCGATGCCGGCAAAACCGTGCAAGCCGTTGATATAATCGCGTACCTGCCCTGCGGTCGGAGTAGCGCCGGCGTGGCGCAGCGCGTCGAACACGATGAGTGCCGGATCCCAAGCCAGCGTGTTGGGGAAGTTCGGCGTGAGACCCGCGGCTTTGAAGGCGTTGAAGTACACGGTTTGCGCATCTTTTACGGGGCCCGCGCCGAGTTCGGACTGCGCGAACGGAAGCACCGCGCTAAAGATCAGCTCTTTCGGTGTGAACGCCTTGTATTGCGAGAGCTGCTCCACGACCATGTCGCCGTTGCTGCCGAAGATCGGGATATCGAGCCCGGCATCCGAAATTCCGTGCAGTTCCGTGCCGAACGCCGGGCCGACGGTCCAGGTCAGCAGCGCTTGCGGGTTGGCCGCCTTGATGCGCGCCATCTGCGCGCTCACGCTGACGTCGGAAAGATTGAAGTGTTCCTTCGCAACAAACTCAACGCCGCGGTTTTCCGCTGCGGAGCGCGCCAGTTCCCAATCGCGATCCGCTTCTTGCCCGGTGGCATCGGTGGAGGAGAGGATGGCGAGACGCGTGAGCCCGCGTTCGCGAAAGTAGCGGATCGTCGCGGCAATCGCATCTTTCAGACTGACGCTCGACGACCAGACATAGCCGTTCGCCGGCGGATTGAGGCCGGGGCTCAAACAGAAGTCCGCCGGGCCGTTCGCTTGCACGAGCGGCGCGATCGCGTTGCACTGCTGGGTAAGGGTCGGCCCGATGAGCACCGGTGCTTTTGAGGCGATGACCTGGTTCGCCAGCTGGACCGCGGTTTGCGCGTTCGAGCCGTCATCGAGATATTGGAAGTGTACCTGGCGGTGATTGATGCCGCCGAGCTTGTTCACGCGTGCCTCGAGCAGCTGCAGCGATTGCTGATCGCTCTTGCCGATGAACGATGCGCCGCCCGTTAGCGAGATGATCACCGGAATCTGCAGCGCCGGCGCCTGGGCCTGCGACGCCACCGGCGCCGCAATGACGGCGGCAACGGCGACGAGCGAGATCAGAGAACGAATGCGCAAGGGAAACCTCCGGAAGATTGCCAGTTCGGGTTCTGTACGAACGCTTCTACACCCGTTCGAAAATCGTTGCGATGCCCTGGCCCACGCCGATGCACATCGTCGCGAGCGCAAAGCGCCCGTTACGCCGGCGCAGTTCGTGCAGCACGGTGCCGGCCAGGCGTGCACCGCTGCAGCCCAGCGGATGGCCGAGCGCGATCGCGCCGCCGTTGACGTTGGCCTTCGCCGGATCCATCTTGAGATCGCGCATGCACGCGATGCTTTGCGATGCAAACGCTTCGTTGATCTCGTAGAGATCGAGGTCGCCGATCGTCAGACCCGCGCGCGCGAGCGCCTTTTGGGTTGCGGGGATCGGACCGAGCCCCATGAACGCCGGATCGACGCCGGCAACGGCCGACGTGACGACGCGCGCGAGCGGCTGCCAGCCGTTTTTTGCCGCCACGTCGGCAGAACACAACAGCAGGGCCGCGGCGCCGTCGTTCACGCCCGATGAGTTGCCGGCCGTGACGGTGCCGTTCTTCTTGAACGCCGGCTTGAGCTTGGCCAGATCGGCGATCGTCGTCTGCGGGCGCGGATGTTCGTCGGCTGCAAGTTGCGGCAGCGCCACGATCTCGGCAGCGAACGCGCCGCGTTCGACCGCGGCCTTCGTTTTTTGCTGCGAGGCCAACGCGAACGCATCTTGCTCTTCGCGCGTGATGCCGTACTTTTCGGCAACATTCTCCGCCGTTTCGCCCATCGAGATCGTGTATTCGGCCGGCATGTTCGGGTTGACCATGCGCCAGCCGAGCGTCGTGTCGAACATCTTCGGCGCTCGATCGTAGGGCTTGTCGGCCTTCGGCATCACGTAGGGCGCGCGCGTCATCGATTCGACGCCGCCGGCGATCATGATGTCGCCGCAGCCGCTGGCGATGGCTTGCGCGGCCGAATTCAGCGCCTGCAAGCCGCTCGCGCACAAGCGCGTGACCGTCGTGCCGGGAACCGTGATCGGCAGCCCCGCCAAGAGCGCGGCCATGCGCGCAACGTTACGGTTATCTTCACCCGCTTGATTGGCCGCACCCCAGAAGACGTCGTCGATCCGCTCCGGATCGACCTTCGTGCGCGCGACCAATTCGCGGATCGTAAACGCCGCCAAGTCGTCGGCCCGCACGGTAGCGAGCGCGCCGCCCCAGCGTCCGATCGGCGTCCGTAACGCATCGACGACGACGACCTCGCGAAGTTCACTCATAATACGTGTTACAACCCCAAAACGCGCTCGGCGTTGCCGTGGAAGATGCCTTCCATGACATCGTCTTTGTAGCCGAGCTCGCCCCATTCGCGCAAAATGCGCTCGTAGGGCAGACTCGGGTAATCGCTCCCGAACATCACTTTCTCTTTGAGGCGCGCTCGAATATCGACCTTGAGCTGCGCGGCGAAGTACTTGGGCGCCCAGCCGGAGAGCTCCCAGAACACGTTGCCCTTGTGCAGCGCGACGGCCGTCATTTCGTCGACCCACGGGTAGCCGGGATGCGCCGCGATGATGGTCAGGTTCGGAAAATCGGCCGCGAGTTCGTCGATCGCCGCGGGATGCGCGTGGCGGATCTTCGCGCCCATGCCGCCGGGCATACCGGCGCCCATACCGGTCGTGCCGACGTCGATCATCACCGGCGCTTTGAGCGCGTCGATCGTTTCGAAGAGCGGGTAGAGTGCGCGATCGTTGACGGCGTAATGGCCCATGATCGGATGAAAGTGAAAGCCCAGCATGCCGAGATCTTCGATCGCGTGCTTGGCTTCACGAATCGCGTCGTCACCCTTGAACGGGTCGACCGAGCCCCAGGCCTGGATGATCCGTTCGGGATGCCGCTTTTGCATCGCGGAGACGTAATCGTTCGAGCACGGCGGCGTGTGCACCGTCGTCTCGAGATCGAGCGCAACCAGCACCGCCTCGACGCCGGCATCGGTAAAGTCTTGCACGACGGCGGCTTCCTCTTTCGCCACCCAGCCGCGGCCCCAATATTCTGCCAGTGCATCGACGTACGGCTGCTGGCACGCGATCCACTCTTTGGTATTTGGATAGCAGTGCAGGTCGATGATCCGCACGCTAGCCCGCCGCCATCTTCGCGGACACGGTCGCGACGAGATCTTTCTTCGAGACTTTACCGAACGTCGAGAGCGGGAAATCGGTCATGATCTCCATGCGCTCGGGCAGCTTGTACTTCGCGATCTCTTTGTCGACGAGGAAGCGCTTGAGTTCGTCGAACGTAAGGCTCTTACCGTCGCGCAAGATGATGCACGCGCACATCCGCTCGCCCAAATCCGGATCGGGGACGGCGATGCACGCGACGTTTTTCACCGCGGGGTTCGAGAGGATCAAATTCTCGATTTCCTCGGCGCTGATCTTCTCGCCGCCGCGGTTGATCAAGTCTTTCTTGCGGCCCTCGACCATGTAGTTGCCGGACGGGTGCTGCCGCATCAAATCGCCCGAGCGATAGAAGCCGTCGGGCGTGAACTGGCGCGCGTTGTATTCCGGCACGCCGTAGTACCCGCGCAGCGTATACGGCCCGCGGCAGCACAACTCGCCGACCTCGCCCGGCGTGACGATGTTGTCGTCGTCGTCGAGCAGCCGCACTTCATCGTCTTTGCATACCGGGCGGCCGACCGTCTCGAGCCGCACGTCTTCGGGGTCGTTACGCCGCACGAACATCAGCAGGCCTTCGGACATGCCGAAGTTCTCCTGAATGAACGCGCTTGGGATGAGCTTGCGCGAGAGCAGCCGCACTTCGGGCTGCAGGCGCTGCCCACCGCTCTGGATCGTTTTTAGCGACGACAGATCGAACTTGCCGATGTTCGGATCGTTCAACAGACGGATCAGCAGTGCCGGCACGACCTTGAGGTGCGTGACCTTGTGACGCTGGATCTGCACGAACATATCTTCGGGCTTGGTGCTGGCGCTGATCACGACGCGGGCGCCGTTGAACATGAAGCCCTGAATCCCCGGGCACGCTAGCGGCAAGTTGTGCGCGATCGGCAGCACCACGAGCAGAACGCCGTCTTCGTCGACGTCGCAGACTTCCGCGGCCACCTTCGAGTTGTATGCGTAGTCGTTATGCGTGCGTGGGATGAGCTTCGGAATGCCGGTCGTTCCGCCGGAGAGTTGGAACACCGCCGGATCGGTCGGATCGATCACGATCGATTCGAGTTCGTGGCGCGCGAGCGTAGCGGGCCGCTCGATCAAGTCGACCAGCGACGCCGATCCTGCCGGCGCCTCACCGAGCACGATGGCATGCTTGAGCGCCGGCGTCACAGCCTGGATGCGTGCGACCATCGCCGTATAGTCGAAATCGCGCGAACGATCCGGCGTCACCACCGTCGTCGCACCCGAGAGTTCGGCGAATTGGCTGATCTCGGCAAAGCGATGCGTGACGAGTGCGGCAATCGGAATCGCACCGATCTTCTGCAGCGCAAAGTACAAGATAACGAATTCCGCCACGTTGGGCAGCGCTACGACGACGCGATCGAGCGGTTTCAGCCCCAGTTCGAGCAAGTTCAGCGCGCAGTTCGTCGAGAGCCGGTTGATATCGGCGTACGTGAACGTGCGTTCGCCGTCGATCAGGGCGAGACGTTCCGAAAAGCGGGCGAACATCGCGCCGAACTCTTCGCGCAACGAGCGGTCTTCCCAATAGCCGGCAGCGCGATAGCGCGCGGCATAGTCGGGCGGAAACGGAACGACGCCAGCTAGCATGATGCGGCCTTCACTAAGTAGATGAGGCGAAGCCGCCGTCGACGACGACGATTTCACCGTTGACCATCTTGTTGGAAACGATCAGGTTGACGATCACTTCAGCGACGTCGTCGGCGTCGATCACCCGTTTGAGCGGCGTCGCTTTGGCGCGGCGGGCCATCAAATCTTCGTAGCGGTCGCCCAGCGTGCGCTGCATCCAGTCGCCTTCCATCCAGCCCGGCGCCACGGCGTTGACGCGAATCTCCGGTCCGAGATTGATCGCGAAGAGCTTGGTCAAGCTCACGACCGCCGCTTTGCTCGCCGCATACGGCAGCGGCTGCAGCCCCGGCCGCAAGCCGACGATGCTCGCCGTGTTGACGATGCTGCCGTGTGCCGCACGCAGCATCGGCACGGCCGAGCGGGTTACTTGAAACATGCCGCGCACGTTGACGGCGAACACGCGGTCCCATTCCTCGGGCGTCATCGCATCGAGATCTTTCGGACCGACGTCGCTCGTGATGCCCGCGTTGTTCACCAGCGCGTCGAGCCGTCCGAACGTCGATTCCACCGACGCGAGCATCGCCTTCACACCGGGATCGTCGCTGACGTCGCACTTGAGCAGCAGCGTCTTCGCGCCTTTTTCTTCGGCGAGCCGCACGGTTTCGCGCGCGCTCTTCTCGCTCGAACTGTAATTGACGGCCACATCGAATCCGGCCGCGGCCAGGGCGACCGCTGCAGCCCGGCCAATGCCGCTCGAGGCGCCCGTCACCAGCGCGACGGGTTTCGTATCGATCGTTCTCACCCGGGCGAAATAGTAACGCAAGGAAACTATTTCCTCCACGGGAAGGCCAGCCTCGTCACACTGGAGGAGCATGCCATGGGTTATAAACTTGTTACGTACGACGCAGGCAAAGGAGCGCGAGCAGGCATCGTCGCCGGCGACCGCCTGATCGACGCAGCCGAAGCGAGCGGCAATCCCGCCTACGCGACGACCCTTGGCATCCTCGCCGACTGGGCGGCTGCCGACAAGACGCTCGCCGGGCTCGCCGGCGATGCGGCTAGCAAAGGCGTCGCCATCGACTGGAAGCAGATGCTCGCGCCGATTCCGCTGCCGGGCGCGATCTATTGCGCGGGCGCGAATTACGGCGACCACGTGCGCGAGATGGCGGCCGGACAAGGCCGCGATCCGGAGCCCGATCCGCATACCCTGGGGCTCAAGCCGTGGCACTTCATCAAATCATCGCACGCCGTCGTCGGACCGGGCGCGACCGTGAAGATTCCGCCTGCATCGAAAAAGATGGATTGGGAAGTCGAGCTGGTCGCCGTCATCGGCAAGACGGCGAAGAACGTCAGCGCGGCTGACGCACTCAAGTATGTGGCCGGCTACAGCGTGGCAAACGACGTTTCGGCGCGCGATCTCGGCTGGCGTCCGCCGATGCCGACCACATCGCCGTTTTATTCCGACTGGCTCGCGCACAAGAGCTTCGACGGTTCGTGTCCGCTCGGACCGTGGATCGTTCCCGCCGGCGACGTCGGGGATCCGCAGAACCTCGGCATACGCCTGTGGGTCAACGGCACGATCAAGCAAGACTCGAACACCTCGCAAATGATCTTCACGCTGGTCGAACAGATCGTGCAGCTCTCGCTGCGCATCACGCTGCATCCCGGCGACCTGATCCTCACCGGCACCCCGGCCGGCGTCGGCGCAGGCCGCAACGAATTCCTCAAAGCCGGCGACAGCCTCGAGCTCTGGTGCGAAAACGTCGGCACCCTCAAACACACGATGGGTTAATCCAAAGTAACAGCGTGCAGACGTCTCGGTTCCCCCATCATTTGTCATCCCGAGCGCAGCGCGTAGCGCGTAGTCGAGGGACAGCCTCCACCGTGCATAATTATGGCGGTCCCTCGACGGAGCTTGTCCTGAGCGTAGCCGAAGGGCTCGGGATGACCAATGGGGGCCGTCGGCAGCAGCAGCGCACCTAACCGTGCCCGGACGTCATCGCTTGCGGACTCCCACTTTAGCGTCAGCGCATCCCGAGCTTTCGTCGCTCGATCGCATCCGGCACGAACATCTTGGCTGGCTGCTCGGGCGCGCCGATCTGGTGTTTGCTGAAAGCGTGACGCGCGCGATGCACGAGCGCGGCTTTGCCGGGATTCGTTTGGTACACATCGCGCTGATTCGCAACGTCGATGAAAACGGCACGCGCATCAGCGACATCGCGCGGCGCGCCGGCATGACGAAGCAAGCGACGGGACAACTCGTCGCGGAGTTCGTCGAACTCGGCTACATCCGGCTCGTCCCCGATCCTGACGACGGCCGTGCTAAGATCGCGCGCTACACCGCTAAAGGCAAACGGTTGCTCGTCGCGATCGTCGCCTCGATCGAAGAAACCGAAGACGCCGTCTCGGCCGCCATCGGAGCGAAGCAATTGGCAAGTCTCAAAGCAACGCTTAGGTCTCTTCTCTCGACACCGTAGAGCTCGATCGGTTGGTCGTCAGCGCGTGCCCGTTACGCAGCCGTTGGTAAACGTTGCACTCGCCGCTTTTTCGCTCATCCGGCCGCTGCGCACCACGGCCGCAAGTGCTCGGCAGCGCTGCAGATCCGTTTCCTCAGCCGCCCGGTACGACGTGTCGTCATAACTGACCATCTTCGCCAAGGCGGCGACGGCATCGAAAAACAGGCCGGAATACGCGTCGTCATCCGCTTCGTTTAGCCAGTTTCCGCGCATCGCCGCACGTTCGTTTTCGGGCGCAGTCGGCGTTTGCAGCGCAGCGTAGCGGAGCTCATCGCTCCGGCTCAAAAACACCGCACGCTCGCCGTTGAAGTGGCGCAGCACGGAGCGATCGGGAACGTTGCGGCTGGCGCCGGCAGAAATGGTGGACCCAATCGCCGGCAGCCCTTCGCTGCCGGGCGCCGGTACCGGAAAGCTGCAGACCGAACAGTATGCAAAGAGCTGCTTCTGCCCGTTCGCAGCAGTCGCGTGCAGGACGACGAACGGCCACGAGGAGAGGATCGGAGCGGTGTTCACCCCGATAAAGCCGGCCGCAGTTAGGGCGATCGTCTCGGCGCGGGTTACCACGTAGGGCCGGCCATCGAAGTTCTGCGGACGCACATCAAAGCGATGATCCCATGAATGGTCGAGGACGACGTTTTCTGCGACTTGACCGCTGAGGAGATCGATGAAGGTCACCATCGGAGCGCAGCCCTTTTCCGCGAGAACGGCCTCAACGGCAAGGTAGGTCCCGCGATGTGCGAACACTTCCGCGATGCCGCACCCGCCGGCCGGCGGATGTTCGGGGATCACGACCCGATCCTCGTGGATCGGGAAGATGCTCGCGAGATCGTAACTCCGCGTGCGGCCGCCGGTCGTCAGCGTCAGCGATCCCGTGACGATCGAAGGCGAAACCGCTGCGGGACCCGTGTCGTATTCGGCATCGTGTGCGATGCGGAACACGATCTCGGCACGCACGGTTTTGTCGGCGAACACGCGCTGCTGCGGCGGACCGAGTGGACCGAACGCGATGGCCGCGGCGAGCAGCAGCATCCTAGGGGAGTTCGGCCTCGGTCATTCCGTAATCCCGTAGCGCGGCTTCGCGCGTGACGTAGCCGTGGTGCACGTCGTCGGCCACGGTTGCGCGCGGACGCTTTCGGGGGTCGCCGTAGCCACCGCCGCCGCCGCTTTCAATCACGAGCACGTCGGCGGGCTTGAGCGGCTCGCTGTCGAGTTTGCCGTTGCCGTTGGAGAACGTCGAGCCGTCAGCTCGGATGAGATGCACGCGATTCGCGAGCGCGTCGCCGCCGCCGTTCAAGCCCCACGGCGCGCACTTGGTGCGCTCGACGTGAACGTTGGTGCGCATCGGCGCGGCGGCCCGCACGCGCAGTTCGAGCCCGAGTCCACCGCGGCGCAAGCCCGGACCGCCGGAATCGGGACGCAGGGCGTAGCGCTCGACGACGATCGGGTTCTTGGCTTCGAGCGCTTCGATCACGGCATTGTGCGTATCGCCGTCGTTGATGCAGACCACCGCGTTCATGCCGTCGGCGTTTGCCAAGGCGCCCCAGCCGCCGCCCGGCGGGTTGGTGGAACCCACGTAGAAACGTCCGGTGCGCGGGTTAATGCCGTACATCGTGCCGACGCACAAGTCCGCGTGGTGACCCGCCGCAACGCGGTCGGGGATCGCGGGCGCGAGCGCGCGGAAGATCGTGTCGACGACGGTCATCGGAATCGTCATCCACCAGCGCATCGCCGCGGGCTTCGTTGCGCTGACGACGCGGCCCGGCGGCAGTACGATCGTGAGGTTGCGGAACGCGCCGTCGTTGATCGGATACTGCGTCGGCGTCGTGACGCACTTGAACGCGACTTGCGCGGCCGACCGCCCGGCCGTTGCGCCGGAGTTGAAGTAACCCTGGACCTGCGGGCTGACGTCGCTCAGATCGATCGTCATCTGGTCGCCGGCCACGATCACTTTGATCTTGATCGGAATCGGCGCATCGGTGATGCCGTCGTCGTCCATATATGATTCCGCTTCGTAGGTACCGTCGGGAATGGCGGTAACCGACGCGCGCGCGAGCCGCTCGGTGAGCGCGTAGACGCCCGCGATGCTGCCGTTGACTGCCGCTAAGCCGTACTTCTTCAAGAGCGCGCCGTAGCGTTGCTCGCCCGTGCGGATCGCCGCGATCTGCGCGCGGAAGTCGCCCATCGCCAGTTCCGGCACGCGCACGTTCGTGCGGATGATGCGCGTCAGTTCGTCGTCTTGCACGCCGCGCTTGAAGATCTTGACGATCGGCAGCTGCAGGCCCTCGGAGTAGATGTCCTGCGTGCGCGCACCGAGCGTGCCGCCGATGTCGATCCAGTGCGCCATCGACGACGAGAACGCCACGATCTTACCGTCGTGAAAGATCGGCAGCGTAAAGATCATGTGGTTGAGGTGGCTACCCATGATGTACGCATCGTTGGTCAACAGGATGTCGCCCGGCTCGATGCCGCCCGGGCCGTAGAATTCGAGTTTGGCTTTGATCGCATCGGAGAGACCGCGAATGAACGTCGGCAGGCCCAGCCCAATGGACACCGTGTCGCCGTTCGCATCGAACAAACCGACCGTATAGTCGAGCGCTTCGTAAATGATCGGGTTGTAGGCGGTCCGCATGAGGTTCGTCTTCATCTCATCGGTGATCGCGATCAGCGCGTTGCGAATGATCTCCGCGGTGATCGGATCGTGCTCGCCGTGGGCTGGGTTCGTCATGCGTCCACCGTGAGGATCATGTGACCGGAAGGTTGTACGTCGACGCGTACGTTGGGCGGCACGACCGTGGCCGAGCCGTCTTCTTGCACGATGGCCGGGCCCGCGAACGAATCGCCGCCCAAGAGCTGCGAGCGGTCGTACACGAGCGCCTCGATCTCGTTGCGTGGATCGAAACGCACGCGGCGCTTTCCGACGACGGCCGTCGGCACGGGCGTTCCGCTTCCGGCCGCGAGCCCGGCGAGAACCGGCTTGCTGAGGCGCCCCACGATCGAGACGCGCGCGGCAATGATCTCGGCCGGCTCTTCCGGCGCGCTGTGACTATAGCGCTGCTGATGCGCCGCATCGAAGGCGCGCTTGACGTCGGCTTGCGCCGAGCCCGGCTCCAGCGGAATGGTCACCGAATAGTTCTGGCCGACGTAGCGCACGTCGACTGCATGCTCGAGCAGCGTGTGTTCGCTCGGCACGCCGGCCGAGCGCAGCCACGCCGATGCTTCGTTCTCGAGCGTGCTGAAGAACGCCGTCGTGCCGCGCAAGCCCTCATCGGTTAGCGGCGCGCGATAGGTCTGCGCGTATTCACGGCGCAGATCGGCGGTGAGCATACCGAAGGCCGAGAACGTTCCCGGCGCTTGCGGAATGATCACCGTGCGAATCGCCAGTTCGCGCGCGACGTCGACCGCGTGCAACGGACCCGCGCCGCCATAGGCAATCAGCGCGAAATCGCGCGGGTCGAGGCCCCGCTCGGTCGTCACCGCACGCACGGCGTTCGCCATCGCGGCGGTCGCGATCGCGACGATCCCGCCGGCCGCGAGCGGCACGTCGAGCCCGAGCGGCGTTGCGACGTGCGCTTGCACGGCGCGCTGCGCAGCCGGCGTATCGAGCGCCATGCGGCCGCCGAGAAAACGCTCGGCGGCAAGATGCCCGAGGAGCAGATGCGCGTCGGTCACCGTCGGCGCGGTGCCGCCGTTGCCGTAGCAGGCCGGGCCCGGTGACGCGCCCGCGCTCTCGGGACCAACGTGCAATCCGCCCGCTTCATCGACCGAAGCGATGCTGCCGCCGCCCGTGCCGATTTCCTTGATGTCGAGCACCGGAATGCGAATCGCCAAACCTTCGTTGTAGCCGCCGATGAAGTAGTCGCTCGAGAGCGCCGCCGCGCCGGCTTGCAGCACGCAGGTCTTCGCCGTCGTGCCGCCCATGTCGAAGCAGATCACGTTGCCGAGACCCAGCACGTCGCTGACCGTCTTGGACGCGACGACGCCCGCGGCCGGACCCGATTCCAGCATCTGAATGCACTGTTCGCGCGCGGTCGCGACGTCGCACAGACCGCCGCTGGATTGCATGATCAACAAGCTTCCGGTGAACCCGTCGCTCTCGAGATGGCGTTCGAGCCGTTCGAGATACGTGCTCACGCGCGGCCCGACGTAGGCGTTTGCCGCTACCGTCGATGTGCGCTCGTATTCGCGCTGCTCGCGCGAAACGTGGTGCGAGGCCGTGATGAACGCCGCCGGCATGGCTTCGCGCAGCAGCTCGACCATGCGCTGCTCGTGTTCGACGTTGACGTACGAGTGCAAGAACAGCACCGCAACCGACTCCACGCCCTGCGCCCGGATCTCCGCCGCGACGGCTCGCGCATTGCCCTCATCCAGCGGCCGCTCGACCGACCCGTCGTAGAGCATCCGTTCCGCAACTTCGAACCGCAGCGCGCGCGGAATCAGCGGAATGTGCTTCTTGAAGGCGAGGTTGAACGAGTCGGGCCGGTTGACCCGACCGATCTCGTACACGTCGCGGAAGCCTTCGGTCGTGACGAGCGCGGTCTTCGCGCCTTTGCGCTCGAGGATCGCGTTGATGGCGACGGTGGAACCGTGAATGATGAACTCCGCGTCGCGCGGCGAGCGGCCGGTGACGCCGATCGCATCGAGAATGCCGCGCACGAGATCGTCGGGGGTACTCAGCGATTTCCCGAACGTTACCGAACCGTCGCCCGTATCCATCACCGTGACGTCGGTGAACGTCCCGCCGATGTCGACCCCGATCCGGAGATGTTTTCCGCTCACGAGCAGCGATGCATCGAGAGGAAGTCGCGCAGCCAAAGCTGCCACGTTGCTTCGACGGCAGCGTCGGCGCCGGGCGCGACGCGTGCGACGATACGCAGATCTGCATCGGCGAGATGCACGTCGGGTGCGGGTTTGGTGACGATGATGATCTCTCCACGTTCGGCGAGCCGCGTAAGCGCCGCGGCGAATTCGGCGGGGTCGCGCTGCGGCGCGATTCCGTATTGTACTTCCGTGACGAACAGTGCCGCCGCCGAACGCCGTTCGAAGACGTCGACGATGGCCTCTTCGGCGGTCATACCGGACTCAGCGATAGAAGAATTCCGGCGCCGGAAAGGCCTTCGGCAGCACGCCGTAACGGGCAGCCGCGTCGATGACCGGCTGGACGTCCGAGGCGAGCAGCACTTCGCCGTACTCGCCGCGCTTCATACGCTCGACGACGGGCTGCGGAATCTTGGTATATTTCGAGAGGATCGCCGCCGACGCCGAGCGGTTGGTGTTGGCCCATTGCGCCGTCTCTTTGATCGCGGCGATAAACTTTGCTGCTATGGCCGGATTTTTTGCCGCCCAGTCTTTGGTGGTCATAAACCCGGCCAGCATGTAGCGCGGGGCGATCGCGTTCTTGTCCATGTAGATCGCGCGCAAGCCCTTGTCGCCGCCGAAGGTGATGAACGGCTCGCCCAACGTGGCACCGTCGACCTTACCGGTGGACACGGCATCGTTCTCGGCCGGAATCGGCAGCTCGATCCACTTGACCGTTTTCGAATCGCCGCCGTTCTTATCGATCCACGCCTCGACCGGCACCATCGTGATGTTGTTGATGCCGTTGACGGCGATCGTTTTGCCGTTGAGATCCTTCGCTTCGTGAATCGGACCGCTGCCGTTGACGAGTACCGCGAGCGACGGAGCTGCGTAGCTGTTCAGCAGCGCCGGTGCGAGATAGACGAACGGTAAGCCGCGGACGTGCGCGTTCGCGATCGAGATCGTATCAGCGAAACCGACGTCGAGCGATCCGCCGGCGACCGCGGCCGCGATGGCGGCGCCGTTCTGCATGATCTGAAGGTCGACGTCGAGGCCTTGCTTCTTGAAGAAGCCCATGTCGACGGCATAAAACGCCTCGGCCGCCGCCTCGACCGTGATCACGCCCAGGCGAATCGTGGCCGGCGCCGGCTGCGCCCCAAGCGGCGCGCCGTTCGGGAGCAGCGCAACACATAGAGCCAGGGCCACGCAAAGACGACGCACCATGGGGCTTCCTCGCAAACAGACGTTTTTGCAACAAACGAACGCATTTTTGAAGGAATGCGCTCAGACCAACCTATATTGGAAGGTTGTTGTCCGGTTGTCAACCCGTCCCGGAAAGAACCGCCATGAGCCAAGACGACATTCGCCAGCATCCGCCGTTTGCGGAGATCTGGAACCGGCTGAGCCGCCTTCCGCGCCAGCAGCGGCGTCTCGCCGAAGCGTTTCTCATGGGCCCCGAACTGGTGGCCTTTTCCTCGCTGCGCGAGGTCGCGGAACGCGTCAACGTCAACGCCGCCACGATCGTGCGGTTTGCCCAATCGCTCGGTTACGAAGGGTACGGCGAATTTCAAGCGGCGGTGCGGCTGGCCTACAAGCAGCGCGCAGGGTTCGGTCACGCGCCCACCGATCTCGCCGCCGCGCTACGTTCGTCGGGGGACGCCGTCGGGTTCATGCACGCACAGCACGCGACTAGCGCCGAGGCCGCCTACCGCAACGTTGCAGCCGCCGATCTCGACGGCATCGCAAGCCGGCTCGAGCAGGCGCGCCGCATCGTCGTCTTCGCGGAGGCGAGCGCGCAAGTGCCTGCGCTGCTGTGCGTGCACTTGTTGCGGCACGCGATGCTGCACGGCGATCTGGTGAATTCGGAAGTCGACGCGATGATCGCGATGCACGACATCGGCCCGAGCGACGTCGTCGTGTTCATCGCCCTGACGCTGACGTTTCACGCGACGGTCACCGTGCACGACTTCGTGCGCGCCCGCGGCGCAACCACCATCGCGATCATCGGCTCCCCGGTCAGCCCGCTCCAAACGCGTGCCGATCACGTGATCGTGGCGCCTGCCGAATCGCCCACGATGCGTTTTTCGGTGGTCGCGGCCGTGAACGCGGTGGAACTGCTCTTCGCGCACATCGTGAGCCGGCGCGCCGAGATCGTGTTCGCCGAACAAGGCACGCTGCTCGAAATCTACCAAACGACCAAACTCGCCGCGCCGCTCGCAGGGGTATAACGATGAACGCAACCAGCAATCGGGCAACGTTTCTAGCAACGCTCGGCAGCGCAGGCGCGCTGGCGGCGCTCCCGCTGCCCGGGGTCGCGCAAGCGAACCTGCGCCGCATCGACGTCCATCGTCATGTGAGTCCGCCGTTCTATCAGGACGCGATCAAAGGACTATATCCGAAGCCGTTTCCGCCGCCGCTGGCGACGTGGACGCCCGAGCGGTGCCTGGCCGATATGGACGCCGCCGGCATCGAGACGGGGATGCTCTCCATGCCGGCGCGGCCGGGGATGACCTTCGGCGATGTCGGCGCGGCGCGGAAACTGTGTCGCGACACCAACGAGTACCTGGCGCAGCTGCGCCGCGAGCATTCGGGACGCTTCGGCATGTTCGCCGCGCTGCCGCTGCCCGATGTGGAAGGCAGCGTAGCCGAATTGATCTACGCGCTAGACGTCCTCAAAGCCGACGGCGTCGGCGCGTGGACGAGCTACGGCATGAAGTATCTCGGCGATGCTTCGTTCGCGCCCGTGTGGGCCGAACTCGATCGCCGGAGGGCCGTCGTCTTCACGCATCCGACCGATGCTGCGTGCTGCGTCAATCCCGTTCCGCAGATGTCCGAAACGGTGATGGAATTTGCGGCCGACACGACGCGCGCCATCGGCAGCCTTATCTTCAGCGGCACGTCGGTGCGCTTCCCCAACATCCGCTTCATCTTCTCGCACGGCGGCGGCAGCATGCCGTTCGTGATCGATCGTTTCCTGGGCGAGGCCGGCGATCCAAAGCACGCCGGGCTGCTGCCGCACGGTGTCGAATACGAACTGCGCCGGTTTTACTACGATACGGCGTTCGCATCGTCGCCGGCGGCAATGGCCGCGCTCACGAAGATCGTGCCGGCGTCGCAGATCGTCATCGGCACCGACTTTCCGTACCGGCCCGGTCTCGAGACGATCAAAGAACTCGACGTCTGCGGCATCGCCCCGCGCGACCTCATCGCCATCGGACGCCAAAGCGCGCTGGCGCTGCTGAGCCGTTAAACGCCGATAACCGGTACGCTACCTCCAGAAACTGAGGGTTAGGGCGGTGAGGATTTTTGCCTGCAGCGGGACGTAGGCACGTTTGGTGAAGACGTCGTAGCGGTTGGCCTCGATGGCGGCGAGGATGTCGCGGTAGAGGTGGAGTGCGAGCCGCACGGCGTAGCGGCTCTCCGGCTGCAACCGCGCGATGCCCGGTTCCACCTCGCGATAGAGTTGCCGGGCGCGTTCGATCTGGAACTGCATCAGCGCGACGAACCGCTCGTCGACCGTTCCGCGAAAGAGGTCGGCTTCGGTGTAGCCGAAGCGGTGCATGTCGGCGGCCGGAAGATAGATGCGGTTCATCCGCGCGTCCTCGCCCACGTCGCGTAAGATGTTCGTGATCTGCATCGCGTGTCCGAGCGCGATCGCGTCGTGGAACGCAGCGTCATCGAGCGCGCCGAGGATCGGAGTTACCAGCACGCCGACTGTGGATGCCACCAAGTAGCAGTAAGCGCGTAAATCGCCGTAGGTTGCGTACCGGCTGATGGTGACGTCCATGCGCGCGCCGCGCAGGAGATCGAGCGCGGCTTGCAACGGCACGTCATAACGCGCCGCAGCGTCGGCAAAGGCGAGGAAGATCGGGTTTACCGCGCGCCCGGCATACGCCGCGCGCAGTTCCGTCTCCCACGCATCGATTGCCGCCAGACGCTCGTCCGGGTCGCCGTCGCGGTCGACGATGTCGTCGGCCGTGCGGCAGAACGCATAGACGGCCCACACCGCACGGCGCTTCGCGAACGGCAAGAAGCGGGAACTGAGATAAAACGACTTCGAGTGCACGCGCGCGATCTCGCCGCACCGGCGGTAGCACGCATCGAGCGCCGGTGCCGGAGCGGTGGTCGCCGACGGCGCAGCCAGCGCCGCGTTATGCCCGAGCACGCGGCCGCGCAAGGATGCCGTCGACGGCGGCGCGCGCGCTGCGCATCGCACCCTCGATGCTCGCCGGAAAGCGATGGTTGGTGTAACACCCGGCGAGAAACAGATTCGCCACGGGCGTGCGCGCACCGGGACGCAGTCTCTCCGCGCCCGGGCTTGCGCGGTACACGCTCTTGGGAACGCGCACCAGCTTGGCCTTCACGAGCGTTTGCTTCGTTGCGAGCGGATAGAGCCGGGTCAAGTCCGCGAGCACGCGCACGATCACGGCATCGTCGTCGAGCATCATCAGATCGTCGGCCGGCGCGATGCAGACTTCAAGAAAAGACTTGTTGCGCCAACCATAGCCGGGCGACGCTTGGCCGAGATCCGCATGCACGGGCAAGAGCGTGCCGGCTCCAAAGATCAGGTTCGTGTGCGCCGAGATCGGCCGGTCGAACCAGAAATGCCCGTTGATCACGGGTGACGAGGTCAGCCGGCCGACGCCGTACACCAACGGATCACGCAGCATCTCGGGCGGCAGCAGCTTCGCTGCGTCATGCACCGGCGTCGCGAGAATCACGTGTTCCGCTTCGAAGGTGCGTCCGTCGCTCGTGCGCACGCCCGTGCAGCGGCCGTCAGAGAACAGCAGTTCCGCCACCCGCGCGGTGCTCTCGATGCGTACGCCGCGTTCGCGCACGTGCTCCGCGATCGGTTCGATCAGCCGTTCGTTCGGCGGACCGTCGAGGAAGCCGGCGCGGCTCGCGTCGCGCGAACTCGCGAAGTACGCCATCACGCGCAGCATGGCTTCGGCCGAAATAGCGTCGGCCGGCGTGAAGTTGAGCGCCAGCGCCATCGGCGCGAAGAACGTTTGCAGCATGTGCTCGGACATGCCGCGCTTGCGGTGCCAGTCCGCGTAGGTGATATCGTCCTGACGCTCGGCGTAGCGGTGATCGCCGAGCAGAATCGGCAGCGTCCCCGTAGCGAAGAGCAGCTTTTCCCAAGCGTTGAAGACGTAGCGCGCGTTGAGCACCGCGCCGATTCCGTTGAACGGCGACGGCGCATCGATGAAATGGAACTCCTCGAATGCGGCTTGCGGGCCGACGCGCTGCGAAAATCCCGGCGGCATCGCGAAGGTCAGCGTGTGCGGCTGCCAGAGTACGTGGTGCGCAATCCCCACGTCGCGCAGCAGCGCATGCACGGTCTCGTATCCTCCGAAGAACGAGTGCAGGCCGGTTTCGAGGATATCGCCGTCGCGGTCACGCCACGACGAGAGTTTGCCGCCCAGCACCGGGCGTTTCTCCAAAACGAGCGCCGAGCGCCCGGCATCGGCCAGATATTTCGCTGCAGCCAGACCCGCCGGGCCGCCCCCAACGATGATTGCATCGAGCGGGGCGGTCGCTTGGGGCGGCTCAAAAGCAACGTTCGCCTGCATGCCGAACGTAAGGCTTTCCATGTCAGCAGCCATTTCCATCGGCCCCGAGACGAACATCCGCGAACTCGTCGCCGCGCTTCCCGTCGCCGAGGAGGTCCTCGAGCGTTTCGGCCTTCACTGTTCGGGTTGCGGCGTGAACAAGTACGAAACGATCGAAAAAGGGGCCGCTGCCCACGGCCTGCGCGCCGAGCCCATTATCGCCGCGCTGACGCAAGCCCGGCTTTCCGGCCGGGTGCCGACGATCAGCAACGAGGATCTCGTTCCGCACCGTCGCGCGCCGGGCGAATTCACCCGCAAAGCGCGCTTCAAGCACGTCGTACCGATCATGTCGGGGAAGGGCGGCGTCGGGAAGTCCCTCGTCACGGGCTTGCTCGCCGTGGGCCTGCGGCGCGCCGGTATGCGGGTTGGGATCCTCGACGGCGACATCACCGGCCCGTCGATTCCGCGTCTCTTCGGCTTAACCAAGCCGCTCGGCATCGAGAGCGATCCCAATACGCCTGCCGGTACGCAACCACGCCCATTGATGACGCCGGCCGTCACGCGCTCGGCGATCGAAGTCGTCTCCGCTAACTTGCTCACGGATAAGGAAGACACCGCGATGATCTGGCGCGGTCCGATCCTCTCCGGCGTGATCCGCCAATTCTACGAGCAAGTGCTGTGGAGCGATCTGGATTATCTGCTGATCGATCTTCCGCCCGGCACGTCGGATGCTCCGCTCACCGTGCTGCAGTCGCTGGCCGTCGACGGCGTCGTGCTCGTGACGATGCCGCAGAAGCTCGCGACGATGATCGTGCGCAAAGCCGCGAACCTGATCCATCAATTGAAGAAACCGATCCTCGGCGTGGTCGAGAACATGTCGTACTTCGTCGCTCCCGACACCGGCGTGCGCTATGACGTATTCGGTCCGTCGTACGCCGATTCGGTCGCCGAACTCGCGGGCGCGCCGATCCTCGGACGGTTACCCATCAATCCGTACTTAGTGGAAAAGGCCGACGCCGGTTTGGTTGAAGAAATCGACGATCCGATCGTCGATGAGTTAGCGGCCGCGCTCGAACGCGCCATCACCAATATGCCGAAAATCAAAGAAACGATCTCGATCATTTGAGCGACCGCAGCCCCTTCGCCCGCTTCGCCCTCGGCGTTGCGGCGGGAATTTCCATCGGCTACACCGCGGTCCGCGTGCGCGATATGCTCGCCGACCGGGCGGCGCCCGCACCGGCCAAAGAGCGCGACCCCAAGCGCTACGGACAAACCCGGCGCGTGCTGATGGTCGTGGGCCTCGCGCGATCGGTTGCAACCAGCGCCGTGTGGGCCTTCGGGCTCTCCGACGGCTTCGAGCGCGCGCTCAAACCGATCCCCACGCCGTTGCGTCTGCCGTTTTTCGTCGGCTTGCTGACGCTGATCGAAACCGTGCGCGAGTGGCCGGTCGACTACATCGAAGATCATCAGCTCGAACGCATCTTCGGCAACAGCGAACGGACGACCGAAGCGTGGGCGGGTGACCGCATCAAAGGCGTCGCCATCGGCGCCGGCGCCGGCATGCTGCTGGCGGGAATCGGCGCGTCGCTCATGCGGCGCGCGCCCAAACGCTGGCCCTGGATTGCGATCGGCGGGATGCCCGCGCTGCTGGCATTTGCAAACGTCGTCGTGCCGACGTTCATCATGCCCCTCTTCAACAAATACATTCCGCTCGAAGGCCCGCTCGAGGAACGCATCCGCACGCTCGCCGCGCGCTATGGCGTCGGCGGCGCGACGATCCTGCGTTTCGACATGAGCCGGCAAACCAAAAAAGCCAACGCGTTCGTCAGCGGCGTGTTCGGCACCGAGCGGATTGCCATCGCCGACACGCTGCTCGATGAATTCGCCGAGGACGAGACGCTCTTCGTCGTTGCGCACGAACTCGGGCACTACGTGAAACGCGACCCGTGGGTCTCGATCGTACTCGGCACCGGACTGACCGCGCTTCCGCTGCTCCTGGGCAACGCGATCGTGCGGCGCACGACCGGCCGCGACGTCGGCGACGTGCCGACGGCGATGCGGCTCGGTTTCTATCTTTCGCTCGGACAACTCGCGGCGATGCCGGTGGCCAACGCGTTCTCACGCATGATCGAGCGCCGCGCCGACCGCTTCGCCGTCGCCGCGACGGACGATCCGGCCAGCGGCGTGCGCGCGTTCCGCCGGCTGCGCGATCAAAACTTGGCCGAAGACGAAGGTCCGAAGTGGTCGGAGCTGCTGTTCTCATCCCACCCGTCGCTCGGCTCGCGCATCGCCGCGCTGGAGTCCGTGGCCGCGACTTCGTCGATATAGCGCACGAACGGCGCGCAGTCACGGATCGCCTCGCGAAACGTGGCGAACGCGCCCTTGCGTGCGATCTCCGCGTCGCTGTACGCGCGGCGCACTAAGTAATTGCGCGCGCGGATCAGCTCGCCGCGCGGATGCTCTTTGGGGAAACCGCGCGGCATGCGGGTGAGCCCGTCCGTCCGTAGCGGCAGATACGGCGCCAGCGCTTTCGAGCGAAGGATACGGTCGAACGGACGCGGATCGCTCGCCATCCGGCGGCGCAATGCTTCGAGTGCGGGTTTCTCCGGCGTGTAAATCCCCGCACTGAAGTGCGAATCGCCGGGCGAGACGCTCACGTAGAAACCGGCATTTGCGCCGCTCTTTCCAAACGGCGAGAGCCAGGCCGAAACATGCGTTTTGAAGGGCGTCTTGTCGTTGCTGAAGCGGATGTCGCGCGCGAGCCGGAAGAGACACCGGCGCGGATCGACATACGCGAGCCGTTCGTCAAAGCGCACGGCGGAGACGAGCAGTGCCGTGACGAGATCTTCCCACTCCGGCCGGATCGCTTCATCGTAGGTTGCCCGGTGCGCCGCGTACCACACGCGGTCGTTGTTCTTCTTCAGCTGCCGCAGCCAACGCAGTGCGCGCGCAGCATCGAACGGTTCGCCCTTCATGCCCGGCGATGCATCGCCCGGAACCGGGGACGATTCCTCTCCCCCGGCCGGGCGTGCGAGGGCGAAAGGAGACGTTCAAAATACTTTGAACGTTCGAATTACCGTGAACAAAGCCCAGCCGGCGAGCGCAATTGCCGAGACCATGAACCTGCCGACCCTCGAGGCGGTCCGGGTGATCAGCGATTCCCAGCGCCACCGGATCTACAGCCAACTGATCACCGCTGAGATGACCGCCGGCGACCTCTCGGCAGCCCTCGGCCTCTCCCGCACCCGCCTGTACTACCATCTCAAGCTGCTCTTGGATCACGGCCTGATCCGGATCGTCTCGGAGCGGCCTGTGAACGGCATCGCGGAGAAGATGTACCGGGCGTGCGCGCGCAATCTGCGGGTCGATCGCAACGTGCTCTCGGCGAACGCATCGGAGACGGAGATCGCCGACGCCCAAGCCGCCATCGTCGACCAGATCGCGCTCGATCTGCGCGCGCGTGCGCGGCGCGCGCCGGCAACCAACGAAGACGTCCTCGTCACGCGCACCTTTTTGCGCTTGAGTGCGCGCCGCCACGCCGCCATGCGTAAGAAACTGCTGGCGGTCCTCGCCGAGTACGAACGCACGCCCGACGACGACGGCGACGACGTCGAACTCGCGATGGCCCTGTTCACGACCGGGGAGACGCGCGCGTGACGACGTTGCTTCGTTCCGCCGTCATCCTCGCTGCGGCCCTCGCAGTAGCGAGCCGCGCTGCCTCGGCCGCCGACGCCGATCTCCCGGCGCTGGCCGTACCCGTCGCGCCGGCCGCCGCAGCGAACATCGTGCTCGGGTCGGACTTCACCAATCGCCGGCCGGCCGACGAACCGACGGCCGTGCGCATCTCGCAGGAAGCCGACGCCATCGACGTCGTCTTCGACGTGACGCAGCGCGAGCCGATCGAGGCCGCGACGGTGACCAACGGTTCCGGCGTCACGAGCGACGATTACGTCGAGGTCGCGCTCTCGCCGAACGGTCCGCAGGGCTTCCAATATGCCTTCTATGCCAACCCGCGCGGCGCGCGTTACCAAACGTCGAGCGAGAACAGCGCCTACACGCCGCCGTGGGGCGCGAACGCGACGCTGCGCGACGGCGGATATACCGTCACGATCCGCATCCCGACCGCGATCATCCGCAGCGGCGGCCGAACGGCGTGGCGCGCGCAATTCGTGCGCTCGACCGTCCATGCCAACGCGCTCGACGTGTGGTCGTTCGATCCGCACGCCGCGAGCGTGAGCGACGCAACATTCTTCGGCACGCTCAGCGGCATCGGAGCGCAGGCATCCGCAACCACCGCGCGACCCCGCGCCCGGGCCCAGATCTACGGTCTCGACGAAACGACCACCGCGGCGCAAGGCGGGTCGACGGCCCGCATCGGCGGCGACCTCGCGCTCCCCGTTGCGCCGACGATATCGGTCCTGGCCTCACTGCATCCGGATTTCTCGAACGTGGAAACCGACCAGCAAACGATCTCGCCGACGGCGTTTCCCCGCTCGTTCACCGAAGTGCGGCCGTTCTTTACCCAGGCCGCGCAGCCGTTCAATGCCACTTCGTCGTGCGTCAACTGCCCGCAACTGCTCTACACGCCCGCGATCCCCACGTATCGCGACGCGTACGCGCTCGAAGGAACGCAGGGACCGCTCACCTTCGCCGCCTTCGACGCGGTCGGGACCGGGCGCGACGATAGCGCGGAAACGCTCGACTACGGCACCTCGAACCCGCACCAAGCCGTCGGCTTCAACGTCCAAAATGTCACCGTCAACGAATCCGGCGGCATTCGCGATCAGGTCAGTTCGCTAGCCAGCGGCTTCACCAATCAGCATTCACACTTCGGCGCCTATTTCAACTACGGCAGCGAGAGCGGAAGTGCGGTCAGCAGCGCGAGCCAAGGCACGTACGCGCAAGGCGGCTTCGTCTACGCGACGGCGACAACCACCGGCCTGCTATCGTGGATGCACGTCGGCTCGCAGTTTGCCCCGTTCGATGCGTTCGTCTCGCAGAACGACATCGACGGCCCGCAGCTCTACTTCTCCAAAACGCTCCCGTTCGGCGCCGGCGCGGTTCTGCACGATCTGGTCCTCTCGTCGTACGACAGCGAATTCAAGAACCACGCCGGCGCGCCCGCGCAAGACAACGCGGGGTTCCAGCTCAATGCGGATTTTCGCAATCTCGTTACCGTGCACGGCATCTATTCGGAGACGGCGGTACGCACGTTTGCGAACGAGTTCTTGCCTTTCGATGGGAACGGCTTTCTCGTCGGATATAAATATTCATCGGCGACGCCGAGCGACATCCAGTATACCGGCGGCCCCTACTACCACGGTCAGCTCGACGCGTGGACGTATCTGAGCACGGTACCGCTAACGCAACACGTTCGCTTGAGCCTCGAAGCCGATCGCAACAGCTACTTCACGCACTACATCGGCGAAGCGAGCGGAACGCAATGGCTCGAACGCGCGACGCTCGATTTCCAGCTGAACCGGGAGACCGAGTTCGATCTCGGCGCGCGGCGTCTGATCGGACCGAACCTTCCCGTATCCTTCGCGCCGCCCAACTTCACGCCGCTGGGCGCCGGCAACGTGTCGGCCGCACTGCACTACCTCAGCCGCAGCGGGCGCAACGAAATGTATCTCGTCTACGGCGATCCGAACAGCCTCATAACGACGCCGGCGTTCTTCGTGAAGTACATCCTCTACGTCGGCGCGCCGAAGGGAACCTGAGCCCACATCCGCGCGAAGATCGCGTCCCACGTTTGTTCCGCCGCGACGGCGTAACCGCGCTCGATCCGCTCGGCCGGCGCGCTCAGCGCTTCGCGCACCGATGCGATGAACGCATCGTTGCCGTTCGCGATGTAGACCACATCGGCGTAGGCGGCGACGACGTCGGCGATCGGCGTCGAGACCACCGGACGGCGCGCGGCGAAGTATTCGAGCGTCTTGGTCGGCGAAATCGACGCGGTGGCGCGATTGATGGCAAACGGCATCAGCGCAACGTCGATGCCGGCCAGCAGTGAGGGCAGCGCGTTGTAAGGCAGGCGGCCCGTGTAATGCACGTTGGCGCGTTGCGGCAAGCGCGCCGGGTCGACCTTGACGACCGGTCCGGCGAGGATCACGTGTCCGGCGGGGAACGCATCGGCCAGCGCGGCGATGAGGTCGTAGTCGAGGCGCTCGTCGATCACGCCGGCGTACGCGAGCACCGGACCGCCGAGCAGCGCGGCGAGCGGGTGCGGCGCAACGTCGGCCGCGAAGCGCGCGAACTCCACGCCGCTGGGATAGCAGTGCACCTTCTCGCCGTAGGCGCGGCGGTTCTCATAGAGCGTACGGCCGCCGGCGAACACGACGTCCGCGCGTTCGAGCAGCGCCGTTTCGCGTTCGCGCATCCCGCGCGGCGCGAAGTCGAAGTTGGCGAGATCGTCCATCGCGTCGTACACCACGGGCGTCGCGGCGAACGCATCGATCAGTTCGGTCATCATCGGCGTGTACAGCCACGCGCCGCAGCGTCGCGCGCCGGCGAGCCCGCGCGCCGTTGCCAGCGCTTGCGCGTCAAGCAGCGGCTCGCCCCAGCCCCGCGTGCGCAGCGGGCGGATCACCGTGAGATCGCCCGCGCGGCGCACGTCGTCGCGGTCGTCGGCGGCGCCGTGCGGTTCTTCGATCACGATCACCGGCAGTTTACGGGCCAAGCGCGTGAGCAGGTGATGCGGACGCTGCCACACGCCGTCCCAGCGCAAGTGCAGGCCGGCAACGAAGACTTCGGGAGCGCTCACGCCAGCGCTTCGTCGATCGTCCGCAGGTGGTCGCCCTCGGGAATGCCGGCATCGCGCATCGCGATGAGTTCTTCGAGCGGCAGAGCGCGATCGTCGCGTTCCCACCAACCGCGTACGCCGGTATCGGCGATGCGGCCGGTCGCTGCGAGTTCGCGCAGCGCGGTAGCGACGGCCGTCGCCTGCGGGATGCCGTTCGGTCCCGCGAAGGTGTAGATGCCGTCTTCCGTCACGCGCGCGCGCTGCCGCAGGAGCGAATGCCAGTCGACCATACCGAACGCCGCCCACGCCCCGAGCGCGCGCACGTCGACGCCGTCTGCGCGCAGGCCGTTCACGTCGGCGGCGTGCTGCAAAAGCCAGCGTACGCGTTCCGCTTCCGGCGCATGCGCGTGCACTTCGCCGATGGCCAGCGGCAAGCGCAAGCGTTCGGCGGCGGCGCGCAATAACGGCCCCACGGCCGGAGGCGGTTCACCCGACACGTAGACCGCGGGAACATCTGCAATCTCACCGCCGCGCGTGAACAAATAGCGTTCCGAATGCGGGTAGTGGTTGAACGCGACGAGATCGGGCACGGCCGCATCCCGTTGCATCATCGCGAGTTCGAGCGCGTTTAGGCCGCAGCGTTCGCTGAGAAAAGGCAGCAGCGAATGCCCCTCACCGACGCGGCCGGCAACGAGCTCCACCGATAGGTAGACGCGCTCGCGCAAGAACGCCACGTACTCGGCCACGACCGCATCGCCCGCGGCATAGCGCTGGAGATCCTCGGTCAGCACGAACTCCGCATCCGGAATCACGCGGCGGATGCGGCGCATCGCTGCCTGCTGTGCGAGCGTCTGATTCACCATCGCGCGGCCGAAGGCGCGGTCGTCGCGCATATTCGGAAACCACGCACCGTAGAGCGTTGCGAAGCGCGCGGTCGTCAGCGGCTCGTTGATCGGCGTCCAGCGCCGCACCCAGGGAAACTGCTGCGCCGTCGCTTCGGCATACTCGGCGAACCACAGCGGAAATGCCGGATCGAGCAAGTCGGTATACTGCGGTCCGCTGCCGTGATGGAGCAGCGTGACGATCGGCTCGACGCCTGCGGCGCGCAGCGCATCGAGTCGCCGTTCGGGTTCCCGATAATCCCGCTCGTGCGGATCGGCCGGCGAAACGCGCTCCCACAAGACCGGAACGCGCGAGACGCTCACGCCGAGCGCGGCGATCCGCTCGGCATCGTCCGGGCGCGCGTCGAGGCCCGTTTCCGCGCTCTGGTCGCGCACGGTCGTCGCGTCGATGCGCGCAAAGGTCGGCTCGGGCGAAGCCCAGAGCTCCAGCGGAGCCACTAGGACAGGACGGGGGACGGCCGCGTTCCGAGCCAGGTCGCGATGTCGGTCTTCGCATCGACATGCACGCCGTCGCGCAATTCGCGCCGGAATTCGCCGAACAGGCCGAAGGCCTCGGCGAACGCATCGTGCTTGTGGATCGACTCGTAATTCACTTGCGTGGCGCTGATGAACGTGTCGTCGGGGAAATCGCCGTACACATCGAGCGAGCGCGCGAGGATACCCCGCACGACGTCCTCGACGAACTTCGGATTCTGGTGGGCCTTGTTCACGATGAAGAACTCGTCGGGCCGCTTGAGCAGATCGTAGGTTTCGCTCGACATCGAGTTCTCGACGATCTCGACGAGGTCTTCGGCGCGCAGGTGATCCGCGAACACGCCTTCGGTGCCGATCAGGACCGAGCCGCGGCCGCGCTGGTTGTGCGTCGCGACCGGCAGCGCATCGAGCGCGCGGTTCGCATCGGCGGTACTGAAGCCGGCCGCTTCGAGTTCGTGCAGCGAGTGCTCGCGAACCATCAGTTGCGCGCACGGGCAAGCCGTCATCCCTTCCGCCTCGATGCCGACGAGCCGGCGCGTGCGGGTCGCGTCGGCGTGCGCGATGCCGACGAGCGTGTACGTTTCTTCCGTGCGCTTGCCGCTCACCGGCGTCCAGCGCTCGAGTCCGAATTCCGCGCGCACCCGCACGTCGGCGCGAATCGCATCTTGCGAGACGACGATCTCACGCGCGATCTGTGCGACCAGGTCCTCGACGCGCGCCGGATGATCGGGGCGGGCGAGTACCTCGAGCGTGGCGGCTTCGAGCAATTCGGAGAAGCGCGACATGTGTACGCCGGCTTTGTCGGGACGCAGATCGGCGACCATCGTGAAGTCGGCGTTGAACACGCGCTCGGTACCGCCGACGTTGAGCCGGATGATGTGTTTGACGCTCGACACGCCGACGCGGTTGAGCGAGAGCCGGACGTCGGGTGCCTCTTCTTGCCGGTTGGCGAAGAAATGCATCGCGCGGGCCTTGCGCGTGATACCGCTGAGGTCGGCGCCCGCTGCAATGTCGCGAATCGTCTTGCCCAGCCGCGGATCGACGTGGTCGGGTGCGATCTCCAACAGCGGCACGAGGTTGAACGGCCGCGTCGCGATGTAGCGATGCGGCACTTCGAAGCGGCCGAAGTCGGCCACCAGATCGTCGAAGTAGAGGATGTCGATATCGATCGGCCGGGCACTCAAGAGCGCGGTCTTCTGACGCCCGATGGCAACTTCGACCGACCGCACAAACGTCTCGAACGCCGGCGCATCGAGCGCCGTCGTCACGCGCGCGGCAACGTTGAGGAAGGCCGGACCGGCAACCCCCCCGGCGGGCGGCGTCTCGTAATAGGCCGATACGGCCTCGACGCGCGCTTCGCGGCGCAGTTTTTGCAGGGCGCCGAGAATGGTGCCCTGGCGGTCGCCAAGATTAGAGCCGAGGCCGATCAGGACGGAATGCATGCTCGGCGTTAGACCGCCGCCGGCGGGGCGGAGTTGCCGTCCGGCGTTCCGGGCATGCGATCGGCCAGGTCCAGCGTGGCGCGCCGGCCGGGGGCGATGGCGGCGAACATCCGGGCCAGCTGCACCGTTTCCTCGACATCGTGCACGCGCAAGAGCCGCGCGCCGGCGGTGATGCCGATCGCCGCCGTCGCGAGCGAGGGCACCAGCAACTCTTTCGCCGGACGCCCGAAGATGCGGCCGATGAAGCTCTTGCGCGAACTGGCAAAGAGAATCGGATAGCCGAGTTCGCGCAGTTCGGCGAACCGGTCGAGAATTTCGAGATCGGTGCGCGGCTCCTTACCGAACTCGAGTCCCGGATCGATGACGATCGAATCGCGCCGCACGCCTGCCGCCAGCGCCCGCTCGGTGCGCTCGTAGAGGAAGCCGATGATCTCGCGCATCACGTCGGTATACGTGTAACCCGCCGGATCGCGAACGTTGAGTTCGCCCTTGAGGTGCATGACGACCAGCGCCGCATCGTGCTTCGCTACGACGCCGGGCAGATCGGGATCGGAGAGCCCGCTGCAATCGTTGATCACGTGGGCGCCCGCGGTCAGCGCCGCATCGGCGACGCTGGCCTTGAACGTATCGATCGAAATCGTCAGATCGATACCCGCCGCGCGAATCGCTTCGACCGCCGGCACGACGCGCTCGCGTTCTTCTTCGGGCGTGACGCGCCGGTTCCAGGCGGCGTACGATTGGCCGCCGACATCGACGAGCGCACCGCCGGCCGCAGCAATCGCGCGCGCCCGCGCCACGACGTCCTCAAGACCGGCCGCGCGATCGTAGAACGAGTCGGGCGTCACGTTGACGATCCCCATCACGCGCGCTTCATCGCGCAGATCGAGCGTCCGATCGCGCAGACGCAGCGTCTCGATCACGGCAGCCGGATCAGATGGGACGGAGTGCGCCCGGGCGCAGGCCGGTGTCGATGCGCGAGCGCAGGTCGTCGAGATGGGCTCGCGTCGCGATGTCGGTTGCGGCCTTGTACGCGTTGTCGAGACGGCCGCGGACTTGGCGCAGTTCGTAGCGCGAAAGCGCTTGGATCTCGCGCGGAATTCCGAGCTGATCCATCGACCCGCTGCCGAGAAACGCGATCTGCAATTCGAGATCGGCAAAACGGCGCTGCAGGTCGCGATGCGGTGCCGCGATCGTATGCGAGCCCAAGTCATCGAAGATCGCGTTGTTCGTCCAGGTGAAGAGATCGGCGAGATCCATCGTCTGGCCGGGATGCGATTCTTTGAGCGACTCGTTGGCGATGCGCGAGATGCTCGCCGGGTTGAAGAGCGCGGCGATTGCCGCGTCCTGAAGTTCGGCCACCACTTCGCGAATCGGGAAGTCGGTGCGCCGGATGCCGCCGGTGCTCCAATCGGCGCCGTAGCGAATCGGCGCGACGTCGTTGAGCAACTGCGGCGAATACTGCAGGGCTTGCGACGAGAGCACGTATTTGTCGATCAAGTCGAACGCACGGCGCTGTTCGGCGCGCGGAATCGCCGCAAACGGCGGGGCGCCGCCGGGCTGCCCGCGATGCGAACGCGACGTGTACACGCCGCCGATGTAGCGCGACGCGATCGAGATATTGGCAAGATCGTTGTTGAGCACGCTGATAAGCGTTTGCCGCAGATCTTGATAGGTGCGCGTGTCGCCCGGATAATGGTGCGTGAGCCGGGCGGAGAGGTCGTCGTCGATTCTGAACTGCGCGCGGGCGAACGCCAGCGGATCGCTCGAGAGGTCGAAGCGCTGGATGTTCGGATCGATCGCATACGGCGCGATGACGTCTTCGTCGGTCCCGTATGCCAGGCCCGGCTGGGTGGAACGCGCGGCGATCTTGTGCAGCGCCGGGAGTTCCGCGTTCGACGTGGGCTGGTGCAGGCGCGCGTAGCCGTACTCGATCGCCCAATAATCGTAGGGCCCGAGGCGATTCGGAAAGTAGTCGGCCTGCCGTTCGCCGGGCGCGGCGATGTTCGCCGGCGTGTAATCCATCACCGAACCGGTCGTGCCGTGCGCGCGCGTGAACGCCGGATCGTGGAGCTCCGCGTACGTGAACGCCGTCGAACCGGCGAAATTGTGCCGCAGGCCGAGCGTATGTCCGACCTCGTGCATGACGGTTGAGTAGAGAAACGCCTGAGCGTAGGCTTCGCGTTCGCGAACGGTGCCGTGCCGCTGCCCCACCAGCATCGACATCCCGAGCGCCGCTTGGTTGGACTCCACCGCCGCGTCGTCGCACGTCAGCGCGTCTTGCACGCCGTTGACGTCGTCGCTCGCGGCGACCGGCTCGAGCTGCGCCATCGCCAAGAACGCGTTGCGCTGGATGCGCAGCGGCAACACGCGATCGACGTAGCCGCGGCGAACCGAGCGCATCGATTCGCCGTCGACGACGACCTCGGTACGAATGATCTGTCCCGTATCGGGATCGGAAATGTGCGGGCTCAGCGCGACGAAGTCCGGAGCATCGGACGTGATCCAGCGAACGCTGTTGTAGCGCGCGTCTTCCGGATCGAATTGCGGATCGGCCGGCGGATCGTTGACGACGATCGCGTGCGGGTAACCGACCTTTGCGAACGCCGCGTTCCACGCCAGGATGCCGCGCCGCACCGTATCGCGATACGTCGGCGGAATCTCTTTGGTGAGCGTGAAGACGATCGGCCCCGCGTCGAGGTTCCAGCGATCGATGAAACGCTCGGTCGGCAACGTCGAGACGTCGTTGCCGAAGTGCTTGCGCGCCGTGATGAAGTAGCCGATGCGGTCGTCCGCATAGCGCGGCACGTAGTTTGGATCGTGCGCGGGCGGCGCGACGATGCTGTAGTGGACGACGAGCGGGATGCCGCGGCCGTCGGGCACGGTCGGCAGCGCGTTGGCGGGGCCGTTGAAGGTGAGGTTGACCGAGATCTCGTCGTTGAGCGGAAAGCTCTTGGTGCTCAAGTAGTACGACTTCGTTGCGTCCACCCCGAACGACGGGCGCACGCTGATCAAGAGTAGACCCGGCAGCGACGGCGCCGTGACGCCCTTGCCGAGATCCGCGCCGATGCCCTCAAAGTCGGAGAGAAAGAACGTCGGCTCGATCACGACGTGCGTTTTGGCCGTATCTTCGGCGACGACCGGCGTTGCCTGGATCACCGAGTCCGCCACGCTCACCGCCAGCGACGCGGCGGCCGAGGTGCCCTTATCCGCGACGTAACGCGTGTTCGGCGTCACCCACATCACGCGCCGCCCGACGCGCTTGAAAATCACGACGAGCGGATCGTACACGCGGCCGGCAAACGCTTCGCCGCCGACGCCGCTCGTAATCGACGGCAAGATGATATACGGCTTGCCGAAGTTTTCGGGCCGCAGATCGAGATAGAGCTGATCGTCCTTGCGTACGAGGTCGATCACGCCGTCTTGGTGTTCGGCGCCGCGCATAAACGTCGCGTACGCTTGCAACGGAGCCGCACTTGCACCCGCGAGCGGGATCAGCGCGCGCAAGACCGCGGGAAGCGTCGGCGCCGCGATCGGCGCGATCGACGCGGCCGGAACGGGCGCTGCCGATATCGTCGCGGCGGGCGAAGGCGTTGCGGCAACCGGCGCAACGGCGGCAGGCGCGCCGAGACCATCGGCAGCTAGCGCCAGACTGGCTGCTACCACAAGAAAGAGACCGGCGATCGAACCGCGTGCGCCCATCCGCTTAACGTTTAACGGCGCCGGATTCCAGCCTGCGCCGATCCCACTCAGTCTTTGTTAAGAGATGTAGGTCAGCCAATTGCCAGGAGCGGGACGGTTGCCTCGTACGACATCACTATAGGTGGTGCGCAGGCGATCGGTGATCGGACGCTCTTCGGACATGATGCGGTCGTCGATCCGGACGATCGGCACGACTTCGGCGGCCGTGCCGGTGAAGAACGCTTCATCGCAGGTTGCCAGATCGTCGCGCGTCAGCGTGCGCACGCTCGTGGGAATGCCGAGTTCGCGTGCGATCTCGAGGACCGAACCGCGCGTGATCCCCTCGAGAATATCGGAGCCGCCGTCGTTGGTGATCAGCGTGCCGCCGGAGATCACGAAGATGTTTTCACCGCTGCCTTCGGCGACGTTGCCGCGATCGTTGAGTAAGATCGCTTCATCGAAGCCGCGCGCCAGCGCGTCGGCAAGCGCGAGGATCGAGTTGGTGTAATGCCCACCGGCCTTCACCCACGACGGCAACGCGGCCGACGGCGTTTTCATGATCGGCGATACGGTGGCGGCACAGCGCGGCGCTTCTTCGCCCTTGATCAAGCCGCTAAACGGCAGCACGGCAACGAGCACGCGCGTCTCGCACACGTGCGCCGGCGCAAGCCGCACTGTGTCGCCGCCGAAGAACGCGAGCGGCCGGATGTAGGCCGCGTCGCGGCGGCTGATCTTGGCAACCTCCGCGACGATCTCGCAAAACCGCTCCTCGCCGTACGGCATTTCCAAACCGTAGGTCCGGGCGCCGCGATAGAGGCGCGCGATGTGATCTTGTAAACGGAAAATCGCGGGACCGCGCGGCGTTGGATAGAGGCGAATCCCTTCGAACACGCTCGAGCCGTAATGGAGCGCGTGCGTGAGGCCGTGAACGGCGACGGACGCCTCGGCCTGCAGTTCCCCATCGAGCCAAACGGTGGTGGCGTCGGTAAGCGCGGTCAGCGGCGGCGTCGTCTGCATTGGGCGAACGTAGCATGCGCCACGGAAGCGGTCAAGTGATGCCCAGCGCGGTGAGGTCGATCTTGCCCGCGCTCAGCGGCGGACACCAGTAGTAGCCGCCCGTCACGGGGCGCGAAAATGTGAACAGCGCGTCGACGATCCCGTCGTCGAGCCCCAGCATACGGCGCAGCATCCGCTCGAATTTTTCGAGCGCGTCGGTGTACGCGATGAATTCGAGGCCATGCTCTTCGCCATCCGACCACGGCATCGAGCGGCGCACGAGAAACGTTTCCGGATCGAAGGCTTCTTGCTCCGTGCGTTTGACGTGCGCCGACGGCGGCGCATCTTCGATCTCTTCATTCGTCGAGAGCCGGCGCCCGATCACGGCGTCGGCGTGTTCGGGCGGAAACGCGGCGAAGCGCTGCAGATCGTGGATCCAGCGCTGGACCGCGACGAAACTCGAACCATCGAGCGCGCCGGACCCGTTCACGATAGCAGCCGCCACCGCTGCGTCGCCGGTCGGGTTAGCCGTCCCGTCTTCGAAGCCGCTCAAGTCGCGGCCGCCGTCGTAATGGAACAGACTGCGCGCATCATCGCTGACGAACGCGCCGGAGAGCGCCGCCCGCACGCTGCCTTCGCGCTTGTAGAGTTCGGTATGATTGTCGCCGCGCAGGAGCACCCACAATGCGCCCTGCGTCGAAGGGACGATTGCATCCGGTCCCGACAGGCCCGGAAACGTGCGCAAGCCGACGATCTGGTGCCCGAAGCGCAACGCTAGCTGTTCGCCGATGCCGATGGTCGCCCACTCGGCCGGAATCTTCGCCGTGAAGGCGCGCAGCGTCGCGGCCGCATCGGCGTCGGCATGCACGCGAAACGTCAGCGAGCGGGCGAGCGGCGGCGGATCGCCGAGGATTCCGATTTGCGATGCGTGCTGCGTCATGAGGGCAGCACGTCTTCGCGTTGCGCACCGAAGGTCCGCCACGTCACGTGGACCGTGGTCCCGCCGTGCGGGTTGGTGCCGATCGTCACCTCGTCGGCGAGGGCGCGCACGAGCTGCAGTCCGCGCCCGCTCTCGGCCAACGGCGCGGCCGCAAGCGGCTGGGCGGTGAAGCCCTCACCGCGATCGGCGACGCTCATCTCAACGCCGCGCGGTGTCGTGGACAGCTCCACCTCTGCGAGCCCAGGCGCGTGCCGAACGACGTTGGAGATCACTTCGCCGAAGACGAGTTCGCCCACGTACGCCCGCGCGCCATCACTACTCCAGGCCGCAAGCAGCGCACCGACCTCGTGCCGCACCAGCACCGCGGCCCGCCCGTCGTCCGATGCAAAGCTCCAGCCGCGCATGTCGTTTGCCGCACGTTCGGGCAGCGAATGAATCGTTGCGGTCAGGATCGCGATATCGTCGGTGGCCTGATTCGTGCCGAGCACGCGCGCCATGATCGCACCGGCGGCGCCGTCGCCGGCTAGTCCATCGAGTGCGAGGATCGCACCGTCGAGCCGCCGTTCGCCATCGTCGAGATCGCGCGCGAACTCGATGAGGCCGTCGGTGTAGAGGACGATCGTGCACGCCGGCGGCAGCGCGAGCTTGAAATCGACGCCGTCGCCGTTACGCAGTCCGATCGGCAAACCGGAACCGGCAAGCCGCGTGAGTTCGCGGCCGTCGTACACGATCGGTGAGGGATGACCGGCGGTGGCGTATTCAAAGACGCCCGTCCGCGTGTCGAGTACGCCGAACACGGCCGTCACGAACACGGAACGTCCGCTATCCACTAAGAGCCGGCTCGCACGATCGAGGATCGACGACGGTACCGTGGCATCGAACGAAGCCGCGGCCCGCAAGCTGTTGCGAATCTCGCCCATGATCACGGCGGCTTCGAGCCCGTGCCCCGTCACGTCGCCGATCGTCAGCGCAACCCGCCCGTCGGGCAGCACGAACGCGTCGTAGAAGTCGCCGCCGACGCGGCGCGATTCACTCGCTGCCGAGTAGCTGGCCGAAAACGAAACGTTACCCAATTGCGGCATGGACTGCGGCAACATCGCGCGCTGGAACGAGTCGGCCGTGGCACGCTCGCGTTCGTAGCGGCGCGCATGATCGAGCGCCTGGGCCGCGCGACGGCCGAAATCGCGCGCCACCGCAAGGTCGTCGGCATCCGGATACGCCGGGTCGGCGTGCACCAGCGTGAGCGTTCCGAGCGCCGACTCGCCGCTCACCAGCGGCACGACGATCGCCTTACCGGCCGTCAGCGGCGCACCCAGCAGGGCGAGGTCGGTTTCGATCGCCGCTTCGGCCGTCGCGACGACGCCGGCAAAACGCATCGCCAGCGCGCCGCTGGCGCTTGCAAAGCGGCCGTCTTCGCCGATCAAATCGACCCGGACCCAACTCGCAATGGTGCCGGTGATGACGTCGGCGATCGTGGCCAGCGTCGCATCGAGATCGAGCGAGGCGGAAAGCCGGTCACCGGCCGAGGCGAGAAAGGCCTCGCGCTCTTCGGTTCGCTTGGAGCGGTCGATGTCGGTGCAGGCCGCGATCCAGCGTACGATCCCGCCACCCTCATCGCGCATCGGAATGACGTCGATGAGAAACCAGCGCCGCCGCCCGCTCGAACCCTCGTGCAGCCGGTACTCGCCGCCAAACGGCCGCCCGAGCCGCAGGCTTTCGGCCCAGCGATCCTGCTGGTCGGCGCGCCCGCGTTCGTCGAGTGCTGCTTGCCACCCGAGGCGCCGCGTTTCGCGCACATCCAAGCCCGTGTAGTCGACCCAGCGGTCGTTGACGTAATCGACCTCACCGGCGGCGTTCGCCGTCCATATCAGCTGCGGCACCGCGTTCGCGAGCGAATGATACCGCAGCTCGCCCTCGGCCGCTTCGTCTTCGGCAAGTTGCGTACGCGCGGCGAGCATGGTGTTGCGCCCCGTCAACCGCACGATGATGTCGTTGATCTTCACCAGAAACACGGCGAGAATCACCGATGCGCCGCCGAAGACAAACGAACGTCCGGCGTACCAGCCGAGCGTGAACCGCGCGCCGGAGAAAACACTGTTCGCGAGCGTTTCGGCAAAATAGATCAGCGCTACGACGAGCAGCCACACTTGGGTCACCGTGCGCAGGCCGCTCGTCGCGAGCAACAGGATCGCGGTAAACGCGGTTACGAGGTTGACCGGCAGAACGCCGTGCACCCAAAATGCGGTGCCGTGTTCGCCGGTGAGCAGTTCCGGCAACGGCGCCCGAATCGCGGCGGTCACGAGTGCGAAGACCCACACCGCGACGCCGGCGGCCAGCCAGCGAACGGCGCCGCGGCCCGTACGCCAGCCGAAGCGATCGGCGCACGCAAAGGCGATCAGCAGCAGCCCGAAGTTTTCACGCTCGAAGACCGCGAGCCAAGCCGCGGTCTGCCCACCCGCGTGCAGTAAGCCCGTCGGCGAAAACACCTGCGGGAACGTCAGCATATAGCAGAGCGTAAAGACGGACGACGATGCGTACGCGAGCGAGAGCAATGCGAGTTGCGACTGCCGTGCAACGCGGTACTGCAGATAGAACAAGATCGCCGTAAGGATTTGCGCGAGAACCGCTGCGCTCAGTACGGCCGGAACAAATGCTGCGGTTGTCGGAAAGCGGACGTCGCTGAGCGGAATGACCGCTCCGAAGCACGCGACGATCCCCGCGGCGAGCCACGCCGCAACAATCTTGTCGCTCCGGGAAGCCGGAGCCGTCGCGATGTTCTCCATCGCGCGCGCATCGAACGCCATTAAGGCGCGTTTCGCGCTCGCAGCCGATCACACCGGCTGCGGTTAAGCGTGCTTTAAGCTATCCGGCGAGCGAGAACGTGTTGGCGTGCTTGGCGCACGGCCGGCACGCGTAATCGGTGCCGGTGCCCTCGGCGCGGCAGCCGCAGTTCCAGCTAAGCTTGTAGGTCATGATCGTGGCGCCGGCGATGGAGTCCATCTCCATCGATGACGGCTCACCTAAGCGTGAGTTCAGCAGGGAGGACGTCGTGCGGACCGTTGTCATGACCACCTTAGGGTGGCACGAAACGGACCGCGATTCAAGCCCTTTACTGAGGCTTGATTGAGCCCCGGCCGAAGCGGACTGCCGCCCACGCTCGGGCTTGGACAAAAGGCGCATCCCTGCGACTTCCAACGGCCGCGAATCCGGCTAATCCGGCACGCCCAATTCGCGGCGGACGATTTTCGTGCCCTCGACCAACGCGCACAGTTTTGCGAACGCCGTAGCGCGCGGAAGATACTTCATCCCGCAATCCGGTGCCAGCATCAGGCGATCGGGTGTGATGTGCGTCAATGCGGCGCGGATCTGCGCCGCCACGGCGGCCGGCGTTTCCACCGCAGCGTTGTCGTCGAGATCGATCACGCCGAGCACGACCTGCTTGTGCGGCAACGATTCGAGCATCGTCAAATCGACGCGCTGCTGCATCGATTCGATGATGATCTGCTGCGCCGGCGTGGCTTCGAGTTCGGCCAAGAACGGGTAGCCCGCGAGACGCGTGTGCACGACGTGCGCGTAGCCGAAACAGGTGTGCAGCGCGGCGACGCCGTCGATGCCTTCGAGCGCGCGCGCGATCGCCGGCAGCGCGTACCGGTGCGCGTCATCCGGCCGCGCTTGCAGATACGGCTCGTCGATCTGCACGACGTCGGCGCCGGCGCGCTTGAGATCGCGCAGTTCTTCGTTCACCGCGGCCGCGAACGCGAGTGCGGCCGCCGCTGCATCGGGATAGTAATCGTTCTGCGCCTGTTGCGTCATCGTGAACGGCCCGGGCACGGTGATCTTGATCGGCCGGTCGGTGTTCGCACGCAGAAATTCCACGTCGCGCACCATCACCGGTTCGCGCCGCCGGATCGGGCCCATGATACGCGGTACCGGATTCGGATGACCGGTGCGGTCGAGCGCGGTCCCGGGGTTCACCAGATCGATGCCGTCGAGCGCGGTCGCAAAACGATTCGAGTAGCTCTCACGCCGGATCTCGCCGTCGGTGATCAAGTCGATGCCCGCGCGTTCCATGTCGCGAATCGCAATGAGGGTGGCATCGTCTTGCGCCTCCTGCAGCCACTGCTCCGGCACGCGCCAGATCTCGCGGGCGCGAACCCGCGGCGGTAACCGCGCGCTGAGCATGGCGTGGTCGACGAGCCATTCCGGCTGCGGATAACTCCCGACCACCGTCGTGCGGAGCGGCAGCGCGAGCGAAGAACGAACGGACGATACGGTCATGCGGGCCCGGTTAGGCGGTATGCGTCGCGCGCCCCGTCGGCCCACGTCAGTCCATGCCCGGCCGCACCCGAGGGCGCGAGCGTGCCGTCGGCCGCCATGACCGGCAATCCGGCGAAGAGCGGTTCGAGCAGCGGAAAGTCTTCGAGCCAGGTCACGTTCGGCGCGGCCGCGGCCACGTGCACGAAGAGGCCGGGGAGAAAATGGGGTGCGACTTCGACGTTGCACGCCTCCGCAAATCGGGCCAGCCGTAAGCATGGCGTGAGGCCGCCCAACGCTTGGAGATCCGGCTGGATCACGGCGCATAATCCTTCGACCAGAAACGGCGCCGCTTCGGCGGCCGTCCGCAAATGCTCGCCGGCTGCCAGCGGGACGGGCGCGACGCGGGCCAGCGCGCGGTACGCGGCCAGATCGTACGCCGGCAACGGCTCTTCGACGAAGAGCGCGTTCACCTCGGCCGCCGCGCGCACGAGCCGGGCGGCCGTCACCGGGGTGCATTTTTCGTTCGCGTCGACCATCAGGGGCACGCCGGCCGCTGCTGCAACGGCGCGTAAGAGAGCGCCGTCCCGCGCGTCGCCGGCGGCCCGCGGCTTCACCGCCCGGACCCCGCGGCGCACGTAATCGGTCGCCGTGGCGGCCGCTTCGTCCGGATCCTGGCCGGGATAAAAGAACCCGCTGCCATATACCGGTACGCGGCGGGCCGCGCCGCCCATCGCTACGCCGAGCGGCAGTTCGAGCGTCTTGGCATAGAGATCCCAGGCTGCAACGTCGAGCGCTGCCAGCGCCGTTCCGTATGGGCCGGCGCCGGTGCGATTGAACGAAGCGGCGATCTCGCGCCAGCGCGCCTCGGGATGCGCTGCCGGCTGCGCCGTCACGAACCGCTCCAGCATGCCCCGCGCCGCCTCGAGCGGCAATCCGTCCCGGCCGCCGAGAACGTAGCTGAATCCCAGCCCCGACCGCCCGGCCGCGTCCCTGAGCGTTACCACGAGCACGTCGACCGAGGCGACGCCCGATCCGCCGACCGGCTTCGCCAGCCGGTAGCGCCAGAGTTCAGCCTGCGCGTTCACGATCGGGTCCATGCGGCGATGTGGCCCCTTGCCCGGCTCCCTTCCTGCGTAAAGGTTGCCGGGCGGATTGCCGATTTATAAGAGACTATGGCAAACAAACGGGTGTTGGTGGTCGGCGGCGACGGGTACTGCGGCTGGGCCACGGCGCTGCACCTCTCCGCGCTCGGTTATGAAGTCGGGATTCTCGATAATCTGATCCGGCGGCATTGGGACGCGACCCACCACATCGACACCCTGACCCCGATCGCGACGATCGATCGCCGCATTGCGGCCTGGCAGCGCCTGACCGGCCGCAAGATCGACCTGTTCATCGCCGATGTCGCCGAATACGGCCAGCTCGCTCCGGCGATCGAGACATTCGCGCCCGATTCGATCGTCCACTTCGGCGAACAGCGCTCGGCGCCGTTCTCGATGGTCGACCGCGAGCACGCCGTGATGACCCAGACGATGAACGTCACCGGTACGCTCAACATGCTCTTCGCGATGCGCGACTTCGCGCCGCAGGCGCATCTCGTCAAGCTCGGCACGATGGGCGAATACGGCACGCCGAACATCGATATCGAAGAAGGCTACATCGAGATCCAGCACAACGGCCGGCGCGACGTGCTGCCGTATCCGAAGCAGCCGGGCTCGTTCTACCACCTCAGCAAGGTGCACGACTCGGACAACATCTCGTTCGCCTGCCGCATTTGGGGCCTCCGCGCGACCGACCTCAACCAGGGCGTCGTGTACGGGAACTCCAACGAGACCGGCGACGATCCGGAGCTGGTGAACCGTTTCGACTACGACGGACTCTTCGGCACCGTGCTCAACCGCTTTTGCGTTGAAGCCGTCGTCGGCCACCCGCTGAGCGTCTACGGCGCCGGCGGACAGACGCGCAGTTTCATCGACCTGCGCGACACGGTCGCCTGCGTCGAGCTCTCGATCGCCAATCCGCCGGATCCGGGCCGCCTGCAAGTCTTCAACCAATTCACCGAGACGTTCAGCGTGCTCGAACTCGCCGAACGCGTGCAACGCGTGGCGACGCAGCGCGGTCTGACCGCCACGATCGAGCATCGCGAGAACCCGCGCGTCGAACGTGAAGCGCACTACTACAACGCGAAGAACACCTCGCTACTCGCGCTCGGCTTGCAACCGCATCTGCTCGAAGATGCCACCATCGCTGCGATGCTCGATCTGGCCGAGTTGCATCGCGATCGCGTGGACCTCGCGCAAATCGACCCGAACGTGCAGTGGGCACCCGGAACATCCCGCGGACGGAACGCCTCGAGCGCGCACGCGCCGTCGCCGATTCTGCCGCCCGCCTCGGCAAGTCTGACGCCCCTGCGGCGATGACCCTCGACGTCCTGGCGTGCGAGCCCGCGTTTGCGGCCGCTACGCTCGATGCTGCGCTCGCGTTGCGACGGGCCGGGAAACACTACGTGCTCGCGGTCCGGATCGAAGACGCGCGCGTGGCGCGCGTTCGCGAATACGTGCGCGACCTTTGCGCGACCTACGCAACCTGGGATGAAGTGCGCCTGATGTTCGACGGCTTCGGACTGACGATTGCCGAGATGCGCACCTCCGTCACGACCGATCAGCGCGCGAAACTCATCGAGGCGATGCGCATGGCAGATGCCGTCGCCGTCCGGTCGTGGAGCGAGTACCGCTTGCTGACCGATGCGGTCGGGATGCTGCCTTGCGATGTCGAGATCGTGCTCGCCGCCGATCCCGCGGTGCCGGCGGCCGTTGCCGGTGAGCGCAGCGATGTCGTCGTGTACGCGCCGCTCGACCGCGCCGACGACCTCGGCCACATCGTAACGGCGCTCGGCGATCTCGAAGTGCCGGTCACCATCATCGCGCGCGATGCGCCGACGATCGGGGGCCGCGTGCGGTTCGAGTTGCCCGGTCATGCGGCTGCCGCGCTCGGGCGCGCTCGCGTCATCGTCGATGCGAGCCGCAACGATCCCGGCGCCGCACTCGCGCTCGCCAAACTCGGCCGGCCGCTCGTGGTATCCTCGGCCGGCGGTGCGGCTGAAGTGCTGCACGGCGCGGGCACCTACGATCCGTGGCACCGGCGGAGTATCCTCGCCGCGGTCGCAAATGCGTTCGGCGCAGCGCCGCCGTCCGTGCGCACGGCCCATTGGACGGAACGGCCCCGCGAACGCGCGCAGCCGGCGTTCGCAGCCGGCACGCCGCTGGTGTCGGTCGTCGTAGCCACGCATAACCGTCCCGTCCTCTTAGGCGAAACGCTCGCGGCGATCGAGCGCCAAACCTATCCGGCGCTCGAGATCATCGTCGTCAACGATGCCGGTACCGACGTGCGCGACGTCGTCGCGCAATTTCCCCGTGCGCGGCTGCTCGATCAACCGGAGAATCGCGGTCCGGCGGCGGCGCGCAATCGCGGCCTCGCCGACGCGAACGGAGCGTTCGTGATTCTGTTCGATGACGACGACGAGATGTTTCCCGATCACATCGCCGCGCTCGCGAACGCCCTGCTGGTCAGCGGCCTCGATGTGGCTTACGGACAGATGATCAATACGTTCGTCACCAAGGCCGGCCCGGACCGGTATATCATCGACGCGCTTGCCGGTCACGATGCGCTGCTCGATCACGCCGACATCCAATGGGCCGGCGCGCTCGCGACCACCGCGGTGATGTTTCGCCGCGCGATCGTCGAGGTCACCGGGACGGTGGATGAATCGATGGTGGCCGCGGAGGACTACGAGTTCTGGTATCGCTTGGCCGAGGGTCGCGAATGGGCGCGCGTCGCCGGCGTCACGTCGATGTACTACGTTCGGCGCGACGGCAGCAATCGTTCGGCAACGGGCGCACGGCGCTACTTCCTTGCACACCAAGCAATCTACGCGAAGCATCCGTCGCCTCGGCCGCTCGTCGCGGCGGGACGCGCGGCAATGCTCGAACTCTTCGGGCAGACGGCGGCGCCGCAGAGTTAGCCGTTACCGAAGATGATTGCTGGGTACACGCTGGCAGTAATGCTAACGTACCGGGCAAACCACTCGCGCGGATACGGCGCGGTGCGAAATGCCCGGCGCGCATTGATCTCTTTTGTCGCGACGTGCGGTTTTCAGAGCGAGCTTCTGGCCGACGTCGAAAGCGCAGTCGGGGAAGCGCTTGCCAATGCCGCCGAGCATGGTGACGGCGAATCGATGGCCGACGTCGATGTGTGGGCCACGTTCGACGGCAAACGGCTGGTGATCGAAGTTGACGATCATGGCATCGGCTTCGACTGCGCTGCGGCCTTGCAGCGGACGGACCCGAATTCGGCCGGCGACCGCGGCTTCGGCATCTTCATCATGCGCACGCTGATGGACGAAGTGGCCTACAGCGATCGCGGCACGCGCGTTCAATTGGTCAAGCGAGCGCCCGGCATGGCGCCGAACGCTCGCGTCTAGTCTTCTATTTGGTACGGGCGGCCGCAGCGGCGGCGAGGTCGACCATTTTCTTGACCAGCGGTTTGTCCTTGAGCACGTCTTCAGAGACGCTGGCCATCTTGGCGTCGATCGCCTTTCTCTGCTCGGGAGTCGCCGTGACGAGCACGCCGCCCTGTTGCAGCCAGAGCTTCTTCTGATCGTTATTGAACTGCATGATCCAGGGCAGCAAGTCGCGCGCCACCTTCGTGCCGTCGCTCGTCACGACGTTCTGCAGATCCGGCGGCAGACCGTCATACCACTGTTTGCTGATCACCGCGATCGAACACAGCATCGCTTGATCCGCCTCATATGCGTACTTCGCCGCGTCGGCGTAGTGCAGCGACGTGAACACCGGCAGATCCGACATCACGCCGTCGATCGCACCTTGCTGGAGCGCCGGAAGCACTTGATCGAGCGCCATCGGCACGGGCGTCCCGCCGAAGCGCGTGACCTGTTCCATCTGCAGTTGCGCCGCGAGCACGCGGATCTTCATGCCCTTGAGATCGTCAACCGAGTTGACCGGCTTACGCGTATCGAATGCCGTCGGGCCGTGGACGAACAGCGCGAGCCCCTTGAGGCCCTTGTCGGCGCCGAGTCCGAGGAACGCCGTGCTGAACTCTTTGTCGTTCAACACGCGCGCCGCATGCGCCACGTCGCCCAAGAGGTTCGGCGCGCTGAGCGCTTCGAAGCGCGGATCGACGCCCGAGAGAAACTCCGGCGGCCCGACCCAGGCTTGAATCGAACCGAATTGGGTGGCCTCGATTTCACGCGGGATCGAGCCGAGCTGGCTCGCCGGATAGATTTCGACCTTGATCCGGCCTTTGGAATCTTTCTCGATCGCCGTTTGCAACCGGCGCATGTATTCGTGCTGCATGTCGTTGAGCGTCGCGGTGCCGATTTTCATGACGATCTGATCGGCAGCACGCACCGGCGGCGCTGCGACCGCAAACATCGACAGCATGAACGCCGCCGCGACGATAGCGATAAGTGGCTTTTTCAAGAGACTCTCCTAATGAAGGTGGGCGGGGAGCAGCAACGAGATGCCGGGTACGTAGGTGATGATGATGAGCGCGATGAGGTTGATGATCAGGAACGGCACGACGCCGCGGTAAATCGACGACAGGGGCGCGCCGAAGAGCGAGTGCGAGGCGAAAAGGTTCAACCCGAAGGGTGGCATGTACATGCCGACGCTCAGATTTACCGCCACGACGATACCGAAGTGGATCGGGCTCATGCCCAGGGCCATGACGACCGGCAGAAACACCGGCGTCAGGACGAGAATCGCGGCCGGCGGCTCGAGAAAGCTGCCCACGAAGAGCAGCACCAGGTTGAAGATCACGAGCGTGCCGTAGAGCCCGATGTGCGCGCCGGTCACGAGCGCGACGACTTGCTGCGGAATGCCGCTGGTCGTGAGCGTCCACGAATACAGGCCGGCCGCCGATACGATGATCATGATCTGTGCGATCAGCTGCGCCGACGAGAGCGTGATCTTCCATAGTTCGGGCCAGCCGATATCCTTATAGATGAACATCGAGACGGCGAACGCGTAGACGACCGCAACGCCGGCCGCTTCGGTCGGCGTGAAGATGCCGCCGTAGATGCCGCCGAAAATGACCACCGGCGTACCGAGCGCCCACGAGGCGTCGCGCGTCGACTTCAAAATATCCGAGATGCGTTGCCGCGCCGTCGTCGGCACGCCGGTCTTGCGCGCGTACCACAGCACGTAAACGGCATCGACGAGACCGATCATGATCGCCGGCAGGATGCCGGCCAGGAACAGCACCGTGACCGGCTGCTGCGCGACGACGCCGTAGATGATCAGCGGGATCGACGGGGGGATCACGACCGCGATCGCGCCCGACGCCGCGATCAAGCTGACCGCGAACCGCTCGTCGTAGCCGTTCTCGCGTAAGGCCGGCAACAAGAGCCGGCCGACCGCCGCAACCGTGCCGACCGCAGAGCCTGACATCGCACCGAAGAGTTCCGACGAAGCGATCGTGGTGAGCGCGAGCGAGCCGCGCACGCCGCCGACGATCGAGATCACCCACACGATGATGCGCTTGGCGATGCCGCCGCGCCCCATGATCTCACCAGCAAAGATGAAGAACGGAATCGCCAGCAGCGGGAAGCTATCGAGGCTTCCGAAGATCGTCGTCTGCACGATCGTCGGTGAACCGCCGAGGATGAACGAGAGCGCGATCAGCGCCGTGATGAACAAGATGAGGTAGATCGGGAAGCCGACGAACAGCAACACGAACGGAACGAGGACGAAGGTTGCGGCGGTCACGGCTTCGTCACCGCCGTGCTTTCATCACGGGGAATAAACATCATCGCCAAGCGCGCCAGCGCGCCGATGGCGAGCAGCGTCAAACCGATCGGCACCATCGCCTGCGGGATGAACAGCGGAACGTTGGCGGCCTGACTGCGCTCGTCGAACTGCATGAGGTGCCGGACGATCGGAATGCCGAGCGTCACGATCGTCACCGCAATACCGATCGCGGCCACTTGCGCGAGCGCCCGGAACGCGTCGCGCACGCGCGGCGGAAAGCGATCGATCACGATCTCCATGTTGATGTGCGTGCCTTCGTACGCGACCACGCCCGCGCCCAAGAAGACGACCGACACCATCAAGAAGTTCATCACTTCTTCCGCCCCGATAATTGGCGCGGAGAGGAATTTTCGCCCGATCACGTTGGCGAAGTTCAGCAGCACGCTGACGACGAGCAAAACGGCGATCGCCGCGCGAACCACGCGCATGATCGCATCGACGACGCGCACGAAGCCGGCCAGAACCGCGGTCACGTTCGCACGCTACCGGATCGAGATCAGGTCGGCGAGGGCGACGCTCTTATCGAGCATCTTGTATTGGGCGCCGGCATCCAGTACCGGCTGCACGATCGCCGCGCTCAGCCGGTTGGCGAAGCGCACGTGCGATTTACGCGTGTCGATCTTCGTGTACTTGAGGAGGATCTCGGCCGCGCGGTCGTGGTTGGCGTTCGCCCAATCGGCCGTCTCGGCCATGGCGGCGGCATAGCGCTTCGCAACGTCGGGATTTTTCGCCAGCCAGTCGCTGGTTGCAAACCAGCCGGTGACCATGAACGTCTTCGCAATGCTATCGTAGTTGTTGCCGATGATGCGCACCGTGCCGTCGGTTACCGCAGCATCCAATTGCGGATCGGGCAGACTCGCGGCCGCGACCGTGCCGCGCTCGAGCGCTGCCGCCATTTGACCGGGCGTCAGCTCGACGTATTTGGACGCCGCCGAGTCGCCGCCGTTTTTATCGAGCCACGCTTCGAGCGAGAGCTGATCGAGGCCGCCGAGCGAGACGCCGGCCAGAATCTTTCCGCTAAGGTCCTTCGCCGTGTGCACGGGGCCGTTCACCGAAACGGCAAGCGCCGTCGTCGGGGCTGCACTCGAATAGAGCGCACCCGGCGCGAAGATCACGAACGGCAGACCCTTTTGGCGCGCGACCGCAAGCGAGAGCGTGTTCGAGTCGCCGATTTGCAGCGCACCCGATGCGACGGCCGATGCGACGGCGGCGCCATTCGCCAGCGTCTGGATCTCGACGGTCAGCCCGGCCTTCTTGAAAAAGCCCATGTCCTGGGCGTAGTACACTTCCGCGTCGGTCTCTTTGCCGGCCGTGCCGACGACGATGCTGCGATCGTCCGCCGACGCCGGAACCGAAACGGCGAGCGCACCGGCGAGCACCAATGCCGCTGCACCATAGACAAAGAACGCCGTCTTCAACATTGGAGGCTCACTTTAAGCGCCGCCCAACGGCTCCTGCCGTCGGGAGCGCGCCCGGCTACGCTCCGGCCGTAGCCGCGACGGCCGGCCGGACCTCGGGGAACTCCGTCAGCGCCTGCACCCAAAACGCGTTGATCTCATCGATGCTGGTCTGCGGCACGGTGCCGAACGGCGGATACGTCGCCCCGCAATCTAGCCCCAGTGCGCGTAGCGACTGCTTCGAAACCGCGACCAAACCATGCTGCACCCACTGCGCGGGCATCACGCTCAAGAGCTGCTGGATGCGGATCGCGCGCTTCAAATCGCCCGCATGATAGGCCTCGACGAGCAGCGCTGAGAGCGCCGAGCCCGGCGGCGGCATCGTGCCGCCCGCGGCGCCGAGGATCAGCGTGCCGAGCAGCACTTCAAGCGTGGTGAAGATGTGCGCGAGGTTGCGCGCTTGGCAATCGTGGAGCAGTTGGGCGAGGAAGCGCTGGTTGCGCGAGCTCTCCTTGAGCGCGACGACGTTATCGAGCGCGAGCACTTCGAGCAAGCCTTTCACCGTCATGTCGGCACCCGGGCCCTGATTGTGATACGCCACGACCGGCAGGGGCGTGGTGTTCGAGATCAGTTCGAAGTACGCCACGATCTCGCCGACCGTCGCCGGGCCGCCCGACGGGCGATTCGGCAGCAGCAGTTGCACGGCCGACGCGCCGAGTTCGGCGGCGTACTCGGCGAGCTTGATCGAGGTGCGGAACGAGGCGTGCGAAATGCCGACCAGCGCCGGCGCTCGGCCGCCGATCATCGCGATCGTTTCGCGGATGAGCAGCCGGCGCTCGTCGTCGGAGAGATACTGATACTCCTGCGCTTCGACGCCGGCAACGCACACGGCGGCCGGACGCGACGACGTGATGACGTAATCGATCTCTCGCGCGAGCGTCGCGTAGTCGACCGAGCCGTCCTCAGCGAACGGCGTGATCGGCGGGACGACGTTGCCGGGAAGTTTCCAGTTCAGCTTTCGCGCCATATCAACCGACATGATCGACGGTATCCACGCCTTCGATGTTCTTGCGGCGGCCGGCGAGCTTCGTGCCCGTCTCGGCCCAACGGCCCTCGACCGCGAGTTGCGCTTCGTCGTCGAGTTCGTCCCACCAGTCGCCCAGCGAGTAGCCGTGCCACGGCGACTCCGGACGCACCGGCGGCAAACCGAGCTCGTTCCAGAGTTCGAGCCCGCGCTCCATGAACTGCTTCTTGGGTAGCGAGATCGGCGGGTATTTCTCGCGCAAGGTGGCGTCGATGAGCATGATCGAGTTGTCGATCGCCGGAATGTGGCGGAACGGCGGGGCATGGCCCTTGTCGTAGCCGCGCACGATCTGCACGTCGAGGTGCGGCGTCATGCGGTATGCGAACGACCACATCACCGCGTCGAGATTTTCGGGGTCGATGTCTTCGCTCACCGCAACGATCATTTTTCCGACGCCGACCTTGAACGCCGACGCGGCCTTGAGCGCGCGCCACACGTCGCCGTCGTCGGGATCGGCGAACTGCAGGAAGATCACGGGGCGGATGTTGGTGAGCGCTTCGTGCATGACCACGCGCTTCACCGACTTGATGCCGCACGTGCGCTGCAAGAAATCGAGGAACATCGGTTCGTAGGCGACGCGCTTGATCGTGCTCGACTCGCTCGGCGTCACCTGGCTGATGAAGGACGTGACGATGAAATTTTTGCGGTGGGTGATGGCGGTGATCTCGACGTTCGCGCTCATCGAGCGCGGGTGCACGAATCCGTGCGATTCGCCGAACGGCCCTTCGGGCTCGAGATAGTCGGTGCGCAGGTAGCCTTCGATGACGACTTCGCAATCGGCCGGGACGTCGAGATCGATCGTCTTGCACTTGACCATGCGGATCGCTTCGCCCGCAAGACCGCCGGCAACGGCGAACTCGTCGGCTTCAATCGGCATGCGCTGGACCGACGTGTACGAGACGACCGGCGGGGCGCCGAGGACGATCGCGATCGGCAGGTGCTCTCCGCGTTTGCGCATCTTCTCCCAATGCACTTGCGAATCGTTGCCGAACGGCACGAAGAAGCAGCCGACGGTGAGCGGCCCTTTGAACTGGCCGCGATAGTTGCCGCAATTGCGCACGCCGGTGTCGGGATCTTTGCTGATGTAATGCGCGCTCGAGAAGTACGGCGCGTTATCGTAGCCGGGCGTCGAGATCGGGATCGGCAGGTTCGTCAAACCACCCCAGGCCTTGAGTTCCTCGCCGACGTGCACGACTTCTTGGCACGAACCGCTGGCCACGACGATCGGTTCGATCGGATGCGCGAGCGCGTTCGTCCACGTTTTGCCGATGTCGGCAAGATCCGCGCCGATGCCCACCGAGTAGATCGCCTTCGAACCGGCCAAGCCGCCGACCAGCACGGCGTTGTCGTAGCGGCGCCCGGTTGAGTCGGTGACGTTGGTGAAGAGAAACGCCTTACGCTGCTCGTCGGGAATGCCGCCGCGATACTGCCAGCGCACCAGCGGATGCATCTCGGTATCTTTGTTGACCGGCTTGTCGATGCGATACAGTAAACCCGCGCGGTCGAGCGCTGCGATATGGTCGCGCAGATCGTGATACGTCTGCGGCAGGGTGTCTACGCTCATGATGTGGCCTTCGGGCGGCGTGCCCAACGCATGACGGCGCCCACGCCGCGTTCCATGTCGGGTTTGAGGTCGGGTGCGTACGTGGAAAATTCGGCGAGGGTGACCTTCATGGCGATTTCCGCTTCGAGCCGTCCGCCGAGGTGCGCGAGCAAGCGCGCCGCTTCGGCGTCGAGTGCATCGGCGGCGACGACGGTGCTGACCAGCCCCATCGCGAGCGCGCGCTCGGCATCGATTTCATTGCCTGTCATGACGAGATAGCGCGTCGCCTTCTCGCCGATCTTTCGACCGAGGTAACTCGCGACGAGCGACGGCGGTAAGTTATAGGTAATCTCGGGAAAACTGCAGCGCGTGCCGTGCGCCGCCACGACAATATCCATGTGCTGCAAGAGCCCGAGCGCCGCGCCGTTGGCGTAGCCGTGGATGAAGCCGGCCGTCGGTCCGGGCCACTGCGCGATCCGCAGGTTCAGCCTGACCAACTCGTTGAGCGCGTGCGCGGCGGCGGCGGGACCATCCGGATGACCGCCCGGCGAATGCGGCCGGCCGGCCGAAAAGCCGTCGCCGTTGCCTCGGAATGCGAGGATGGCGTTCGGGTCGGCGCCGTCGAGCGCGGCGTGCAACTCGTCGACCATGCCGTCGTCCAGCCGGTTTTTGTTTGCCGGATCGTTGAAGCGTACGACCGTCGCGCTATCGCTGCGTTCGAGGAGTAGTCGCGCTGCGCTCATCGTCGGCGGCTTGCGCCGGAGAGGCGCCGGCTCCTTCGCTGCAACGTGTTTCCCTCGTCCCGGGTCGAAGGGAACAGCCCAAGAAGGGGAGACAAAAGTAACAATGCTCGAGACGCCGGCCCGCACACCGTGGACGCGCGTGCCATACCGTTGGTACACCGATGCCGATGTGTATGCGCGCGAACAAGAACGCATCTTCCGCGGCAGGGCGTGGAACTACGCGGCGCTCGCATGCGAGATCCCGAGCCACGGCGACTTCAAGACCACGACGATCGGCGATGCGCCGATCGTGCTCGTGCGCGAGAAGTCCGGCGCGATCAACGCCTTCGAAAACCGCTGCGCGCACCGCGGTGTCGCCTTCTGTTATACCGCGCACGGCAACGCCAAGGCGTTCCAGTGCCCCTACCACCAGTGGACCTACGACCTCAAAGGCAAGTTGATCGGCGTGCCATTCCGCAACGGCATCGAGACGCTGGGCGGCGGGATGCCCGCCGAGTTCAACCTCGCCGACCACCCGCTTGCGCGCTTGAACGTCGCGCAGCGCAACGGCGTGGTGTTCGTCAGCTTCCACGACGACATGGAACCGCTCGAAGACTATCTCGGACCGGCGATGGTGCCGTACTTCGACCGGATCTTCGACGGCCGCGAATTGAAATTGCTCGGCTACGAGCGCCAGGTGATCGAGAGCAACTGGAAGCTCTACATGGAGAACCTCAAGGATCCGTATCACGCGAGCTTGCTGCACGTGTTCTTCGCGACGTTCGGGCTGTTCCGGTTCGATCAGCCGGCCTGGTGCACGATGGACGAAACCGGCGGCCACTCCGTAATGGCGGTCGCGGCGCGCAGCGCAGAGGCGACCGAAGCGACGAAGGGCATGAAGTCGTTCCGTTCCGATTTGAAGCTCGCCGGTCCGGAGCTGATCCAACCCGTGCCGGAATTTCCCGGCAAGGCGATCGGCGTCATGCAGACGCTGTGGCCGAACCTGATCATCCAGCAGCAGTCGAACACGCTCGCCACCCGGCAGATCGTCACCAAAGGCCCCAACAGTTTCGAATTGCACTGGACGTTCTTCGGCTTCGCCGATGACGACGACGAGATGACGTCACGCCGCTTGCGCCAAGCAAACTTGGTCGGCACATCGGGTTACGTGTCGATCGACGATGCCGAAGTGCTGGAGTTCTCGCAAAAAGGCGCGACGCCATATCCCGACAACGAAGGCGTGCTCGAGATGGGCGGCATCGAGACGGACGATCAGGAGCACCACATCACCGAAGTTCCGGTGCGTGCGTTCTGGCGCCGCTACCGCGACGTGATGGAAGCGTGATCCAGCGCGTCGAGGCGCTCTACTACGACTACGCTCAGGCGATTGACGAAGAGGTCGAGCGGTGGCCCGATCTCTTCACCGAGGACGCGCGCTATCGCGTCACGTCGCGCGAAAACTACGATCGCAACTTACCGCTCGCGCCGATCTACTGCGAAGGCCGCGGCATGATCCTCGACCGCGCGATGGCGGTGCGCCAGACGACCGTTTACGCAACGCGCTTCATGCGCCACGCGATCACCAACGTCCGCATCACCGAATCACCAGACGGTTCCATCGCAGCCCGAGCAAACTTCGCGATCTACGAAACCTTCGAAGACACGATCACCCGCCTCTTCGCCGTAGGCCGCTACATCGACACGATCGTCCCATCGGGCGACATACTGCTCTTCCGCGACAAGCTCTGCATCCTCGACAGCAACGTCGTGATCGGCTCGCTGATCTACCCCGTCTAGCGTTTTTCGCTGAAGGGTTCGTGGCCCCAGGTGGCGTCGTAGTCGCGTTGCTGGGTGGCGGGGAGGTGGCGTTCGATTTCGCGGATGCGGTCGTTGCCGTTGAGCTTCTTGAAGTCGGCGCGGCCCCACTTGCTCGCGTTCGCGCGCGCGGCGTAGTCGGCGAGCGCCGGCGTGCCGCGTTCGTGGAAGTCGTTGAGCAGTTCCCACGCGCCTTGCAGACCCGATGAGGCGGGCAGCGTGGGGTAGAGCGCGATGCGCACGCCCAGTTCCGTGTATTCCTCGATCGTCGGCGGCGCTTCTTCGGTGCCGCCCCAAATCGTGAGCACCGGTCCGGGCACTTCGCGGCAGACGATGCGCAGTTGCTCGCGCGTTTGCGCGGAGTTGAGCCACACGAGGTCCGCGCCGCCGTCGCGCACGTAGGCGATGCAGCGCTCCAGCGTCGACTCGAACGTGCCGCCCTCGGCCCCGAGTTCATCGCAGCGGGCGCAGATCACGAACGACGGGTCGATCTCGTCGCGCGCTTCGACGGCGGCGCGAATCTTGCCGACCGCCTCACCGAGCGGAATGCAGCGCCGGCCGGCGAGCGTGCCCGATTTCTTCGGCGACTCCTGATCCTCGATCTGCAGCCCGGCCACGCCGGACCGCACGAGTTCTCCCACGGTGTAGTGCACGTTGACGGCGTTGCCGAAGCCGGTGTCGGCATCGACGAAGATCGGGATCGTGGTGCGCGCCGCAATATGCCGCACGTGATCGACGACGTCGCGCAACCCGATGATGCCGTTGTCCGGCACGCCGAGCAAAAACGCCGACATCTGCGAACCGGCGACGAAGAAACACTCGAAGCCGATCTCCTCGCACATGCGTGCGTAGAGCGGGCTGAAACCGCCGGGCATCACGGTGACGCGCGGCCGCGCGAGGATCTCGCGAAAGGCCAGCCGCTGGGTGTGTGGATCGTGCGGATGAGCAGACATGCCAGCGGCATTCTCGCGGCCCTTCGCGGAATGCCTTCGCGTGCGGCGAAGGCTGCGGCGATGGAACAGAGCTATGACGTCGTCGTTGTCGGGCACGGTGCCGCCGGACTCGCCGCTGCCCTTGCCGCTGCGGAGGCAGCCGGTTCCGCGCCGGCGCGCGTGCTCGTCGTCGAGCGCGCATCGCAGGCCGCGCGCGGCGGCAACACGCGCTGGAGCCCATCGTACATGCGGCTCGAAGCGCCGGACCGGCTCGCGCCGCGCTTTGAGGAAGACATGATGGAGACCTCGGGCGGCCGTTCCGATCCGGCATACGTCGCACGGCTCGCCGCCGATGCGACGCCGGTGCTCGCGTGGCTGCAGCAGCATGGCATCACGTTCGATCGGCCGCCCAACTACTTCCTCACTGCCGCCGCCCCGCGCATTCAGCCGGTCGGCGCCGGAGCGGCGATCGTCGATGTGCTCGCGCGGGCAGCGAGTGCCGCCGGCGTCGAGTTTGCGTATGATACCGACGCGCAGTCGCTCGAACTCGCGCCCGGCGGCGGCGTGGCGGCGCTGCACGTCCGCACGGCCGGAACGGATCGGCGCATCGCAACAAACGCGATCGTGTTCGCTTGCGGCGGCTTCGAGTCGGACCCCGTTGCGATGCGCGAACATCTCGGCGAGGGTGCCGAGAGCATCCGCCCCATCACCGCCGGGACGGCCTATAACACGGGCGGCGGCATTCGGATGGCACGCGCCGCCGGCGCGCAAACGGCCGGCGATTGGAACGGCGTTCACGTCGAGCCGGTCGATCCGCGCAGCGATCGCCCCGAAGCCGTCGTGCTGACCTATCCGTACGGCATCGTCGTCGACCGGAACGGCCGGCGGTTCTTCGATGAAGGCAACGGCCGCGTCGACGAAACGTGGGAAACGCTGGCCCGCACGATTCACTTCGAGACGCCCGGCCGCATCGCGTACGCGATCTTCGATTCGTCGCTGGCCGAGATTCCGGGCTTCGAGCGCGCGATCTGCACCGATCGCGAGCCCATCCGCGCCGGGACGATTCGCGAACTCGCGGCCGGACTCGAAATCGACGCGGACGGCCTCGCCCAAACCGTCGCCGCGTACAACGCCGCCGTGCCGGCCGATGCGAGCGCGTTCGAAGCCACCCGGGTCGATGGGCTCGCCTCGAACGGTCTCGTACCGCCGAAGTCCAACTGGGCCCGGCGCATCGCGCGCGCGCCGTTTCTCGCCTACCCGATCGTCTGCGCGATTTGCTACACCTTCGGCGGCGTGAAGACCGACGCCGAAGCCCGCGTGATCGGCGCTGGGGGGCCCATTCCCGGTCTGTTCGCCGCCGGCGAAATCACCGGCCAGTTCTACGGCAAGGCGCCGGGCGGGACGTCGGTGCTGCGCGCGCTGGTATTTGGCCGGATTGCGGGCAAGCACGCGTTAGATTGCCGCACAAACGGGTAACGCTGCAAGTAATTATCCGCACGTTCCTGGAGGATTACCATGGCGGCTCGTAAGTCTGCAGCAAAGAAAAAAGCCAAACCCGTCGCTCGCGCCAAGAAAACGGCGAAACGCGTCGTTACCGGCGTAAAAAAGACGGCCAAGAAGGCAACGTCGGCCGCGAAGTCGCTGGCGAAGAAGGCTTCCAAGGCGACGCACACGGCAACGAAACGCGCTGCCAAGGTCGGTAGCGTCGTCGAACGCGTCGGCAAGTTGATCGAAGGCGGCGCGGCCGCGGTCGAATCGACCCTGAACGCGGTCGAAAAGAAAACCGGCGCCCGCAAGAAGACCGCGAAGAAATCCGCGGCCAAAAAGACGTCCCGCAAAAAGAAGTAAGCAGTTCGCGCGCCCCCTTATGGGGGCGCGGCGGCGATGCGGCTTTCGTGGCGGGCGTACTCGAACGCGAGGAGCATGAAGCCGGCGAACATGATCGCGCTGCCGCCGACCCACATCAGTTCGCCGCCGGCTTGCTGATCGGCGAGGGCGCCGGCGCCGCAAATGCGCACGTACTGTGGATAGAGCGGAAAGCGGTTCGAGTACAGGACGAAACCGAGGAAGCCGGTGAGCGGCATCGCCAGAAACACGTAGCCCAAGCGCGCCGCGTGGCTGAGGCGCTGCGGATCGAACACCGGCGCCCACATCAAGAACCCGGCGGCCAGGAACGACAGCTGGACGAGCACGTAGAGCGGAACGCTTTCGAGCGATGCTTCGAACAGCGGCCCGAAATGGATGCCCCAGATGATCGCGAGCGACGCGAAGAGCGCCAGCGGTGCCGGAAGTATGCGAAGCGGACGCGCCAGCAACGGCGCGCCGAAGAGCACCAGCGGAGGGACGATGTCGGTGTGGATCAGGTGCTGCACCATGTGCCCGACGAGCGAACGGTGCGCCCACGCATCGAGCGGCGGCAACACGGTTGCGATCGCGACGGCAATGCCCGCCGCCAGCGCATACGGACGCTCGATCTTCACGGCTTGAGCCGGAATATCCCCAGCGCGTCCCCGCGCTGATAGTTCATCTGGAAATTGCCGCCGGCCGCGACCGCGATGTACTGCGTGCCGTTCACCGCATACGAGATCGGGGGCGCGTTCACGCCGCCGACGAACGCGTACGACCAGAGCTGCGCTCCGGTCTTCGCATCGTAGGCAGCGAACATACCGCCGGCCTCACCGGCGAAGACGAGGCCGCCGCCCGTCGTCAACGCACCGCCGATCATCGGCTTCGCGGTCGTGTGCTGCCAGGCGATGCGTCCCGTATTCACGTCGATCGCGGAGAACGTTCCGGTCTGGATCTTGGGTTTCTGCACGTTGGTGAACACGCTGCCGGTGTGGATCATGCCCGGCGCATCTTTGGCCGAACTGATCGCGAAATCCATAAGCTGGTTGATGCCGAGCACGTACACGCGACCGGTTTGCGGCGAATAGGCCGGCGGCGACCACTCGGAGCCGCCGTTCGCGCCCGGCAAGACCGACTTCACGCCGAACATGTTCTTGTTCTGTAAGACGAACGGCTGCGAACGCCGGATCAGCGCGCCCGTCGCACGATTGACGATGTAGAACCAGCCGGTCTTGCCGGCTTGCCCGGCCGCGGGGATCGTCTTCCCGCCGGCGTGGACATCGAAGAGCACGACGTTACTCGTCGCGTCGTAATCCCACAGGTCGTGTCTGACTTCCTGATAGTACCAGCGGAGCTTTCCGTTATGCACGTCGAGCGCGACGATCGAGTCGGTGTACAAGTTGATGCCGGCACGCGTCGAGCCGTTCAGGTCGGGATTCGGGTTGCCGGTCCCAAAGATCACGAGTCCGCGCTGCGCGTCGATCGCGGGCGACGTCCAGACCGTTCCGCCGCCGCCTTTCCACGAATCGCCGGCGAACGTTTTCGGATCGGTGGCATACCAGCGCCAGCGCTGTTTGCCGGTTTGCGCATCGTAGGCGGCGACGAAGCCGCGGACCGCCCACTCACCGCCCGCGCTGCCGACGATGACCATTCCGCCGACCGGCTGCGGCGCCATGCTCTCCGAGTAACCGATGCTCGGATCGGCAACGCGCGTTTCCCAGCGTTCTTTGCCGGTGCGTGCGTCGAGCGCGAGCAGCTTATCGTCGAGCGTTAGCACATAGAGGTTACCGTACGCGAGCGCCGGACCGCGATTGTTCGGTCCGCAGCAAATCTTGAAGCGGTCGAGCGCGTAGGTCGTCGTCCAGAGGTTCGCGCCGGTTGCAGCATCGAGCGCCATGATCTTCATGCGGCCTTCGACCACCGGCGTCGTCATGTACATGATGCCGTCCACGACGATCGGCGTCGTCTCGAAGCTCTCGAACACGCCGGTGTGCACGATTTTGACGGGCTCCAGCTGCGCGACGTTCGACGTGTCGATTTGCGTCAGCGGCGAATAGCGCCAGTTACCGTACGTGCGTCCGGGCAAAGGCCAGTCGTTTCCGTTCCGATCGGCCGCACGCAGAAACGCATCGTCGACGTCGATCTTCGCACCGCTGGGCAGCGGCGCCGCGACCACGGTTCCGGGGCTAGCCGCGGCGGCCGGATTCGGGGCCAGATCCGGATACGGCAGCAGCGCGACGCGCCCCAGCGCCGCAGCCGTCAACGGCGCGGTGCCCGGCGCGTAAGCGTTCTTGTTGAGGATGAAGGCCAGTACGTCGAGGTATTGCCGGTCCGTCAAACTGCCGGGCGCGTTCATCGGCATGCCGCCCTTTATGAACGCATAGAGCGACGCGGCGGTCATGCGCCCGAGCGCCATCGAGCGGCCGAAGTTCGGGCCCTGCAGCGGCGGACCGGAGATGCCTTGCAGCCGCGCGCCGTGGCAGCTCAGGCATTCTTGGATGTACACGAACTGCCCGCGCGTCGCTTGCGCGTGCGTGTAGTGACCCTCCGGTGCCGCGGGGGATGACGCACCGGCACCGCACAGCATCGCAACGACCGCCGCCAGCACGGCCGGGCCGGCAAACCGCATCCATGCGCGCGACATCATTTGATGCTCCCTCCCTTATCGTGACGCCAATAGCCGAAGACGAACGTCATCAGCACGATGATTGCAAGATACCCGAGCGCGCCCTCGGGCACGGGCCCGGAAGAACGCGACGGAATGCTCGAACCGGGCTGCGCATTTTGCATCGCCAGCACGTAGCCCGCAACGTCGTCGAGATCGGACTGCGTGAGCTGCCGCTCGCCGAACCGCGGCATTTCGCCCGGTCCCGCGCGGATGGCATCGGCAACTTGGTCGATCGTCGCTTGATGCAGCGCCGGCGCCCAGTCGGAGCGGCCGATGCTGCCGCCGTCCCCGCCGACGGCGTGACATTGCTGGCAGTTCATTTCGTAGAGCTGGTGCCCGTGCTCGAGATCGTTACCGGACACGACTTCGGGCAGCGGCGGACCGCCGGCGACCACCGGGGCGAGATAGTCTTCGAGCACGCGGATCTCCGCGAGCGGCAATTGCTGTCCCGCGCGTTCGTCGCGGTGGGCGACTTGCACCCACGGCGCGGCAGCCGGCATGCGTCCGGTCGATAAATAGAAGTCGACGTCGGCCAGTCCGACGCGATGCAGCGACGGTCCGTCGGGCGAGCCCCACTGCTGCGCGCCGTGGCACGACGCGCACTTCGCCGCATAGATATCCGCGCCCGAAGGTGCCGTCCCGAGCACCGCGGCGAGCAGTACCGGCAGCGCGAAGATCAGCATCGCATCATCCCGCTTGCGGCCCTTCTTCTTCGTAGCCGCCCCGCGCATTGCGCACCAGCAGGACGGCGTCCGGCGGAGGCTCGCCGCCGGCGGGCACGCGCGCACGCATTTCCGCGGCGATTCGCGCCGCGAGCACGCCGGCGATAACGGGCCCGGCGAAAAGCGCGATGCGATAGACCCATACGAGCGTGTCGAGCCGCACGTGGAGCGTCGCAGCCGTCTGATCGTCACCGGCCGCAATGGTGAGCAAGAGGCCGTCGAAGATCAGCGCGGCGCCGACACCCACACGCAGCGGCACGGCGGTGGTGCGCTGGAGCACGTCGTGCGGCGCGCGGTCGCCGGTCAGGCGCGCTTCGATGAACGGCCACAGCAGCAAGAAAAGAAACGTCACCGTCGGTAACACGAGCCCAGGCCAGAATACCGGCGGTATCGGATGGCCGGCGATGCGAAACTCCGTCGCCGGTCCGAGCCGTAGCGATCCTTCGAGAAACGCGGCATACCAGTCGGGCACGGCGCCGTTCATCACGATCCACGGTCGATAGGGGCCGTAATCACCGACCGGGTTGATCTCGAAAAACGTCGCCAGCAGCGCGAGCACGGCGAGCGTCGCACCGAGCGCGGCGATCGTTCGCAGCGCGTAGTCGGGCCAGAAGCGCCGGCCCACCACGTGCGCCGGATCGCGCACGAACTGCGTGTGCTTCTGGTAGATCACGAGCGCCAGATGCAGCCCGAGTAATGCCGCGATCAGCACCGGCAGAAAATAGACGTGCAGCGTATAGAGGTGCGTGGTCAGCTGCGGAGTCGGAAAATCGTTGCCGCCCACGAACACGCCCGCAGCCCAGCGGCCGATTAGCGGGATCGAGAGCGCGACGCTGTACGCGATGCGCAAGCCCGTGCCGGAAAGCCCGTCGTTCGGGAGCGAGTAGCCGGTAAAACCGGTAAAGGATGCGAGCATCAGCATGCAGAGCCCGATCATCCAGTTCAGCTCGCGCGGCCGCCGGAATGCGCCGGTGAAAAAAATCCGCCCCATGTGCACGAGGATCGCCGCGACGAAACACACCGCGGCCCAGTGATGGACCTGCCGGATCACGTAACCGATCGGATGACTGCGATCGGCCAGCGCAAGCACCGATGCGTATGCGTTTTGCGAACTGGCGTCAAACGCGAACGTCAGCCAAATGCCGGTTCCGACGAGCACGAGAAAAAAATAGAGCGCGAACTCGCCGAGGTAAAACGACCAGTGGTCCGGATAGATTTTTTTGAGGGTAACGTGTACGATTGCGTTCGTGCCGAAGCGCTCGTCGAGCCAACCGGCTGCACGGCGTACGATCACGACACGCGGTCCCAATCGTCGGGGCCGACCGGCGCATCGAAATCGCCGCGTGCGACCAGGTAGCCTTCGGCATCGACGTCGAGCGGTAAGCCCGGGAGCGGCCGCGGCGCAGGGCCGGAAATGTTTCTCGCCCCGTCTTGCACGTCGAAGATCGATTGATGGCACGGGCAGATCAGTTGATGCGATGCATGCCGGTATAACGCCACCGGGCAGCCCGCGTGCGTGCAGACCTTGGAGAACGCGCGGTATCCGCCGTCGTCGCCGCGGATCAGCACGGCCGGGGCTTCCGGCAAATCCGTCGCGCCTTGCGGGAACACCGTTTCGATGGCGCCCGCAACGAGCCGGTCGTGGGGAATCGGCGCATTGTTTTCATCGACGAGCCGCACGCCCGCGCCCCAACCCGTGCGCGACGCGCGGCCGGGCTTGCGCGCGAGTGAAATCAGCGGCACCAAGCCCAGCAGCGCAAAGGCGCCGATCGCGGCAAGCCACATCCCGCCGAACGCCGGCCGCGTCACGCGGCCATCGTCCGGCAGCGGCGGCGGGCTCGTCGGGCCGCGCGCGGTGCGCGGCTCGGTGAGATCGTCCGGCGCGCGCATGGCGCTCGCCGTAGCGCCCGCGGCGCCGGCGAGCCCGATAAACGCGAGCGCGAGCCCACCGCCGAAGATGCTCGGCGGCGCTTGGAAGGCCGCTGCCGCGGTCGCCGCGAGCGCGCCGGCGATCGTCAGGATCAGAAAGAGCGCAACCGTCATCGGATCAGAAAGATCGTCGCGTAGAGCGCGAGCCACACGACGAACACGAAATGCCAGTAGTACGCCACCGCCTCCACCGCCGCGAAGTGATCGCGCGTGAACGCCGGCGTGCGCAAGAAGATCGCCACCGCCGCCAGCAACACGACGCCCGCGAGCACGTGGGCGAAGTGCGTGCCGGTGAGGACGTAGTAGATCGTGCCGTACGCCGACCCGTTGATGGCGAAGTTGGCGCGGCTCCAGTCGCTCCACTCGAGACCAAGGAAGGCCACCGCGACGACGATCGTCAGCGCGAGCATGACGCGCGCCTGCACGCGGCCACCGCGAGTTGCGGCCATTTGCGCGAACGTCATCATCACGCTGCCGGCCGCCAGCAGAAACGTGCCGATCGTCATGCTCGTCGCACTCAGCTCGATCCCCGCCGGCGGCCACGTGTCGGTCATGCCGCGCAAGTAATAGTACGCTGCCAGGAGCGCCGCGAAGACCATCGATTCCGATGCGAGGAATACGACTGTGCCAAACACGAGCGGATGCGCCCGGATTGCAACTGATCGCATGAGCGCACACTACCCGGGTTGGTTGGTTACGAAACCGGGTAGTGAGTCCACGTGCACGGTCCGTCCTGGCCGCTCGGCGGAAGTACGCAGGCGTCAGCGCTTGCGCAAGACTGGGTCATCTTCACGTGTGGCGCACTTGGCCTCGCGGCTTTGGTGTGGGGCCTGATCATCTTCGCGGCGATTCGCTTCCGCCAAACAAAGAACAATCCTGAACCGCGCACGCAGAACGCGAACAATACCGCGCTGGAAATTGCCTGGACCATTGCGCCCCTGGTCATCGTGATCGGCCTGTTTGCGTACACCTACCACATCGAGGCCGGCGTCGAAGCGCTCGCGGCCGATGCGCCGGTGCGGGTCTCCGTTACCGGTTTCCGCTGGGGCTGGACGTTTGCGTACGGCGGCGGACCGGCGATTACCGGGAACTCGCTGCATCCGCCCGAGTTGGTGCTGCCGGTCGGTGAGACGGCCGCCGTCACGGTGACGTCGAGCGACGTGATTCACTCGTTTTGGATTCCCGACATGCTCTTCAAGCGCGACGCCGTCCCCGGCCGCACCTCAACGTTCGACCTGACGCCGAATAGGCTGGGAACCTACATCGGCCGCTGCGGCGAGTTCTGCGGGCTCAACCATGCCCTGATGACGTTTACCGTGCGGGTCGTTTCACCCGAAGACTACGCGCGCTGGCGTACGTATGAGGCAACCCAGTGATCGCGCCGCCCGAACGGCACGACGTTCTCTCGTGGTTTACGTCGACCGATCACAAGCGCGTCGGCATTCTGTATATGGGGACGAGCCTGCTCTTTCTGCTCGTTGCGGGACTGCTGGCGATGCTGATACGCACGCAGCTGGCGCGGCCGGATGCGACGCTCCTCGGCCCCGAAGCCTACAACGCCGTCTTCACGCTGCACGGCACCGCAATGATTTTTCTCGTGATCGCGCCGTTCGGGTTCGGCCTTGCGAACTATTTGATTCCGCTGCAGATCGGTGCGCCCGACATGGCGTTCCCGCGCTTGAACGCGACCTCGTTCTGGATCTTTCTCTTCGGCGGATTGACCGTGTTTGCGGGTGCGGCCACGAACGACGGCGCGGCGGCGTCCGGTTGGACGGCGTACGCGCCGCTCTCGGAGATCACGGTTTCGGCGGGCACCGGTCAGGACATGTGGATCGTCGGCGTGGCGATGGTGTCGGTTGCCTCGATCGCCGCGTGCGTGAATTTCGTTACGACGGCGTTCGTGCTGCGCGCGCCCGGCATGACGATGTGGCGGCTGCCGATCTTCACCTGGGAGATGATCGCGACGTCGCTGCTCGTGTTCATGGCGTTCCCTTCGCTCACGGCGACGCTACTGCTGCTCTTCGTCGACCGGCACTTCGGCGGACACGCCTTCGACCCGGCCTACGGCGGCAGCCCGATTCTCTACCAGCATCTGTTCTGGTTTTTCGGCCACCCGGAAGTGTACGTGATGATCTTGCCGTACTTCGGCGTGATCAGCGAAGTGATCGCGACGTTTTCGGGCCGGCCGATCTTCGGCTACACCGGGATGGTGCTGGCTGCCTTCGCCATCGCCGGACTATCGATGGGCGTGTGGGCGCACCACATGTTCACCACCGGCGCGGTCAACGATCCGTTCTTCAGCTTCGTATCGTTCCTCATCGCCGTCCCGACCGGGATCAAGTTCTTCAACTGGATCGGTACGATGTGGGGCGGATCGATCCGCTACACCACCGCGATGTGGTACGCGCTCGGCTTCCTGATGAACTTTCTCCTCGGCGGCGTGACCGGCGTGATGGTCGCATCGCCGCCCGTCGACTTCCAAGCGCGGGACTCGTATTTTCTCGTCGCGCACTTTCACTACACGCTCGGCGGCGGCAGCTTCTTTGCGCTCTTCGCCGCGATCTACTACTGGTGGCCGAAAGTCTTCGGCTGGTTCCTCGACGAGCGGCTCGGCAAGATCGGCTTCGCGTTGACGTTCCTGGGCTTCAACCTGACCTTCATGCCGATGTTTTTCATGGGCCTCTTTGGGATGTCGCGCCGCGTCTTCACCTATCCCAACACGGGTGCGCTGCCGGGTCTCAACCTCGTCGCGAGCATCGGTGCGGCGTTCATGCTGGCCGGTGCGATCGTGTTCATCGCGAACGTCGTGGTTTCGGCACGGCGTAAAGTGCCGGCCGGCGACAACCCGTGGCACGGATACACGCTTGAATGGGCGACGACGTCGCCTCCGCCGGAACACAACTTTGACTCGCTTCCGCCGATCCGGTCGTCCCGGCCGCTGTGGAACGTCGAACATCCGGAGGCGCCGCAACCGCCATGATGATCGCCCTGCGGCTCTTTCTCTCGTCTGCCGCGTTCACCGCTGTGCTGGGAACGTCGTACTGGTTCGTCGCGCACGATCCAGCCGGTACCGTACTGCTCGGCTTCATGACGGCGGCGTTGCTCGTGATCGCCGCCTACATGTTCGTAGCCGAACGCAATGCCGGACTCTTTGCCGACAACGAGAACGCAGCGCCGGCCGACGCGCACGGCGAGCGCATCGGCGTCTTCGTGCTGCATTCGCCGGCGCCGTTTTGGATCGGCGTCGCGGTCGCCGGCCTCATGCTCGGCCTCATCGTCGCTCCGGCCGCCGCCGGACTCGGACTCATCGCGCTCTGTTTCCTCGGCGCCCTGATGATCGTGCGCAGCCGATAGCGCTACAGCGACTGCACGTAGGCGGCCACGTCTTCCACGTCTTTTTCCGTGAGCGGCGCGGGGTAGAGCTTCGGCATCGGCGGATCGGGCGATTCGATCCAGGCGACCGTCTGATCGTAGTTCTTGCGCTGCTTCTCGTGCTCGAGTGACGGTCCGACACCGCCGGCCGCTCCGCTAGCGGTATGACACACGGCGCAGTTTGCGCGGAAAACCTCCGCTCCGCGCGAGCCGTTACCCAGCGTTGCGCGCGAGGTGGTGATCGTCTGTGCCGTATTGTGCGCACAGCCGGCCGCGAGCGCCGCAGCGAACGCCAAGAGAACGAATGACCGGCTGCTCATGTCCATCCTTTACCCGCGTTCCGACTCGCCACCCGTCCGGCTGGGTAGAATGGACGCGTGGCAACGCACATCGACCTCGGCATGTTCAAAGAAACGTTCGCCGCCTGGAACGCCGACAAAGCCCCGCGTCTCGCCGCCGCAATCGCCTATTCAACGATCTTTGCGATCGCGCCGCTGCTGATCATTACGATCGCTACCGTCGGCGCCGTTTTGGGCTTCACCGGAACCACGCATCCGCATACGGCCGTGGAAAACACGCTGCTCGTCCAGGTTTCCCGTGCGGCCGGGCCCGAGGCCGCGCAGATGGTCCGGAGTATGGTCGACGCGAGCTTCGGTAAGCCGCGCCAAAGCGTGCTCGCCCAGATCATCGGCTGGATCGTTTTCATTGTCGGGGCATCGAGCGTCTTCGTTGCGTTGCAAGACGCACTGAACACGGTTTGGGACGCTCAACCGCCCGCCGCCCGGCGCAACGTGTTCGTCATGGTGCGCGACCGCGTGATGTCGCTGGCGATGTTGCTGGTCGTGGGGTTCTTACTGATGATGACGTTTCTGCTCAACGTCGTTATTGCTTTCGCATCCGCAAACCTGACGAGTTACCTGCCGTTTGCCAATGCGGGCGCAGCATTTGCCGCGATCAACTGGCTCGTCTCGGTCGCCGTGGTCGCCGTCCTGTTCGGATTGATGTTCCGGTTTCTGCCCGACGTCGATATTCGCTGGAGCGACGTTCGCATCGGCGCCCTGTGCACTTCGCTGCTATTCGTGATCGGCCAAGCGCTCATCGGCATCTACATCGGCAAGGCGGGCGTCGCGTCGGCCTACGGCGCAGCCGGTGCGTTGCTGGCGATGTTGGTCTGGATCTATTACTCGGCATCGATCCTCTTGCTCGGTGCCGAATTTACCAAAATCTACGCACGCCGCAGCGTGCCGCAAGGGTAAATACACCGCGCCGATGCAAGCCGCCTAACGTGACCTACCGCGGGTATCTCCGGGCGATGGATATGGCGATGCGCGACCGTACGCCCGCTGCGGCGATTCAATTCGATGCCGGGCGCTCCGCGTGGACGCTCGGAACACACGAAATTCGCGCCAGCGTCACGAGTGCCAAGGCGGTGCGGTTCGAGCTCTACACCGTCAAAGGGCGTGCGACGTTGGTCGGAAGCTATTCCGGGACGGTCGGCGCGACGCCGCAAGAGGTCGCGCAATACTTGGTGTATTTCCTCGAGACGGGCAAACCGTGGCACCAAGGTCTCGCGAAGAAGGGGCTGATTTGACACCACTCGACTTGCGTACGCATCGGCCGCGACCGGTGCGCGACATGCTGCTCGGATTTTATCTGCTGCCGCGCACGATCGACAAGCTGCGGGCCGAACTGCCGGGCGGCGATCTCGGTTTATACGTCAATCACGATACCGGCTTCAGTGCGTACATCGTGCGGCGCTTGGGTCTCGACATGAATGATTTCCGCAACGCCGTGGCGGCCGCGCCCGATGAGGACGCCGTTACTGCGTGGCTCGCCGCACGCGTCGATGCTGCCGCCGCGCCGGCCTTCAACGCAAAATTGGAGAGCTTCGTCGTCGAGCGGATGTCGGCCGAGGATCAAGTGCTGGTGCGCGAACGGCATCCGGTCATGACGCAGCGCCCGGAACTCTCGAACATTCTCGACGTGCTCGATGCGGACGACGAGCTGACGTTCGCAAAATGACCACGCACGCACCGCTCCCAACGTATTACATCCCGCACGGCGGCGGACCATGGCCGTTCATGCCGGAACGCGCCGCCTCGCTCGGATCGCTCACCGCGTTTCTGCGCGGCCTGCTGACGGATAGCGGCGCGACGCCGCGCGCGATCGTCGTCGTCTCGGGACATTGGGAAGAGCCGGTGCCGACGGTGAGCTCGCGGTCCGACTACTCGATGTTGTACGACTATTACGGCTTCCCGGAAAACACGTACGCGCTGCAATACCCCGCGCCGGGCTCGCCGGAAGTTGCCGGCGAGGTCGTTGCGGCGCTTGGCGCGGCGGGGTTCCCGACGGCGACGGAACACGAACGCGGCTACGATCACGGCGTCTTCGTGCCGTTCATGCTCGTCGCGCCCGAAGCAACGATCCCGGTCGTTCCGCTCTCACTCATCGCCGGCCTCGAACCGGCGCAGCATATCGCAATGGGCCGCGCCCTCGCGCCGCTGCGCCGCGACAACGTCCTCATCGTGGGCAGCGGCATGAGCTTTCACAATTTGCGTGCGCTGTACGCCGGTGCCGATGTGCTGGCGCGATCGGCGCGCTTCGACGAATGGCTCAACGATGCGGTCAGCGACGCACCGGCCGCGCGCGACGAACGTTTGGCCGCATGGGCATCGGCGCCGGAAGCGCGCTTCGCCCATCCGCGCGAGGAGCATTTGCTGCCGTTGATGGTTGCGGCCGGTGCGGCCGCCGGCGACCGCGGGCAACGCGTCTATCACGATGACATCATGGGCGCGGCAACCTCCGGCTTTCGCTTTGGTTGAAGCGCCCGGGACGCCGAACGTCCCAACGACGCGCGAAATCTTCTTCACGTTCTTCCGCATCACAATGCTCGCATTCGGCGGCGCGATCGCCTGGGTGCACCGGGGCTTGGTCGTCGATCGCAAGTGGCTGACCGAGCGCGAATTTGCCGAAACGCTCTCGCTCTGCCAGTTCTTGCCCGGTCCGAACATCACCAACTTCGCGGTTGTCGTCGGGATGCGGTTTCGCGGCGTCCGCGGCGCCGTCGCGGCTCTCGCGGCTCTGATCGTGCCGCCGATGTTCATCTTGATCGGTATCGGCGTGCTCTACGAACGCATCGCACATGTGGCGGCGGTTCGCGGCGCCCTCAACGGCCTCTCGGCGGCCGCGGCCGGGCTCTTCGTCGTGTTGCTCGTCAACCTGTTGCGCTCGCTCGCGCGTTCGCGCCCCGCCGTCAACTTGCCGATCGCGGCCGCGTCGTTTGCAGCCGTGCTCTCGGGCGTGTTTTCGATTCCGCTCGCGCTGATCGCGCTTGGCCCGATCAGTATCGCCGTGGCTTGGTTTCGCCGCCGCTGATGCACGCCGGCTACGATTTCTGGGGCGCGCTCTACGCCCTCTTCACGCGCGTGTCGGGCCTCGCGCTCATTTCGTTTGGCGGTGTCAACACGGTGTTGCCTGCCCTGCACCATCAAGCGGTAAATGAGCAGCATTGGATGACCGATCGCGATTTCGCAAACCTCTTCGCGCTCGCGTCCGTTTCGCCGGGACCGAATTTCATGGTGCTCACGCTGATTGGATTCAAGGCTGCCGGTATCGTCGGCGCAATCGTTGCGACGTTCGCGTTGTGCATTCCGACCTCGCTGCTCGCGTTCGCCGTGGTGAAGGTGTGGGACCGTTTCAAGACGGCTCACTGGCGCATGGCGATCCAAGAGGGGCTCGTGCCGGTGACGGTTGGGTTCGTTGCGGCGGCCGCCGTGCTGCTCGTACGCGCGTCGGATAACAGCATCGCTGCCTATGCGATCACCGCAGCCGTGGCCATCGTCGGCACGCTGACGCGCTTCAGCCCCCTTTGGATCTTCGCGATTTCCGCAATCGTGGGCGCGCTCGGCCTAGTGTAGGATGCGCGTCTTGGTTCGCCAATGGCGCATTTTATGTGGGTAATCGCTCGAATTCTCAGCCTCGTCGCCGCGGTCGCGTTCCTGGCCGCCGCCCCACCGCCCTCGAGTACCGCCGATCCGTTCCTCTGGCTTGAGGACGTCCACGGTGCGCGCGCGCAAGCGTGGGTCAAGACGGAGAACGCGAAAACGCTCGCCGTGTTGCAGCGCGACCCGCACTTTTCTCGCTTCTACGCCGCGTCGCTCGCCGTAAACGGCGCGAAAGATCGCATCCCGTTGCCCGAACTGATCGGCGGGCAGGTCTATAACTTCTGGCAAGATGCGACGCACGCGCGGGGCATCTGGCGCACGACGAGCGTTGCCGACTACGCGACGAAGGCACCGGCTTGGAAAACGGTGCTCGACCTCGATGCGCTCGCCAAGACCGAGGGGAAGAACTGGTTCTGGCAAGGGGCCGACTGCGACTCTCCGGATGCGCGGCGCTGCCTTATCTTCCTCTCCGACGGCGGTGAGGACGCATCGACGATTCGCGAGTTCGATTTGCCGACGAGTGGGTTTGTCGCCGGCGGCTTCTCGCTGCCGCACGGCAAGCAGAACGTTTCGTGGGTCGACGAAGATACGCTGCTCGTCGCGCGCGAATGGCAGCCCGGCGAAGTAACCGCCTCCGGGTACCCCTACATCGTAAAGTCGCTCAAGCGCGGGCAGGCACTCTCCGATGCGGTCGAGGTTGCGCGCGGAATGCCGTCGGACGTCAGCGTGCAACCGGTCGAGTTTCACGATGCGCAAGGACATCGCTTGCTCTTGATTCATCGCGACGTGTCGTTCTTCGAAGCGCAGATTCAACTCGTCGCGCCGGACGGACTGCATCGGCTCAACGTACCGCTGAAGTGTGATTTCCACGCCCTGCTCGCCGGACGCTTGCTGATCGGTTTACAACAGCCGTGGCAGACGGACGGACGCACATTTGCCGCCGGCACGCTGCTCTCGCTCGATCTGGACGCCGTCATGGCCGACCCCGGTCACCTCAAGCCCACAATCGTCTACGCTCCCACACCGCGCCAAGCGCTCGAGAGCGCGCGCGCGACGCGCGACAACCTCGTCGTGACGTCGTACGAGAACGTGCGCGGGCGCGCCGCGATCTATACGCCCGGGGCCGGCGATACCTGGAGCAAGCGGACCATCGCGGTGCCGGACGATGCCACCATCGAACTCGTCACCGCATCGGACCGCAGTGATACGGCGTATCTCGGCATCACGAGCTTTCTCGCGCCGACAACCTTGCTGCAGCTCGACACGGCCACCGGCACGTCGATGGTCGCGAAAGCGCTCGCGCCGAGGTTCGACGCATCGCATGACGTCGTCGAACAGCACGAAGCGATCTCAGCCGACGGCACGCGCATTCCGTACTTCATCGTTCGCCCGAAGACGCTCAAGCTCGACGGCAGCAATCCGACGATCATCTACGCCTATGGCGGCTTCGATGTATCCGAAACGCCGTTCTACAGCGGAACGCTAGGCAAGCTCTGGCTCGCACGCGGCGGCGTCTTCGTCCTCGCGAACATTCGCGGCGGCGGCGAGTTCGGGCCGGCCTGGCATGAGGCCGGTCTCAAGACGCACCGGCAGCGCATCTTCGATGACTTCGCCGCCGTTGCACGGGACGTCATCGCGAAGAAGATCACCAGCCCCCGCCGCCTCGGCATCGAAGGCGGTTCCAACGGCGGCCTCTTGATGGGCGTCGAATTCGTTCAGCATCCGGAACTCTTTAACGCCGTCGACATCCAAGTGCCGCTGCTCGACATGCTCCGCTTCGAGAAGATCCAAGCCGGTGCGTCGTGGGTCGGCGAATACGGCAGCGTCGCGGTGCCGCGCGAACGCGCGTTCCTGGCAAAGATCTCGCCGTACAACAACCTCAAAGCCGGCGTGCGCTATCCCGAGCCGTTCGTCTGGACGACGACCAAAGACGATCGCGTCGGGCCGCAGCATGCGCGCAAGTTCGCCGCGAGGCTCGCCGCGCTGAAGATCCCGTACCTGTTCTACGAGGTGACCGAAGGCGGGCACGGTTCCGGCGCAAACATCCGGGAGCGTTCGCTCACGACGGCCCTCGAGTACACGTACTTCACGCGCAAACTGATGAACGCCGGACCGTGACCGCGGCCGGCCACGACCGCATTGGAATCTTCGGGGCGGGCTACGTCGGCATCGTGACCGCCGCCGGAATCGCCGAACTCGGGCACACCGCGATCCTGTACGACACCGACGCTGCAAAGATCGCTCTGCTCGCGGCGGGCGGCTTACCCATTCACGAAGCGGGGTTGCCCGAACTCGTCGCACGCGGCGTATCGTCCGGCCGATTGCAATTCACCAGCGACCCGGGCCGTGCCGTTGCGGGCTGCAGCGCGGTCTTCATCGCGGTCGGAACGCCGATTGCAGACGACGGCAGCGCCGACCTGACCAACGTGCGCGACGCGGCCGCAACCATCGCCAAACACCTCGACGGGCCGGCGATCATCGTCAACAAATCCACGGTACCGGTGGACACGGGCGACCTCGTCGCCGGCATCGTGCGCGATGCGCGCCTTACGCGCCGTGCCCCCGTCGTTTCCAATCCGGAATTCTTGCGCGAAGGCAGCGCGGTGAACGACTTCTTCCATCCCGACCGCATCGTGATCGGCTGTGACGACGCCGGCGCCGAAGCGTTTTTGCGCGTGCTCTACGCGCCGCTTGGTGCGCCGGTCATCGTGACCGACATGCGCACCGCCGAGATGATCAAGTATACGGCCAACGCATTTCTTGCAATGAAGGTCTCCTTTGCGAACGAGATCGCGGCGATTTGCGCCGGCGTCGGCGCCGACGTAACCGCGGTGCTGGCCGGCGCCGGCGCCGACGCGCGCATCGGTCCGGCACATTTTGGTGCGGGCCTGGGTTTCGGCGGTTCGTGCCTGCCCAAAGACTTGCGCGCGCTGCAGCAAATCGCCGCGGCCGTTTCGGTGCAGCCGGCGCTGCTCGAGGCGACGCTGGCCGTGAACCGGCGGCAGATCGAACGCATCTGCGCGCGCATCGGCGCATTGACGGACGGCCTGCCGGGCCGGCGCATCGGCGTCCTTGGCCTGGCGTTCAAGGCGGGCACCGATGACGTTCGCGACTCGCCTGCGATCGCGCTCATCGAAGCGTTGCTCGCCGGCGGTGCCCAGGTCGCCGTTCACGACCCCGCCGCGATGGAGAACGCGCGCAGCCTGCTTGGAGCGCGCGTAACGTACGCGCTGCCGGACGATGCCTTCGACGTAGCCGGCGACGCCGATGCGCTCGTGCTCGCCACCGATTGGCCGGGATACGCGGATCCCGATCTCGCGCGGTTGCGTGCCGCGATGCGCCGGCCGCTGCTCCTCGATGCGCGCAATTTCTACGATCCGCAACGCGTCGCGCGGGCGGGAATTCGTTACGAGGGGATCGGGCGCTCGGCGTGAGGGTCGTCATCACCGGCGGCGCGGGCTTTATCGGCTCACACCTCGTCGACCGCTTCCTGCGCGACGGTCACGAAGTCGTTGCGATCGATAACCTGTGTACCGGTGCGCCGGCGAATCTCGATGATGCGGTCGAAAACGCGCGGCTGACGTTCGTTCGCGCCGACGCAACCGCCGGTCTCCCGGTGCAAGGCCACGTCGATGCCGTGCTGCACTTCGCCTCACCCGCGAGTCCCGTGCACTATGCGCGGCTGGCGCTCGAAACGCTCGCCGTCAACAGCACCGGTACGGCCCACGCCTGCGATCTCGCCGAACGCACGGGCGCGCGTTTGATCTTCGCTTCAACGTCTGAAATCTACGGTGAGCCGGCCGTGCACCCGCAGCCGGAATCGTACTGGGGCAACGTCAACCCCGTCGGCGAGCGCGCGTGTTATGATGAAGGCAAGCGTTTCGGCGAAGCGCTGATCGCCACGCGCGTGCGTCTGCGGGCGCTCGATGGGCGCATCGTTCGCATCTTCAACACGTACGGCCCGCGCATGGCTGCGGACGACGGCCGCGCGATCCCGAACTTCATCGCGCAAGCGCTGGCCGGCCGCGCGCTCACGCTCTATGGTGACGGCAGCCAGACGCGCTCGTTCACCTACATCGACGATCTGGTCGACGGCATCGCACGCCTCACCGCGCACGAGCAAGCACGTGGTGCGATCGTGAACCTCGGCAATCCCGAAGAAGTCACGATTACCGCCGTCGCCGGTACTATTGCGGCTGCAGCGGGCGTGGCACTGCGCGTCGAGCACGGACCGCTTCCCTCAGACGATCCGTCGCGCCGCAAACCCGACGTCACGCGCGCACGCGAGTTGCTTGGCTGGGAACCGCAGACCCCGTTACGCGAGGGCATCGAGCGCACGCTGGCATGGTGGCGCAGCACGCGTTCCGCCGGTGCTTAGTGCTTAGCTCGGGCGCACGCCTCACGTCGCTCATCGTCGCGAGTGCCTTCTTCATGGAACAGCTCGACGGTTCGGTGATCGCGACATCGCTGCCGCAGATCGGTGCGTCCTTCGGCGTGCATGCCGTCGATGTCGCGATCGGCATGACGTCGTATCTCGTGGCGCTCGCGGCGTTCATTCCGCTGAGCGGCTGGATCTCCGACCGCATCGGCGCGCGCACGACGTTCTGCACCGCAATCGTCCTCTTTGCGCTCACGTCGATCGCATGCGGCCTGTGCACCTCGCTGACGGCGTTCGTCGTTACGCGCATTCTCCAAGGCGCAGCCGGTGCGTTGATGGTGCCGGTGGGGCGAACCGTCGTACTGCGTTCCTCGAGCAAGCAAGAACTTCTCGCGGCGATCTCCAACCTCACCTGGCCCGGCTTGATCGCGCCCGTTCTCGGACCGCCGATCGGCGGTTTCATCACGACGTACTCCTCGTGGCGCTGGATCTTCTTCCTCAACGTGCCGATCGCGATCGCCGGTCTCGTCCTCGCGCTGACGTTCATTCGCGCGATACCCGTTGCCGAACGCCGGCCGTTCGATAGTGCCGGCTTCGTGCTGATGACGACGACCTTGGTCGCGATCATGTTCGGACTCGACCTGCTCGCGCGCGGCGAGCCGCTCGCCGAGAGCCTGGGCTTGCTCGCGCTGGGCTGCATCTTTGCGGCGCTCACCTGGCGGCACGTGCGGCGTTCGCCTGCGCCGATCATGAGTTTCGCCGCCGCGGGCATCCCGACGTTTGCCGCGGCCACGTTTCGCGGCGGCAGTTTTTTCCGCGTCGCCATTCAGACCGCCCCGTTCATGCTGCCGCTGCTCTTTCAAATCGGGCTCGGCAAGAGCGCGTTCTCGTCCGGTTTGCTGATGCTGGCGTATGCCGCCGGCAACCTCGGGATGAAGACGCTCACGACGCCGATCGTGCGGCGCTTCGGGTTCCGGCGCATCGTCGTGACCAACGGCTTCATCGTCGCGTTTTCGCTTGCGATGTGCGGCATCATCACGCAGGCGATGCCCGATGCCGTGATCGCCCTGCTGCTCTTTGCGTCGGGCCTCTGCCGCTCGCTCCAGTTCACCACGGTGAACACGCTTGGATTCGTCGATGTGCCGCAACCGATGATGAGTTCGGCCAGCACGCTCTCGAGTACGTTTACCCAGCTCGCGCAAGCCGGCGGGATTGCCGCCGGCGCCCTGATCTTACACGGCGTCGAAACCGTGCGCGGATCGGGCCCGACGCCCGGCCTGACGGATTTTCACATCGCCTTCTTGGCATCCGCGGCGATTGCGGTTGCCGCAACGATCACGATGCTCTCGCTGCCGCGGAGCGCCGGAGCAGACGTCTCCGGCTCGGCGACGGGATAGCCGTTACTCGACGTAGCCCTCGACGGTTTTTTTGGAACGCAGCGCTGCCCGATCGGGGTTGGCCCCCGCATCCCGCAGACCCTGACGCTGGTGGAGCAGGTCGTAGAACTGGTCGAGTTTTACGGTGATCTCGGCGAGGCGGGCACGTCCGCCGGCATCGAGACCGCCGTTTTCGCCCCGGTGCCACAGGTCGTGCTCCTCGGCAACGAGGGCTTCGATGGATTGATGGATTGACGTGTCGCTCATATCGGGCTCTTTCCCCAGAAATGGCTAGAGGCTCACGTACAGGTCGCTTGCCGGAAACGGTGCGGCGATGCGGCCGTATTTGGCCATCAGGTCGATGAGCGGCTGGATTAACGTGTCTTCGAGCTTCGGCGCGAAGGTCGCGCGGGTCATCGATGCGACGAGGTCGGGGTCGAGCTTGGCATCGGCGATGAGTATCTTGGCCGAGTCCGCGTGGTTCTTGTTCGCCCAGAGCTGCGCTTCGGTGACCGCTCGGGTGAAGCGCGCAACGGTGTCGCGATGCGCCGCCACCCAGTCTTTCTTCGCGTACCACGCGTTGATCGCGAAGTGCTCCGAAACCGCGCTATACGGGAGACCGGCAACGCGGCCGGTCTGCATCGCCGGCGCGAGTGCCGGTGAGGACACGATCGCGGCGTCGACCGCGCCGCGATCGATTGCCGCGCTCATCTGCGGGTTCGGCAACTCGAGAAATCGCACGCTCTTCGCATCGACGCCGCTGCGCTCGAGCCACGCCCGGATCGCGATCGTATTGATGTCGCCGAGTGCGATCACACCGATCGTTTTACCGATCAGATCTTTCGGTCCATGAATCGGTGAATTTTTGGCGACGATCAGCGCGTTCGTCGGCGCGCTGCCGGTGTACTCGGCGCCGGGCGCAACGAACGTGAAGCCGACGCCCCGTTCGTGCGCGAGCACGAGCGAGACGACGTTCGCCGCGCCGATATCCGCCGTGCCGCCCACGATCGCGGCCGCCGCGGCCTCACCGCTGCTCACGATCTGCACGTCGACGTCGATGCCGTACTTCTTGAAGAGCCCGAGCGCTTGCGCATACTGGACGCCTTCGGAAAACTCGACCGCGCCGCGCAGAACGCGCACTTTCGGCACATCTTGCGCACCGGCCGGCAAGCCCAGCACGAGCGCGGCGAGCAGTACGACCATCCGGCGAATCACGATTTAGAGCACCGCTTCCAATTCGACGTTGCCTTCGCGGACGGTGGTACGCCGCATATCGCGGCGATACTGCTGGTCGTCGAAGGGCGTGGCGCGATGCATCGTGGCGAGGTTATCCCACATCACGATGTCGCCGACACGCCAGGTGTGCGCGTACACGAACTGCGGCTGCGTCGCAAAGGCCATCAGATAGTCGAGCAACGCCTGCGTATCTTCCGCTGCGTATCCGCCGATGCGCGAGATGTGAGAGGCCAGATACAGGCTCTTGCGTCCCGATCCCGGATGCACGTGCACGAGCGGGTGTTTCGCCGGCGGCCGGAGTTTGCGCTCCGCGAGCGTCGGTTCGGGGCCGCCGCCGGCAACGCGGGAGTGATAGTAGTCGTGTTCGGCAACCAGCGGTTCGATCCGCAGCTTGATCTCTTCGGGCAGCGCATCGTAGGCGGCGCGCATGTCGGCGAATTCCGTCGGGGCCGCACCGTCCGGCGGGATCGCGTGCGCGGAGAGCAGCGAATAGGTCGCGCGAACGGCGTGAAACGACATGTCGGTATGCCACAGCCGGTTCGCCCGTTTGTAGAGCAACCGCTTATCGTCGTCAGGAAAGATCGCACCGTTCGCATCGAGATTGCTCTGATCGATGATCTCCGGAAACGGAACGCGCAGGTCACCGCGCGTCTTCATCCGTTCGACCGGGCCAAATCGGCGGCTGAAGGCCACGTGCTCGGCGTCGCTCAGCGGTTTTTTGTTGCGAAACACGCCGACCGGATAGTGGTCCATGAGCGAGATGATGCCGGCATGCGTCGATTCGGTCAGCGGTCCACGGATATCCGCGTGGATTTCGGCGGCCAGGAGCGGATGCAGTACCGTGGCTTCGACCATACGCGGCAATTTCGGGGTGCGGCAATTGCCCGCCTGGGAGAGGATCGATGCGCCGCGGCGGAATGACGCCGCATGAGCAAGCCTGGAATTCGCCGCGTGGTCACCGGCCACGACGCCACCGCGGTCGCAAAAATCTTGACGGATACCACGGTGCCGGCCCAGCAAGGAAAGTCCGACGCGATCGTGCACGCCGTTTGGAACACCGGTGAGATGCCGGTCGACATCGCGATCGGCGAGTCGCTCGAAGATCGCGGCGCGCGGCCGCACGCGACCCCGCCGCCCAAGAACGGCACGCGGCTCACCATCATCGACTATCCGCCCGGCAACCGCGGCCTCATGCACCGCACCGAAACGCTCGATTACGTGATCGTGATGTCGGGCGAAATCGATATGGTCATGGACGACTCAACCGTCACGCTCAACGCCGGCGACGTGATGGTCCAGCGCGGCACCAACCACGGCTGGTTCAATCGCGGCACCGAAACGGCCCGCGTCGCGTTCGTCTTGGTCGACGCGCAACCGCTCGGCATCGGCCACCCGCGCACCTAAGGCCGCAAAAGCGTGACGCTACCTCCTTAATTTGTCATAACGGCTTCGGCGATTGCTTTGCCGACGTCGACGGTGTTTGCGGTGCCGCCGATGTCGCGCGTGCGCGGGCCTTTGGTGAGGACGGTTTCGATCGCGGTGACGATGGCGGCTCCGGCTTCGGGATAGCCGAGATGATCGAGCATCATTGCGCCGGACCAAATCTGCGCTATCGGGTTGGCGATGCCTTTGCCGGCGATGTCGGGCGCGGAGCCGTGCACGGGCTCGAACATCGAGGGATATTCGCGCTCGGGATTGAGGTTGGCCGACGGTGCGATGCCGATCGTGCCGACCACGGCCGGACCGAGATCCGAGAGGATGTCGCCGAATAAATTCGAGCCGACCACGACATCGAACCAATCCGGGTGCAGCACGAAGTTCGCCGTGAGAATGTCGATGTGGTACTGGTCGGTGCGGATGTCGGGATACTTCTCGGCCATCGCTTTGACGCGTTCGTCCCAATACGGCATCGTGATCGTGATGCCGTTCGATTTCGTGGCCGAGGTCAGGTGCTTCTTCGGCCGGCTGCGCGCATATTCGTAGGCGTACGCGAGGATGCGGTCGACACCGCGGCGCGTGAAGATCGATTCTTGGAAGACGATCTCGTTCTCAGTACCTTCGCCGAACCGGCCGCCGACCGCCGAATACTCGCCCTCGCTGTTCTCGCGCACGATGATCATGTCGATGTCGCCGGTGTTGCGGCCGGCCAGCGGTGAGGCGATGCCGGGCATGAGACGCACCGGCCGCACGTTGGCATACTGCTGAAAGTGCCGCCGGATCGGGATGAGCAAACCCCACAGCGAAACATGGTCGAGGACGCTCGGGAAACCGACCGCGCCGAGGAAGATCGCATCGTGATTGCGGATTTGCGCGAGCCCGTCGGCGGGCATCATCGCGCCGGTTGCAAGGTAGTACTCGCAGCTCCACGGGAAATGCTCCCACTCGAAGCGCAAACCGAAGCGCTTGGCGACCGCATCGACGACGCGAATTCCCTCCGGAACGACCTCGCTGCCGATGCCGTCTCCGGGAATGGTCGCGATCTTGAACGTCTTCATCAATGCCTCAAAAACCCAAGTGAAATCCATGGAACCGCCGCGATGAGGATCAGCGCCGCGAGCAGTGCCGCCAGGTACGGCAGAATCGGCTTCGTCGCCGTATCGGGCGAACACTTCGCAATCGCGCACGCCGCATAGTATCCGATACCGAGCGGCGGCGCAAAGAGGCCGATGCCCATCGCGAGCACCACGACGATCGCATAATGCACTTGGTCGATGTTGAACTGCGCCGCAATCGGAAACAGCAGCGGCCCGAACAGCACGAGTGCGGGGATCCCTTCGAGGACCGAGCCGAGGACGGCGAAGAGCACGATCGAGAGCGCCATAAAACCGGCCGCGCCGCCGGCGTGCGCGAGCGCGTCGGCAAGCTGATTCGCGAGTCCCGAACGGGTGATCGACCACGCCATGGCGGTCGCGGTCGCGATGATGAGGCCGACGGCGCCCGTGAGCGCCGCCGTTTCGACCAGCATCGGGTAGGCCCGGCGCCAGTCGAACTCGCGATAGATGAGCGCTCCGACGATCAACGTGTAGACGATGCCGACCGTGCTGACCTCGGTCGCGGTCGCGATACCGCCGACGACGAACCAGCGGATCAAGAGCGGCAACGCCAGGCCCGGCAGCGCGACGAGGAACGCGCGCGCTATTGCCCTGCCCGAAGCGCGCTCCGCGCGTTGCGTTTGGTCGCCGCGCGCCCGCACGAACGAAACGATCAGCAGCGCAATCGAGGCAATCGCGGCCGGAAGCAGACCGGCGGTGAACAGATCCCGAATGGATACCGTCGCAATCGTGCCGACGATGATCAGCACGAGGCTCGGCGGAATCGTCTCGGCCATCGCGCCCGAGGTCGCGAGCAGCGCGATCATCTCGCTGCGCTTATAGCCGCGCCGTTCCATCTCCGGGAAGAGCACGGGCGCGACGGCGGCCATGTCGGCCGACTTCGAGCCGGATATCCCCGAGACGAGATACATCGCGGCGATCAGGACGACGTTGAGGCCGCCGCGGAAGTGGCCGACGAGGCTGGCGAGGGCGGCGACGAGGCGACGGGCGACGCCGGTGGCTTCGAGCAACAGACCCAAGAGCACGAACAACGGCACGGCGAGCAAGATGATGTTCGAGATGCCTTCGTTCATGCGGCCGACCGCAATGCTCAGCGGAATGCGCGTGGCGAAGAGCAGATAGCTGACCGCGCCGACGCCGAACGAAAACGAAATTGGAATCCCGATCGCGAGCGCTATGCCGACCACCAGCACGAAAAACAGCAAGAGATCGATATTGCCGAGCGATCCGATCGGATCGCGGGCCGCGTATCCGGCAAAGCTCAGCACGATCGCAACAGCAATCACGATGGCGACGCGGCGCAGATCGCGGTCGATGAGACGCAGGATTGCCAGCACGGCAATGAGGCCGAGGCCCACGGTGATTGCCGCAATCACGTACGCGCGCGGCAGCGAGAGTGCGGGCGTCAGATCGTTTGCCTCGCTGCGCATCAGCACCCCGCTCGCGGGAATCAGCAGCACGCAGAACCAGAGGATCGCAACGTCACTCGCGACCTCGAGCCACGCGCGCCCGGCGGGCGACGCGCGCCGCAGCAGCACCGTCAGCCGCATGTGCTCGTTGCGGCGATAAGCGACGACCGCGCCGAGCATCGTCATCCACAGGAATAGGATCGCGGCGAGTTCGTCGCCCCACGACAGCGCATCGTGCAGCACGTAGCGTGCGAGCACGCCGCCGGCGAGGATCGCGATCTCCGCAACGATGATGGCGGCCACCACCGGCTCGACGACGCGGCCGATCGCGCGTTCGCCCGCGAGGGTCCAGTCACTCCGCGGGAACGGCGCCTCCGTCCCCGCCGCAGCTTCGAGGATCGCGGAAACCGGAACGACCGTCGTCACGGCGAGTGTCGTCTAGCCGAGTTTCCCAGACGTCCGCTCGAGCAGCGACCACGCGGTCTCGCCGAACTCGGCGCGCCAGCGGCGATAGTACGGTTGGAGTTTTGCGCGCATGGCAACCGGATCGACCGTGTTGGTGGCCATTCCCTTGCGCCCGAGGTCGGCGATGATGCCCTGCGAGAGACCGACCATGTCCTTGCGCTGCGCGATGATCGCCGTCGTGAACTCGCGCGTCGCAATCGCTTGCAGATCGGGCGGCAGATCGTTCCAGGCCTGCGGATTCGCAGTCAACCAGAAGCCGCTCCACGCGTGGTTCGTGATCGCCAGATATTTCTGCACTTCGTAGAACTTGAAGCCCAGCATCGCGCTCGGTGAGATCTCGAGGCCGTCGACGAGTTTGGTTTGCAGGGAGACGTAGAGCGCGCTCAAGTCGATCGGCGTCGGCGAAGCGCCGAGCGTCTTGAAGAGATCGAGCATGATCTTCGAGGTCGCGACGCGGACTTTGAAATCGGCGAAGTCGGCGACCTTTGCAATCGCGTGCGTGGCCGAGCTGACTTGGCGGAAGTCGAGATCGAACGGGCGATAAACGATATGATAGCCGCCGGCCGCAAGCGATTTGATGACGAAGTCGCCGAGTGGTCCGTCCATCGCATGCTGCGCTTGAGCGTGATCGCGGAAAGCGAACGCCGTGCTGTCGATGCCCGCGAGCGGAACGCTCTCTTGCAAGTTGACCGCCGGAATTGCGGCCATCTGCACGGCGCCGGACCGGACTTCTTCCGCCGTCGCGGCGTCGGTGCCGAGTTGGCCGCTCGGAAACACTTGGATGTCGAGCCGTCCGCCGCTGGCGGCACGGATCGCGTCGGTTGCCGACGTCAGGTGCAAGTGCAAATTTTCCGTCGGCCGGGTCGAGTGACCGAGCTTATACGAAAATTGCGCGGCGCGTGCGGGACTGCGTACGAAAGCGACCCCCGCGAAAGCGGCAGCCGTGGCGGCGGTGAAGGCGCTGCGGGATAGAATGCGGCTCATCGGCTGGGCTCCGTGGCGGCGAGTTCGCGCGGACGGCGATCCATCTTCATCCGGCGTAAGAATTCCGGATCGTCGTCGAAGTCGACGCCGTCCGGCATGATGGCGGAATGCGAGCGGATGTCGTAGACGCTTCCATCGCGCGTAGCGGCGGGGATCGTACCCTCGTCGCGCAGCGCTTTGGCCGCGTTGATCGCAACGCGCCGCATCGCGATGATCGCCGTATCGCTCGTCCCGAGGCGCTCGAGCGTGCGGTCGGCAATTGCGCCGGCGCTCTCGATCACGGCCGAGTCTTGCGCGCGCGTGCCCGGTATGCCCGAATACGTCTCCGTCCTCTGTTTCTGCCGATCGATCATGTAGTCGTTATCCGCGTTGTAGATCGGCCGCATCGTTCCCGGAATGAGCGGGATGTACGGCGAGAGCGGGCCGCTGCCGAGCTGGTACATGTCCTCGGCCGTCAAAGGCGTCTCGGGCCGATAGCTGACGCCGATGCCCCACGTATGCTCGTCGTCGGCCGGTACCCACATGCGCATATTGATAAAGCGTCCGATCTCCGGCGCGATCATCGTGTAAAACGGCATGAGGAAATGGTTGACGCGCCAGAGACTCGTACCGCCGGCCGCATCGCGGCGCGCGCCGAGCGCCACGCCGTAGGGCGTCTCATCGACTTTCCAGCTCGGCGCGGTGTCGTTGCGCATCGAGCTGCCCCAGATCGACGTGGCGTGGTATTCTTCTTTGGGGTGCAGCACCTGATGCAGCGCGCTCACGTGCGACGAGTCGATCTCGCCCTCGACGCACTGCGCGTAATTGCACTCTTGCTGCCAGCGTGAAAAGTAGCGGTTCTCGCGCGGCACGCCGGTCCACTCGAATTGCGGCAGCACGGCCGACGACGGATCGGGCCCCATGAACGTCCAGAGCATGCCGCCGTGCGCGCGCACCGGATACGCCGTGATCGAGACGCGGCTCTTGAAATCGCTCGCCGCCGGCTCCGACGGCAAATCGACGCATTTTCCATCGATGTCGTATTTCCAGCCGTGATAGATGCAGCGGATGCCGCACCCCTCGTTACGGCCGTAGAACAGACTGGCGCGGCGATGCGCGCAGTTCTCGGCGATCAAGCCGAACTTGCCCTCGGTGTTGCAAAAGGCGAGCAACGACTCGCCGAGCAGCTTGACGCGCACGGGCGCACCGTCGGGCTCGACTTCGCTATCGATGAGGAACGGAATCCAAAACTGCCGCATCAGGTCGCCCATCGGCGTGCCGCGCGAAACGCGCGTCAGGATCTCGTTATCTTCCGCCTTTAGCATCGCTCTGGCGTCTTACGGCCGTGGAGGAACCTTCCTGCGCGGCGCGCCCTGCAAGCCGGCCGAAGACCGCGGCCGACACGAGTCCCGAGCCGCCGGGGTAGTTGAAGTAAAAGAGGCCGCCGACCATCTCGCCCGCTGCGTAAAGTCCCGGAATCGCCGCGCCTTCGATATCGATGACGCGCGTGCGCGCATCGATGCGCACGCCGCCGAACGTAAACGTGATGCCGAACGAGACCGGATGGGCTTCGAACGGCGGCCGTTCGATGCGCAGCGCCCAATTCGATTTTGGAATCGCTAGCCCGACGGTGCCGCGTCCGTCCTTGCGGCTCGGATCGTGCGGCACGTCGTCGCGCACCGCGGCGTTGTAGGCCTTGACCGTTTCGAGGAACGCGTTGCCGGCGACCCCGGTCAAACGCTCGGCCAACGCTTCGATTGTATCGGCGCGAATCGGAGCGACGCTCGGATCGCGATAGTCGTCGCTGAGCAGCGGTACGGTTTGCGCATCGAAGATCTGCCACGCCACCGATCCCGGCTGCTCCATCACGGCGCGGCCGTACTTGGCGTAGGTCAGCGCGCGCAAATCTGCGCCCTCATCGACGAAGCGCCGGCCGGCCGCGTTGATGAAAATGCCGTGCATGAAATCATCGCGCTTGAACTTTTCGGCGATCGTTACGTCACCATAGGCCGGCGCATGGCGCGCCCAGCTCGCGGCATGACAGCCGGACCATTGGCCATACGGCTGCGCGCCCGCCTCGAGCGCCATGCGCAACCCATCACCCGTGTTGAAGCGAGTGCCGCGAACGGTCGCAAGATCCCAGCCCGGGCCGAGATAGCGCGTGCGCCACTCGACGTCCGATTCGAAGCCGCCGCTCGCCAGCACCACGGAACGCGCCTCAATATCGCGCGCTGCGCCGTCGCTCGTGCGTACGCTCGCGCCACACACGCCGCGTCCCTCGCGCAGTAACGCGATCGCGCGCGCGCCATAGCTCACAAGAACGCCGCGTTGCTCGAGCGAGTCGTAGAGCGCATCGATCAGGCCCGGGCCCAAACCGCGTGCCTCGACGGCGCTGCCGCCGTAGAACGTAACGTGACCGTCGACCGGCGGCGCTTGCGCCGACCACAACGGATCGTACGCCACGCCGCTCGCCATGAGCCAGCACAGCACCTCGAAACTCTCATCGACGACGAGGCGGCTCAACATCGGATCGGCCCGCCCTTCGGTCACCCGCCCGATGTCGGCGAAATAGCGTTCGGCCGGATAGGCGCCGAAGTCGGTCTTCGCGATCGTCGCGGCGTCCAGATCGGGGAGCAAGCGCCGGATATCGTCGATGCCGCGGTACACCGCGCGCAGCGCGCCGTTCGAAAAGCGCGTGTTCCCGCCGCGCTCGGCACGCGGCGCACGCTCGAGTAAGCGCACGGAAGCGCCGGCCTCGTTGGCCGCGATCGCGGCGGAAAGCCCCGCAATCCCGCCGCCCACGACGAGGACGTCGATAGGTCCCTCGGTCATCGCCGGCGCCACGGCATCAGGCGGTGCTCGATCTCTTGCAAGATGGCGGTCGACGCGACGCCCAGCACGCCGATCAAGACGATGCCGACGAACATACGATCGACTTGCAAGATCTGCCACGACGTCCAGATCAGCTGGCCGATGCCGCTGTCGGCCGAAACGAATTCCGCCGCAACGATCACCAGAAACGACGTGCCGAGCGCGAGCCGCAGACCGGCGAAGATTTGCGGCAGCGCGCCGAAAAAGATCACTTCGCGAAACATCATGCTCGCACCGGCGCCGAAATTCTTCGCGGCATCCACATAGATGTTCTCGATGTTGGCCGCACCGGCGTACGTGCTGATCAGCACCGGGAAGAACGTTGCGATTGCCACCAGCACGACCTTCGACATCTCGCCGATACCGAACGCGAGCAAGAGCAGCGGCATCAACGCGATCTTTGGAATCGGATAGATCGCCGCAACCAACGGGTCGAGGACGTAGCGCAGCGGCTTGAACATCGCCATCAAGAGGCCGACCGCGACGCCGGGGATCACGCCCAGCGCGTAGCCCGCACCGACGCGAAAGAGCGTGATCGAGACGTTCTTCCACAATTCGCCCGACTGCGCGAGGTCGAAGAAGCGCACGACGACGGCGCTCGGCGGCGGCACGAAGCGAGCGTCGAGCCAACCGAGCCGCACGACGGCTTCCCACACCAGCAAGAACACGACCGGTGAGGCGATCTCGAGAATCCGCTGGCGACGGCGCTCGGCGCGCGGACTCTTCATACGCCCTCGTGCTCGCGCCGCGCCTGCAGCACTTCCGCTTCCAACACGTTCCACATCCGCAGCTTCAATTCGCCGAACATTGGAGTCGCGCTCACTTCGATCGTATCGCGCGGCCGCGGAAAGGGCACGATGACCTCATCCTTGATGCGCGCCGGTTGCGCCGTCAGCACGACGGCGCGGTCGCCGAGCATGAGCGCTTCTTCGAGCGAATGCGTGATGTAAATGACGGTCGTGCCGGTTTGCTCGCAGATATTGGCGAGTTCGGCCTGCAGGATCGCCCGGTTCTGCGCGTCGAGCGAGGCGAACGGCTCGTCCATCAGCAGCACGGCCGGATCCGTTACCAAAGCGCGTGCGATCGCGGCGCGCTGCTTCATCCCGCCCGAAATCTGACTTGGATAGTGGTCGCGAAAGCGCGAGAGGCCGACGAGCCGGAGCGCTTCATCGACGCGCGCCGTATACTGGGCGCGAGCCATGCCGCGCGCGCGTAAGCCGAACGCGATGTTATCGCCGACGGTTTTCCACGGAAAGATGCTCGCTTCTTGGAACACCATCGCGTTACGCACGCCGCCCTCGGCTGCATCGATGCGCACTTCGCCCGAGTCCGGTTCCTCTAATCCCGCCAAGATGCGAAGCAGCGTCGACTTGCCGCAGCCCGATGGTCCGACGAAACACACGAACTCACCGGGGGCGATCGAAATGCTCAGATCGTCGATCGCGACGACGGAGTTCTTGCCCGACTCAAACGTCTTACGAAGGTGAACGATCTCGATCGCCGCGCCGCGGCGCGCGGCTACCGGCATCCGGGCTGATGGTCGTCGTGCGCGAGCCGGAACGGTCCGACGCTCGCGCGCGCTTGCGCGACCCATGCCGGCGGCGCCAACTCCGATTCAGCCACCGGCGCGTTGACGAGTTTTTCTTTCACGTAGAAGTCTTGGATGTCCATGATGCTCGGCATTGGAATGCGGCCGTCGACATCCATCGACGTCCAATCGATGCGCTCGATCAGCGCCGTATCCGATACGTTCGAATACTTGGCCAAAATGCGCACGACGTCGGCCCGGTTCGCACCGTGATGAAACGCTTCGCAGTAATACCGCGTGGCTCGTATCGTCGCCGCGACGAACGCCTTCGCCGCGTCCGGATGCGCGGCGGCCCAGTCGCGGTTCATTTCGAGCACCGACGCCGCCATCGGGCGCGGCGTGATGTACTTATCGGTATTGAGAAATCGAAAGGCGATGCCCTTATCGGCGGTCGCGTCCTGCAGCGGCGACACCATCAGGGCCAGATCGATCGCTCCGGTTGCAAGCGCGGCCGGCTGCTCCGAGAACGGCAGAAATTTCACCTGAACGTCGGCCAGCGTCATCCCGGCACCCTGCAACGTTTTGAGCAATTCGTAGGACAGGTCCGTCCCGGTTTGATCGATCGCGATGATCTTGCCTTTGAGATCGGCCGGCGTCTTGAGCAGGCCGCGTAAGGCCATGCGCGCCATCAGATAGTGGTTGATCGGCGTGACGGCGCGCGAGAGCACGAGTGCGACGGGCAGCTTGCGCGCGAACGAGTTGAAGAAGCCGGCGGTCACGGCTCCGCCGACGAGTTGCAGCCGGTTCGTCGAGAGCAACGCCGCCTGATCGGCAGGCGAGCCGGCGTTGGTCAACTGCACGTCGAGACCGGCCGCTTCGTAGTAGCCTTTGTCTTTGGCGATGTAGAGCGGCGCGCCGGTGAGCGAGGGAATGTTGCCGATCACGACCGGGATCAGATCGGCCGCACGCGCGTTCGGCGCCGGCGCGATGCCGAGCGCAAGGATCGTCAGAAAAACGAGGGCTCGCATCGCTATTCGCATCCCGGGGTGCATACCGTCGCTGGCGCGGGAATCCTGTCCGCTCAGAGCCCGGCGTCTTGCAGCCAAGGCTGCTCGCGGCGCGTCTTCGCTTCCCATGCCTCGATTGCCGCGGCCCGGCGTAACGTGAGCGCGATCAAGTCCGTGCCTTCGAGCAACGCCAGCCGATCCGCAGCATCGATCGTAAACGCATACCGGCGGCCGTTTGGTGCGGCGACGTGCGGATCGCGCAGGTCGACGGTAAACGCCCCCGCGCCGCCCACCGCGACGACGTCGTCTTCAAATGCCGCGCGCTCCGCCGGATCGAGCACGATCGGCAGCACGCCGTTGCGCAGCGCGTTCTCGCGGTACGTCTCGGCAAAGCTGCGCGCGACGATCGCGCGAATGCCGAAGGCCGTTAAGGCCCAGACCGCGCTCTCGCGCGCGCTGCCGCAACCGAACTGCGCGCCCGTCACGAGGATGCTCGCATTGCGGTAGGGTGCGCGGTTGAATACGCAGTCCGGATCTTCGCTGCCGTCGGGCAAACGGCGCTTGCGCGCGAAGAACAGCGCGGCATAATCGGGTTCGAGCAGGCGCGAGCGATCCGACACCGGCGCGATCGCATCGGTATCGATATCGTCGATCAGCAACGGCGCGGCGACGCCGGTAAACGTGCGAAACGGTTCCATCGCTACGTTTTGCGAACGTCGGCGAAGCGGCCGGCAAGGGCGGAAGCGACGGCGGTGCGCGGACTCACCAAATGCGTGCGCACGCCGCGGCCTTGGCGGTCTTCGAAGTTCCGATTGCTCGTCGATGCGCAGCGCTCGCCCGGCAAGCCCGAGTCGGTGCTTCCCGCCGAGCACATCGAACATCCCGCTTCGTGCCACTCAAAGCCGGCGGCGCGAAAGATCGCATCGAACCCCAGCGCTTCCGCCGCGCGTTTGACTGCCGTCGAGCCCGGCACGACGATCGCGCGTACGCCCGCCGCCACGCGCCCTCCGCGCACCTGACCGGCCGCGGCACGCAGATCGTCGAGCCGGGCGTTGGTGCACGAACCGATGAAGACGCGTTCCAGCGGACGGCCGGCGAGCGAGTCACCGGGCGCGAGCTGCATGTAGATCAGTGCGCGTTCGAGCGCGGGCCGCCGCGCCGGATCGGCGCGCGCCGGATCGGGCACGGTCCCCGTAATCGGAATGACCATGCTCGGATCGGTCCCCCACGTGATCTGCGGTTCGATCGCATCGCACGATACGTCGAGCGTCCGGTCGAACGACGCATCATCGTCACTGCGCAGCGTTTGCCAACGCAGCCGCGCCGCTGCGAGCGCGTCGCCGTCGAGCCGCCACGGGCACGTCTCGAGCCACGCCAAGGTCGTCGCGTCGGGCGCGATGATGGCGCTGCGCGCGCCCATCTCGATCGCCATGTTGCACAGCGTGAAGCGCTGCTCCATCGGCATGGCCTCGACGACCGCGCCGGCATACTCGACGATGAACCCGCGGGCGCCGTGGATACCCAACTCGCCGATGAGCGAGAGCACGACATCTTTCGCATCCACACCGTGCTGCAGCGTGCCGTCGAGCCGGACGCGCATCGTGCGCGGTTTCTCGAGTGCGACCGTTTGAGTCGCCAGCACGTGCGCGAGATCCGTCGTTCCGCAGCCGAAGGCTAAGGCGCCGAGCGCGCCCACGGTGCTCGCATGACTGTCGGAACACACGTGCGTTGCGCCGGGCAGCACGAGCCCAAGCTCCGGCGCGACGACGTGCGAGATGCCTTGCTCGGCAGAGCCGATATCAAAAAAACGAAAGGCGTGGCGGGCGGCGCCGGCTCGCACGGCCGAGGCGATCGCCGCAACGGCCGGCGTGAGCACTTCATCCCGGCCGGGTTGCGTTCCGATCGTGTGATCGATCGTTGCGAAGGCCAGATCCGGCCGGCGCATCGGCCGTCCGCTCGTCTCGAGCAAGCGAATCGCATCCGGCGCGCGAACCTCATCCATGACGACGCGATCCGCATAGATCAGATCGCGTCCGTCGTCACGCTGACCGACAAGGTGATCGGCCCAGATCTTGTCGACCAGCGTGCGGCCGGCCGAACCTATTCGGGCCAACCTTCGAGCAGATCGACCGGGTCGCCGTACTTCGCGGCGAAGTCGCGTACGGGTTCGTCGCGCAGCGCGTCGAGAAACCCATCGGTCACGAGCGGTACGTCGCCGACGACCACGGTACTGTCAAAGGTGACGAGATCCATGTGGATCGGCGGCTCTTCCCAATTCGGCAGCATGCGGCGAATGTAGCGGCTCGGTCCCGCGAGGTCGATGCCGAAATGCAGCGCACCCGGCGAATTCGATCCGGCCGGATAGAGCGTGTGCCGCGGCGCCTTCGGGTTGAAACCACAACCGAGTTCGACCAGCCGCCCGCCGAGGAGCATCTCGCGCAGGTCGGCGGCATCGGAGGATTCGCCGGTGACTTCAACGATCGCGTCGTCCTGCCAGCGCACGCCGATGCGTTCCGCGAACGGTCGCGGAAAGCCGACCGCCCATTGCGGATAGATCGTACCGTTGAGCGGCATCACGGCCCGGTCGCGATCGATCTTCAGCGCCGTGCGCTCGTAGATGTTCGGGCCGTGCGTCGAGAGATAGTGAACGTAGGCGCCGGGCTTGTCCGCCACCAGCTCGCCTTTCCAGCGATTCGTGCTCATGAGCTGCTCGGCCCATTCGGGCGTTACGTCGTACTTCCAATTCGAGCCACGGCGATCGGTGATCACGAGCGGACCCTTCTTCGCACCGCGCAAATAGCGCGCGCGAGTCGCGCGTACGATCTCGCTGATGACCTCGATCGGAAACCGCGCTTGCGGCGTATCGAGCAGATCGAGATCGCGGAAGTAGGTGATCTTCACCCAGCGCTGACCGCGCTCGCGGCGCAGCATCTGTGCGTGCGGATCGGAGACGGAACAGAACCACGTCGAGACGACGAACGTCGCCGGGTCGAGGATCGCCTTGATGTCGTCGGGGATCTCGGTCTGCTGCGTCGACGGATAGACGATCGCCGTCGGCTTCGGACCGCGGGCTCGCGAGAAGCCGTCGATCGCGTTGATCACGCGCGGGTCGATCAGCCGGTCGAGCAGCAGCACCACTTTGTCGTCGTTGTGGATGTCGAACATCTTGGCGAAGTTGTCGAGTGCGCCGAAGAAGTTCAGCGTCTTGAGCGCATCGTTGCTCTCGCCCACCGGCATGGCGCGTCCCACGCGTTCCATGTAGTTGCGCGCTCCGATGTCGATGCCGGTGCTGATCTCAACGGGCCGATCGTAGGTGCTCATGTTGGTTCCTCTGCGCTACTTACGCGCTGCCGTGATGTATTGGTTGTCGACGACTTTGGA
>Ga0182013_10000068_pt1 | contig 118611 bp, 106 predicted proteins | sample 612S2MmetaG_FD_120487 | JGI IMG/M metagenome (GOLD analysis project Ga0182013, IMG submission 120487) | Permafrost microbial communities from Stordalen Mire, Sweden - 612S2M metaG | ecosystem: Environmental > Terrestrial > Soil > Wetlands > Permafrost | place: Sweden: Stordalen | collected...
CTCAAACCTGCCCCGGCTGCTGCTGGCCCTGTCCTCGAAAAACGGCAAAAGCAACAGCAACGACAAAAACAACCCCACAGATGTGCAGCAGTTGACAGGGTCACTCCATATCAGAGCGGTTCCGATTCACTTTTCAACATCGCCGACGTCTTGCAAGGTGGCTTTTACTTCCACGCCAGAGACGAAGACCTGTCTGTGGGGGCCCTCGGATCGGAAAAAGCCACTTGGCATTGTGCATTCTGTCAAGAGCAGAATCGAAAACTTGTAATGGGGTAACGGCAGCCGCCGCTGCCATTGCGAGCGCTCGAAGCCACATCTTTTTCATTGCCCCTCCGCTCTGCCCTTGTGCGGGCCAGATGATCTCTCCCGTGGATCCGGCCTTCCGGAGGGTTGCGCCCGGAATGTGATGTCCTCAAAGACAAGCGGGGGGACGATCTTGTCTTCCCGCAACATCCGGTAAGTCCCAAATATGCAAGTGTTTGCATAGTTTTTGCCAAAAAGTGTCCAAAGATTCTCCCACACCCTCCTCGTCTTCCCGGCAAATCATCCGCTCTTGTGTTTCGATGCGGATCGCGCATCGCCGCAGGAATCTTTCAGTACATGCCTGGGCAAAGCAAAACAAAGAGGCCGGCCATCATGCAATGGCCGGCCTCAATCATCTGCGGGAGTACAAGCTTGAGTCTGCGTTCTGCGAACCCTTCCTTTAACCGGGAAGGATTCGCAGAATCATCGTGTGGTTTGCGCGGACACGTGGATTACTTCGCCGCGGCCTTCTTTTTCGCGGTGTGCCTCTCAGGCAGCGGCTTGCGCACCTGCGGCTTCACCGCACTTTCGTCGACCGGGGTGGTTCCCTGCACATCGTTCGTGAAGGTCGCTCCCGAAGGCACAAGGTAGTTCTCGACCGTCTGGCTGTCGGCCGTTCCCGTGGCCACGCTGATGCGCGAAGCGTCGATGCCCTGCTCCGTCACCAGGTAGTCCTTGGCGTCCACTGCGCGTTGCGCCGCAAACAGGTCGACCTTGGCGTGCTTGTGCTTGGCCGCGAACTTCTCCTGCTTGGCCGTCGTGGCTGCCTCGTCGGTGATCTGCTCGCCGACCAGGACTGCCTTGGCGTCAGACTGCTGCTTCAGGTCCAGAGCCACCTGGTCCAGGCAGGCCTTGGCCTCGTTGTCGACGCGCATGGGCCGCTTCTTGTCGGTCGCAAAGCTGAGGGTGCACAGTGCCTGCGACTTCGGCGGAGGCGGAATAATCGGAGCCACGATGGTCAGGTTGGTGTTTGCCGTCGCCGTGTGGCCCTTGTCATCCAACACATTGCAGGTAATGCCTACGGCTCCGGTTGGCGCGCCGGCCGACGAGTATTCCGCCGTGGTTCCGCTTCCCGTTACCGTGCCTGCCGTGGCCGAGTAGCTGTAGGTCAACGGCCGGTTCTGCGGGCTCACGCCCACTGAGGTCACGGTCGCGACGCCTCCGGGAGCAATCGTGCTGGGGCTGACCGAGCAGCTGATCGTTGGCGGCTCGAAGGCCTTCACGGTAATGCCCGCGGTGCAGGTCGCCGTCTCCCAGGGTTTCAGGCCTTCCTTGCCCTCCTTGCCTTCCTTCACCGTCGCCGTGACGATGTATTGGCCCGGCGCCAGCGCGCTGGTGTCCACCTTGGCGATGGTGTCGATGCCGGTCACTCCCAAGCCCGACCAGGTGTAGACGACGTGATCCTTGGGATTCAGGCCGCCCGCCGCGGCCGTCACGGTAACCGGGTCGCCGGCGTAGACCGTTTCGGGAGTCGCGGAGCAAGCCAGCGTGATCGGCGGCGGCGGAGCCGTGGTTGCGTGGAACACAAGGCCCGTGCTCAAACGTATTGCATTGATGCTGGTTTCGCCGCCGTAGGGCATATCGCCCCAATTGGCGTGCGTATACTCGTAATCGGCTTGGAAGATGCGATACGAGATGCGGCCGTGCCACCAATGCGTCAGGTAGTCCATGCCACCGCCCACGGTCACGCCGGGATCCCATTGATAGGGCTCAAAATAAGGCCCACCGATCTGGTCGTAATTACCGAGCGCGTGAAAAAAAACCGTGGTCTTATTCTTGGGATAACGGAGGACGATGCCGCCACCCAAGGTCAGAAATGCGATGTCGTCGCCTTTGGTGCCGACGTTCGAGCCGCAGCACTGAACGCCGAACTCATGTTCGCCAAACTCGGCCTGGATGCCCACGTGATCGTTGAAAAAGAATTCACCACTGAAGAGACCTCCCACGAGCACCGGATCGTACGATGCCGATACGGGCGTTCTCTCAGCATCCGGCTGAACTGTATTCACTGTGCCAAAGGGCGCCAGGAAGCTGTAGCCCATGAAAATATCCCATCGGGGTAGAGTGACGCCGGGACCGGTGCCGGACGGCGCCGCTTGAGCCGCCATGACTACCGGCATGGTAGCCACGGCAACCCAAGCCAGAATCCGGCCCACAGGTTTCAATGCAGTAATTTGCATGCGTTTTTCCTCCGCAGATTGTCTGAAATAGCCCGATGAAAAGAGTGTTTGTGAGCACCCTTGCGGGATCCCGATACACCCAAATTGGAATCTAGGACGAAGATGCGCCGCAGCATCCCCCAGTATGATTAAACGTACCACATGACAGCGGCAGAGAGCACGTTTTTTCCCAATAAGTTGCGTGATATCGAGAGCAGTTCACCAGCGCATTACCCCTCTCCGTTACTTTCGTAATGCGAGTTGTTCATCGACCTGTAAGGATCTCTGCGAGTGCACATTGCCTCTTCTGTTAAGACGCGATTTTGCATTTGTTGGTTGTGCTTCTGGAGCCAGTTTTCGAGGATAGCGGCGGAACCGAGCGGAGGACGAATCGGTGAATCCCGCGCAGGTAGAACTCTTCTCCATCGCAGCCGCGCCTGCATCGGAGAACAAGGAACTCATTGCAGTCGCGTGACGGATTCTTCCGGGAGGTCGGGCCAGGATGGGACGGGTTCGCTGGTTTGTGTACCGACCAGGGAAAACTCACGCGGACAACCTTCCCGATTCCTGTCATCTCCCGAAGTTCGGCAAAGCACGGGTTCTCAAACCGGAAGGGAATGTCGTGAGCCCGCTTCATTTGCCGGACCTGATGATTTAGACTGAGCCGAGTGCAAGTGGCGCCGGACCGCCTCCAGAGAAACTGTTGCCCGCTTCGGCTGGCAAATGCAAGAACCGCCTCGAACGCAGGTGAGGCTTCGATTCTCTCGAACGCTTCGGTAGGTCGAGTACTATCGAACAAGAATGTCGACGGCGAATTCCGCTTTGAGATCCCTGCTCTTGCCTTATGCTCTTGGTTTCCCGCTCTTCGCCCGGCAGCAATCTACCGGCCGTGTGAAAGCGTGCGCGCGTGAAGGAGATGCAGAATGCGCTTCAGGCTGTTGATCCTCCCCGTTCTGGCCGTGAGCATTCTTGCGGTCACGGTTCCCGCATTATCCCAAACCGTTCCCGCGTACCAGGAGAACGGCCTGGACCTGAGCATTGGTGTCGGGGCCTCCAGCTACGATGTCGATTGGGGTCATGGCCGGATGTATGGAGGCGCGATATGGGCCGACTGGTATCCCCATGGGCTGCCATCGAAGCTTCACGGCCTGGGCGTTGAGATCGAAGCGCGCGATATCAGCCTCGGTCGGCACCTTCCTCCGCAGTTCAATCTCCGCCAGGATACGGCCGGAGCCGGCCCTATCTTCTCCTGGCGCCATTTTCGTAACTTCCATCCCTATGCCAAGTTTCTGATCTCCGATGGCAGCTACGATTTTTCGCCGGTGCCGGTGGGGCCCGACAAATATAACTCGCACGCTAACCTAATTCTTTGGGCTCCGGGCGTCGGCTTCGAGTACCGGATTTTCCGGCCGGTCTGGTTGCGCGCGGACTATGAGTACCAGACGTGGCAAACACTGCTTGGGAAAACGCCCAATCCCCAGGGCATCACCGCCGGCATTGCCTATAACTTCGCTTACCCCTTTGCCAACAAACGTTGACGGCCGCGCCCGGCTCAAGGCCAGCATTGCCATCGGTCTCAAAACCTCCGGCGGCGCACACCGCTCTGGGCAGCGCGGCTGGGAACGCTCGGCGCGCGAAGTGTTAGTCTAGCCAGTGTATGGATCGCCTCAGGCTCCTGAACTTCGCTTTGGTTGCGGCGGCGACGGCAGTCCTTGCCTCGGTTTGCACAGCGCAAACGAGTGGAGATCAACCCACCGTGCCTTATCCGGTGAAGCCCATTCCATCCGACTCGGCAATCCCCTACCCGGCCAAGCCTGTACCCACGGTCCGGACCCTCTCTCCGTTCACGGCCAACAGCTCGTCTTCGGCGATGGGCCACTTCCTCGTGTACCGCACTCGAGAGCAGATGAACGCCGCCGATCGCGCCCTGGCCGCGAAGACCGAGCCCGCGATTCGCGACGCAGCCGTGCTGGCCGGGATGGAATTCGACAAGGCGCAATGGAGCTACCGGCAGTTAGAGTGCCAGGCGGTTCCGAACCACCTGTTTCTGCTCTATGAAAGCATGGGCGGCGCGGGCGACGTCAGTCTTTTCTCGGCCTCGATTCCGCGCGCCGCCAATGGCCATCTGCGCATTGTTCCCGTGACGCGGCGCGGCTTCTCGCTCTTCTCGCCCACCCCCGTCAACGCGCTTGCCATCGCCGCGTTCAATCGCATTCGCGCCGAGGAACCGAAAGGCCCGTCTGCCGATTGGCTTGCGGCCGGCTTGTGCTATGCCGCGCTCACCGAGCCGCGCCTGGAGATCGCTCTCTCGCCGCATGAAGCGGCCGATGCCAATCTCGTCTTGTCCTTCCCGCCATCGCTCGAAATCGGATCGCTCGGCGAGTCGACAGTCCGCTTCGTGAACGTACCAACCGCGAGCCAGCCGATGCAGTGGGCGTTGACCTTCGACGCCAAGGGCCAACTCGTCAAGGTCGAGCACTTCCCCGCGCCGGTCTACGCCACCAGGATCATCCCTAAAAACTAGATCGTTCCTAAAAGCTGGCCTTGCGCTGGGGAAACCACGTGAGCTGAATGTTGGTAGTGGTTACGGTCTGTTCCGCTGGCAGATAGATCGGCGCCTTGTAGTGCTCCACGGCAAAGTTGCCGTCGATCTCGAAATCCTTGCCGATCCGCTTCACGGCTTGAAACGCGATGTCGTTCAACGTCGTGCCGTTGGGAATGAAATTATTGACCGCCTTCTGGCTGCGCGCACTCACCTGCAGCCACTCGTTGCCGCTCAAGTGATACGTGATCCAGGCCTGGCCGCCTTTGTCTTCGCGGCCGATCCAGTCGCCGAAGAGTTGCCCCTGGTTGGTGTAACCCTGCTTCTCAATCTCCTCAAAGTACATGAACTGTCCGCCCGTGCTGCGATTGGTGGGCGGATCGGTGGAAGCTCCTTCCACGCGCACATCGAGCTTGGGAACTCCGGGCACGTGCGAGAGATAGATTCCCGGACGCACTGCGGCGCGGCGCGGCGCGTCGATGGGCGAAATGTCGTCATGTACCTCGGAGTCGGAGTAGAGCGTAAGCCATTTGCGCAGGTAAGGCAGCCGCCAGGAAAAATCGAAGGCTCCGAAACGCGCGCCGGGATCGGTGGTATTGCCTTTTTGCGTGCTGTTTCCCGCGCTGAGACTGAAGAAGCTGCGCAGAAACGCGTGCAAGCTGACCCCCTGGTGGCCCTCGCCGCCAAACATCGCGGTGCGCTCAAAACCGAATTCCAGATCCCTGTAAGGCTTGAAGCTCACCTTCTCCACGTGTACCCAGGGGTCGCCGGGATTGATGACGTTATCCGCGCCGGATGAGGGATTGCTTTCGTACGCCGGATTCGGCATCTCCGTGTGGCCGCGCAACGCGCCCACCAAAAACTCGTAGCGGAAGGGCCCGGTGAGCCGCGAGAGCACGGGAACATTCAGCGGCTCGATGCGATTAATCTCGAACGCGTAGAAGTTCTGCGCGTTATTGGAAAACGCCATGCTCGCGCCCTGGGCAGGTCCCAGCCACTGGTCCTGTTTGCCGAAGGAAACCACGTGATCCAGAATTTGATAGGAGAGATATGCCTCGAGAAGCCGTCCCTGAGTCGCGGTGGCGATGGGCCCTTGGGGAATGGTGGTTTGGTTGAATACTGCCGTGGTCGGGCCGTAAGGCGACACGCTCGACGGGACGAAGTAACTGGTATCGTCGATGTTCGACAGCGCCTGCGCCAAAGTTGCGGAGTAGCCCGTGGCCGAGGGCGCACCCTGAAACTCCCCGCGCGCATAGAGCGTGAATCGTCCCGCGGTCGCGTAGCCGCTGATGCCGGAGTAGTTGTTGAATCCGTTTTCGTAGGGGCGGCCGTAGTCGTTCACAATGGTCTGTCCGAGATGAAAGCTGTCGTCGAGCGGCGTGCCGCTGATGGCGCGCGCCAGGCTGTACACCGACTCGATGCGCGTGCTTCCCTGGTGCGGTCCGCACGGACCCTCCATGTCTTGGTGCAGCTCCCGATTGAGCGCGTCGTAGATCGCGCGCGCCTCGCCGGCGGCAGAATCGCCCTCGTCCTCGCTGTCTTCGAGCAGCTCGCCGGTGTTCTCCAGCATGTGAATCACGCTCGAGCGCGTCCATGGCCGGAGCCCGATAAACACCTGGTCCACATATCCCAGTGAATAAAGCCGCAGCATGGCCGGGTAGGCCCAGCTATCGACCGGGAGATAGGGCGAGCCTAGCTTCGAAGGCTCGCACGTGCGGTCTGGAACGCTTGCGCCGGCGCCGTTCAATGCCGCGGCATTGGAGGCGCCAGGCTGCTGGGCCGCAAGCCGAAGGGTCCCGGCGCAGATCGCGAGCGTTATTGCCATCGTGAAGGTCGCAAAGGCGGCCGCAAACCGTGGTTTGTTCTTGTTCATCGCTTCCTTCATTCAACTTCCCTTGTGATGTTGCCGGCGTGCGCGAACCCGCAGCCGGAATTGAGGTTTATGCTCTCTATTTTCTTCGTGATGTCCCAAATGCGCGCAGGTGCCGGACGCTTTGCGAAGTTCGAATCCTGCAAAAAGGTGGCTCCGGCCGCCGTTGCAATCAGCCTTCGACGCGGGCCGCGGGACCGCTCTTGACGCGCGTTTTGACCCCGACCGCCGGCGCTCCGCTGTACACCGTCCATGGTTCCAGGTCCCGGTTGGCTACCGAGCCCAGCCCCAGCACGGCGCCCGCTCCCACATTTACGCCCGGCGACACCGAAGCTCGCGCGCAGATCCACGAATATGCCCCCAGGCGCATGGGGTACGAGATCATGGGGAAGTCCGGATGGTTGTAATCGTGCGTCGCGCCGCAGATATACGCATGCTGCGAAATGACACAGTGGGACTCTAAATAGAAAGGGGAAGGATTGTAGATCTCAGCTCCATCGGCAAGAGTGCAACAGTCTTCGCAGGTCAGGTTCCACGGCGCCCAGACTTTTCCACTGGGATAGAAATGGCAACCCGGGCCCAGCTTGGCGCCGAAAATCCGCAACAGCATCGCGCGCCACGCGTGCAGCGGCGACGGCGACGTGCGATAGAACAGCACATACGTCACCTGCCACATCAGGCGCATCAGCCGGTGCTTCAAACTGAAGGACGGACGATGATAAGGATTTTCTTCGGCGCCTCCGGCAATGTGGTGCACTGTGTGCTCGCGTTGGGGAATGGTTGCGCTCATCTATCTTCCACACTATTTCGCAAAGTTACGGTCTCCACAAATATTCACCCGATCTTATGGCCGTGAGTCCAAATCTTCAGGCGCTCATGCCGCGCGGTTCGCCACGCTCGCTACATACCAATCGTAAGCCTGCCTGATCCCCTCGTCGAATGGGGTTTGCGCGCTCCAGCCCAGATCCCGCAGACGGCTCACATTCATCACTTTGCGGGGCATGCCGTCGGGCTTCGATCGGTCAAACGTAAGTGTGCCCTTCCAGCCGGCGACTCGTGCAATGCTCTCCGCCAGTTCCAGAATCGTCATGTCGCGCCCGGTGCCGACATTCAGAAAAAGCTCCTCAGAGTAATTCTTCATCACGAAGACGCATGCGTCGGCCAAGTCTTCGGTGAACAGGAACTCACGCTTCGGGGTTCCGCTGCCCCACAGCTCCACCGTAGGGCTGTTCGACATCCGGGCGGCGTGTATCTTCATGATCAGCGCCGCCACAACGTGGCCGTTCTCGGCATCGTAGCGGTCGCCCGGCCCGTAGAGATTCGTCGGCATCACGGAGACAAAATCGCATCCGTATTGCCTGCGGTACGCCGCGCATAGTTTAATCCCGGCGATCTTGGCGATGGCGTACCACTCGTTGGTGGGTTCGAGCGCACCGGTAAGCAGCGTTTCTTCCTTCATCGGCTGCTCCGCCATGCGCGGATAGATGCACGACGAGCCCAGAAACAAGAGCTTCTTCACGCCGGCGCTCTTTGCCGCGTGAATCACGTTAGTCTCAATCGTCAGGTTCTCGTAGAGAAACTCCGCGGGCCGTGTGGTGTTGGCCATAATGCCGCCCACGGTTGCGGCGGCAAGAAACACCGCGTCGATCTTCTGGTCCGCAACCCACGCATGAACGTCCGCCTGGCGCAGAAGATCGAGCTCGCTGCGCGCCGCGGTGACGATCTCGCAAGGCTCGCGCTCCAGCCGCCGCGCAATCGCCGCCCCCGCCATGCCGCGGTGGCCGGCCACCCAGACCCGCTTTCTGCTCAAATCGAAACTACTCATGGCCATGCTCTCGATTGGATTCCCGGGCCACGGCCTTCAGATCCGACTCCACCATCTCCGCAACCAGTTCAGCGAAGGTCACCTTATGCTGCCATCCCAGCACGCAGCGCGCCTTGGAGGGATCGCCCAGCAGCAGGTCCACCTCCGTCGGCCGGAAGTACCGGCGGTCGATCTTCACCAGCGTCTCGCCCGTGGCCGCGTCGCTTCCAGTCTCGTCGATGCCTTGGCCGCGCCAATCGATCGTGCGTCCCACCTTGGAGAAGGCAAGCTCCACCATCTCGCGCACGCTGTGCGTCTCGCCCGTGGCCAAAACGTAGTCGTCCGGCTCCGCCTGCTGCACGATCCGCCACATGCCCTCCACGTAGTCCCGCGCATGGCCCCAGTCGCGCCTGGCGTCCAGGTTGCCAATGTACAACACCTTTTGCACGCCCAGATGAATCGCCGCCACGGCCCGGGTGATCTTGCGGGTCACAAACGTCTCGCCGCGAACCGGGCTCTCGTGATTGAACAGGATCCCATTCGAAGCGTGCATGCCGTACGCCTCGCGATAGTTCACCGTGATCCAGTAGGCGTAGAGTTTCGCCACCCCGTACGGGCTCCGCGGATAGAAGGGTGTGGTCTCCTTCTGCGGGACTTCCTGCGCCTTTCCAAATAGCTCCGATGTGGACGCCTGATAGAACCGCGTCTTCTTCACGAGATCCAGAATCCTGATCGCCTCCAGGATGCGCAGCGTCCCGATGGCATCGGCATTCGCCGTGTATTCGGCGGTCTCAAAACTCACCTGCACATGGCTTTGCGCGGCGAGATTGTAAATCTCATCCGGCTGCACCAACTGAATGATGCGGATCAGATTCGTCGAGTCGGTCATGTCTCCGTAGTGAATCTGAAAACGCGCATCGGGCGCGTGCGGGTCCTGGTACATGTGGTCGATGCGCGCCGAATTGAACGACGAGGACCGGCGCTTGATGCCGTGCACAATATAACCCTTGCTCAGCAGGAGTTCCGATAGATAGGCGCCGTCCTGTCCCGTGACGCCTGTGACTAATGCGACTTTCGTCATAGATCATTCCTTCATCGACCAGGGATTGACCGCCTGGATGTGTTGTGGCACGCATTAGTTTATCGCGGCCGGCAAACGCATTGCGACGTTAATAAGCCGTTCTTGAAGACACGACATTCAAAAGGGCACGCCTTCAGGAGCTGATTGGCGGCTGATTAAGAGCGGCGATAAAAGCGCCCAATCAAGGTGGCCAGCGAACACGCCAGGCGCTTTGCCCACAATTCGATCGGTGAGTAAGCCCGAATTGGCGCGTCAACCTGTGTAAGGAAGTATTTCATCGCCCCGGATGGTGGCATGCCTCGAAGTGCTCGCAGCAGAAACGATCCCCTCCATGGCTTCTCACCTACTGCATGGTACATCGCCATCGATGCGCCAAAGATGAAGCCCATCCCTTGCGGGCCGAGACTGGTAAGTGGAGACTTGGTGTACATGATAGCAATGTTCAGCGCGTCCTGGTCGCTCATGTTGAAGGGCATTTCCCTGCTTCCGTGACCTGTGTATCTCAGGTCGTAACCCAGGGATTCCTCCAGCTCGATCAGCCTCTTCCATTCCTCTAGAAACTCTCTGTGCTCGGCCGGAACTCCGACCATCCCCGCATTATGGTAATGATTCACCGGCCGCGGATCTCTATAGCCTATCCCTTCTGCAAGTTCCATCCATTGCTTACGCAGCGGAGCGTCTGCCGGAAGTATATTGTCCACGACTTCCTGGCATAACGCAACTCCGTACTTCTGCCAGTTGCGAAAGTAGGACCAACTCGTCAGCACGAAGATATCCGGATCGAAATACCAGAGATAACTGCATTCGCGCGCTTCATTCTTAAGCAGAGTCAGCATAAACTCTGGCTTGTAATTCGTGAGATGAACGTCAGTGGTCAACCTCACAAATACAATTCGAACATCATCTGTAACTCGAAACTCATCGGCAGTGGCGCCCTGGATGCGCTTGAGCTGGCCGGTCCAGGGAGGCAGCGCCCCGCGATATCCAGCCCACACGCTCCCTCTGTAACCGGCCCGCACCAGAGAATTGACGAAAGCTGCCAGACCAAGGTGGTAATCGCCTTCGAAAAGCGTGCAAATTGCAGCATCGTTAACAGGTATTCCTTGTGCAGCGCCAGTTTCACTCATGCTTAAGGTCCTTGTTGGTGATCATCGTCTCGCGGCTTCTGACAGGGTCTTCACGGGCATTCGTTCGTCCCGGATCGCCTCTCGCTGAGGTACCCTTTACTTTGCTCAAGTATGATCGGCATGCCGTACTTATACATCACGTGCCGCACTGGAGTCGTAAAATGCCTCGCGGCGATCTGCGTATAGTCCACGTCCGTTTCCCAGTAGAACTGGCGGCAAATACTAATCACGTAGCGGCTTGGCGGAAGCGCCTCCGCACGTAATTGCCGCAGCATAAAGCTCAGGACGGTCTGCTCTGCAAACCAAGACTCGCCGGGCGCCCGCCAGGTCGCCAAAATCTGACCCGCCAATCCGATCGACAGCGCGCCTTGAGGAATATACAAGAATCCGCAATTAAACTTTGGTAGGTAATCCAGGCCAAGCTGTTTCGCCCTTTCGGCGATTTGTGCGTCTCGCGTTCCATCCACCTCTTCGGCAAAGTAACACGGCACATTCCGTTCCATCGAGGCGAGCAGCTCATTTGGCCGGCTAAATGCAAGCACATCGTAATCCGAATAGACAACCGGAGCTCGATCGGACAGTGCGAGGATCAAAGCAAGCTTCCTGCCCGTGGGATGATTGTCGAAAAAGGTTTGCAGCCCTGGCACTCTCGCACGTACGTATTGGCACGCCCACTGGGCTGAATCAATCGAAACTCCGGGAAACAGTTGACGGGCGGCTGCTATTTGGGCTTTGGAAATCGCTCCGTCCACGGCGATTTGCAGTTTGCAATCCTCATCGCGTAGAAAGCGATACCAACTCCACGCCGCCCAAAGCGCGTCGCTCAGTGTGTCGGGAGTCGTGAGCACGACGAATCGTCTTGCCCCGTGTTTCACAGGAAGAGGAGGCAATCGATCGTAGCGCGACCGAATCGGATAACTTCGCTTTCGCTCCCACCACCAGACAGGCTTCGTGGTTATTTTGCTAAGAATGCGGTTCAAGCTCGCGCTCCCCTCTCATTTTCCGCGCCGGGCGTGACATATTCGCTCGCTTCATCCCTTCATTCCAGATCATCGCGCCAGCCGTCTGTCAAGTGTGGTCCACCCACAAAGGCAGCAGCTGGCAAGAGTTACTCAGATCGGGAGTATAAGCTCCAGGGCAAGCTTCTTGAGCAGGGTTCGCCGCGCATGGAAGAATGAGTTCATAAACCTGGCCCTCAACTGTTCCCGTGCTCTTAAGCGCAAACGGCGATCGAGCCGCCTGTCTCTGCAGAGACCGCGGAGGATTGCATAGGGCTCCAAGTCGGCGCGGACGTTGTACGAGGTACTCTTGGCATTCTCGTGCTGCCGGTAGTAGCCGATCATCGACGGGACCAAAAGATAGAGAAACCCCTCGAGCGACAGACGCCAGAAGAACTCCTGGTCCATGGCGAAATGCAAATCGTCCTTTAGAAACACGCCCTTATCGAAAACCTTGCGCCGAAAGAACATGCTCTGATTCATGACGCAGACTTCTTTGAGCAGCTTCTCTTGCGAGAACTCGTTGCAATTCTCAAAAATCCACGGCGGCCGGCTATCCTGCCCCTGAAATCCGCGGACCATTCCGTTGAATATCGCGCAATCGGGATGCTGTGCAGCGGCCAGCGCAGCTTGGCGAAAACAATTGGGCCCATAGAAGTCGTCGGAATTCTGCCAGCCGATCAAGTCTCCGGCGGCGAGCGTGAATCCACGGTTCACGGCTGCAGATTGTCCTTCCCCCTTTTGAACGACGCACTTCACCCACGGCGAATACTGCTCAATCAGCTCGAGACTGCCGTCGGTCGAGCCGCCGTCAATGACAATGTGCTCGATATCTGGATAGCCTTGCAGCAATATAGAGCGGATCGTCTCTTCGATAAATGGACGCTGATTGAGATGCGGAGTTACGACACTTACCTTAGGCCATGGCTTTCCGTCAGGCATCGAATCTGGGACACGCTCCGACTCTTCGGTCCACGGCCAACCCGTCTTGTTCGCGGGGGGTTTGGGTAACTCCGCCAATGTTGGGGACGGCATCTTCAAACTTTTCTTCCTTTCGCCTGTCGGTGCCCGGCTAATCGACCTCGCTAATGCCCAAAAAGGCGGCCGCGGCGGCTGTCGAGAAACTCCTCATCCACAATCAACGCCTGCGCCGTTCAGTTATGGATCTTCAGGTGCGACAGAGCACTCTCCGGTCTTCTCCTCAGCCAGCGCTGCACGGGTCCTGAAAAAGCCGACGCTTGCACGCTTTCACGATACAGACAGCATTAAGAACTGCAAGAATCCCCACATACTGCAAGAAGCTGACCAACTGCACATGGGCGTCAAAGTGAAAAGCCAGCCAGGGAAGCGCGAAGCCGGCCGCAAGAATCACTCCGTAGAGCGCCCAGCCGCCGCACTTGCGTCGCTCCAGGGCCGCCGCCAGGATCAACAACAGCGGCGCGAAAAGCGTCACGTCGCAGTAGCCGTAACGTTGCGGCGCAAAGAGCTCGAGATTCAATGGCGCCAGAAATACAAATGCGATGGGGATCAGGCCCGCTGCGGGGCCTCGCGAAAGGCCAACCATCACGGTTAAATCGAAACCGAGCATCAGCAGAAGGCAAAGCGTGTTGAGCTGCTCGAAGCTGTGCTCTGAAGGAGCAATGCGATGCAGCAGCCGCGCCAGTTCAGGGCTTACCGAGCTCCGCGCCAATCCAATGAGCGTTCGATCCGCCAGGTACCCAGGACCGGCCATCGATTTCGAGAAATCGATTCCTTCGGCCACTTCGTTGCCCATCGCACCAGATGGCCTGGGAGCCGGTACATAGGCTGCATCCAGTGCTTCGTGCTCATTGGCTCGAATTGAGGCAACGTAGCTCCTCCAATCGCCAAGACCCACTAGAGGGAGCGTCGCGGCAAACAAGAGCACGCAAAGACAAGCGGCGTACGCGGCATGCCGCACCCGGCGCAAGAGAAAAACGCACACGATGCAGATTGCGTACGTTGGCCGCAGCAAGACCAGGAGCGCCAGGGGAAAGGCGTGAAACCATGCGTCGAATTTCCGAAACAAGCAGACCGAGGCCGCGGCAGTCAGAAGCGCCAATTCGACATAGTATTGGCCCCGCTCGAGATGAAAGCGAAACCCAAACCCGGCAATAAAAAGCAAAACAAAGGCTGCCCACAGCGCAGTGCATGGCGCCCGCTTGGGAAACACGCGCGCCAAAAGCACATAACAGAGCAGCATAGCTACCCAATCGACAAGAAAGTATGCGACGCGTTGTACCTTCCAGCTTAGCTCGCAGAGAGGAGTATAAAAAAGTAATAACGCCGGCGAGTACGTATCGGCATTCAGTATTCGGAGATGATCCGGGTGAAGCTCGTGGCGAAAGTCGTAGTAAGGATTCATTCCGCGAAGCAAGAGCCTCGCGCCGACCACCTTGGCACGCAGGTCGATGCCGGGATAAGTATCAAGATCGCCAACCGTCTGGATTACGACGTGGCCAATCAGGACGAGCGTCAGCCCGATTAAGAAAGCGCGAAGCCATAACTTCCGATTGCGCAGATGCACCCGGTATTTACGCAAAGAGATCATTGCCATCGTCCTATTTGCCATTGCGCCGTGCGAACGTAAGGTCGCTTGGCAAGATCCACAATGAGGAACTCCTTCCTCTCAGAGACGTGGATAATGTTTGTTGCCCAACCGGTTCTATACAAGGACGAACAATTCCTGACATTGACTTAATCGCGCGCCCGCTCATCCCTGTGTTACGTCAGATATCCGGTATCTCCGTTGGTTCAGGAGCGTAGTGACTTTCCGCGATCCGTCGCCCTCCGCGGGCGAATCCATAGAAAGCAGTAATAGCCCCGGTCGCGAGGGTTGGAAACATGGTGAAAATGTTGAACCAAAGCACCGCTTTCACCGTGCTCAAATCGACCTTCCAGATATAGATCGCCTGCAGGATCAAGGTAAGGATAATGTCTGCCAGGACAAACGAGTAGAAAATGAACCTGCGCGAACCGTTGATCGTCGCCACGAGGCCTGTGACGAGCGCGATGGCTCCCGAGACCATGATTAACACGACTTCGGTTTGCAAGCCTGCATATTTTGGACCGAGAACCCAAAGAAAGATTCCGGGAAAAACGCGCGCCAATGCAACCAAACCGGCGCCGCACGCGCCGGCCGCAGCAAGGGCCATGAGGTAATGGCTTTTGAGGTGCACCCGAGGCAATCTTGCGAAATAGGGTTCGACAAGAATCCCGTTGATCGGTGTGAGCAAACCAAAGATCTGTCCCAGCCGGCTCAGCGCGCCCACAGACGCAACGGCGGAAGTGCGCCCGAAGTAGGTGATGAGAAAAACCGAGATCTGCCCTCCCAGCGCGTAGTAGATGACGCTTGGGACCGTCGGCAGACAGAGGTGCACGATGGCCGCGCGTTTTCCCTTCGAAGGGACGCCTCTTACGCCGAGAAGTTTCTGGGCCCGGAGGCAATAAATCAGCGCTATGGCGATTACGCGCCCCACGTTGATCAGGATGGCCTGGAATGCGCCAAGCCAGTGGAAGAGTACAAAAACGGCAAGCAGCGCCAGCGCGCCAAAGCTGGTGGCCATTTGGGCCCGGTACCAGTGCTGGCGGTCGCGGCGAAGGAGAAGCACGGCGCCATAGGCCGACCCGACCCGCGCAAACCACGCGGAGACCAGCACGATCACGACCATTGCGGTAACCGTCTGCCAGCTCCAATGCCGGTTACGGACAAGGAGCGGGTAACCAACGCTGGCGATCGGAGCTGCAATGGCAAAGAGCCAGTGCGCGATTTGCCTTAAGGAAGCCAGATAATCGGCGATCAATCGCCTGTCTTCAATGCGTTCGCCGACCAGCGGAATGAGCGTCCCGGAGATGCCGACGTCCAGCAGGATCATGAGAGAGGCCTGGATCGAGAAAACCACGACAAACTTCGCATAGTCTCCAATCGGGAGTAAGCGTATGCAAAGAAAACCATAGAGCATATTGCCCATGGTGATGATTCCCTGAGATACCAGGAATTCCGCGATGCGATGGAATTTCGGCAGGAAAAACGCCTTCGCGGAGTCGATGTGATCCGTGATTCGAATGGATTTGTCTCCTTCATCTGCGGCATTCCGATGCGGCTTAGATCAAGCCATGCCGCAGCAGCCGCGCACCGTGCTTAACAGTGGATGGAATATCGCACTTAGAAAGACTTAGCTTCACCAGATGCCTCTCAAGGCCACGATATGTGCCGCGAATGTCATTCGCAATGTATTTGTACGCTGGATCCTCAAGAATCAGACTGTGAACATAGGCAAGACCCTCAGTGGTGCGGCGGTGAAACTCCGCGCTCGCTCCTCCGCCGTGAGTTCTGTACTCGGTAAGACGTTCCGGAACGTAAATAACATTCCCATGATTGCGCAGAAGCGAGTACGCAATATAACTATCGTAGGCGCCCTCCACCCTTTTCGTGTACTTGCTCCAGTCGACCTTGGATTTGCGAAACACGGAAGCCATGGCAAGCGGAATGGAAAGCCGCACCATAAGTCTCACCGGATCGTCAACTGGACCCGCGGCGAGACCTTCGCGGCCATACGCGCGTGTATTGGCCTCTGTAGCATCCAGGAGACGGGTTCCGCGTGAATCGATGAGCCAGTGGTCGCTAAATGTCAAAACCACTTCGGGATCGTCGAGAAGGGGCGCTGCGCACTTAACCAGAAACGTACTTGTCCATCGATCGTCGTCATTCAAGAACGCGATCACATCGCAGTGGGCCCGCAGGATACCGGCATAGGTATTCATGGCAATGCCAAGTCTGGCCGGATTCACAGTGTGCAGAATGCGCTGGTCGTGAAAGCTTTCGCAGAGCCGCTTCGTCTCCTCGAGTCCTCCATCGTCACAGACCAATAACTCGAAATCGGTAAAGGTCTGGGAGATCACCGACTGGATCGCCTGCTTAAGATATCCCGTACGATTGAATGTCGTCGTGACGATCGATACAGCCGGCATGTGCAGACCCCCTTTCCGTCACCTGGCCCTAGATGTACGCACTGTATCCCGCCGCTGTGCACACTTATCGATTCATCTGATACGGGTTTTTCAGATGCAGTGCTTTGAGTGTTCCCAGAGCCAGGGAGCGCAACGCGGCGCGCGCCTTGCGCTTGCGCTCAAATTGGCGGAACATGGCCATCTGCCGCCGCCGGAAATATTCTTCGGCCGGCGGCGCATGCCGCAACGCGCGCGCGGCGAGGTCGACGATGCAATCAAACTCATGATCGACAGCAAAGAACTCGTCGAATGCCCGGCGAGCCAATCGTCCCCGTTCGGCCGCGCTGTCAAGGTGCGGCTCGAGAATCGCCGGCAGCCGGGCGATATCGCGCTCACGCACGCGGATGAGAAACTGGTCCCACGCCGGTCCGGGCGTCAATGCATACGCGTCCGACAAGAGCACCGGGGCCACGCCGGCCGCCATCACTTCGAAAAAGCGGCTGCTGCCCGCGCCCGCTCCGCGCGGGCAGAGCGCAAAGTGCGAGGCTGCAAGCGTGTCGGCATAGCGGCGCTGCCGCGCTTCACGGTCGGGTTGCGAATTGTCCCAATGCCAGTATGCCGAGGTGTTCTCAATCAGCACATCGTCGCGGTTGAATTTCAGATTGAAAAGACGCTTCCGGAGGATGGATGTCGATCCACCCAGAAAACTGAACAAGTACCGCTTTTGCGGCGTGTTTCCAATGGGCGTCTCAGTTATCGCCTCGCCAACAAAGCGATTCCGATGCCGCCCGTTGCGGGAGATATGCGCGTAGTTGAACACGCGGCCGATGCGGGTGTGCAGGCCGATCTTGGCATTGGTGTGCACGGTGGGAAGAAGAGGCAGATAGTCGTCCTCCTCTGTATAGATCACGCACCGATCCTGGTAAGACTTGTAGAGTTCGTGATCCAGCAATTGCCGCGGTTCGCGCGCCGATGCGCCGAGGACCAAAATAAGTTCCGCCCCGGATGGGCCGGATACAAGCTCGTGGCTTTTCGAGAATGAGGCATGCTCCTTTAAGATATCCACCTGGTCGGTCTCAAGCAGCGCCCCAAGATAGACTTTCATAGCTAGTTCACTCCCATCGCGAGCTTCTAACCTTTGTGGGTAACTTCCCGATAAAGCGACACGTATTCGCCGATCATGCGCGCGGTTTGAAATCTTGTGCGGACATTCTCGAATCCACTCTGCCGAAGCTGCCCGCGGAAGTTTTCGTCGGAGACGATCATGCGAACGGCATCGGCCATGCCAGCCTCATCCTCCACCGGCTTGAGAACCGCCGATTGCCCCAGCGTCTCAGCGAAGGGAGGAATATCGCTGGCAACCACCGGGCAGCCGCAGGCCTGCGCCTCGATCGGCGGCCATCCGAAGCCTTCATAGCGCGAAGGAAAGAGCAGGCAGACGGCGCGATTGTAGAGCGCCTCGATCGTGGCGACATCCGGAGTTACGACTTGAACCACGCGGTCCTCAATCTCGAGCGCGCGCGCCAGCCGGGCGAGATTCCGGTCGAGCGCCTCACCGGCAATCAGCAACCGCAGATTTGTCCCCGCCGATGCCCTGGCAAAGACTCTCAGCACGCCCTCGCGGTTCTTGTAGGCCAGGTTCGAGCCAAGGTGAAGAACGAACGGCGCGCGATTTCCGTCCAGATGCGCGAGCCTCCGATCTACTTCACCGGGCGCGAGAGGCTGAAACGGGTAGTTCAGGCCGTTCAGAACGACGCAAAGATTCGCGCTGGTCTTCAGAATCCTGCTCGCATCGTCCAATGTCGCGCGGGAAACACAGGAGACGCGCGTAGCGCTTCGCAGCCCGAAACAGATCCAGCGCTGCAAGAACTTTCCCAAGCGCGAAGACCGCAGCTCCGGCAGTTCGCCGCGCGCGGCGCGCACCGCAATCATGTCGTGGCACGTGGCAACGACCGGCTTCCCATGGATCATCGGCGCGTACATCGCACCGCCCTGATCGCAGAGATGCACAATGTCCGCCCCAGCGGCCGCGGCGCGCAAGGCGCTCGGGAAGAGCACAAAGCGGTCGATGTACCCCAGCCACTTGCCAATTCCGTGAGCGGAGGGCTTCAGCCTTCCCAGCACCGGCCGCGGAGCGATCGACTGCACATCGATGCCAACCTGACGCAGTTCGCGATCGAGCGCAGCGGCCCAGATCCGCATGCTTGTCGAGCCATCAAATTCGTAGTTCCCTACCAGCAGGACCTTCATCGGGCTCTCATGTAGTGTCGATGCTTCATCGAACAATGACTCTTCCTGGTTCGAGTGGAGTGAAGCTCGCGGCGCGCTCTTGCGCTACCATCGTTGTTATGCGGCCAACCGTTATCCTTTTGTCGTTCAACTCGGAGGATACGCTCGGCGCGACGCTGGCCAGCGCCAAACGCGTTTCCGACGAGATCTTCGTCGTCGACTCTTTCAGCAAGGAGGGAACCGTAGAGCTGGCGCGCAGCTTTGGGGCCACCGTCGTCCAGCACGCATTCGAGCATTACGGCGCGCAGCGCAATTGGGCCATCGACAACCTGCCGATCTCCAGGCCGTGGCAACTGCATCTGGACGCCGATGAGTTGATGGACGACCAGCTCGTTGCCGCCATTCTCGCGCTTCCCGATGAGCCCGAGCACTCCGGATACTTCCTGCCCCGCTATCTTCGCTTCCTCGGCCGGGTCCTGCGCCATGGGGGCATGAGCCCAACCTGGCATCTGCGCCTTTTTCAGAGCGGCGCCGGACGCTGCGAAGACCGCAAGTACGACCAGCATTATCTGCTCACGAGCGGCAGCAGCGGCCAGTTACAAGGCGCGATGATCGACGACATCCGCATGCCGCTCACGGAGTGGATCGCGCGGCACAATCGCTGGGCCGACGGCGAAGTGGCGGAGTTGAACAGCCGGGAGACATCAGGCCGCCTCAAACCCGACGCCCGCGGCAATCCCGCCCAGCGCAAACGATATCTCCGCCAAAAATACGACCACATGCCGCTGTTCGTGCGTCCTTTTGCTTTGTTTGTCTACCGCTACTTCTTCCGGCTTGGCTTCCTCGACGGTACCGAAGGACTCATCTTCTGGGTGCTGCAAACCTTCTGGTTCCGTTTTCTCGTGGACGCCAAGATCTGGGAGCAGCGCCACGCGGCACACTTGGCGCAGGAAACACTGGACCATTCATCCCCAGAATGAAATGCCCCGCATGAGGGCAAAGACGCTCGCTGCCAGAACCGAAAGAATCGCTCGTCGTCAAACTCATGCGGAATAGCGACGCATAGAATCACTGCGGCGGCGCTATTGGTGCAGTTTCCAAGTCAGACGCGCCTTCACTTGAATTCCTGGTTGAGGGCTTGAAGACGGACGAAGCCGGCGTCGTCGATCCGAACCCGGAAGGCTTTGTTCCTGTGCCAATGCTTGTCCTGCCTCGGCTCCGTGTGCTGGTTCGACTGCGAAGACCCGTGGCGGCCCGCTTCGTATTGGTGCGTCCCAAGGTACCGCCGCGGGAAGCTCTCGATGCCCCGCTCGATCCGCCCAAGCGCGTTCCGCCGCCGGCATGCGCGCCGGGCGATGCGTGCGAGACCGCGGCATGAGCGGGCGGCGTACGGATGGGCTTGATCGCGAATGCCCCGGTCAGGCCCGTAAAGTTCAGCGATGCGGAGGGAGCATACGCCCCGTTCGCCGGTTTGCTCGTCGATTTGCCGTGCATGGTTGCAGAGAATCCCGATCCCTCGCGCCAGATTCCGCCGGGTTGCGCTCTCCATCCGAAACTTCCGCTTCCTGCAACCCAGCTTGAAGAGCCGGAGCTGGCCGCGCCGCCGCTGGTTGACCCCTCCGCGCCTTTGCTTGCTCCGGGCATCGCATTTTGCGCGCCAAAACTGCCTCGCCCCGCCGACCAGCTCGATGCTCCGCTGCCTTCCGGCGATGGGTTCGCCGCGGGCGAGTTGGCCGTCGCGCCGGGTTGCGGCGTTGCATTTTGCTGGGCTCCGGCCGGCTGGGTTTGCGCGCTCGCCAGGCCGGGCAGCAGAACCGCCGCGAACACTGCGATCGAAAGCCGGCATCTTTGCTTCGCGCTGTTCATGGTTTCAATCCTTTTGCGGCCAACGATCTCATGGCAGGATCTTGAGCCGCCGTGAGGCATCGTTCCAACTCACCCAGAACGCGCGCCGACGACCACCGCGCACATGCATATTCTCGCGCATTCTCGCCGGCCTTGCGCAAATCTCCGCGCCGCAGCGCGCGAATGGCATCGCGAAGCGCCGCAGGATCTTCCGACGCCACAACCGTTCCCGCCCCCGATTCACGCATCACACGCGTGACCTCGCACTGGGGATTTACCGAGGCAATGACCGGACGTCCCGCGGCAAGATAGGTGACAATCTTCGACGGAAAAGCGATCTCCGAGACCGACTGCTGCTGCGTCACCAGGCAAATGCCGCTGGCCGCCATCAAGCCGCGAAAATCCTCGGCATCGAGCAGCGGCAGAAACCGCACGTTGCCGAGATCGAGATCGGCGGCGCGGCGCTTGATGCGTTCGCAATCCGCGCCATCTCCCACGCACAGGAAGAGCAGGGAATCGTCCGCGCGGCCGAGCGCCGCGGCATCGACAATCACATCCAGCCCCTGCTTCACGCCCATGTTGCCGCTGTGCGTGACCAGGAACTTGTCTCCCAGATCGTACTTGCGGCGGAATGCGTCGCCTTCCGCCGCCGGCAAATTGATCAGCGACTCGTCCATGCGCGGCTCCAGCAGCTCCACTTTGTCTTCGCTCAGCCCCTTGGCGACGATCCGCTGCCTCATGCTCGGCGTGAGTGTGGTAACCAGGCGCGCATGGCGGTATGCTGCGCTCTCCACTTTATAGAGAAGCCTCACCGCCCATCGGGGAAGCATGTTCAGATCCGCGGCTGAGTCGGGTTGCAAATCTTCCACGTCGAAGACGTACGGCACGCCCCACAGGCGGCTGAGCAGAATCGCCGGCGCCGCCAGGCCCAGCGGCGGAGAAACCACCAACAGCACGTCCGGCCGCTTGCGCAGCAACCCGCGCAGCGTTACTCCGAGGACGAAACTGGCCTCGAACAGAATGCGTTTGATCGACGTGACAGGATTGGGAATATAAGCGCGGCTGCGAACAATGCGCACTCCGTTGCGCTCTTCGGTCAGCCCGAACCTTCCCGCGTACTCCGCCGGAACCTTCCAGGCCGGATAGTACGGAAAAGTCGTGCACACCTCCACGTCGTGACCCGCGTCGGCCAGGTGCTCCGCGCGGTACGTCGTGAAGGCGCCAATGCCCGTGACCTCAGGCCAGTAGTTAATGCTTAAAATTAGGACCCGCATCCATGACTCTTCGTGAGGCCTCGCCCCAGTGCGCCGGCAGGGACGTGCTGTCACTTCTCGATCGCTGACGTAAAGAATTCCAAATAGCGCTTGGCCACAAACTCCGGCTGAAAATCTTTGAGATGCTCGCTTCTCCGGGCGACCAATTGCTCCCGCAAGAAGGCGTTCGTCAACAGATCCTTCAGTGCGGCGGCCAGCGCCCGAACATCGCCGTTGGGAATGAGAATTCCGCAGGGACCGACAGCTTCAGGCAGCCCTCCGCCCTGCGACGCAACCACTGCACATCCGGCCGCAATTCCCTCGAGAGCGACTATGCCGAACGGCTCCTCCCAAATCGAAGGCACCACCATGATTTTGTGCCGGGCCACGATCTGGCCGCGGCCCTCCAGGACCGTGCCCAGGAAGTCCACCCGATCGGTCAGCCCGAGTTCGGAGGCCAATTGTTTCAGCCCGCGCAGCTCCGGCCCGTCTCCAATCACCGTGAACGAGGGATCGAGTCCCTCCTGTTTCAGCAGCGCCAACGCGCGCAGCGCCAGATCGCAACCCTTGTCGGAGACCAGCCGCCCAAGAAACACGATGTCTTTGTCGCGCACTCCATCTACCCGATCGGCAAATTCGCCCGCCTCAAACGGGTCCGCGATCGAAACCGACCTCACCGGAAGGTCCGCCGCGATCATCTGGCTGATGGCGATGTTAGAGCAGCGGAAGAGCAGTGCGCGCTTCAGATAATCCTGCCAACCTCGACTGCCGTCGACGCGCGCGATGCGGCCGTGGTGGACAATCACGATCGGCTTACGCATGAAAAATAGTGGAAGCAGAGTCTTCAGCGAGATATTGCTTTGAAAGACGATGTCCGCGTCGCGGGCCAACGCGCGGAGTCTCCTGAGCGAAGGCCGCCTGACGACTTTATATTCCCCGTCGCACTCCTCGCCCGGCGTATGCGTAACCACCGTGACCGTCGCTCCGAGCCGGCTGAACTGCTCGGCCAGGATGCGCGATACCGTCTCGATCCCGCCGACACTGGGAGGAAAGACATAGGAACAGAGGAGAACGTTCATCGTGGTTGTCGTCGTAATCTCTGCCGATCGTCCGAACCATACCTTCACGGTGCGGAAAGTGAATGTGACGGCAGGCGGATCGCCGCGATGCCCGCTGGCTTCTGCGCGGAGCCGCCTTCGGAGTTAGCTGAGCCGCCGTTGCAGCAAAAGTGGTCCGGCTCTCTTTCAGGCGCAGGGCGCCGCCTGATCCCGTGGCCGCCTGGGTCCTTCGCTCAATCTCTTCTTGATGGCAATCAGATTGTGATAGAAGGCAATCGACTCGATATTCAAATCGAAGTAATTGGGCGTATAGCTGTTCTTAAATTCGCGCCAGTTCAATCCATCCGTAAGCGACTTGAAGTAACCCATGGCCGTCGCCGGGTCATTGCGGTCGGTTTCATTGCCTCCGAAAGACCCCGGCCAGTAAGACGTTTGCGTATCTTCCACGATGTAGTATCCTCCGGCGGCAAGGTGCGGAAACAGGTGCTGAAATGTGAAGATCATATGTGAGTTGATATGGCTGCCGTCGTCGATGATCACATCGACCTCGCCGATTTCGCGCACAACGCTGTCGAGAAACTCCGGATCCGCCTGGCTGCCGCAAAAGGTTTTGATTCTCCCCCGATCGTGAGCGCTCTTATCGCAAATATCGATCCCGAAAATGCGGCCTTTGGGGAAATAGGCGCGCCACATGCGCAGGGAGTTTCCGCCTTTTCTCGGATTCTCATCCCCGCCTATGCCAATTTCGAGAAGGTTGATCCGCTTGCGGCGGATTTTACAAAACAGATCCTCATAGTGTTGTGCATACCAGTGTCTGTTCCACTTGTCAGTTCCATAAATGGTCGCAAGCACCTTCAAATCGGCGCCGAAGAAGACTTCACTCGGCAGATCGATGAGCCAGCCGAACCGTCCAATCTGAAACTCCAGAAGACGGTGCTTGATCCGCTCCCTTTCCGCATCTGGCCTCCTGCGGTGTCGTTCAACAATCAGCGTTCTTAGCGAATCGAACACGCTGTCACCTCGTACCTCACGTGTATCCTGCAGACGAGCTGGGTAAGGCCCGCATGCGTGGTTTCCGGCTAGCGAAAGTTGGCGCGGCAGTAAGCCAGCAGTTCCTTGCGGCCGAGAATCTTGTCGTCGCGAACCTCGGCATTGGAAAACAGAAAGCGGCCGAAGATTTCGAGAATGGCCTTTTCGCACGTGAGCCGGGCCAGGATGAAGACTCGGGCCAGGCGCGGGCTGGGTATCAGTCCGTGCTTGCGCAGCAGACGCCAACGGCTCTTGTAGAAGTGCAGAACCCGATGCCGCATCAACTGGGGCGTCCCGCCCCCCACGTGAAAAACTTCGATCGCGGGATCGACTTCGACCTTCCAGCCGCTGCGGCGCAGCCTGATGCTATAGTCCACGTCGACATCGAGGAAATCGAACTCGGCATCGAATCCGCCCACCTCGGCGTAGGCCACGGCGCGCGTCGCCATGCAGCCGGTAATGACGCACAACCGATCGGGCTGGGGCGCCTTCGTCCTCAACCGCGCATAGAGCGCCTGGCCCAGGATCAGGCTCCATTGCGTCGGTTCGTTCAGGTACGACTCCGTCTGCGATCCGTTTTCATCCCGGGCGCGAAACCCCAGTTGACCCAGCCGGGAATCCTGTTCGAAATGCTCGCGCACCTTCGCGGCAAAGGGCGTCAAGGGATACGCATCGGAGTCGAAGAGCACCACGATATCGCTCTTCATGGCGGCGAACGCCACGGGCAATGCGCGCCCAAAGCCGCGATTCGATTCTCCCCGATTCAACCCGATGCGGCTGTCGATCTCCCTGGGCGGCGGGCAAGCCGATCCATCGTCGAACAACACGTACTCGGTTACGTTGCCGGCCTCCAGGCGAATCGCCGCATCGAGCGCCCGGAGCGCAAGATCCCACGTGTTGTAATTCAACACCAGAACGCCGACCGAAAGGGAATGCCGGTGGGCAGGCGCCGTGTTCTCGTAATTCACAGAAGCATTGTCCTCAGCGTCCAGGGCATTCACGCAAAAGAATTGCCGGCGTCAGGATCTGTTTGTCCAGGCTTTCTCATGCTGTAACGCACGGGCATGCGCCGGAGATTCCGGGCAGGCGTTGCTAGAGTCTTTCGTTTGGGCAATTTCAGCGCGGCCAGAGTAAAGGCAATGCCGATCACCAAAAATCCCTGTTCCGTAGGCTGCTCGCAAACGCTAAACACTACAGAGGTCACCGTCAGAGGAGCCAGCAGCAAGGCGAGCGGTTCATGCTTGCGCGCCGCGGCCAGCGCTTGCACCAGAAGGAATACGGCGAGCAACAACCGAAACAGCATGAAGCTAACGCCCGGAATCGGACCGAGCTCGGTCATCACGCGGCCCAGTTCGCCTTCTCCGGTTACGAACGTCACCTCTCCGGACATCAGCTTCGAGATTGCCGCAGCGCCCCTGCCCATCCCGATGCCGACCGGATTCTTTGAGTAGTCGGCGTTTTCAAGCTGATACTCCAAGGGCACAAACGCGCGGTTCGCCACGGCCTGCCGCGCGCTGCCTCCCTCAATCTGGTTGGCCTCTGTAAAGCGCGCTTCAAAAGAGAGGGCGGCTCTCGAGAAGATCGGCAGCAGCGAGACCAGCAAAAACACTGCCATGACGGGCGCGGCGATCTTGAACACCTTGGTTAACTGGGTGGCTCCCAGGAGCGCGGCAACTCCCATGCAGGCAACCACACCGGCAAGTTCGAATACCACGGTGCGGGCCCCGATCATCGGAATCGAAAGAAATGCCGCTCCGGTCGCCGCCCATAGCAGCCACTTCCTGGCGATCCGCTCGTTCAGCAGGCCGTATAGGATGAATGCCGCCGCCAACGGGACATAATTCGTCGGTCCGGCGACAAAACTGAAAGTTCCGGAAGCTCTGGAATGGGTCGCGACATAGTAAAGTTGACCGCCGCCCTCGTAGGCCCCTTTGTTGAGGAACGAGCTGGGAGGCGCCATGTACTGCGCAACCTCCAGGGCCGTCATCGGCAGCAGAATCCAAAGCGTGCAGAGGCCGAACTTGCGCAGGTCCTCGGCGGTAAGATTCTCTCCCATGACAAAGGCCACGGGAAAGGCCAGAAGATAGGAACGCACTCCGTAGAGTGCCGCGGCCCACGGGTTACTTAGTACGATCAATTGCACCGCGCACAGAGACAGCACAGCAACCGCCAGAAAGCCGGCGACTCCCGACCACTTATCGGGCCACTTATAAGTGCGGAAGGCCTCGATCAGGATCAGCAATCCCAAGGGGTCGCGAATCAGCAGCAAGGGCGCCGATAGCCCCGGCACAATCCACTTGCGCAGCGCGCCTTCGAAGATCAGCAGCAGAAAATATGCCCAAAAGAGCTTTTTCAGCATAGGCATTTTGCTGTGCTGTCTTGCCGGAGCTTGTCTTAGGACTGGCACGCGACGACGGCCCCCAATGTCTCTGCAAAGTTGGCGCGATAACTCGCCCAGGAGTTTCCCGCGGCCGTGGCCTGCGCGTGGCGCGACATCGCCGCCAGCAACTCCCGGTCACGATCGAGCGTCTCTAACCGCTCGGCAATCGCGTCCGCGGAACAAACGGGCACCACAAAACCCTCCTGTCCGTCATGGATCAAATCGCTCGCGCCCACGTTGGGCGTAATGATCGCCGGCAGGCCGCAGGCCAATGCCTCGGCGACCACCAGGCCAAATCCTTCGCCGAGCGAGGGCAGCACCAGAACGTCCGATTCCATCATCACATCCAGCACCTGACCGTGCGAAAGCGTCTCGAACCAGCGCCAGCGGCGGCAGGCTTCATCCACGCGGGAATGCGGCTGGAACCGTCTTCCTACCAGCGTAAGCTCAACTTGAGAACCGAGCCGATCGATCGCATCCAGCAGATAACCGATTCCCTTGTGCTGCACCAGTACGCCCACAAACAGGACGCGTAACGGCCGCGCCGGATCGGTTGCCATCCGCTCGCGACGGCGGATCTCTGGAGCTCCGTAACGCACCACGCGGATTTTTTCCTCGGGAACAGCGCCCGCCAGCGTCCGCCGCACGTGTTCGCTGGCGACAAAAATGGTATCCGCCAGGGAAAGCTCTTCATCCTTCCACCGCAAGTGCTCCGCGGAATCGGCGAGGTTGGGAAGCAGTCCAAGCCATGCCGGGCTGCGCTCGGCTTCCTGCTTCAGCAGATCGCGCACCCAGTACCAATAGCTGCTGGTCTGTTCGTAAATCGTCTTGATGCCCAGCCGCCTGGCCTCGCGAAAGGTTTCAAGCGCGCCCCCTTCATAGCCATACACCGCATCGGGACGCAAGCTGCCGACGCGCCGCGCCACCTTGCCATCGAAGTGCCGGTAGACGCCAATGATCGAGAACGGCCGCTCGCCGGAGGTCAGAAGCCGGTTCAAGGGCGTCGACCCGGCGCCCAGGCGAATCAACTCTCTTGAGGGAACGCACCGTATGCGCTCTCTGGGTACATCCGGATACGCGCGCCGTTCCAGCAGCGTTCGCATCCCGGACGGCAGCAGCCGGTTCCAGCCCGAGTGCGCATTCCACGCCACCGTGGTCCAGAACTCCGCCAGCATCTCGCGCTCGGCAAGGCTGGCCACAGCATTGCGCACGTTCTGGTTGCCGGTCGGGTGCGAGAGCAGGATGCGAGGCTTATTCATGTTCCCGCTCTGCGCCTGACTCCGCGATTTGCCCCGCCCCATCCGCCCGAGCGAGCCAGCGATCGTAGATCGCCGCGTGATCGCGCAATCTGTGTCCCGAGTACCAGCGCCATGCGGCCCGCGAGCACTCCTCAAGCCCGGCCGGCGCAATCGCTCTTGCGGTTTGCGGACTCAAAACATGCACTCCGTCCCTCAGCCCGTCGAATTCTCCACGAAAATGCTGGGCAATCACAGGAATGACTCCGTGTGCCGCGTATGCGGCGAAGACGCCCGATTTTGCCAGGCAATTGGGCGGATAGGCGAGATAGCCAAAGGCCGTTCGCGAAAGCTGCCGGTCGATCTCCGCGGCGGCCAGCACGCCCGCGCGCTCGACCGGAATGCGCTTTACTTCGCGAGGAGTTTCACAGGGAGGACCGATGTCTGCAATCTCCCGGACTCCCAGCCTCTCGAGTGTGTCGCCCAGCTTGTCGAGCTCCCCGTAGACTCTTTGCCTGGTTCCGGCAAGGCCAAAAACCGCCATCGCCGGATCGCGGCCGGCAAAGGGAAGGCTCTCGTCCGCCTCGCCAACCTGGGAGAAAACCGGCATACATTGGATGGGCGTGACGATTTGCCGTTCCAGCCAGCTTGCGAAAACGCGCGCATTGGTCACGGCCAGATCGCACGTTCTGGCGATCCTGCGATACGCGCGCTTCTGCCGCTCGGCAAACCAGAATGCCGAAGTCCATGGCATGCCGCCGGCAAACAGCTCATGAAAATAAACTGCAAGGTGAAAGCGGCCGCCGGCTTTCACTCGTTCGAGCGCCTCGGCAAGCAGGCTGGGCGCTCCGTCGGCCGAGTATCCATAGCCGCTTAGGTGAACCAGGATCGCCGCCGGCCGATTCCCGCTCAAAGCCTGGCAGGCCTCCAGCAACCGATGCGGCGCGCAATGCGTGATGGAATACGGAAGATCGCATCGTTCGTCCGAGTTCAGGACCACAAACGCGGAGTCGATGCCGCAGCTTGTCCTCAGCTCCGCGGCCAGGGCGATGGCATGATCGCTGACCCCGCAGCGCGCGGGCAGGAGCCGCGGAACAACCTGAATGAGCTGACGGTGTCCGGCCATTTTCGCAGATTGGAAGCAGCGGTGCTAGCGGAGCTAGCGGGGTTAGCGGAGCTAGACCGGCTCCGGGCGGCAATCAAAGGTCATGCGCGGGCCGGAGGCGGCAGTGGGGGACTGTTACAAAGCCTACCTGAAGGAGTAATTCGGCAAGCGGAGCAGGACGAGACGCTCGTCCTCCCTTCCTGGCACACGCTACTCTCCATGCTTCGCGAGCTGCTTGATCTTCCGCTCGGCCCGGCTCATCTGGCGGGCCAGCGCCTCGCCGCCTGACGCCTGCCGCAAAAGCGCCCACAACAGCTTGCGATTGCGCTCCTTCGCCGTCAGGCTCGACCAGAGCAGTTCGTCGATCGGCCGTGTGCCGGCTCCGATCTTGCCCGAGTAATGCATGTGGCTGATGGGCCGGCGCTCCACCTGAATGGTGCGCACCAGTTCGAGAACGTCCTGGTAATCGCCCGCCCACGACGACGCCCAGTTGTGCGGCGGCTTGCAAAGATTCAGCACCCGCCATTCGGCAACCAGAAGCGTTACGTGCAGAAGCACCTGATCCTGCCAGATAAGCAGGTCGCGGTGGGATTCCATCCAGGCGAGCCCTTGGAGCAGATCAACAGGATGACGAGGCGATCTGCGGCACAGAAAATGCCCCGAAGTCATCGCGGCTTCGAGCGACCCAGCGCCCATCAGCTCTTCAAAGCGGCGCGGCTCGCGCAGGTTGAATCTGCCGCCGGTGGTGAATTCGCAGTCCGCGTGCACCAGGTCCTGGTCTTCGAGCCAGGGGAACAACTCCTCCCAGTTCATCAACGCGACCACGTCGTTATCCGAGTAGAGAAACTCGTCGAACTCGCCAAACCACGAGAGAAACCTGCGCAGAAGCCCTGGGTGACATTGCCGGTGCCGGCGCTTGAGCTCATTGAAAAACTCGCGCCCCTCGGCCGGAAAATCGGCCATCGACAACGGCGCCACTCCATCCCACCGCTTGTCGAGGACCGCCGGGCTTTCGTCGAATGGTATGACATGGATGGGCAGACGGCAGCCGCAACGGCGGATGGAAGCGATCAGATTGTTGCACTCGGCTTGGCTGCGCCGGCTGGCCACCAGATAAATGCCCCGCCGGGGCGCCGCAGCTGGCTTTTCGTCCATAAGTTGTTCGTAGTTAGTGGTCAGTTATCGATGGTCAGCGGTTCGCGGTCAGAAATCAGTCTTAACCGGCAGGCTCTGCATTTGCCACTGATTGCTTACCACTAGCCACTAATCACTTGCCACTCATCACTGGTTATTGGTTGGCGGTGGCTCGGAAGAGTACGTATCCGGTCGCCATGCTGACCATGTCGTTGATGGCTTGTATCGTCACCATTCTCACATTGTTCGTCGGGACGTACAGAATATCTCCATCCTTCAAGGCCACGTCGGGAGCCCGGCCTTTCAGGATCAGATTCACGGGAATGGTAATCGCTTCTTTTCTGCCGTCATCCAGGGTGCGCACCAGTTGCACGTGCTTCAAATCGGGGTCGTGACTGCCGCCGCCGGCAAGCGCCATGGCTTCTTCCACCGTCAACTGGTTGCGGCCATCCAGCACGATCCCCCCGGCGCGCTGCACGTTGCCGATGATATAGATGATGCCCGCCCGCGGAACCAGAATCGAATCGCCGGGAAAGATCTGCATGTCGGGGATGACCGGCTTGAGGGCCTCGGGGTTGTAGTCCACCGTCAGGGGATGCTCAGGGTCGTCTTTGCGCGTAACGATCACCTGCGACGCCGCCGTCAGCGTGACGCCGCCCGCCGCAACGATCAGATTGTGCAACTTGCGCACCCCCAAAGCGGGATACACTCCGGGAGATTTTACTTCTCCGCTTACGGTGATGCCCTGCGTCGCATACTCGGCAATAAACACGGTAGCGTGAGCGCCGGCCGGCAACAGGATCTGATCCTCGACATAGCGCTTCTCGATCGCCGCTCCCGCCTCATCCGCCGTCAAACCGGCCACATGCAGGTGGCCGACGAGAGAGACGGCAACGTCGCCGTTCTGATCGACCCGGTAGGGGCCGGACAGATCGGGATTCTCGAACATGGTGACTTCAATCAGATCCCCCGAGCCGATCCTCAGGGGCGGCGCGGCATTGCTGGGGGAATTGTCCGCTTGCTGGGCGAACCCCGCCATCGATGGCGCGAGCATCAGGCAGCAAGACGCGATCGCGAGCAGCAGTTTTTTCGCCATGTTATTCCCCCTTCTCCTCGTCTTCGTATCCGTAGGCCCGGCTGGAAGACGTTGTGCCCTGCCGATATCCGTATCCATACCAATAATCCTTGGCGTACATGCCGTACCGGTAGGTATAGAAGTTCTCCAGGCGCATGTCGACGTCGTTGACGACCACGCCGGCCACGGGCGCATTCACGCGCCACAGCAGATCGCGCGCCCGGATCAGGGCGCGCTTGCGGGTTACGCCCGCGCGCGCCACCAGGACCACCGCATCGGCGCGCACGGCCATCGCCTGGGTATCGGATACCGCAAGCAGCGGCGCGGTGTCGACCACGATTCTGTCAAACTGCAGCGCCCACTCCCGCATCTGCTCCTCCATGCGATTGGAGGAAAGCATCTCCGCCGGATTCGGCGGCCGCGGGCCGGTTGGCAGAACGTAGAGCGTCGGCAATTCAAGGAGCGGAGCCGGCAAGACCGCATCCTCTCCCGGATGCGAGAGCACCGTAGACAGGCCGAAGCCCTGATTGGGGAGCCCGAAGATGTGATACAGGCTTCCCCGGCGCAGGTCGGCGTCCACCAGCAGAACCCGTTCGCCGCGTTGCGCAAGCACGATGGCAAGATTCAGCGCCGTCGTGGTTTTGCCTTCCGAGGGGAACGAGCTGGTGATCACAATGACGCGCGGCGGGCTATCGATCGAGGAAAGCAAAAGGGCGCTGCGCATGCTCCGGTAGGCTTCGGCGCCATTCGACTTTGGATCCCACAGGGTAACCAACTGCTGCAGCGCCTGCGGGGATCCGGGAGATCCGTCCTCCCTGCCTCCGCCTTTCTTCCATCCCGGCACGGACGCCAAATGCGGGATGGCCGCCAGCGACGGCAGCGACGATGCATTCTCGACCTCCTCCGAGGTGCGCAGCCGGTCGTCGATCGATTCCATCGCAAAGGCCAGAACGCATCCGATAACCAGCCCCGCAAGCAATCCCAGCAGCGAGGTCTTGCTCCTCTTCGGCGATATTGGAGCCAGCGGAACCTCGGCGCGATCGATCACCGTAATGTTGGCGGCGGCCATACCCGCATTGATGGTTGCTTCTTTGAGATTGGTCTGCAAGGTGTCGTAGAGACTGCGGGTCAGCTCGGCCTGGTGGCGAAGCATGGAGTATTGCGCCACGTCTTCGTTGAGTTTATAAGCCGCGTCTTCCTGCGCCCCCAGGCGGCCGCGCAGCGCGTCCTCCAGTTGCACTGCGGCCTGGTATTCATCCTGCACCTGGCGCCGCGCCAGATCCACTTCCTTGTTGATTTGCGCCTGAGCCTTGGCGATCTCGAAATCGATCTGCTGCATCGCAGGGTGCTTGGGCCCGAGCTTGGTCGCCATTTGCGCGCGTTGATTTTCGAGGTCGGTGAGCTGCGAATAGAGCGTCGCCAGCGCTGGGTCGTCGCTCGTCAGGGCCATCATGTCGGGCTTCATGGCGTTGAAGTCGCGCAAGCGCGCTTCCTTCATGATGCGATCCGCCTCGGCATCGTCCAGGTCCGTGCTGATCTTCTCGAGCGTCTGCAGGGTGAGATTCGAGTTCTGATCCGTGCCCACGATGTTGTGCGCCCTTTGATAATCGGCCAGTTGGCGCTGCGCATCCGCAGCGTCCTGCTTCAGATTGTTGATCTGCCTTTCCAGCCAATCGGACACATGCGTCGTGCGCTCGAAGCTGATCCTCAGGCCCTCGTCGGAATACGTATCCACCAGCCCATTGACGATGGCCGCGGCCAGCTGCGGGTTCGTCCCCCGGTAGCGAATCGTAAGAATCCGCGTATTGGGGACGATCGTAATGGACAACCCTTGTTTCATGATGCCGAGCATCGCGCCGCGCTCCTGAGACGTGACGGGCGCCGACGCTTGAGCCGTATCTTTACCTTCAGTTTGACGAACCAGACGGATCAGGCCGATGCTCTGCGCGGTCTGGAAGAGCACCGAGTCGCTCTGGATCACTTCCACTTCGGTCTGCAACGCGACGGTATCTTCGTCGGCCTGCAGCGCCATGGAACTGCTATTCAGCGAACTGGGCTTGATTTCGATGGCCGAGGCAGTTTCATAGACCGGCGGCGTCCTATACGCGTGCCAGATTGCCAGGGCAGTCAAGAGAATGGTCGCCACCAGGACGGTATAGCGCCGCTTGGTAAGCACGCGCCAAACATCCATCATGGATCGTTCGCCAATCGCAAGAATCCTCGACTGGTTGTCAGCCGGCAGGCCCGGTCGAGGTCCCGCCTGAGGTTCGAGAGACATAGAAACTCCTAACCCATCACCCAATTAAAGATAACGTGTTGCGCAGCGCCGGTTTGCCGCATTGGAACCGATGCCGCAGTTTCCAGGTCGCGGGCGCGAAGCCGGATGAGAACTCCTCGCTTCCGGGCCATCACGCGGCAAAAACCTCATGCAGCGCGGCCGTGGTTTTCTCCATGGAAAATCGCGCGGTGAAACAGGGCTGCGCGCGCGCCGCCATCGCGGCCTGTTCCGCTGCAGGCAAACCGAACCAGCGTTGCAACAGCCGCACTGTGCCATCGAGGGTGTCCTCGCTGGCCATGCCCACCCCGTCGTTCTCAATCTCCGGCCAGATGTTGACCTGGTAGCTCAGAAGCACCGGCCGCCCCGCGCGCAGAGCCTCGGCCACGGAAACTCCAAAGTTCTCCTGGTGCGAGGGCAGGACGAGGGCGTCGCAGGCCCTGAGCGCTCCCCACTTCACATCGCCGCCAATCAACCCCGGCCAATGCACCCGGCCGGCGATGCCCAGTTGTCCCGCGCGGCTTTCCAGTCGCGCCTGCATTCCCACCTGGTCCGGGCCAGCCATCACCAGATCCACTTCGGGCGCCGTCCGGGCCACGCGCGCAAACGCCTCGATCAGCAGGTCGCAGCCCTTCTTCTCGTGCATGCGCGCCAGAAACAAGAGAAAGCGCCGCCCGCGCAACGCGGGCCATGCGCCATAGAACGCCTCAACCTGTGCGGCGGGATCGTGCTTGAAGTCTTCCCCCTCCACGATGCCCAGCGGAGCTACCACGCTCTTCCAATGGCTGGGCCGGAAACTGGTCTTCGCCAGATCGCGTTCGGTCGTGGTCGTAAAGAAAACCGCCGCGGCGTCGCGCAGCACGGCATACTGCAAGGGCCAGTAGAGGAGCTTTTTCACATGCTTCAGCGGATACTGCCGGTTGAACCAGGGATCGAGCGCGCCGTGCACAAAGATGCCATACGGCTTGTGCGCGCGACGCGCCGCCGAGCGCAGCGCGGAACCGGGAAAGGTCCAGGCGCCATGCATGACCATGCCGTCGAAGCGTCCGGCGTTGGCTCGGAGCCAGTGCCAGAGGCGCGGCGAAAAGGCGTACCGGCCCAGATAAGACTCATTGAGTGCATGCACCGGGCAGTCGAGACCGCCGAGGAACTCCGCCTGCGGGCTGTCCAGGCAGACGGCCTCAACCTCCGTGCCCGCGGCGCGCGAGGCCTTCACCAGTTGCCGCACCGCCTCCGGCGGGCCGCCGGTGGCAGGAGAAAAACTGTCGATGACGTGCAGAATGCGCATGGGCGGCTACCAAGCTAGCAATGCCTATTCCGGCGCCGAAAGTTCCGCATACGCCTTGAACAGCGCCTCGGGACTGGAACCGTCGCCGGCGAAAAGCCGATGCAGCGTGCGGTGGCTGAGAATGATGGCGACCAGGGAGAGCACCAGAGTCTTGGCGCTCGAACAGCGCAGCTCGCCCTTGCTCACCCATGGCTCCAGGTAGCGCGCAATCACCTCCACCAGTTCGCCCAGGTGCTTGCGCAGCAGCGGATCGATATCGTCGCCCATTTCGAGCGAGCAATACTGCATCAGGCGCAGCAGATCCTGCCGGTTCGAGAGCGTCGCCCAAATCAACTCAAAGGTGCGCGCCAGGGCTGTCTTCGCATCCCGCGCCTCCGCAATGCGGGCCAGCCGATCGCCGCGCAGCTTCACCTGTTGCAGTTCGGCATCGAGCACGGCGACATACAGATCGCGTTTGCGCGAGTAGTGCCGGTAGATCGTCACCTCGTTCACTCCCGCACCGGCGGCAATGTCGCGCGTACTCACGCCGTTGTAGCCAAAGTTGGCAAACATTCCGGCTGCGCTGGCCAGGATGCGCGCTTCGGCATTGCCTTTTCCGGAGTTTTGAGTCTTGGGCATGGGAATCTCAGCGGCGCGGCTCGAGGCCGAGCGCCGCAGCGCTGAAGAACTGACCTGCAAGGGGAGAGGTCAGGGGACGTGAAGCACGCTGGATAGGGTTTTCGGAATCCGCGTTACGATAGGACCGGCCGTCCGGCGCCGTCTACTGCAGGTTTCCGCTACGCGGCAATTCACCAGGCGAGAGCGGCTCCAGATCGTCGCGGGCCACTTCCACGGCGTAGCTTTGCATGATGTGCTCCACGGTCAGAACCACGCGCAAGCTGTTCTTCTTGCGCACCACGATGCCTTCGAATCCGGCCAAAGCGCCGGACCTTATGCGCATGCGCTGGCCAACAGTCAGCCACGGATGCGGCCGCACCCGCCGCGCCTCCAGCCCCGCTCGCAGTGCATCAATCGTTGCCTCGGGCAACCAGGCAGGCTCGCCGCCCGTTCCGCCCACGAGCGACAATGCGCCGGGCACGCCCAGCACGCGGCTGCGCTCGCTGCGCCGAATATGAACGAACAGGTACCCGGGAAAGAGCGGCAGATCCAGCGTCACCCTCGACCCATCGGCCCATTTGCGTTCCGACTTGTAGAGCGGAAGGTAAAACTCGATCTCGCGCTGGCCCAGATGCAGGGCTACGCGCTTTTCGTGCCGCGAAGCCGTATAAAGGGCAAACCACCGGCACGGCTGCGCTGCATCGCATATCAGTGCGGGGTGCGCAACACGAATCTCCGAGTTTCCGATTTCTTGCATAGCTTCGCCATCCTCACTTGGGTGAGGTGTTTTCCACAGCTGCTTCCACCAAGGCAAAACTCGCGTATCGCATGCGCCGCGAATCCCAAACCGAGAGCTAGGGAAAATGCCTGCGAGGCACTGCTTCTGCCAGGCATGAAAGGAGGTGCTTTCACCGGCTTTTAATCATTTCCTTCGCCGTGGGTCAAGGCAAGCCAGAGTGATTCAACTATATCAGCCTGCCTCCCGAATTCAGCGGCGAATTCGGTGGCCCCATGAGCCACGGCCTCACAAATGACAGTGGTTGCATGCTTACTTTGGTTTTTCTTCCCGATTTGGAACCGAGCTGGCCGAACTCTGGGGCATCTCAGTTGCGCCTGCCCGGCAAGAGCGGTTCCCGAACTGCCGCATTCAGGGTTCCGCGCCCGGTCCCTGCGATTTTACGCCGGGCTGGGGAAGGGCACCGCAGAGACGAATCACTTCTGCGCCATGCGCTGGATCTCTGCGGCGACAAAATCGTGCACAACCATCAGGCTGGTAGGCGCCGCCACGGTTGCGGCGTTTTGCTCTCCCGGCGTGTGAATCAGCAGAACCGGCCGAGGGTCCCACTTTCCGCCGTCGGAGATGCGCTCGTCTTCCGCGCTCCACCCGGCCAACGGCCGCCACATGCCGGTGCGCCAGGAGTGGTCGCCATGCACGATCAGCGTGGTTGCCGCCCAGCGCGGCTGCGCCTCGAGAATCTCGAGCATCTGCCCCAGCAAACGATCCGAGTAATCGAGGCCATCGAGGTAAGAGCCGCCGGTCGCGAAAGCGCCGGTGCGCCGATCCCAGAAGGCCGGCGGATGCGGCGCGGGAATGTGCAGAAAAATCACATCGGCCTGGCTGGTTTCGAGCGTTGCCAGCGCGTGATGGCTCACGTCCTTCACCGACGCGATGTGCCCCTCCGCATTCCACTCCGCGTCGTCCTTCCATGCCCGGCTCGGCCACACAAACTGCTCCACCAGAATGCGCAGCGGAAACCAGACGTTCTCTTGAAAGCTGGCGTCGAGCCACGTGGGACCGCGGTCCTGCGCATCGTCGTTGCTCCAGTAGCACTCCGTGGCCACACTGGCAAAGATGGGGCAATAGGCAACGTACCATCCCACGATCGAGGTCGTGACTCCGCGCTGCTTGGCTTGACCGAGGAGCGAATCTTGCACGTCGAAGCTCTGCCAGTGCGGCGAGTCTTCTATCTGAACAAGGTAGCGATTGTCGTTGGTATAGACCACGTCGGTCACTTTGCGTCCCAGCATCAGGCTCGGCGCCGCGCGTGTCGTCCGGTAGGCGATGGGCGTCACGTCGGTGTAGAGCGTGCTTTCGCCGCGCAGGCGGTCGAGATTGGGAAGCTGCAACGACGGATCGCGCGTTTCGAAGGTGGGCTTCAACGCCAGTTCGTCAAAGAGAATCCAAACCAGGCGCGGCTTGCTGGCCGGCTGCGCCGGGATCGGCGCGGCATAGGCTTGCGGCCCCGGACGCCACATTGCGGCGCGCACCAGTTGCCAGGTTATGACCAGAGCAAAAACGGCAAACCCCGTGAGCACGGCGCTGCCCATGCTGCGCAGCCGGTTCGCGATCGCGGGCGCGCGCCGAATGAGAACCAGCAGCGCAATCATCCAGAGCAGACTCGCGGCAACCACAGCAAAATTCGGCACGTCGAAGGGAAAGACGTCGAGGTTGCGCACCAGCAGAAAGACCGGCAGGAGAGCCATCAGCACCCAGCGGATCGTGGGCCACGCCTTCAGTTTGCGCAGCATCGCCATGAGTCCGGCGAAGACCAGGGCCACGATCGCGAAGTCCGCGAGATGCGCCAGTGCAATGCGCGTGAGCGGCGTAGGAAAGCGCATGCGCGCGTCGCCGGCGGAAGAAGTGAGGTCGATGTAGTTCGGCAATAACAGGATGGAGGCAAATCCCCACGCCTGTGCGATGCGCTTGATCATGCAGTGCTCTCTTTATGATTTAGCTTGCCGGTCTCGGCTGCGCCGCCGGAGGTTTCGCCCATGCGCTCGAAGAGCAGGAGCACGCGCTTATTGCCCAGTTCGCAGCGATCGGCAACGGTGAAAAACGGTGCGAAGGCTTGTTTCAGATCGTCCTCGGTCCAATGTCCGTAGAGTTCGTCGCGCCCGCGCAGCCACTCCTGGTACATGGGATCCGAGGGCGGCACCCACTCCACCAGAAGCCAGCGCCGCGTGAGGCTCGCCGCAAGCTCACCGATGAGCGCCAGCGGCGCCTGCTCGCGCAGAATCAGATGATGAATCACCGCCAGCATCAGCACCAGGTCGAATCTTCCCACGAGCCGGTCGAGCAGCGAGAGATGTTCGCGATTCCGCCAACCCGCCGCGGGCGTGGGCCGGGCGACATTGGCGACCAGCGCCGCGATCGCGAGTTTCTCGCGCGCCGTCATCACCCAGAGCGTTTCCAGGGCCGCAGCGTCGCTGTCGAGCGCCACCACTTCCGCGCCGGCTTCGGCAGCCATGCGCGCATAGCTTCCCGTATTGGCGCCGATATCGAGCACCCTCGCCGGATGCAGGCGCTCGAGCGTTGCCTTCACAAACTGCCTTTTCTGCTCGATGTCGGCGGGTTGATAGTGCCGGGCCGTTTGCGTGTAATCGCTCCACTGGCTGCGATTCAACCCCCTGGCCGCATGGCGAATCTGCTTGCCCAGGCGCGCGATGCGCTTCTCAAGGATATGTCTCGCCAATGCAGGATCATTGGCCATTGGCAGCTTCTTCGCGTCGGACGGTTTTTGGCCGCGCCGCTCCAGGAGCGTAGCCAGCGTAACCACATCGAAAAGAGCCGGGCTGAACTTTTGCCGCAGCGGCAGAGCATTGCAGATCTCTCGCGGCTCGTAGCCGTCGCGCCTGAAGAGAGTTGCCTCGAGCGGCCAGCCTAGATACTTCGCGGCTACCAGCGGCAACAGAAACGTGCGCACGAACTGGCCGTAGGCCAGCCAAACCGTAGAGCGCGGATCGCGGCGCTCGAACGACAACACATCCACCAGGACGGGGCACGGACCCATAAACAGAACGTTCAACGGTGTTGCATCCTTCAGCGTCCATCCCGCGGCAATGGCCTGGCTGGCAACCCGTAAGGTGAGCTCGGCCGCGGCGCGCCACTGCGCGGTGGTCCACTCCCACGGGTAGCTGATGGGATCGACGCGCGGATGCTCCAGCCACAACTCGCCGGCAGCGACAAGCGGGTGATCGTCGGGGCTTGCGATCTTGCTCGCAATCAGGTCGCCGCTTTGCTCCAGTGTTGTGCGCAGCGGCGACCGAAGGAATTCGAGCGTTTCTTCCCGGGCCGCGGGACGAATCTGCCGCAGGGCACAATCGTCCATCAGCCGGAGCTGGCCGGCCGGATCGCGGAATGTCGGTTCCAACCCTGAATCGGCGGAGGGGCGCCGAGCGGGTCTGTTGGGAGGGTCGAGCGGACCGTTCACGAGGAGTGCGAATCCTCACCGTTCACGACGCGCGCGGCCTCTTCCTGGTTGTCCGCTGCCGGCTTCGCGCGATGGAACAGGGTATAGATCTTCCGCCGCAGATACCAGCCCGCGGCAATCAGCGCCGATCCTGCCGCCTGCAGGGCGAGCAGGCCCGTGCCCGGATCGGCGTAGGCGAACGCAGGGCGCTCGAACAAAAGAAGCGCGCCCATAAAAATCAAAACGAGAGGGAGGATTCGCAGCAGTTTCATAGGCCCATCGACAACCTCAAGTGAATGCGTGAGCCGCCCGGCGCCTTCTGAGCGGCCGTAGAGCGGAAACCCGGCATGGAGTACGAACGCCAGGCTTTCTATCTGAGACGTAAATCGGATCGCGACCGATTACAGTACGCGATGCATTACGCCCCATGGACAGGATTCTACCGCTCTTTGGCTAAAAAACTTCCGGTCCAGGTATCCTCGGAGGATTTTTTTGCGTCTTACAACTATGATGGGGTGTCGAACAATGTCTGCTTCACCCGGCAACGGGAGCGTGGTGGGGTATCGAGCGCACGGGGAAGCTGCTCCGTGTGAATCCTCACCCTGCTTGAAGTGGAGCTTCGACCACAAAATCCGAATCCGGAGTGCTTGAGAACCCTGCATGAGCCTGACCACGATCTCTTTACCGTCAAGCGCCGTTCGAGGCCGTCTGGTTGCTCATCTCGCCCTCTTTCGCCTTGATCATTCCGTCAAGCAGGTCTTTGTCCTTCCCGGAATCGTCGTTGCCGCCAGCATTACTGGAGGACCGGCCAGCCTCGCGTTGTTCTGGAGGGCCGTGCTGGGCCTGCTCGCGGTGGTTGCCGTGGCCAGCAGCAACTACGTGCTGAACGAGCTGCTCGATGCGCCCTTCGACCGGCTGCACCCCACCAAATGCATGCGTCCCGCGGCCAGCGGCATGGTGCACGTCCCGCTGGCTTACGCGCAATGGATTGCCTGCGGCGTGGTTGGATTCCTGCTGGCGCTCGCGGTATCGAAGATGCTCTTCCTGACCGTCCTCAGCCTCTGGGTGATGGGATGCCTCTACAACATTCCCCCCTTCCGCACCAAGGACGTTCCCTATCTCGACGTGCTCTCCGAATCGATCAATAATCCCATCCGTTTTTGCGTGGGATGGTATATCGTCACCTCCACCGTGCTGCCGCCGGCCTCGCTGCTCATCGCTTACTGGATGCTGGGCGGCTACTTCATGGCCTTGAAACGCTTCAGTGAGTTCCGCCAGATCGGCTACAAATTGGCCGCGCTCTACCGGCGTTCCTTCCTGGTCTATACCGAGCGGTCGCTGCTGGTCTCCGTCCTCTTCTACGCGGCCACGTCGATGCTTTTCTTCGGCGCCTTCATCATGCGTTACCGCATGGAGATGATCTTCGCGTTCCCCTTCATCGCGCTGCTCATGGCCGACTACTTCAATCTGGCATTCTCCGAGAACAGCCCGGTGCAGCACCCGGAAAAGCTCTATCGCGAGCCCCGCTTGATGGCGCTGCTCGCCGTTTGCTGCATTGTGCTGGTGTGCACCTCGTTCGTGCACATACCGTGGCTGGCGCAGGTCTTTCCCAAATCCGGCCTTCACTAGCGTGTGACTGCGAGTGCGAGTGTGAAGTTCGCATCAAAATGAAGTTCCCATCACTATGAAGCTGTCATCCTGAGCGGAGTTTGCCGCGCTTTTTGCGGCAAACGGAGTCGAAGGATCTGCGGTTGTTCTTCAATGAACTTCTCATTCATCTCACTAGAGCCCACTTTAATCGTCAGACCCTCGATCGGTTATATTCCTCGTCAGGAACTCTATCTTCCGAACCAGGAGCCCTCATCATGCCGGATCCAGTCATTGCCCAGAAAGGCCCTTATCCCGTTGCCGTCGAGGCAGGGAAGGCCTACTTTTGGTGCGCTTGCGGACGGAGCGCCAACCAGCCGTTTTGCGACGGAAGCCACCAGGGAACCGGATTCACGCCTGTGAAGTACGAGGCCGCCGATTCCAAGACCGTCTACTTCTGCGGATGCAAGCACACGGCCGATCCGCCCATGTGCGACGGCGGCCACGCGAAGCTGTGATTCCCGCTGTGCAGGAACTGGTTGTACGAATGGCGTCGTGGGAGGCCCGAAATCGTGGCTGCTGAGACAGGCTTACGGGGCACAGAAACGTGAAAGGGCACGACTTCAGTCGTGCCGTAACGCGCGCAAAAATGATCGGGGCTTTAGCCCCTGAGGGATGTTTTGGCTGGCTCAGCGATTCGATGTGACCGGCTTGAGCCTCCATGGAGCAGTGAGCCCACTCAATCCCCGAACTCCAGCTCGTCGAACCGCCGCCATTTGTAGATAGCGATCGACAGTACCCAGCTCAGCACGAAGACCCCGACGATGAAATAGCCGAGGGCGCCGAAGTTTCCGTTGAGCTTGAGCACGGCATCCCAGAACAGGCCGCTCCAGTGAAACTCGCTGGCCACGAGGCCCAGCGCCTCAATGCCGCCCACCACCAGCGCCACCACCACCGAAACAAACGTGATCGTCATGTTGTAGTAGAGCTTGCGCACCGGCTTGATGAAGGCCCAGCCATACGCTCCCAGCATCAGAATGTTGTCGGTGGTGTCGATGAGCGACATGCCCGCGGCAAAAAGCGCCGGGAAGGCCATGATCGACCACAACGGCAAGCCCTTCGAGGCCTCGGCCGCGGAGATGCCCAACAGACCGATCTCGGTCGCGGTGTCGAACCCGAGCCCGAAGAGCACGCCCAGCGGATACATGTGCCAGCTGCGCCGGATCATGGCGAACATGGGCCGGAAGAGGCGCGCAAGAAATCCGCGGCTGGCCAGCAGCATGTCGAAATCCTCGTCGACATACGGAGCGCCGTTGCGCACACGTACAAACGCGCGATAAATGGAGATCAGGACAACAATGTTGACAATGGCAATGCCGAACAGAAACAGAGCCGAGACCAGCGTGCCGACGACGCCGCCCACCACGCGCGCCCCATCCATGCGGTGCTGCAGGGCAAGCGCGGTCGCGGCAATGGCCGCCGAGCCCAGCACCACGATGGTCGAGTGCCCCAGCGAAAACATGAAGCCTACCGCGACCGGCCGCTTTCCCTCCTGCATCAGCTTGCGCGTCACGTTGTCGATGGCGGCAATGTGATCGGCATCGACCGCGTGGCGCAGGCCGAAGCTGTAGGCCAGCAGCGCCGTGCCCAGCAGCAGCGGATAATGGCGAAACGCCACGATCGCCCACAACCAGGCCGCCACGTTGAACGCAAAGAGAATCCCGTAGATGCCGATGACCTTGCCGCGCAAGTTGGCAGGAGCGTCGTCGAAAAGTCGCCGCAGAACGCTCACCGTCCGAGAACCGCTGCGTTCCCGGTCAAGCGTCGAGCCGGATTGGGTAAGGTCACGAATGAACCAATATTACCATTTTAAAAATCGTGCTATCAAGCAATGGCGAGTGCCTGCCCGGCGGATGTGGGGCGGGTTGTTTGCGGGGCTGGTGCTGAAGAGTTGGCGGTTATACGCCCGGAATCTCGTATTGCAACCGCCGACCTCTGCATAAACGCATTGTCGATTCTGCGGCAGCTATCGATTCGCGACGCCATTCTCCTTGTCCGATCGAGCATTTACCAAAAGCGAGGTCTGCGAGATGTCTGACGGGTCGTAAGCCTTCCGCGTCCGGTATGAGCCAGCTTTGATGTACTTGCCATTGCGCCAGAGATACTCCGTAACACGATAGCGGTGCGGGCGCCACACACATTCGTACATGCCATAGTACTCACTCTTGGGATCCTTTACCTTTTCCCAGATCCTGCCCCACAGTTCGAGCTTGAGAGTCCCAAATTCAATCCGCCCTTGCCCGACCATTCGGTTGAAAACAACCCGGTATTGACCCAGGTGCCATTCAATAACCGCGAATACCGTTGCAGCGCCGTCGAACCCAGACGAAACCGCCACTGCAAGGGCTCTTTCGTTCGGTGCAAGGTCGAATTCACAGCTTGACAGATAACGCTCGAAGCCACCGCTATGTGGATCGAAGTCCCCTACATCGAATAGCTTTGCGATGCGGCCGCCGACCATAACCGCGACCCTTGGGTGCGGGTCGGAGCCATCGGCGCTGCTATCGTAGATGACGACCTGCTCGCCAGATGGGGCAAGGCTTGTGTTGAGTACTCGCCGTGCCTCGTAAAACTTCGGGAGTTGCGATCGAATTTCAGAGGCAAGCGGGATTGACGGTGCAGCGTTGTTCTCCGCGCCGAATGGACTGATGATTCGAGGCGACCTGTCGCAACTAGATTCCGATGCTTTGCATCTTTGCGGCAGACTCAACGATAACGCTGCGAGGAGCGCAAGCATTGCCCATAGCCCATGTCGCTTCATGACACTGGATTATATAAGAATCGCTATCGTCAGTTGCCCATGGGCCGCTCATCGGGCCTGACGGCAATTATCATCCGAGTTCCGGTTGTCTCTTCGCGTACTCTGCAGTTACCATTCGGTGAATATTCTGGAGCGGTAGAGTTGGTTGCAGCGGTCGATCAGGCGCCTGGAAGACCGATACGGAGATGGCGGCAGCGAAGCAATTTGCCGTTGGCGGCAATCCACCGAAGCTGGCGATCACAAAGGGCTGCCGGCTCTCTGGCCGAATGATCTTGCAGTCGCTCGCGAGCTTGTGTGGGCGTGGTCGCCCACACGACAGCCGGTCTGGAGACCGGCGCTACGATCTGCCGATCACGAATTCAAGCGGTAATGAAATCACGCCTGCGCCGCGGGAGGAGTCTTCGGCTTCGGCGTCTCCTTGCGGCCCGGAGCCAGGATGGCATGCAGAATCGTGCCTTCCATGCGCGGCATGAACTCCACCACGCCGGCGTCGCCGATGTCCTGGATGAGCCGGTTGATGATCTTGTAGCCCAGTTCGCGGTGCGCCATCTGGCGGCCGCGGAAGCGCAGGCTCGCCTTCACCTTGTCGCCCTCGCCCAGGAAGCGAACCGCCTGGTTCTTCTTGGTCTGGTAGTCGTGCTCGTCCACCGTGACCGAGAACTTGACTTCCTTGAGGGTGATGACCTTCTGGCGCTTGCGCGCGGCGCGTTCGCTCTTTTCCTTCTCGTAGAGATAGCGGCCGTAATCCTGGATGCGGCAGACGGGCGGCACGGCAGTGGGCGAAACTTCCACCAGGTCGAGACCGCGCTCCCTGGCTGTGCGAAGAGCTTCAAAGGGCGGCAGAATTCCCAGTTGCTCGCCGTTTTCGTCGATCACACGGACTTCGCGCGCGCGAATCCGCTCGTTGATGCGAATAAAGGACTTGGCCGCTCGTTTATCGAATGCGATGGTACTCCTCCGAGTGCAGTGCCGTGCGGACCGGGACAGGCGCCCCATAGGCCGCAGAGGCAGAAGTGCAAACTGAGTATAGCATTGGCTTGGCCGGGGTGAACAAAGGGGTTATTCGCTGGCTGAGGCGGTAAGGTCACATTCCGCGTTGAGCCCCGTCACCTGAATCCGCACCAACTCATTCGCCGCAAACCTGCCTGCGATCTCGACGGGCAGAAAGTTTTCCGTGAGCGCCGACGTCGCTCCGCGCGCGGCAACCGCTTCCGGCGTGTGCAGAGTGATGGCTTCGAGCGCCCGGCCCACGAATTGCCTGCGATGGCCTGCGCTTTTCTCAGCCGCGAGCGCCCGCAAAACGGCCATGCGTTTTCCGATTATCGCAGGCGCTACTTGGGCTGCTGAATGCAATTCCCAGCCGCGCGTGCCCGGACGCGGCGAAAACGGAAACAGATGCAGGTAGCCGAAGGGCAGTGCGCGCAGAAACTCTACAGTCTCCTCGAATTCGCCATCGCTCTCGCCGGGAAACCCCACCATCACATCCGCGCCGACCGTCAGATCGGGCCCAACCGCGCGCAAAAGCGCGTCGACCTTCTCCGCATAGTGCCAGGGGCGGTAGCGGCGATGCATGCGCCGCAAGACCGCATCGGAGCCCGATTGCAACGGCAGGTGCGCGTGGCGCGCCAGCCGATGTCCGCCAAATTCGCCCATCAGCGCGATCAACTCGTCGTTCCAGTCCATCGGCTCAATCGAGCTCAGGCGCAGCCGCGGCAATGTCGTCTTCTCCAGAATCTCTCGCACGATCCCCGCCAGCGTGCGCCGCACAAGCCCCGCGCCGCCTGTTCCACGAATCTCCCGTGCCCCATCCTTTCCGCTTTTTTCTGCGGAAAGGGTGGGAAACCACAAGACTTCGTTCTGGTCAGCAGCATCCCGTCCCCACCGCCCCAGATTGATCCCGGAGAGCACCAGTTCCTTGCCGCCGGCAGCCACAAAACTCTCCACCCTCCGCATCACCACTGCTTGGGGCAGACTTTTGGAGGGGCCACGCGTAAAGGGAATCACGCAAAACGTGCAGCGGTTGCCGCAACCCTCCTGGATCTTCAGGTTGGGCCGCGTCTGCTCGCCTGGCGCAAGCGGCGCGCAGCCCCAGGGCGGGTCCTCGATAAAGGAGTGTGCAAAGCGGTCATCTGCCCAGATGGGCGCTTGCGCCCCGCCCGCCGAGGATTGCGGCGCGCTTGCCGCAAGCAGCGACGCCACCGGCATCAGTTCCTGCGGCCGGCTCGACAGCCCTCCCGCTCCGCGCATCAACTTCAGAACGATCTCCGGCGTCAGGGCCTTGTGGCTGTTGCCCACCACGGCGGCCACGCCTGCCATCGCGGCCAGTTCCTGGGGCGCGCGTTGCGCATAGCAGCCGGTCACGACAATCTTCGCCGCGGGATTGCGCCGGTGCGCGCGGCGTATGAAGGCGCGCGCGGCGCGATCCGCCGCGGCCGTCACGCTGCACGTATTCACGACGACCACATCGGCGGCAAGGGGCTCTTGCTCGCTCAGCGCACGCAGGTTTCCCGCAATGGCCTCGCCGTCGGCGCGCGCCGCTCTGCATCCGAAGTGCTCGATGTGAAAGCCCGGCATCTCTCTTAGTCTAGAACCGCTGTGCCGCGTGCTCAGGCAACATGCCGCCTGAGGCGCGGCCAAACGCCCTCTTCGCTATACTGGAATCGAACGGTTTTTCTTCTCCGTAGACCGATTCCGCGCGATGCCAAACTCCTCGACAGCCCACATTCCGGTCCCAACGCCGGATGAATCGAAGAGCCACACGCGGCACATCGCCGGGTACGTTTACTTCACCTTCATCTGTTATGTTTCCATCGGCCTGCCGCTGGCCGTGCTGCCGCCTTTTGTGCACTTGCGGATGGGTTACAGCACCGTGCTGGCCGGGTTGGCGATCAGCGTCCAGTACATCGCCACGCTGGCCAGCCGTCCCTGGGCCGGCCGCATCTCCGACCACATGGGCGCCAAGGTTTCCGTGCTCTGGGGCATGGCCTGCTGCACGGTGAGCGGCGCGTTTCTGGTGGCTGCGGCTGCTTTGTCCGATGTGCACTGGCTGAGCTTTGCGGTTCTCATCGTCAGCCGCCTGGTGCTGGGCGTGGGCGAGAGCCTGGGTTCAACGGGATCCACGCTCTGGGGCATCACGGCGGCCGGGCACGAGCACACCGCCAAGGTCATCGGCATGAACGGCATCAGCACTTACGGCGGCATGGCGCTGGCCGCGCCGCTGGGCGTGATTCTCGATGCTCAATGGGGCTTGGGCTCGATCGGCATTCTGACCATCCTGATTGGCGCCGTCAGCTTTGCGTTCGCCTGGCGCAAGGACCCCATCCCCGTTGAGCCCGGCGAGCATCTTCCTTTTACGCATGTCGTGGGCCGCGTGGCCCCGCACGGCATGGGACTGGCGTTGGGCGGCGTCAGCTACAGCGTGCTGGCCACCTTCGTCACGCTGTTCTACCATCAGCGGCACTGGAACGGCGCGGCGCTTTGCCTGACCGCATTCGGCGTCGGCTTCATCGCCGTACGCATCTTCTGCATCAAGACCATCAACCGTTACGGCGGATTCCCGGTGGCCATCGTCTCGCTTGCCACCGATGCGGCCGGAATGGTTCTGCTCTGGCAGGCCGCAGCGCCGTGGATGGCCATGGCCGGCGCAGCCGTCGCCGGCGTCGGTTTTTCCCTGGTCTTTCCGTCCATCGGCGTCGAGGCCGTCAAGCGCGTGCCGGAGTTCAATCGCGGCACCGCGCTCGGCGTCTACACCGCGTTCTCCGACGTGTCCTTCTTCCTCGTCGGTCCCATCGCCGGCGCCGTCATCGGCTGGTTTGGCTATTCGAGCATCTTCCTCTTCGCGCTCGTGAGCGTGCTCATCGCGCTCGGTATCGTGATCGTGCTCAAAGAAGTGCAGAAGGATTGAACGCGGCTCTAAGAATCTGTTAAAAAACTGCTTATGGAAGCGGCCAGGTTTTTGATGCTGGGGAAAAAGCCGGGAGTCTTACGCCCGCTCAAGCGGGCCGGCACTGCGGGTTCCGCGCTCTCTCCCCAGGCTCGCCAGTCTGTTACGAAACAGATTTCCGAAGTTGGAGCCGGGAGGGCATTCTTGTCTTTGAGCGCGCTTCCGGTTCTTCGGCAAGCTGAGTTTCTTGCCTTTGTGGGTCGGGTTTCGAGCATTACGGCCAGTTTTGCGCCGCCCAGCACGTTGATCATGCGTTTCAGGTTGTAGGCCATGGTTGCGAGGCCGATCTCGATCCTGGCTCCGGCTAATCCGCGCAGCAGGAAGCGGGGATGGCCGAAGATGCGGTACTTCAGGGTTGCGAAGGGATGCTCGACCGTACATCGTCTGAGTCGCATGACGGCCGCAGTGGCGCGCTCGTGCATGCGCGCCGGCGCGGCCTCATGCAGGTGCAGGTAAACAGATCGTTGCGCGGCCGTGGTGCAGCGGCTCTTCAAGGCGCAGGCGCTGCAGCTTTCTCGCGGCGCGGCGTAGAGTACGCGAGGCTTGTCTGTTTGTACGCCCCTGCGCGTGAGCGTCTGTTCGCCAGGGCAGCGCAGCGTGTCGCTGGCCGCATCGTAGCTGAACCGGGTGCGATCGAACAGCGTCCCGTCGCCGCGATTGTTGAATCCGCGCAGGGCCGGCACATGAGCCGCGATGCCGCGCGCCTCGCAGGCCGCGGCCTGCGCCCCGTTGGAATAGCCGGTGTCGGCCGCCACGTTCGGCAAGGGTGGATCGCCCAGCGCCTTCTGCGCCGCTCGGGCCATCGGCTCCAGACTGCGGTTGTCGCTCTTCTCCACCGTCACCTCATGGGTCACGATCAGCGCGTGTTCGGCATCAACGGCGGTCTGCACGTTGTAGGCCGGATGCGAGCCATGGCCCTGGCCCATGCGCATAAAGCCGGCCTCCGGCTCGGCATCTTTCTTCAGCTTCTTGAGCGCCGCCGCGACCGCGCTGGAATCGATCACCGGCTCGTCTTCGGCGTCCCCGGCCTCGACCGCATCCAGATACCGCTTCACCGCCTCCCGCTCGGCCACGCTGCGCGCGCTCGCCACCGCCTGGAACTTCGACCCGTCGATGGCCACCCACGCGCCCCGCACCAAGCCTACCGAACGCGCAAAACCCACCAACTCCGCCCCCGCCTCGGTCACCGCCTCACGGTGCAGCCTGCGAAACTCGGCGATCGACTTGTAATCCGGCGCCAGCCGACCCAGAAGCCAAATCACTTCCACGTTGCGACGGCACTCGGCCTCCAGCCGCCGCGACGAACGGACTTGCTGCAAGTATCCGTACAGGCACAGCTTCAGCAGATCGCGAGGATCGTAGCCCGGACGGCCCGTCTCGGCCGCTTCCGAGCGCACGAAACCCAGCTTGTGGAAGTCAAGACGCCCCACGAAGGCCTCGATCACGCGACACACATGATCGGCTGGAACCAGATCATCCAATGCCACCGGAAACAGTGCCTGCTGATTCCGCGCTTCACCCTGGATATAACCGATACATGCATCTTGCCTTGCTCTTACTCGCCGCTGCCGAGTTTCGTAACAGACTGTAAAGCGCGGGGCTAACAAACGCTGCGCCTACGGCGCGCTCGGCGGGACATTACTTATTTCGCATTCAAAAAACGCCGCCAGCCCGCTGACTCCGCTGTTTATTACGCGTGGATGCGATTGAGGGCCGCGGCAAACTCAGGCAGGACAATGGTCTGGTCGCGGTCGGGGCCGGTGGAGATCATGCCGATCTTCGCCCCGCTCTCGCGTTCCTGGAAGGCGAGATAGTCGCGCGCGGCCTGGGGCAGCTTGTCGTAGCCGGTAATGCCCTCGGTCGACTGGCGCCAGCCCTTGAGCGTGGTGTAGACGGGCTTGATGGCCTCGAGGCCGCGCACATCGGCGGGAATCTCGTCCGTGACCTTGCCGTCGATCTCGTAGCCGACGCAGACGGGAATCTCCTGTAGCTCGTCGAGGACGTCGAGCTTGGTGACGACCAGCCATTCGGCGCTATTGACATGATTCGAGTAGCGCAGGAGCGGCACATCGAGCCAGCCGCAGCGGCGGGGACGGCCGGTGACGGCGCCGTACTCGTTGCCGCGGGCGCGGAGCTGGTCGCCGGCGGCGTCATGAATCTCAGTGGGAAAGGGTCCGCCGCCCACGCGGGTAACGTAGGCTTTGGTCACGGAAATTACCGTGCCGATGGCCGTGGGGCCCACGCCGGTTCCGGTGGCCGCGCCGCCGGCCGTGGCCGAAGACGAGGTCACATAGGGATAGGTTCCGTGGTCGATGTCGAGCATGGTGCCTTGCGCGCCTTCGAACATCACGCTTCCACCCTCGGCGAGGATCTTGTGGAGCAGGCCGCCGGTATCGGCGACCAGAGGCCGGATGCGCTCTGCCGCCGCGGTGTACTCGTCGTACATTTTGGCGGGATCGAGGGGCTGGGTGCTGAAAAGCGCGTGCGCGATAGCGTTCTTCTCTTCGCAGGCTGCCTCGATGTGCGTCCTGAGCAGCGACGTATTCAGCAGGTCCACGATGCGCAGGCCGCTGCGCGCCATCTTGTCTTCGTAGGCCGGACCGATGCCTTTGCTGGTGGTGCCGATCTTCTGGCGGCCTGGCGCGGTTTCGGCGGCCAGCTCGATCATGCGGTGGTAGGGCAGGATGACTTGCGCGCGGTTGGAGACGAAAAGACGGCCGTCAATGTCGAGGCCGGTACGGCGCACGCGGTCAATTTCGTCCAAAAAATAAATGGGGTCGAGCACCACGCCGTTGCCGATGACGCCTTTGCAGTTGGGGCGCAGCACGCCGCAAGGGATGAGCTGCAGGACGAACTTGTGGTGGCCAATAATGACGGTGTGCCCGGCGTTATGCCCGCCGGCGTAACGCGCCACGGCCGAGAACCGCTCGCTCAGTACGTCGACAATCTTTCCCTTGCCCTCGTCGCCCCATTGGGCGCCCAGCACCACAGCCGTCTTTGCTCGCATTGGCGTCTCTGATTCCACACGATAACCCGCCGCAACGAGTCGTTCAGGGGCTGCTGCGCGCGGGCACGGATTCCGGTGCGGTGGAGATACCCGCAACCAATTCAATTCTAACCTCCCGGCGCTTGGCATTTCTTTTGGGCGCAGCCTTGTTAACCAATCGCCCGGCTGGTTCGTTATCCTGGCAGACGCGTCCCAGTGACTTCAAGAAATGAGGAAAAACGTCATGAACGCACGAATCCGAACTGCCTCGTGGATCTTCTGCGCCACAAGCGCACTCGCCCTGGCCGCCGCGCCCCTGGCCGTTGCCCAAACCCACGCCGGACCCGCGCCTGCGCAGCCCAGGGAATACACAATCGAGTCGACCGCGTCGACAGTGAAAGACGCGGCTGAGACGCAGGCGCAACTGATGATGCTGCTCCGCCTAAGCCCGGTGCTCACCTCGGTTGTCGCGCGCGACCCGTCATTGCTCGCCGACCAAGCCTATGTCACAAAGAATAATCCCGAGTTGGAGCAATTCCTGGCCAGCCATCCTGACGTGGCGCGCAACCCCGAGTTTTATCTCTTCAGCAAGCTCAATCCGTCGGACGGGGACCGCGACAAGGCCCTCCAGCGCGTCATCTGGCCTGACCTTGTGCCGTCGCAGCAGCAGGAGTCCGTTGCGCCCAAATTCATCGAAAAACTGACTCCCATCATCATCGTCCCCGCCATCTTCCTCGCTTTCGTGTGGATCATCCGGATCTTTGTCGAAGGCCATCGCTGGAACCGCGCCTTCAAGCAGCAAAGCGATGTCCATGCGCGGCTCATCGACAAACTTGGCACCAACCAGGACCTGGCTGCGTATATAGAGTCAGATTCGGGCAAGCGGTTCCTTTCCGCATCGCCCATTGCACTTGGCGGCGAGCCAGGCCTGCACATGCCCAACGTCGTAGCGCGCGTGCTGACGCCGCTGCAAGCGGGAATCGTGATGGCGCTGCTAGGCATCGGGTTCTTCTTCCTGCGTCATGCCGGGCCGGATATGGAGACGGGGATGACCGTGATGGGCACGCTCGCCCTGATGCCGGGCATCGGGTTTATCCTCTCCGCAGGAGCGACGTGGGTTCTGGCCCATCGCCTGGGCCTGATGCCCGAGAAGGAAGTTGCGCAAGTCGGGGCCGCCGCGCCCTTCGGCTCACAGGATCGGCAGTGAGCTGTGGAGCGGCCGCAAGTGGCTCCGACAGAAAAGCGAACGCGTATGCCGTGGGAACTCACATTGCCGGATGCACTGTTGCACGCATCGCCCGGCGGCCTCCAGCAGGCCGCCGGCGCTGGCGCGTGTGACCCCGCGATGGAGAACGAGGCCTTCACCGTGTTTTACACGCGCTCTTCGCGTCCGCTCTGGGCGTACCTGGCGCGGTCTTCGGCCGATCCAGCGCTGGCCGACGACCTGATGCAGGAGAGCTACGTGCGATACCTGTGCGCGGCGGGCGCTCCTTCGATTGTGGCCGATGGCGAGGCGGCGGCGAGGCTCTATCTCTTCCGCATCGCCAGCAATTTGCTGCGCGACCACTGGCGACGCCCGCGCGCCGCATCGATTGAAGAAGTTCCGGAAGAGTTTTTCGCCGCGCGCGGCCATGAGACGCAATCGGATTCACGGATTGCGCTGGAGCCGGCGCTCCGGCAGATGAAGCCGCGCGAGCGCCAACTGCTTTGGCTGGCCCATGCCGAGGGCTACTCGCATCGCGAGATTGCGCGGGTGATGGGTTTGAGTGCGGCCAGCATCCGGCTGCTGCTGTTTCGCGCACGGCGCAAGATCGCGGCCCTGCTGCGCGCGCCTGCCGCGACGGAGACGCTCGGGAGGAAATCATGAAGCTCACGACTTGCCCTCACCAGAAAGAAGTACGCCAACTGATGGCGCGCGGCCAATGGCCGGCTGCGTGCACGACGGAGCTCCGCGCGCACGTAGACGCGTGCCGCGCGTGCGGCGACCTGGTGCTGGTTGCGGAGGCTTTCCAGCAGGCGCGTGCGGAGTCGCTCGCCGCGGCGCGGCCCGTGTCGCCTGCACTTTTGTTGTGGCGCGCGCAACTGCGCCGGCGCAATGCCGCCGTGGAGCGCATCGGGCGGCCGCTCCTGGGCGCGCAGATCTTTCTGTTCGCGGTGGTAGTGGTTGCCGCGGTGGAATTTGCCGGATTCGAGGCGCATAGCGGCGCCTCGTGGGCTACATGGCCCTTCTGGCGCGACTGGTTGGCGCAGCTTCCGCACGCGGCCGCGTCGCAGTGGGCGAGCCTGAGCTCAGGCCCGCTGGCTGCCTCAGGATGGAACTGGATGCTGCCTGCTTTCGTGCTCGCCACGCTGGCGCTGCTGGGCGGCGCCGCGGTTTACCTGGCGACGGACAAACGATGAAATAAACAACTCAGTGCAATTCCGTGGTTGCTATACCCAAACTTGGGTGCCCCAGGTCCCTCGCTCTTGGGGACCTGGGATGGCAAACTATTTCCGTCCCTCGTCCAGCACTGCATCTGCAATGCGCGCCGCCTCAACCGCCGGTCGCACCGCATGCACGCGGACGATCGAAGCGCCGTGAAGGATGGCGGCCGTCATTGCGGCCAGGCTTGCGTTCCCGCGCGCGTCAATCGGTGCGTCGGGCGGTGCATCGCTCGGTGAATTCGGGCCGCAAAAGAGCGGCGCCAGCGTGTGACCGAGGAACGATTTGCGGCTCAATCCCGCGACGAGCGGCCGGCCCAGTTCGAGCAGTTCCGCCTGCCGCTTAAGCAGCGCGTAATTCTCTTCGAAGCGCTTGCCGAAGCCGTAGCCAGGATCGAGCACAATGCGCTCCGGCGCGATTCCGGCCTGTTGGGCAGCGGCGAGGCTTGCGGCTAGTCCGTTGCGCACGGTGGCCACGAGCGCATCGGGCGGGAGTTGCGGTTGCGCGCGCCATTCTTCGGGCCGGCCGCGCGTGTGCGAGAGGACCACACCGGCGCCAAACTCCGCGCAGACCTCCGCGATGCCGGGGTCCCAGGTGAAGCCGCTTACGTCGTTGACGATTTCCGCGCCTGCCTGGAGCGCCGCGCGCGCCGTGGCCGCCTTGTACGTGTCCACCGACACCACTGCGTGGGGCAGCGCTTTGAGAATTCCTTGGAGAACAGGGAGCAATCGCGCCTGCTCCTCGTCGGCGCTGACGAGCGCGTCTGCGCCGCCGGCGCGGGAGCCAGGCCGGGTGCTTTCGGCGCCGAGATCGAGAATGTCGGCGCCTTCCTCCATCAGGCGGATGGCATGAGCAACAGCCTCCTCCGAAGCCAGAAAAAAACCGCCGTCGGAGAAGGAGTCGGGAGTGATGTTGACCACGCCCATCACAAGCGTGCGCCGGCCCATTTCGAGGGTGCGGGTGCGTAGCCGCCAATTTGTCCTGGTTCGCATCGGCTTCTACATCCGATGGTACGCAGCTACCCCGCCCCGGTACTACATTTGTACTTCGCTGGCATGCCGCAAAGGGACAAGAGTCCGAGCCTAAAGGCCGCCATGAATTGCGGCTTTTTCAGGAGCCTGAAGGCTCCTGCTCCCTCCGCAAAAATCCAACTGCAACTGTAGTACTAAGCGCGAAAGGCGCGTTGAGGATGAGTCGCCTGCGGTGTTTTGCTACACTCCGGGCATGAGGATTTTGCGGCGATTCCCTGCCATCGTGTGCGGCGTTTCCCTGGTTTACGGTTTGGTTCTCAATGCGCAGGTGCCCGCGCATCGCGCGTCAGGTCCGGGGCTGCGGCCTGCGCCGACCACGGGCCCGCTTGCCAGCCGCATTCAGGCCATCCTTGCCGACCCCGCGCTCAGCCATGCACAGTTCGGCATCAGCGTGACCACGCTCGACGGTCAGCCGCTCTACGGACTGAACGACGCGCAGCTTTTCACGCCCGCTTCGACTGTCAAGCTGACCACCACCGCGGCGGCCTATGCGTTGTTGCCCGTGGATACCCTCACCTGGACGACGTTTGTGGCGGCCAATGGCGACGTGGACGCGTCGGGCACATTGCACGGCGACCTGATTCTTCTTGGCGTAGGCGATCCCACGATCGGTGCGCGCCCGTATCCCTACGAGGAACCGGGAACGGCTCCGGCAGCGACGCCGGAGGATCAGCCCGGCGCTGCATCGTCCGGCACGGCTCCCGAAGGACTGGCGCAGGCCGGCCCTGCAACAGGCGAAGCCTCACCCGAAGAGACTCAAGAAAAAGCGTGGGCGCGCAAGATCTTGACACCGCTCGATCTGCTCGCCGAACAGGTGGAGCAGTCGGGGGTGCGCGCGGTCGAAGGCACGGTGATCGGCGACGACACCTATTTCCTCGATGAGCCTTACGCGCTGGGATGGGCCTGGGACGATTTGCAGTGGAGCTACGGCGCGCCTGTCTCCGCGCTCAGCTTCAACGAGAATGCCGACGAGCTGAACGTCGGCGAGAATCCTGCCGCGAGCGGCCATACTGTGGCGAGATGGGTGCCCGACGTGGACTACTTCACGCTCGACAACAGCATGAAGCCGGCTGCGCCCGGCGAAGAGGCCCACCCCGGCCTGGAACGGCGGCCCGGCTCGACGATGGTTCGCGCCTGGGGCACGATCCCCGCGGAGGGCCTGCACGCTTCGCTGGCGGTCGAGGACCCGGCCGAGTTCACCGCCGACGCATTCAAGCTGGCTCTGCTCATCCGCGGCATCAGGGTGAGCGGAGATCCCGAATCGCGCCACAAGTTTGCGAACGGCGCCGGCGATTTTGCCGAAGAGCGCGAGAAACCGCTGAAGTTTGCGCCCGTTCAACTGCGGACGATTGCCGGCGCGGCCGAGGGCCGGCGCGTGCTGGCGGCGCGCATCTCCGTGCCGGTGGCCGAAGACATTGCTGTCATCGACAAGACCAGCCAGAATCTGCATGCCGAGCTGCTGCTGCGTTTGCTGGGCAAGGTTTACGGCGCCGACGGCAGCTTCGAGGAGGGCACGCGCGTGGTGCGGCAGTTCCTTGTGGATGCCGGCGTCGACGACAATGAGTTTTTCTTCTACGACGGCTCAGGGTTGAGCCGGTTGGACAAGATGACGCCGCGCGCCTTCACGCGCCTGCTCGGGTACGCGTCGCATCAGCCGTGGGGCGCGGAGTGGCGCGAGACGCTGCCCGTGGCCGGCGTGGACGGAACGCTTGACAACCGGTTCAAAAACTCCCCGCTCAAGGGCAAGATGTGGGCCAAGACCGGCACACACAGCGAGGCGAACGCGCTCTCCGGCTACTTGACCACCGCGACCGGCCGCGTGGTGGCGTTCTCGATCCTGGTGAACGGCCGCTACCCCGGCAGCGACCTGGAGCAGCAGGCTATCGACCGCATCGCCGAAGCGATTGCTGCGGCGGAGTAACGGCTAATGAAGCGGCAGGTTCTTGAGCTGCTTCATGCGCTCGTTATTCAGGAGGGTAAGCCAGCTATCGCCTGACACCGACGGCCAACGCAACTTTGCAAACTCAACAAATGCGTCGCGATACACCTGCCAGGCGCGCTCGGCATCGCGAATTTTCATCATCTGTTCACGGTTAGACCGGAATGTTTGCGACAGCAACTGCTGATAGAACGCGTTCAGTGCGTATTTGGCGTCGCCATACTGTCTGTGCGTGGAAGCGGGCAGTTTGCCTTGCTCAAAGCGATCGATCGCGGACGCAAAATCTGTCTCCAGCCGATCGTCAATGTCCATGGTGCAAATCACAACCGGCACGGAGCAGGTATTTTCGGTCCGTTCCTCGATCTCTTCAAATTGATTGAATGCGGCGCGGGCCCTGGTAAAAGCATCCTTCTGTTCCCCGGTCCAGGGCGCGACGAGTTCGGCCAAGTTGGTTTCGCGCTTTTTGCGCGCCAGCCGGGTATCAATCGACTCGCAGACCAGCTTCTCCGGCCAGTCGGAAAGCCGGGCCCCGCCGTTGCAGTAGTCGAACCGTGCCGGCGAGGCCGCCGACTTCATCTTCGCGAGTTTGAGAATGACCTGGATCAGTTCACTTTGGTAGTCGTTTTCCGAATCCTGGAGTGGAAATACCTCTTTGCACGCAATGTGCATCGCGAGATCGAGGTCGCGCGGCACGCCATCTCCGTTAGCGAAGATCATGACCAGGGTTTGCGTGGAAAAGTCGTAGTTGCCGCTGCTGTCGTCGGAATTCACGGGCACCGGGCCGTGCCTGACGTTCCAGTCGTAGAGAGCGCAACGGCGCGCGGCAGTCGAGTCCACGTCCTGGAGCGGCGAAGCACCGTAATAGAGGTCGTCCTCGGCACAGTTCTTGAGCCACTTCGCGTCAGCCGGCGACTCGGGCGTCACGGATGGCACGCGAAGACTCTCGACGGAAGCACAAATCTGCGCGGCGGACGCTGAGGCGCCTGTCTGCTTCTGCGCGGCGGCGCAGGCAGCAGCGGCAACGAACGCCAGGACGGCAATGCGCCTCATGGTCCGCTCCTCATGCGAACGAAGACTGTGAAATCACTATACAGCGGCGGTGCGAATCGGAGGATAATCTCGAAACGCCGGTGCCGCACGCGGTGAATTGCGCTGTATTATGGGAGGCAAATGTTCGTACGCAGTTTTCTTATGATTTGTGCTTTCTCCGCATCTGCCCTGGGTTTGGCCGGCTGCCGTTCGCTGCCGCCCTCGAAGCCGGCCAGTGAGTGGACGCCGCAGGAGGCACGCGGCGCGGCCGTCTACCAGGCGAAGTGCGCGCGCTGCCACTATCCCACGTCGACGCGTCCACTGAATGGGCCCGGATTGCAGGCGCTGACGAAACTGAAGGCGATGCCCAGTGGCGCGCCGCCCACCGACGAGCGCCTGACGGCCGTGATTCTGCACGGGCGGCAGACGATGCCCGGCACGCCGCTCACCGACGACCAGTTAAACGACATGCTCGCTTACCTGCACACACTATGACCGCCGACTCCAATCCTGACACGCCCGCGGCCGGCTCGCCAGAACCGCCCGTTCAAGCGAATGCAGGGCCCGTCAAGCTATGGAAGCTCCCCGGCCTCGTCGCGATCGGCCTTTACATGCTTCTGCTCGCCGGGGTGGTGGTGGTGTCCGTGGTTCAAGGGCGCGTGGGAGCTTTGTTTCTGGTTTTCCCTCCCTTGTTCATCGCCGGCGGATTCGGCCTGATGATGTTGCTGCGCTGGGCCTGGGCGCTTACGCTGGCCGCGGTCGCGCTTCTGGCAGGCTGGTTTTTCTGGGCGTGCGTCAGCCAGCACGTCGCCTCGTTCCTCCTGCAGGGCCTGCTCAATCTGGTTTGCTTCCTCTACCTGGTGCGGACCGAGGTGCGCACGAAGCTGCGGTGAGGCAACCTACTGACACAGATGCGCTAGTTGCTGGAGTGGCTTTGGCTTGACAGGGGGATAAGGCAGGTGCCGCGAATCCATGAATTGGTCGGGTAACGTGCCGCCGTATTTCAGCCCCGCATCAGGGTCAAGACTGTAAGCGGAATCATTTTCAACCTGCGCCAGGCCCTCGAAACTGAATCCCTGGCCGCGGAGCAACTGCAGCAGGTCGGGCAGCATAAGCGTGGTGAATGCCGTGGCGTGCAACAGCATCACATTGGGAATCTCGTGTCCAAAGGCAATCAGTTGTTCCTCGCGCCCCAGCCGGATGTATTCCGTCGCGGTTTCGAGATAACTCTGCCTGAGCCAGTCAATCGCCACCGTGTCCTTCGTGGCGGCGCACCGGGCGTACGCGTCGTTCCACGCATAGTCCTCAAAGTCGAGCGTAACCTGCGCGATCCGGTATCCGTGTTCGAAGAGATACTTCCGCACTGCGCGCCGCTTCTCCACGGTGTCGCCTTCCTCGAGAAACGGGTAGCGGAACCACTTCCAGTCGCGCAGTTGCCCGTATTCCGCAAGCGCGGGCTCATTACGAGCGACATCTGCGATGTACTCCTCGACAGGCAGAGGCTTAAATACCTGTTCGCTCGTCAGCCCCGGATGCGACCACGTATGGCTGCCGATATTCATTCCCGCGTCGACCCAAATGTGCAGGGCCTTCTCCGCGTCGGGATTGCCTTCGAGCTTTTTCGCGTTCACAAAACCATACGTGCCCGCCATGTGATTGGCCATGAGCTCGCCCGTGAGCATCTCCGCGATCTCAGCCCGCGTCTTGCCAGCGGGCAATGTTCCGGCAGCCGGCAGATCGTCAAAGGTGAGCGCGACCACCGGATGCGGGTCGAGATCGAGCGCGATCGGATCGCCCGACCCAATCCACGCCATCTTGACAATCAGCCAATGGCCGTCTTTATCGCGGTGGTAGACCGTCCTGTATCCGCCGGTGTAAAGCTGCCGCTTACCCGTCGCGCGCGCCGTCAGCACCTCGCGGTAGCTTCCGGAATCGATCGCGTCGTCGCCGGCGCTCTCCAGCTGCTTTGAGTCGAAGACAAGATTGCTGTCGAAGGTCGCTGTGATGGTCTCGTAAAGCTTCCCGATCGCCGCCGAACCGCGAACGCTTGCGCCATCCGGCTGAACAAACTCAGCATCCGGCGCGTACTCGGCCACGCACGCGCCCACATTCTTGTCGCGCAGGTTGCTCGCCCATTCTTTGCGCAAATCCGCAAACACATTGTCTGCTCCGGCAACGCTTTGGCCCGGCGTCGACGACGACTGCCCAAAGGCGCATGCCGCCATCCACAAACCGGCAAATGTCAACAGGCCATATCGGCGCGCTCTCTGCTCGATGTTCATGATTGATTCCGAGTCTACCAGCCGATTTCGAGGCTGCAGCCTCGCGGGAACGGCCCACACGTAGAATATAGAGACATGGAACTGGTCCAGATCGAGCCTGCGCGGCGCGCGCTTGCGCCCAAGCCGGAGTGGCTGAAGGCCCGCGCGCCGGTGGGCGAGAACTACCACTCGCTCAAGCGGCTGGCGCGCACGCTCGGCCTCAACACGGTGTGCGAGAGCGCGCAGTGCCCCAACATCGGCGAGTGCTGGCACCACAAGACCGCGACCTTCATGTTGCTCGGCAACCTGTGCACGCGGCGCTGTGGGTTTTGCGCGGTGCCCAAGGGGCGTCCCGCACCGATCGATTTCGACGAGCCGCGAAGGGTCGCCGAAGCAGTAGCTAAGTTAGGGCTGCTCCACGCCGTGGTCACCAGCGTGAATCGCGATGACGATCTGGTGGGCGGCGCGCGCGTCTTCGCCATGGTCATCGAGGAGATTCGCCGCCAGGCCCCCGGTTGCCGCGTGGAAGTGCTGATCCCCGACTTCCAGGGCGACCGCGAATCGATCCGCACGGTGGTGGATGCGCGGCCCGAGGTGCTGAACCACAACACGGAAACCGTGCCGCGGCTTTATCGCGTCGTCCGTTCCGGCGCGCGTTACGAGCGCTCTCTTGAGTTGTTGCGCTACTCCAAAGAGTTACGGCGCGAAGCGCTCACGAAGTCGGGCGTGATGGTAGGGCTGGGCGAAGAGACTCATGAGTTGCTCGCAGTGTTTCGCGATCTTGCCTCGGCGGGCTGCGAAATCGTGACCATCGGCCAGTACCTGCGCCCCTCGCGCGACCACCTTCCGATGAAGCGGCTCTACACGCCGCGTGAGTTTGCCGAACTGAAGGCCGAAGCGCTGAAGATGGGCTTTCGGCACGTGGAGTCCGGGCCGCTGGTGCGATCGAGCTACCACGCGCACGAGCAGGCTGAATGCGCTGGATAGGAGAACCACCGTCGACTTGAAACAAAGAGACGATTCGTGGTAGGTTACATGTAACCTATGGAGGTGAGTATGCCGGCACGATCTCAGGCGACGCCGTCTCGGGACAAGGTTAGGGCGCACCGCCAGCGGCTTCGTCAGCAGGGACTCAGGCCCATCCAGATCTGGGTGCCTGACGTTCGTTTGCCTGCGTTCGCGAAGGAAGCGCGCCGCCAGTCCCTTGCCGTGGCGAGAAGTCCGCGAGCGCGGGAGGACCAGGAATTCATCGACGCCGTTTCCGATTGGGGCAGCGCATGAAGCGCGGCGAGATCTGGACCGTTGCGGGCGGCAAGGACTATGCAGGAAAGCCTCGCCCGGTAGTGATTCTTCAAGACGACCGCTTCGACAGGACGGATTCGATCACCATCTGCGCGTTCACGACGGATGCAACCGATGCGCCGTTGTTCCGGCTGGCGGTTGAGCCCAGCGAGAACAATGGGCTCCGCGCTGTCTGCCGTCTGATGGTCGATAAGATCACGACCGTTCCCAAGTCAAGGATCGGAGCCCGAGTGGGACGCATCGGCGATGAGGACATGCCGCGGCTGAACCGCGCCGTCCTGGTTTTTCTGGGGATTGCAGCGCCCGGACGCTAAGGCTGACACCGAGAACCCTGGCGTTGTTTGAGAATGCGGCGGATGCTCCTTTTTCCGTGCAGGACGGCGATGATTTCGAGCGGCGAGGTCTCGGGCCGATAGATGATAGCGTAGTTGGGGTATCGGGTCAGTGTCCAGAAGCGCAAAAGGCGCGCGGTGAGATCGGGGCGCGCATGACCGAGAAGTGGATTCTTAGCAACAAAAGCGCAGGCGTCGAAGATCGCATTGTCTACGCGATCCGCGGCATCTTCGCTATCTACGGCAATGTAGGACCAGATCTCGAAAAGATCCAACTTGGCGCGAGGAGTAAGGGCAAAGCCGCTTATCGCCGGTCGATGCGCCATTGTTCTTTCATGGCCTCGATCTGACTTCGCGTTTCCGCGGCGCCAATCAATTCTCCGCGTTCCGCCTGGAGAAAGCCCTCCTCGATGTGGGCCGACAACGCCTGCCGTTCCTCATCGGTCCAGCTTTCCTCGGCGTCCTGTGCCTCAAGTGCGCGGCGGAGTACATCTTCCGCGTCAGAATAGGCGCCGCTGGAGAGCCGCTTGTTGATGAGCGATTCAATATCCGGGGGTACGGTCAATTGCATCGAGGCTCTCCTTTCGGGTGCTTCTATCTTACGCTAGGCTCTGGCCGAGGTTAGCGCGCCCAGGTCGGCGGCTAGTTTCTCCGTGCTGAAGGCTTCGATCATGTCGCCTTCTTTGAGGTCGTTCAAGTTGGCGATTCCGATGCCGCACTCCATGCCGTTGGTGACCTCGCGGGCATCGTCCTTGAAGCGCTTGAGCGAGCCGATCTTGCCCTTGAAGATCTGCGTGCCGTCGCGCATGACGCGGATCTCGGAGTCGCGGCGGATGACGCCGTCGCGGACCGAGCAGCCGGCGATGGTGCCGACCTTGGGAATCCGGAAGATGTTGAGGACCTCGGCGCGGCCCTGGAAGTTCTCCTTGAAGGCGGGTTCGAGCAGGCCCATCATGGCGAGACGAATCTCGTCCTGGAGGTCGTAGATGATGGAGTGCAGGCGGATTTCGACGTTCTCCTGCGCGGCCAGCTCGGCAGCCTTGCGCTCGGGGCGCACGTTGAAGCCGATGATGATGGTGTTGGAGGCCGTGGCCAGCAGCACATCGCTTTCGGTAATGGAGCCGACGCCGGAGTGTATGACTTTGATGCGTACCTTTTCCGTGGACATGCGCGATAGCGAGTCGGCCAGCACTTCCACCGAGCCCGTCACGTCGCCCTTGATGATCAACGGCAGGTCCTTCATGCCCGACTGCTTGATCTGCTCCGACAAGTTTTCGAGCGACATGCGCGAACTCTTGGCCAGTTGCGCCTCGCGCTCTTTCATCTTGCGGTATTGCGCGATGCCCTTGGCCTTGTCGCGGTCGGCGACCGCAAGGAAGGTGTCGCCGGCATCGGGCATGGATTCGAGGCCTAGCACTTCGACCGGTGTCGAAGGGCCAGCTTCGTCGAGTGCGCGCCCGCGGTCGTCGAACATGGCACGCACTTTGCCGTAGGTGTTGCCGACGATGTAGCTCTCGTTGAGGCGCAGGGTTCCATCCTGCACCAGGACCGTGGCCACGGCGCCGCGGCCGCGGTCGAGCTTGGCTTCAAGGACAGAGCCCACGGCCTTGCGGCCGGGCGTGGCTTTGGGCGCCTTGATGTCGCTCACCAGACAGATCATTTCCAGCAGCAGGTCGAGGTTGATCCGCTTCTTGGCGGAGACCTCGACGAATACCGTGCCTTCCTGGCCCGCGCCAGCCCACTCTTCGGGGATCAGACCGCGATCGGCGAGCTGCTTTTTGACTCGTTCCGGATTGGCTTCCGGCTTGTCGATTTTATTTACGGCCACGATGATGGGAACTTCGGCGGCCCTGGCGTGATCGATGGCTTCGAGGGTCTGGGGCATGACGCCGTCGTCGGCGGCCACGACGACAACGACGATGTCAGTGACCTTGGCGCCGCGGGCTCTCATGCGGGTGAAGGCTTCGTGACCGGGTGTGTCGAGGAAGACGATCTCGCGGCCTGAAGCGGGCGAGCCTTCCTTGGAAAACTTCACCTTGTAGGCGCCGATGTGCTGGGTGATGCCGCCGGCTTCGCCCGCGGCCACGTCGGTTTCGCGAATGGCGTCGAGCAGCGAGGTTTTGCCGTGATCCACGTGGCCCATGACGGTGACCACCGGCGCACGCGCGACCTCGACCATGTCGGTCTTTTCGGTGTCGAGCACCTCTTCGATGGCTTGGTTTTCCAGTTCCTCTTCGTAGGTGATGACGTTGGCGGAGGCGCCGAACTTGGCAGCCACGTCTTTGATCATCTCCGCGTCGAGCGACTGGTTGACGGTGACGAAGACGCCGCCCATGAGCAGAGTGGCGATGAGGTCCTTGGCGCGCACGTCGAGCTTCTCGGCCAGGTCCTTGACGCTGATGCCCTCGGTAACGGTGATCTCGCGGGTGATGGGCACCGGCTCGTTGCTATATTGCATGCCGCCATAGCGTGGCGGCGGCACAAAGCCCTTCATCGGGCCTTCTTTGGTCTTGGGATACTGCTGCGGGCCACGGCCGCGGCCGCGCGAAGAAGCGCGCTGCGGGCGCTGCGTTTCCGTCGGCGGTGCAGCACCGCCAGGGCCGGGACGTGCGCCGAAGCCTGGACGCGCGCCGAAGCCTGGACGTGCGCCAAAACCTGGCCGCGCGCCGGGAGCTGCCGGTCCGCCGGCCGGGAAACCGCCTGCGGGGGTGCGCGTTGGGTGCTTGGGACGCGGGCCGCCCGCGAAGGAGCCGGGAGCGACGGGGCCGCGTTGACCGGGTAGACCCGGTCCGCCCGCGGGCCTGCGATCGAAGATCGGCTTGCCGCGCTGGATTCCGCCGGCTCCCGCTACCGGAGCCGTGGGAGGAACAATCGATGCTTTATAGACCGGACGCGGGCCGGTTTGCGGCATCACCATGCGGCGCGCAGGGACGGCGGGTTGCACGCGCTCATGGCGGTGCGCGGGAGCGGCCGTCGACTCGGCAGCGATGGTGGGAACCGACGCCGCGGCCTCGGGCGGAGGCGCGGGAGCCTCGGAAGCAGCCGGCGCGGGGGCGACGGGTTCGACTGTGGCGGCCGGCGCTTCAGGAGCCGCAGACGGCTTCGCGGGGGCTGGCTTCTCCTCGCGTGCAGCTGGAGCCACGGGCGGCTTGACGACGGCGCCAGCCGGAGGCGGCGCGACTACAACGACGGGGCGCGCGGCGGCAACCGCGCCGGCGGGTGGCTTGGCCACAACGGGGCCCGATGGCGGACGGCTGGCAATGGCCGGAGGCGCTGCGGGTGGGGCGACGATCGGCGCGGCCTGGCGCGGCTGGGGAACGATCTTGCGCGGTCCGGGACGCGCCGCAGCGGCAGCCGGGGGCGCGGCGGGCGCAGTGCGAACCTCGGGCTGGGCCGGCGGTTCAGGCGGGGCCGCGGGCTTGGCCGGCACGCGCGCGTGACGCGCCTCTTGTTCCTCTTCATTTTTCTTGGCCAGAATGGCCTTCAGAACATCGCCGGGCTTGGAGATGTGCGACAGATCGATCTTGGGAACGATGGCGGCAGCGCCGTGACGGGCAGGCGAGGCTGCGGCATTCGATGACGGCCGCGCATCCGCGGAAAAACGCGCGCGAACCTGATCGGCCTCGTCGGCTTCGAGCGAGCTGGAGTGCGTTTTGCCCCGAGCAACACCCAGTTCCGGAAGAATTTCGAGAATCGCGCGAGACTTGATTTCCAGCTCTTTCGCGAGATCGTTGATACGAACCTTGCTCATCCGCCTCTTTTCAATTCTGTGCCGCCAGCTCGCCCTTAGTCGCTCATAGCTACCTCATGGCACTGGCTGCTTTGACTTGCGTTAACGTTCGCCTGGCTGGGGAGAATGTCGCGCATCTTACGCGCCATGTTCTTTGGCCGGCTGCTCGTCTTCTTCTGTTTCGTTGGTTCCGGTGTCCAGCGTGTCTCGATCCTCTGCCACGGGGACGTCTTCGACGGCTAGTTCCGCCGCGGTAAGGCCCTCGGATTCAGAGTCAGCTTCCGCTTCCGCTTCAGCGCCGACAGGATTCTCATCTTCCGCCCTGGCTGCTTCGACGCCTTCCAATTCTTCCATCACCACAGCGGCGTTTTCGGCTTCCGCTTCCGCACCGTCTTCAACCGCTGGGGCATTTTGAAATTCCGCTTCGCCGGATTTCTGTGCGGCTGCCTCCACAGAAGCGCCTTCGGCAACTTCCGCGGCTTCGGCTGCCGGTTCCGCGGCTTCGGCTGCCGGTTCCGCGGCTTCGGCTGCCGCCGCAGCTTCTGCCTCTTCGAACTGACCGAAGTAGTGGCGCACGGCTACGGAGATCTTCTCGAGCGTCTTTTCGCCGATTCCGGGAATCTCTTCGAGCTGTTCGGGCGTCATGTCGGCCAGCGCTTCGACGGTCGTGATGCCCGCGGTCACCAACTTCAGGATGATGCCTTCGCCCAGCTCCGTCACCTGCTCGATCGGCGTCGAGGGCGCGCCGGCCAGCGCCTGCATCTGCTGCTCGACCTCCTGACGCTTCTCCTCTTCGCTCTTGATGTCGATCTTCCAGCCGAGGAGCTTGGCCGCGAGACGCACGTTCTGGCCCTTCTTGCCGATGGCGAGCGACAACTGCGTGTCGTCCACAATCACTTCCAGCTGCTTATCGGTCAGGTCGGAGATGGAAACCCGGCTCACCTTGGCCGGTTGCAGCGCCTTCTCGGCGAAGGTGGTGATCTCGTCGGAGAATTCGATGATGTCGATTTTTTCGCCGCGCAGCTCGCGAATGATCGACTGCACGCGCATGCCCTTCATGCCCACGCAGGCGCCCACGGGGTCCACGTCCTTGTCGCGGGACTGGACGGCAATTTTGGTGCGTTCGCCGGCCTCGCGGGCAATGGCCCGGATGACCACGGTGCTGTCGTAGATCTCCGGCACTTCCGACTGGAAAAGATTCGACACCAGCTCCGGCGCGGCGCGGCTCACGATGACCTGCGGGCCCTTGGCCGCGCGGTCGACTTTCAGCAGCACCACGCGCACGCGCTCGCCTACTGAAAATTGCTCGAGGCGCGACTGCTCGCGCTTGGGGCAGCGTGCTTCGGCTTTGCCTAGATCGAAGATCACGTCCTGGCCCTCGATACGCTTCACGGTCGCGTTCAGGACTTCCTTCTCGCGGTGTGCGTATTCCTGGAAGACCGTATCGCGCTCGGCCTCGCGCACCTTCTGGAAGATGATCTGCTTGGCCAGTTGCGCGGCAATGCGGCCCAGCGGGCTGGTGTCGCGATAGATGCGAATCTCGCTGCCCACTTCCACGCCGGGCGCCAATTCGTTGGCCTCCGTCAGCGTGATCTGGTTGACCGGATCTTCGATCTGCTCCTCGTCGGCGACCACCGTTTTGTAGATGTAGGCTGTAATCTCGCCGGTATCCTTGTTCAGTTCCCCGCGCATGTTTTCCTGGGTCTTGTAGAACTTGCGCGTGGCCAGGGCAATGGCTTCTTCAACCGCGCCCACAACGATGGCGGGGTTGATGCCCTTCTCCTGGCTCAGGAGCTCGATACTTTGATACAAAACGCTGGTGGCCATTTTCTTTTAGCTCCTAGCTACTAGCTCCTAGCTCCTAGCTTGTTCGTGCGGTCGCCGCGACCCTCGCTTCAAGCGTTAAAGAGCTGGAAGCTAGGAGCTAGAAGCTGTCTTTCAGATCTCCGGGACCAGATTCGCTTTCTCGATGTTGCTGAGCGCGATCTCTACCGTTTCCAGGCCCGTCTTGCGGCTCTTGCTGTTTTGCTTGATGGCCGCCAGATCGAGCGTTATTCTCTTCGTCTCGGACGGGGTTCCTTCGCCCGTCACGAGCCTTCCTTGCCAGTGCCGGTTGTTGCGTACCGGTTCAAAGGTCTGCACCTTCACCAGGCATCCGGCAAATCGCTCGAAGTCCTCAGGACGGGAGAGCTTTCGGTCCAGTCCGGGGGAACTGGCTTCCAGCGTGTACGACTCGCTGGGAACCAGGTCTTCCACGTCGAGCAAAACCCCAAAATCGCGGCTGAACTCCGCGCAATCCTCGTGGGTTACGCCGGAAAGCTGCTCGACCGCGAGCGAACCCTCGAAGAGCTTCTCCGGCAGGTCCTTCGGGCGAGCCTCGTCTTGGGCCTCGTTTCGGGCCTCGTTGCGGAGTGCCCCGATACGTGCTTCGACGCGTGCTTTCAGTTCTGCCCGGCCCGCGGCGTTCTTTTCGAGCGTCACGCGCAGGATTCGCTCTTTGGCCGGCCCGGCGAACTCGATATCGACCACGTCGAGCCCGTGCGAGGCAGCTACGCGTTCCGCCGCCTTCCGGATTTCGTCGAGTCTGACCGCCATCGTTGGCCTGACTGCCATCGTGCCCCGCTGCCTTTTTTGGCAGCCACAACTCCCGTATTCCCTTCATTTTTCAGGGTTTTCGGGCAACTTTTGCCGCAAATAAAAAGTGGGCTGTCGGCCCACTCATCTCTCCGCCAGCCGGTGCGCACACGGAAAAACCGGCGGACAAACGCGTTGCATCTTCAGAATACAGCGAAATGGGGCGGAATTCAACCACTGTCTGTGGTTTGTCGACGTTTGCGGTTCTTGACGGTATCAGTTTTTCCGCTAGACTGAAAGTATGTCAAGCGGAGTATCAGTTCGTGCCGCGGCCATCAGCCGGATCGGCCAACGGCGGCAGGTGGTCATTCCCAAGCGCGTATTCGATGCCCTCAAACTGCGTGCCGGGGACTTCGTCGAGGTGAGCGCCGAGAGTGGACGGCTGCAGATGCGCCCCAAACGTCTCATCGACATCGAAGATGCTCCTTTAAGCGCCACCGATGCGGCAAAAGTGCGCCGTGGCGAGGCGGAGATCGCAGCCGGGCGCGCGAGGCCATGGCGGATGGTACGCGATGAACTGGACCGTTGAGCTCTCCGCATCGGCCATCAAAGACTTGAAGAACCTGCCGCGAAACCGGCAACTGCAAATCGGCCGCGCCATCGACGAGATGGAGTTCGATCCGATGGCCGGGGACATGATTCCCCTCAAAGGCTCGGAGTGGAAGGGACGTTTCCGCAAGCGCGCCGGGCCTTACCGCATAATTTTCATGCTCAATCGGACGGCTCGGGTCGTCGCATTTTCCGCCATCCTCACCCGCTCGGAAAAAACCTATCGGTAATCGCCGGTCGAGACCGCTATACCACATGCGCCGCGCGCCGAACCCATCGAATTGCGGATCGGGGCTGAGGACGGGAATATCAAGGGCCAGGGCCTGCGCGGCAATCATGCGGTCGAAGGGATCGCGATGCGCCGAGGCCAGGCGTCCCGCCCGCAGCGCCGACTCCGTATCGATCGCCAGGGCTGTGTAACCGGCATCGTTGATCGCATTCAAAAAATCTCTTTCCAGGCGATCGACGGGCGGCCCGTCTCCGCGTACAACTTCTCCAACTCGGCATCCACCTGCACCAGCGCCCGGTCAACCAGCACGCCCATCTGCCGTGCCGGATGACCGGCCGGAATCCGCTCGGCCAAAGTTAAATCACTGAACATCGCCGCCTGCTTCCGATCGTCTCCACGCATACTGATAGGATCAATCAAATCCCGGCAAAAAGCTGTGACCGGCATCGGACAAAGAGTTTTTCCGCAGCCTGTTGAACCGCTCTCATCTCAGTATGGCCTTGTCCTCACTGCATTCTTAGGATTCCTGATGGGTCCCTTATCTCCTGCATGTTACAAACAAGGAAACAGGAGACAGGCGGAGCCTGCTCAAAAGGCCGGCGCCGGCAATCGCCGCGCATGGTGAGCCAAGCCAAGCCTTTTGCCGACCTCTTGAATCCACTGGAAAGAAGGTTCTCGACTCGACCATGAACGCAAGCCATCCAGTGGAACTCGAAACTCTCTACGGCGATTACCCGCTGGACCACGCCTTCGACGAGATGCGCGAGCCGAGCGGCGAGGTGCGGGCACACTACCGCGCGCTTGCAGAAGCGCTGGCGAAACTACCCGCCGAAGAGTTGCAGCGGCGCAAGCAATCGGTCGACCTGGCTTTCCTCACGCAGGGCATCACGTTTACCGTCTACGGAGGCGACGAGGGCACAGAGCGCATCTTCCCCTACGATCTGCTGCCCCGCCTGGTTACCGCGCAGGAGTGGGACCACATCGAGCGCGGCCTCACGCAGCGCATTACCGCGCTCAATCTCTTCCTGCGCGACATTTACTCCGACGCCAAGATCCTCGCCGACCGCATCATTCCGCGCGAGCTCGTCTACAGTTGCAAGCATTACCGGCGGCAGATGCGGGGATTGCAGGTGCCGCGCAATGTTTACATCGCCGTGGTCGGCTCCGACCTGCTGCGCCTCGACAGCGGCGAGTTCGTTGTGCTCGAGGACAACCTGCGCGTGCCTTCGGGCGTCAGCTACATGCTCACCAACCGCCGCGTGATGAAGCGGACCTTTCCGCAACTCTTCTCGAGTTACGGGGTGCGGCCCATCGAACACTACCCGCAGTTGCTGCTGGCCACGTTGCGCTCGCTCGCGCCCGAGGGCAGGCCTGAGCCGAACATCGTGCTGCTCACGCCGGGCGTCTTCAACTCCGCCTACTTCGAGCACACCTACCTGGCGCGCCAGATGGGCATCGACCTGGTAGAAGGCCGCGACCTGGTGACGCACGACAACGTCGTCTACATGCGCACCACCGACGGCCTGAAGCGCGTGGACGTCATCTACCGCCGCGTCGACGACGACTTCAGCGACCCGCTGGTCTTCCGGCCCGACTCCGCGCTCGGCTGCACCGGCCTGTTCAACGCCTACCGCGCCGGCAACGTAACGGTAACCAACGCCTTCGGCACCGGTCTGGCCGACGACAAGGCCGTCTACGCTTACGTGCCCCGCATGATCCGCTACTACCTCGATGAAGATCCGATCCTGCCCAACGTGGAGACGTTTCTGCTCAGCGAGGCGGGTGAGCGCAAGCACGTGCTCGCGAATCTCGACAAGCTGGTGGTGAAAGCCGTGGGCGAAAGCGGCGGCTACGGCATGCTCATCGGCCCGCACTCCACGGCGGCGCAACGCGAAGAGTTCGCGCGGCAGATCGAGGCCAACCCGCGCAACTACATTGCGCAGCCCACGCTGGCTTTCTCGCGCGCCCCGTGCCTGATCGACGACCGGCTGGAGCCGCGCCACGTGGACCTGCGGCCGTACATTCTTTTTGGCGACAAAGTGAACATTGTGCCCGGCGGATTGACGCGCGTGGCGCTCGAAAAAGGCTCGCTCGTAGTTAACTCCTCGCAAGGCGGTGGCAGTAAAGACACATGGGTGCTGGAATAGTCAGCGTCGAAGAACATCGGGTCGGTAGAGAGAGACACAACATGCTATCGCGCGTTGCCGACAGCCTTTACTGGATGAGCCGCTACCTGGAGCGGGCGGAGAATACCGTGCGGCAACTCGACGTGACCATGAGCCTGATGCTCGACACGGGCGGCGCCAGCCTTGAGTCGCGGTGGCAACGCATGATCGCGGCGCTCGGCAAACAGACGGGCACGGTGTGGGAGGGAAGCCTGGAGGAAATGGCGCACAAGCTGGTCTTCGACCGCATCGAGACGGCTTCAGTGAAGTATTGCGTGAATGCGGCGCGGGAAAATGCGCGCCAGGTGCGCGAAGAGATCTCCACCGAGCAGTGGCAGCGCCTGAACCGGCTCTTCCACTTCGTCCATTCTCCGCACACCGAGGCGCAATTCCGGTCCAATTCCAGCGACACGCTGGCGTCGATCATCGACGGCATCTATCTTTTCAAGGGCACCACGGACACCACCATGATCCACGGACAGGGTTGGCAGTTTATCCGCCTCGGCCGCTATCTGGAGCGAGCCTACGCTACCGCGACGCTGCTCGAGGTCTATCAGCACGATCTTTTCGAGCAGGCGTCCGGAGAGCGCGACGGCCATCTGTATCTCGAAATGGTCGGCCTCTTGCGCTGCTGTACCTCGTTCGAGGCTTACTGCCAGGTGTACACAGCCGATCTCACCGCCGGCCGCCTGGTGGAGTTCCTGCTGCTCAACCGCGATTTTCCGCACGCCATCCGCTATTGCGTTGACGGCATTCGGCAGTCTATCGAAGCCATCCAGCAATCCGGCGGCCGCCGCGCCCCGGACGATCTGACCGCGGGCATGGGCCGGCTGCACGCCATGCTCGTGTACACGTCCATCGGCGAGATCCTCTCCGGCGACCCGGCCGCATTTCTGCACACCATCCGCGAGCAGTGCCTGCGGATCCACGAACTCATCTACCGCTATTACGTGCACTACTCGATTCAATCCGCGCTGGCGGTGTGAAGACAGCGGAGCTAGCGGGGTTGGCGGCGTGAGCGGAGTTAGGGCTGTCGCGGCGACTGAAGCATGAAAGGAAGACATTGAAGGATGAATTTTTATTCCATCCGGCACCTCACGCGCTTCCGCTATTCCAATCCCATCAGCGAGAGCATTATGGAGACGCGCATGCATCCGCGCTCCGACTCGAGCCAGCATTGCCTCTCGTTTTCGCTCTCCGTGAGCCCGCGTTGCCGCGTCTTCAGCTACCGCGACCACCTGGGCAACAACGTGCAGCACTTCGACATTCCCGGCGAGCACAACCAGCTGGTGATCGTGGCCGAGTCAGTCGTCGAACAGCAGGCGCTGCCCGATGTTCCGCGCTTCCTCTCGCCCGAGGCCTGGGGCGATCTCGATCAACTTGTGGAGGCCGGCGACTACTGGGAGATGCTGCTGCCCTCGACCTTTGCCGTTGAAACCCCCGCGCTCACCCTGCTGGCCAAGCAGATGGGCGTCACCCGCCGCGACGATCCGTTGATGTTAGTCCAGGAGCTGAATCAGCGCCTCTTCGACTACTTCGACTACGAGCCGCGCTCCACGCGCGTCGACTCGCCCATCGACGAGGCCATCGTGAGCGGCAAGGGCGTCTGCCAGGACTTCGCCCACACCATGATCGCCCTCCTCCGCCACGTCAAGATTCCCGCTCGCTACGTCTCCGGCTATTTATATCGCAGCCGCGAGGACCACGATCGGTCAACCCCCGACGCCACACACGCCTGGGTGGATGTGCTGCTGCCGCAACTGGGTTGGGTGGGCTTCGATCCCACCAACAATCTCGTCGCCCACCATCGCCACATCCGCACCGCGGTGGGCCGCGATTACGCGGACGTTCCGCCCACGCACGGCATCTTCCGTGGCAAGACCGCAAGCGAGCTTTACGTGGCCGTGCAGGTGGAGGCCAGCCACGAGCCGCCCGCGCTCGACCGCAAGCTGCCCATCCCCGAGGATTGGAGCGTGCTGGTGGAACGCGCACAGCAACTCCCCGAGCCCGACCAGCCCTTCATCGACATGCAGCAGATGCAGCAGCAACAGCAGTGATTAGTGGTCAGTGGTTAGTGACGGAGGCTTGCCGCTTTCTTGAGCCGCGCTTATTTCGCCGGCGGCGTTTGCTCCGCGCCCATGGCCTTTAATCGTATCTGCGCGAGCTGCCAGGTCGAGGTGGGAAGAGCAATCACTTCTTTCGGCTTCTTGAGGCGGCGATAGTCGGCGATGGCGATTTCACGCTCGCCGTATTGCTCCGCAATGCGGCCCAGCACGTACCAGACCTCGTCATTGGGCTCGTCGAGGTTCCAGTCGTCCATGGCGCGCAGCAGTACCTCGCGCGCGTCCTTGGTGTTGCCGGCCTCGGCGTAGAGACTGGCGAGGGTGTGCAGAATGCCCGGCGCATCCTTTTGCATTTCCGTGGCGCGGATGGCCTTGGCAATGTCGGCCTGCTCCACCTTGCCGGAGAAGAGCGCGTACCATGCCTCGTTGTTCAGCAGCATGGCGTCATCCTTGCCGAGGCCGGCAAGTTTCTGGAACAAGGCGCTCGCCGCAGCGAAGTCTCCGCGGTTGGCTTCGATTTCGATCTTCATCTGCAATGCGTCGCTGTCGTTTTCAAGCAGCTTCAGGCGCGCGTCGGCCAGCGCCAGGGCCTCGTCGTAGCGGCCCAGGCCCATCAGCGCCAGAACGTTGTAGGTGAAGGCCGTCTTCGATTCTGGCTCGTCTTTGAGCAGCGCCGACGAAACCTCGAGCAGGCGCGCGTAGTTGTCCTGGATCCCGTATCCAAGAGCGAGCGCGATGCGAATGTTGGTGCGTTCACGATCGCCGGCTGCGTCCTTCAGCGCTCCCTCGAGGATCGGCACGCCCTCGGCGACGGCCGGCTTGCTTCCCACCAGAATCGCCGCGGCCGCCAGCTTCATCCTGCGCGCGTCCGGGGCTTCGCCCTTGGTCCAGAAACGCGGGAAGACCGGCCCGCCGAGCGGATCGTCGCCGCCTCCGAGGTGCACGTCCTCGCGCATCCAGTCGAGCAGCACCTTGGCGCCGCGCAAATCGCCGGTCCCAATGCGGTCGAGCATCTCGAGCGCGATGGAATTGGGTTTTTCGCCGGTGTCGAGCAGCTTGTATTGCCCGTTCTCTTTCACGATGTAGAGCGTCATCGTATTCCCGCCCAGAATCTGGGCTTTTTCGCGATAGCCGGTCGTGTCATCGCCTTCGCCCTTGGGGTCGAGCGTGTGCAGCACGATGTCTTCCGTAACATCGAGCGAACTTCCCTCGCGGGCCAGTTCGCTGTTCATCTTCCTGCCGCTTTCGAGCTGCTCCTTCAGCTCGTCCTCGCCGGTCGCGTTCAGCACTTTGAGGGCGTTGCGGCTGAGCAGGGCGGCCATGCTTTCTTTGGTCAGGTCAGCTTCGAATTGCACCATGGCGAAGCGCTTGACCAGGTCCGACGGCGTATTGGCGAATTGCACGTCCTCGTGGTGTTCGGCGCCGCGCAGCACGTTGGCCAGTCCCAGTGCGTGCGCGGCATCGTCGCCGGCCGCGCCGGCCTGGTAAAACTCGGCCGCCTGCGCATACTGCCTCATGTTCATGAGCATTTCACCGGCGGTGTGCGCGGTCTCTTTAAAGCCGTTGTCGTCGGCGGCGCGCTTGTTGGCCTCGTCGAGACCCGCCTTGATGCCCTGCAGCATCGCCATCGAGGCCGCCATCAGGGCCTTGGGCTCGGGATTCAGCGCCTGCGCGGCCTTGTACGCGCCCGCATAATCGCCGCCATAAAAGAGCGCGAAGGCCAGGTTGTCGGTGAGTCCGAGATCAGCAAGTTTGTCCTGGCCCAGCTTCTGGTATTCGGCGATCGCCTCCTTCATAGGCGCGTGGCCGCTGTAGCGGCGGCCCACGGAGTCGTATTCGAGCAGAATCGCCAGGTCGGCTTGCGCCGTGTGATCGTCGGGATCGAGCTTGATGGCGGCGCGATAGGCGTCGGCCGCGCCGGTCAGGTCGCTTCCCGCGCGCATCTCGCGGCCCACAAGATCGTGCTTGAGGATCTCGGCAAGGACGCGCTCGGCGAGCGCGGAGCTGGGATCGAGCTTGACGGCGAGCCGCGCCTCGTTGCGCGCTGCCTCGCCCATGCCTGCCTGCATCAGCACATTGGCTAACTGCAGGTGATGCACCGCCGAATTGGGGTTGGCGGCAATCAGGGCGCGATAGCTGGCCAGCGCCTCCTTCACCTTGCCTTCGCGCAGCAAAGCCTCGCCCTCGGGTTCGAAGTCGATCAGGATCGCGGGGCCGTTGATCAGATCGGCCACCTGATCGCGGAGCGCGGTGGCCTCGGCCACAGTGTAGCGGCGCTTCACGGAATCGAATACGAGGTGCGCCAGCACCGCGCCGTCCTTGTCGATGGTGAACTTCTCCGTCAGCAGCGCGGGGCCGAGCGAGACGACCGCATCCTTGGGCAGCTGCTTGGGAATGAATCCCGCGGGAGGGACGATGCGATAGTTCCACTCGTTGGTGAAGGCCGCATTCAACCACCAGTCTTCAGTGCGCGGCTTTTTCGGCTTATCGAGACCGGTGTTCTTTTTTTCGTCGGAATTGTCCTTTTGCTTGAGTTCATCGGGCAAGAACTCGAAGAGCCGGTCGATGCGGATGGCGGCCTGCGCACTTTCAAGCTGCGTGTAGCCGCGCTTGGCCTTTTCGCAGGCGATGGTGAGCTGAAACGGCCGGGAGAGATCGGCGGGATCGGTGCGGTCGACCTTGGTGAGATCGTCGGAGACGTACTCCGACTTGACGTAGCTGCGCAGGCCGTCGCGGGTGTCCTTGTCGGGCTTGTCGGCGTAATAGAACCGGTAACCCGACTCGAGAATCCCTCTGGGCTGTTCGATTTCGACGACGTTGGCGGGGCCGTTATCCGCGAGCGTGAACTCACGCGTCTCCAGCAGGCCGTTTTCGCGAGAGGAGGCTTCGGGAGTTTTCTGGAGCGCGGTGGTTGCGTCGCTGGTGACGAGCGCCAAACGGCCCTGGTCGCCCATCGGCAACTGGCCGAGTTGCGCGTAGCGGTCGGTGGCGTCGATCCAAAGCGGAGTTTTGCCGGGCACGTAGACGATGGCATGGTTGAACATTCCCATGCCGGGCAGATCGGCAGGCACATCGATGCGCGATTCGACTCCGAGCAGAGCCACGTAGGCGGGAATGCCCGCGGCGCGCAGCATGGCTACAAGCAGCGTAGCTTTGTCCTTGCAGTCGCCGTATTTCTTGGCGAGAGTCTCTGCCGGGTCGTGGGGAACGATCGCGGCTTCGCCGAATTCGATGCCTGTGTAACGCACCTCGCGGCCGAGAAAATCCAGGAGGACGGCTTCCTTTTCGGCGGCGGACTTCCTGCCGGCAACGAGGGGCGCCACGACGGCCTCGACGGCCGGCGAACTGGCGCGTCCGTCGACAATCCTGCCGTACTCGGCGGCGATGCTTTGCCACGATGCCCCCGTGGAGAACTCGATCAGCGGGAAGCGCACATCCTCGGGAGGCAGATAGGGATCGCGTGCGTCGATCGCGTCGAGCGCGCCGATGTCGAAGGTGAGTGTGACGCGCCCGCCGCTTTCGCTGCGCACTGGCTTGATGCCGGGGAGCAACAAAAGATTGGTGCGCAGCGGCAGCGCGGCGGGAAAGTCGAAGACAACGCGGCTGTGCGCCACGGGAACGTCTTCCTGGCCGAGGACAGCACGTCCCACGCGGCCGGCTGCGAAGAGAGGTTGGGTTTCCGTCTCGGTGTATTCTTCTTCGACCACCACGCCGGGCGCAATCGCCGGCAGCGGCGCGCGCAGCCGCTTGCCGTCGCTGTAGATCTTGTAATCGCCGCCGCGTGCCGGGGCTTCGGTAATGGTGTTGGGGTCGAGAATGTGAACGGTGAAGTCCGGCGCGATGACGCGGGCGCGGATGATGGGCCGGGCTTCATGCCACGGCTCCCAGCCGATCGCGAGCGAGTCCCAGCCTTCGGCGCCCCTCTGCGTGAGCACTTTATAGATGACGTGGCCGACGTGGACGAGATGGCCGGCATCGTCGAAGCTATAGCTCTCGTCCTCGCAGAGCTCCGTCACGTTGACGCCCTCGGGCGCGGGCGCGGCGGATGCGGCCTGATAGAGGATTTTGGGATCGATAGAGAAGTGCGGCGCGCTCCCGGGGTCGGCGGTCGGCGCAGCATAAGGAGCTTCCGGCAACGATTGCGCATGCGCGGCGGGCAGCACGGCGGCTGGCAATGCCGCGGCGACGATGGCGGCAAGCAAACAGGGTAGATAAGGACGCAAATCCGAAAGGGACACAAGGCACCCGGCAATTAGGATTGTGAAGTCCACGGTAAATCGGGCGGGAGCGATTAGCAAGCAGGGACGAGGCGTAATGGCTCCTGGCAGGCCGTTTTGGCGGCGTCGGCGACTCCAGCCCATGCGCTCAACCTGCTCTTCGCGGTAGAATCGAGGCGGAGATGCGATCCATATGAAGGAAATCGTCTTTGAAGTTGTGCAGGAGGCTGACGGCGGGTTTACCGCCGAGGCTCTTGGCGAAAGCATCTTTACGCAAGCCGATAGTTGGGACGAGTTGCGTGCCAATGCGAAAGAGGCCGTGCAGGCGTTCTACTTCGACTCCGTTCCGCCCGCTTCGATCCGCCTGCGCCTGGTTCGCGACGAAGCGCTGGCGGTGGCATGAAGCTGCCGCGCGATCTGAGCGGACAATCGCTCGTGAGGCACCTCTCGAAGTATGCGGTGCCCCTCGACCTCGACCGGACGGTTGGCCATCGTTCTCCCTCCAACAAGTGCGAAAGCAATGGGGCTGGAGCACCTTGGGGAACGGTCTACGCGTCGTGCCAGCCCGCCTGGGCGCCGGCTCAATAGAGCCTGCCAATGTTCTGTTGCCGGATGAACCGCGTGGTGAATCCGGAGTGCGTTGAAAAGCAACCGCAGATCCTTCGACTCCCTTCGCGCGCTTACGCGTGCTTCGCTCGCTCAGGATGACAAGCTGAGAGTTTCGTCATGGGCATAATGGCCTTGGAATCGATCTAGCCGGCCTTGCGCGCTTGGGCGGCGATCTTCCTCAACTCCGGCAGCACTTTGCCCAGCGCGGCAGGCTTGGCGTCGCGTTTGCCGAGGGCGAAGTACGCATCGCGATAGAGCGGATAGAGCTGCTCGTAGACCGCGGCCGATTTCGGATCGGGCGCGACGGTGCGGAGGGGCAGGCAGACCGCGGCCTGCGCCTCTTCGATGGTCTTGAACGCGCCGGCGGCAAGCAGGGCAAAGATTCCTGAGCCGAGGCTGGTGGGAATGCCTGCGGGCACCAGAACCGGCTTGTTCAACACATTGGCATAGACGCGGTTGAGGATTTCGTTCTTCTGCGGAATGCCGCCGGCGTTGATGACGCGATCAATGCGTACGCCGTGCTCGGCCATGCGCTCCAAAATGATGCGGGTGTGGAAGGCGGTGCCTTCGATGGCGGCAAAGAGCTCGTCTTGCGCGGTGTGGATCAGGTTCCAGCCCAGCGTCACGCCGCCCAGTTCGGGATTTACCAGCACCGTGCGGTCGCCGTTGTCCCAGCTCAGGCGCAGAAGTCCGGTTTGGCCGGCCTGCCAGGCGTCGAGCCCTTCAGAGAGGGCGTCCACCGTGGTGTTGGCGCGTTTGGCAATGGCCTCGAAGATGTCGCCGACCGCCGACAAGCCGGCTTCAATGCCCGTGTATTGAGGGTGCACACTGCCCGGCACCACGCCGCAGACGCCGGGAATCAGCTCCGCCTTTTGCGCCATGGCGATGATGCAGGTCGAGGTGCCGACCACATTCACCACGTCGCCTTCGCGGATGTTCGAGCCGATGGCGTCCCAATGCGCGTCAAAGGCGCCAACGGGAATGGGAATTCCGGCAGGGAGGCCGAGTTCCGCGGCCCATTGCGCCGAGAGATGCCCGGCGATGTGGTCGCTGGTCAGGTATTCGCCACCCATTTTTGCGCGCACGCCTGCCAGCAGCGGGTCGACGGCGACGAGAAACTCCTCCGGCGGCAGACCGCCCCACCTGGGATTCCACATCCACTTGTGGCCCATGGCGCATACACTGCGTTTGAGCGCGCTCACCTGGGTGACGCCGGAGAGCGTGGCCGCAACCATGTCGCAGTGTTCGAGCGCGGTCGAGAATTTCTCTCTTAGTTTTGGATTCGAGCGCAGCCAATGGAGGAGCTTGGCAAATCCCCACTCATGCGAGTAGACGCCGCCGCACCATTCAATGCCTTCAAAGCCGAGTTGGTGCGCCTTGCGGGTGATCTCCTCGGCCTCGGCGAAGGCGCGATGATCGCACCACAGGTAGTATTCGTCGAGCGGGGCCAGGCCCTCGCCGACGGGAATGACGCTCGAGCCCGTGGTGTCGAGCGCGATCGCGGCAACCTCGGCGGCGTTCACGCCTGTGGCTCGGAGCGCGTCCCTGGTGGCGGCGGCCAGAGCGGCCATCTGGTGGGCGTGGGATTGCGTGGCGTAGTTGGGATCTTCGCGGCGGCGATGCAGCGGGTAAGAGGCCGAAGCGGTCCCGATGGGGCCTTTTTGGCTGTCAACGAGAGTGACGCGAACACTGAGAGTGCCGAAATCGACGCCGGCGACGACGGCCATGAAAGAAGCCCTCCGGAAAACGTTTCCTTATCCGGAAACCAGAGTACACCACGGCGGAAGGGCGCGTCTCGCTGATGCGGAACTCATTTTCCGCCGGGGATGCGCTGCTTCAGATGCAGGCGAATTTACTTCTTCGATGCAGGCAGCAGGCTCTTGAGCTTGCTGAACAGACCCGGTTTTGCCGGCGGCGCGGCAGGCGGCTTAGGGGGAGCGGCAGGCTGCGCAGCCGGCTGAGGCGTGGGCGCGGCCGCTGCAGGAGCAGCGCCCGCAGGAGGCGCGCCGGAAGCGCCGTCGACGACCTTCGCGTGAGTCAACTGCGGCGTCGATCCATTCTCGTTGTTCTTCACGAGAATGGTGATGCGGCGATTGGAGGGATCGAAGGGATTGTTTTTCACGCGCAGCATTTGGTCGGCAAAGCCGCGCACCTGCGTCACCTGGTCGGAACGCACTCCATCCTGCTGCAACAATCGCCGTGCCGAGTTGGCGCGGTCGGCGGAGAGCTCCCAGTTGCTGTAGTTGGCGTCCTTCGAGTATTGCGCGGCGTCGGTGTGGCCCTCGATGAGCAGCTGATTGGGAAGCGTCTTGAGTTCCATTGCCAGCAAGGCGAGCAACTGCTGGCCGTCGGAACTGAGATTCGCGCCGCCGCTCTGATAGAAGGTGCCGTTCTTGCCTTCGATCAGCTCAATGCGCAGGCCCTCCGGCGTGATGGTGATCTCAATTTGCTTGATCAGCTTCTGAAGCTCTTTGTTGGCTTGGATCTCTTTCTCCAGTTTTTCCTTGAGCTCCTGCAACTGCTTCTGGTTCGGGTCTACCGCGGGCGCGGTGCCGTTGCCGGTTCCCGACAAGGTGGTGCCGAGGAGGGTTGCGAGGCCCCTGGGGTCGTTGAAGTAGCCGGCCACGGCCTTTTTCACAGCATCGCTCTGGCTCGTCAGCCACAGCACAATGAACAGCGCCATCATAGCGGTCACGAAGTCGGCGTAGGCGACCTTCCATGCGCCGCCGCTGTGGCCGCCTCCGTGGCCACCCTTTTTCTTGATCACGATGATGGGTTGGCTTTTGGCTGCCATGGTCCCTGTCCTTCGTCCTCTACTCCCTGCTAGGTCTCCGACCGCATGAATTTGTACCTTTGGATTTCGTGCTATCCCACCCTTTCGCCCAAAGAACGGGCGAAAGGATGGGGCACGGGAAGGTTCTTCTTCAAGCTTTCAGCGACCTAGCTACTCCCTGTTCTTACGCTGCCGCTGCTTCCGGGGCGTCGGTCTTGTTCTTGCAGTGCTTCTCCATCTCGTCGAATCCCGGCCTAGCATGAGCGGGAATGGCGCGACGCCCGAGTTCGATGGCGATCATGGGTGCGGAGCCTTTGAGAAACGCCAGCAGCAGGACGCGCAGCACATGCAGGTACTCGTTGTGCTCGTCGGCGAGCTTGCGCATGTTGGAGGCCAGCGGCCCCACCAAGCCATAGCAGAAAAGGATGCCGAGAAAGGTGCCTACCAGCGCGGCGGCCACGTGTTTGCCGATCTCTTCGGGCGGTCCGCCCAGCGAACCCATGGTGATGACGACGCCCAGCACCGCGGCTACAATGCCCAGGCCAGGCAGGGAATCGGCCACCGTGTTGAGCGAGTCGCAAGGCTGCGAGGCCTCGCTATGATGGACTTCCATGTCCAGTTCCATCATCTGATCCATGTCGAACGGTTCCACGCCGCCGGTGATGGCCGTGCGCAGGGTATCGCAAACGAAATCGAGCGAGTGATGGTCCTGAAGAAAATCCGGATAGTTTTTGAAGATGGCGCTTTCCGCCGGTTTTTCCACGTCCATCTCCACGGCCAGCAGTCCTTCTTTTCGCACTTTGTTGAGGAACTGATACATCATCTTGAGCGTGCTCAGGTAGCGCTCTTTGGTGTAGGTAGATCCCTTGAGTATGCCCGTAAGGGCGGCTACGATCGCCTTGATGATGCGCACGGGATTGGCGACCAGCAGGGTTCCCACGCCTGCACCCGCGATGATGAGCAGCTCAGCGGGCTGAAGGAGAACGGCCATGTGGCCCTTCTCCATCAGAAAGCCGCCGATCACTGCAGCGAAAACAAGGAAGATGCCTACGATGGCAAGCATGGCGAATCCTCCTGCGTGTCATCCGAAATGCCGCTCGCTGCGGCGACCATTGCGCGGTTGCCGCCCTCGCGGATGCTGATTTCCATGGCTTCGCGGGCACGTTGCAGCATATGGATCAAACTGTCCTCCGGATCGCTGCAAGCCTGCGCCGCGCCGATGCTCGCCGTGATCGAGACCCGATCGCCCCACCAGCGAAAGTCCGTGGTGCGCGCCAGACCCGCGAGGTTTTTTGCATGTCCGGCGAGCATCTCGGCGGTGCGCTCGTGGGCGATGACGAGAAAGCCGTCGTTGGACCAATAGCCGATCTCCTCGCCGGGACGCAGTCCGTGGGCGAGAGCATAGTAGACCTTTTCCAGCATGGCCTGGCAGGCTGCGGCGCCATGCGTCTTGCGTAGTTCCGGCGCCTGATCGACGTGGATGCGGAGCACGCCCACCGGTGCTCCGCCGCGCCTGAAGTCGTCGTATTCGATTTGCAGGCGCTCCAGCAGATCGGCGCGCGCGCCCTTCACTGGGGAGGCATCGCTGTCTTCGCTTTGCGGCAGAGCGTCCCGGCTCTCGACGGGGTGGAAGAGCACGGCAGATCCGATGCGCTCCCCAAGTCCGTTGAATAGAACCCGAGTGCTGGCAATGACAGGCACCATGTGGCCGAATCTGTGCCGCGCCTGCTGCACGGAGCGGTGGTTTTCGGGCAGGGCGCCCGGCGGCTCGCGGTTTTCCATGCCGCTGCCGTATCCCAGCAGCGGCTCCAGGCCCTCCGGCATCTCGCGGCCCAGCAACTCAATGGCCGTGAAACCCGTGATGCCTTGCGCGGCCTGGTTCCAGAAGATCACTTCACCCTCCCTGCTCAAAAGGCCCACGCCGTCAGGCATACCGTCGAGGGCAGCTTCGAGCAATTCCATGCGATCGGTCACAAGAAGCCTCCCTCCCTGGGGACCGAATTCCCCTGGCGGACCGCCCAGGACAGCCTGGCTAGCGGACGCACAGCATGTCTGGCGACTACACTCCTTGATCGGCGCGACGCGATAGAACTTCACGGCGTGATGCGGTAATGAGAGACTTCCAATGTGGAAAACGGAGCGGGCCTTTGTGGTCGGCCCAGTTCGCGCCGTGGGCGCGCTGTTTGTTATCGATTCGGCCGGTTGGATTTCAAGGGAGGTGTCCCATCCCATCCGGTCGCCACGGCGACCGCGAAAAGGACGGGGCGCGGCGGGTGATTCTTTTGGGGATCAATCGTCCGGCGGTTCGGCGCCGGGAAGGTGGATTCTCTTCAAAAACAGGAGTCCCGCAGGGACGACGTTCCATCCCTCCCGGTCAAAAGCTCCGCACCCACTCGAGGATTGACCGCACCGCTGCGCCGCTGGGGCCCTTGGCGATAAACGGGCGCGCATCCTCGACCCACGCCACGCCGGCGATATCGAGATGAATCCATGGCGTGTCTTCAACGAAGGTATGCAGGAACTCGGCGGCGGTGATGGCTCCGCCAAAGCGGCCGCCGGTGTTCTTGATGTCGCCGATATCGGATTTGATCAACTCGGCGTACTCTTCGCCCAGCGGCAAGCGCCAGAACTTTTCGCCGGAGACGGCGAGGCCGGCTTCGAACCTGGCGTATGTAGCATCGTCGTTCGAGAAGGCGCCGGCGGTGATCTTGCCCAGGGCGACCGAGATGGCGCCGGTGAGCGTGGCCGCGTCGATCAAGTGCGTCGCGCCGAGCCGCCGCGCGTAGGTGATGCCGTCAGCCAGCACCAGCCGCCCTTCGGCGTCGGTGTTGACGATCTCGATGGTCTTGCCCGGCTTATCCGGATCGAGAGGCATGGCGGTCTGCACGTCGCCGGGCTTCTGCGCCGAGCCGGAGGGCATGTTTTCGGCCGCGCAGACGATCGCGAACACCCGCACCCTGGGCTTGAGCAGAGCGATGGCGCGCATGGCGGCGATGATGGCCGCGCCTCCGGCCATGTCGCACTTCATCTTGTCCATGTTGTCGGAGGGCTTGATGGAGATGCCGCCCGAGTCGAAGGTAATGCCTTTGCCGACGAGACCGAGAACCGGGGCCCCCACGGACGGGTCTTTGTCCGTGGGGTGGTGAACCGGGGCCCCCACGGACGGGTCTTTGTCCGTGGGGTGCAGGATCGGGCCCTCGGTGACGCCTTCGGGCTCGTAGCGCAGAACGATGAGCGCGGGCGGCTCGGCCGATCCCTGCGCCACGCTTGAGAACGCGCCCATTTTGAGCTGGTCGAGCATCTTCGTCGAATGCACTTCCCAGCCGAGACCCACCTCCTGCGCCATGAGCGCGGCACGCTGGCCCAGAATCGTGGGCGTCAGCTTGTTGCCTGGCTCATTCACCAGCGAGCGCGCAAAGTTCTGGCTCTCGCCCAGAATCACGCCCTCGGCAACCGCGGCTTCCGTCGCCGCGCGGTCCGCATCGGCAGGCGCGGCGATCGTCAGCGTCTCGATGCTCTGATCCTTGCGCTCGCTGCGATAGGTGTCGGGATCGAAGTCGCCCACCAACGCGCCCTCCACCACTGCCACTGCGTGGAGCGGGCTCTTGGAGAAGTTCTCCGGAAGAGCAACAACGATCTCGCGAATCCCGCGCGGTTTGGCGAAGCGGACAGCCGTTCCCGCGGCTTCGCGGACACTGTGCGGAGTGGCTTTGGCCAGCTTGCCGAGGCCGACGATCAGCAGCCGTCTGGCCGCGAGCCCAGCCGGGGCGTGCAACAGGAGGGTCTCATTGGCGCCGGCCTTGTACTCGCCGGTCGCCAGCACGCCGGCTGCGGCTGCCTGCACCTGGGCGTCGGCGGTCAGCAGCGTGGGCTGCGGTTTGGCGTCGCGGCCCTTGGCGGGTTGGGTGTCGACGGCCAAAACGGCCAGCAGTTCGGTGGCAATCCCCGCGAGCGGGGCAAAGGAGAGCTCAGTCCGCATAGTGCATATTCTTCACGCAAGGCTCGGACCAAAGCAAATGCGCGCGACAAGTGCCGGGGACGAGCTACGGATGGGGGTGCAATTTCGCCGGAAAAGGGTCGATTGGGCGCCGGTTTCGATACAAATTTCGACAGGTCTTGACGATTTTGTCCCCAATTCTGACGTATTATGTTGAAAATAAACTAGTTAGCATCGAAAACACATCCCCGGGGGTATGGAAAGTTCTTCTTGAAAAGACACTTGACACCACCAGCCGTCTCATAGAAACCCCTGCGGGATGCAGTTTCGCGGTGATTTCGACCTCTGCGCAAGGCCTCAGCCGGAACGATAACCTCACCGGCGCGCATCTGATGGCTTCCTGCCTGATCACGCCAGGAACCAAGCTGTGGACGAGAGACGGAAGGCTGCGGGCAGTAGCACAAGCCGTAGGAATCGACGCAGGATTGCCGTGACATGATTGCGGCAGGTTCTACTGGCGCCCTGACGGCCGCGTTTTTATCCGGGGAGATTCCTTCCTCCGATTCGTTCGGAGCGGAACCTCAGTCGATTTCGTGATCACTAACGGGTCGCCGCATTGCGGGCACAAAGCTCCGTCATTTGGAGTTCCGAACCCGATAATTTGGGCGACCATCACAGAGCGTTCAATTCCCCGGCCCGAGCATTTCTCATTTACGCATTTTCCTCTTCGCTTCATTTCTGTTTCCTCTGGCATAATTCGACCACGACGCCAAAATCCTTACCATAAAAATCGTTCGTGCCGAGTACGATTTTTCCGACCTTCCATGTAACGTTGAAGCCAGAGGAGCCTTCCCCATGCCCCAATCGCTCAAAATCATCTACCAGGTTGCGCCCGACGCCGAGGCGCTCGCCGCGCATGCGGCGCAGTATTTTGTGGAGCAGGCCGAACGGTCCGTAGCCGCGCGCGGCCGTGCGCGCATCGCCTTGAGCGGCGGCTCCACGCCCAAAGCCGCCCTTGCGCTCCTCGCCGATCCTTCGCAGCCCTGGCGCGCGCGCATGCCCTGGCCGAAGCTCGACCTGTGGTGGGTCGACGAGCGTTCGGTCCCTCCCGGCGACCCCGACTCGAACTACCGCATGACGCGCGAGGTCCTGCTCGACCACGTGCCGCTGCAACCCGAGCAGATTCACCGCATCGATTTTGGGATCGGGGGCGAGCTCGAGCCGGAGGCGGCCGCGGCGCGCTACGAGTCGGAGCTGCGCAACGCCTTTTGCCTCGAGGGTGCGGAGCTGCCGCAATTTGACGTGGTCGCTCTCGGGATGGGTCCAGATGGACACACTGCGTCTCTTTTTCCCCACACTCAGGCTTTGCACGAGCTCACCCGGCTCGCCGTGGCCAATCATGTCCAAGCCAAAGACTCCTGGCGCGTCACGCTCACCTGGCCCGTAATCAACCACGCCTCCCAAGTCTTCTTCCTCATCGGCGGCGCGGATAAGGCGCAGATTCTAAAAGAAGTCTGGATGGGCCCGCGCGATCCGGAGCGCCTGCCCAGCCAGTTGATCCGCCCCGCTGGCGGTATACTGACCTTGCTTCTGGATCGAGCGGCGGCGGCGCTGTTGCCCGAGCCGGACGCCGAAGGCTGCGGCACTTTGGAGAGGGACTAATGATTCTTGCAGGCGATGTGGGCGGCACCAAAGTTCATCTGGCGTTATTTGATTTCATCGACGGCAACCTGAAGCACACCCGCGACAAGCAGTTTCCGGCCAAGGAGTATACGGGCCTGGAAACGATCGTGAAGGAGTTCGTGGTCTCAGAAAAGGTGACCGCGGCCTGTTTTGGTGTGCCGGGGCCGGTGCGCGACGGGCGGCTGCGCCTGACCAACCTGCCGTGGACCCTCGACAGCCGCGAGCTGGCGGCCAACCTCAAAATCGATTACGTCTTCCTGATTAACGATCTGCAGGCCAACGGCTACGGCATCGCCGAGCTGGGGCCGGAGCAGGTGTACACCTTGAGCGAGGGCGACGCCCGCCAGGTGGGCAACCGCGCGCTCATCTCGGCGGGAACCGGCCTGGGCGAGGCCTTCCTGGTCTTCGACGGCCGCGACTACGTGCCTTACCCCTCCGAGGGCGGCCACTCCGATTACGCGCCGCGCAACGAAGACGAAATCGACCTGCTGCGTTTCCTCATGCAGAAATACAACGGGCGCATCAGCTTTGAGCGGGTGGTCAGCGGCCAGGGCCTCACCAACATCTACGAGTTCCTGCGCGATGTGCGCGGCCAGGAAGAGCCGGCGTGGCTCGCCGAACGGATGCGCAGCGAGGACCCGAACGCCGTGATTACCGAACTCGCCACCAAGGCCAAGAGCGAAATCTGCGAGCGGGCGCTGGACATGTTTGTTGCCGCCTACGGCGCCGAGGCTGGCAACCTGGCGCTCAAGATTCTCTCCGTGGGCGGGCTCTACGTGGGCGGCGGAATTGCGCCGCGCATTCTCGAGAAGCTCAAGGACGGCACGTTCATCAAGGCCTTCACCGACAAGGGACGCTTGAGCCAGTTGCTCGTCAATACGCCGGTGAAGGTGATTCTCGAAAGCCGCACCGCGCTCATCGGCGCAGCCGCCTACGCCGAAGCCCGCGCCGCGGAGCTGAGCGGCATCTCGCCGCGCGCCGCAAGCGTCAAGTTTTAGCGGAAATTCCGTGCAAGCGTGTGAGGGCCAGCCCAACGGGCTGGCCCTCCGCTCCCAAAGCAATCCCGGCCTCAATTGCCCAGCGTGTAAATCACGTTGATGGTGGTGTCAACATCCACGGGCTCGCCGTTCAGCAAATACGGTTTGTATTGCCACTGGGAGACAGCCCACATCGCCGAGGCCACAAGTGACGGCCACGGCGCTTCGATCACGTGCAAAGCGTGAACCCTGCCATCCCTGCCGATGGTGGCTCCGAGGACAACCGTTCCCGATATATGCGCGAATTTTGCATTCTGCGGATAAAACGGCGCGACCTGCTTAACCAGCCCCCCGGCCATCACGCTAGCTGATATTGAGGCCTTGTCGGTCCTCGGAATGGTCGCATGAGGGTCCGGCGTCAAAGCCGGATCGGCGGCGGCGATACCGTCAACCGATTCCACCTTCGCAGACAGCAACTGACGATTGCCTTCAAGGATCAGAACCTCTTTGGGCAGAAGGCGTCCTTGCACTTTCACAAAGGAGTCAAACGCTTCGGCAAGGTCTCCAAAGGAGTATCTGACCCGCAAGGCCGGCACATTCGGGTCGAAGCAGTAGGTGGGAAAGAGGCCGAGCGGAACCGGCTGGAGTTGCCCGTGCTGCGGCATCTTGGGAATCACCATGACGCATGGCGACTCCGCGGTCCCAAGCTTTACATCCTCGCGGTCGAGGCGGAACTTGTTTGGGTCGAGCCCGCTCGAATCGGGGAGCGGCGAGAGAAAAGCCGATGAGAGATCGTATTCGAAAAAGCTGACCCCGCCACCAGAAGAGAGATAGGCGTGTTTGCCGTCCGCCGTGTACCAGTCGGTGTACGTAACGCCGGGCCGGGTCCATGTATGGCGATAAACCTTCGGCGAAGCCCACCAATATTCAAACGTCCCCTGCTCCGTCGGCTTCCCTTGGTCGTCGTAGAGCTGATACGTGGCCTTCAAATGCCAAGGCTTGAGCGCCGGATCGGAAAAGTCGTAGTAAGGCTCCGCGGCCGCGAGAATGGCCCGCGGGTCTTTCATCTGGCCGGGCGGCGGCGTGACCGGCGTCTGGCCGAATCCCTGGCAACCTGCAACAAAACACAGAGCAAGCACAAACTGTGAACGCATGATCCGGACAGGGTAGCAGGAAACGTGAAACTGCGCCAAACGGCCCGAACCCACGCCAAATTTCGCACGCGCATCTGAACGCGAATCTGTTTTGAGGCTCGCGACCTGCGCGATCATGCTGCGGGCGGAAGCGTTTGGGCTTCAACTTCACGCGGATCGTCCGCCAGGATGCCATTGCCCTTGGTCAACCAGGCCAGCCCAAAGGCGAGAAGCGCCAGCGACTCAAAGGTAAAGAGCGGATTGATGGGCGCAAGAAAACTGCTTACGGCCGGAATGTTCAGGCTGGTCATGACGGCGATGCAACCGATAATCGTCCAGCCGCAGATGGCGTAGACCGTGTTTCTCATCAGCTTATGGCGAGTCGGCGTCCTCAGCGCCGAGGTTTTCCGGAACAGAAACAGACAGAAATAGGCGAGAGTGAGAAACAAAAGAGCGGCTGAGCCCCGGTGCACGTCGGAAACGGCCTTGGCAAAGCTGGACGGATGGGGAACCGAGGGGTCGGTGGTGGGAAAGAAGGCAACTCCGAGGGCGAAGATGCAGGCCAGGTAGCCGGTGATCTCGTCGTTGCGGTCGTAACCCTGGCAGGACATGAGGAACATGGCAATCGCGCAGAGACCCCCGACCAGAAAACGGCCGGTCACGGTGTAGTAATAGTTGCTGATGCAGCTCTCGAGCAGGGGGTGGGGCAGAGCATGGCGCGGCCCAATGAGGGTGAGAAGGATGTTTCCCAGAGACAGGAGGAAAGGAAGCGCAAGGGCAATGATGCCCACGGCCCTGCGCATGTTGTCGTAGGAGAACACGGCGGGATTGCCGTTTTCATGACGATTTTCCATAAGGTCTCCTTGGGCGAATATGGCGGCGGCGCCGACTATGCCAACGCAGCGGGGCGATGCTGAACGAGAAGGAGCGGGGCTCAAGAAAAAACGCAGGCGCAACAGGAAAACGCGGCCGGATGTTGCGACGTTGAACTGCGGTCGATTGTAAACGGAGTGCGTGGGGCAAGCCAGAAAAAATCGCGCCTTTCCGCGCGCATTTGCGGCTATTCTGATTGCATCCCGATCGAAGGAGATCGATAGTGCGTTGGCTCGGCAGATGGCTCTTGCGTGGCTTTGTGGGATTTGCCGCCGTCTCGCTTGTGGCCTTTGCCGTGGATTGGACCGTCTACAAGCTGCGCGGCTCGCCGCACTCCTCGGTGGCCGTCAGCCGCTTCATGGAGATTCCGCTCAAAGGCCAACAAACGGAGTACGACTTCCTGGGAACCGCCAATGTTTCCTGCGCGGTGGCGTTGTTTCCCCAGGACGGCCAGGACCCCTGCTGGCATCTCCGCCGCAACCCCAACCAATGGGAGAACGTGGGCGCGCCGCAGTACTAGGGCCTCTGCCGAAGGGCGCCAAAACCGCCGCGAAGTGAGCGGGAGCTTCAGCCCCTGAGGGGTCGCCGGTTGCGCACCGCAACTCAAGAGTCGATTCTCTATACCATGTACGATCTAGCCGCCCTCGACTCTTCGCTCTCCGGCACCATCTTCGCCGGCAAGCTGCACTACGCGCCCACCACTGCGTCCACCAATTGCGATGCCCTGGCTGCTGCGCACGGTGCCGCGCCGCACGGCTCAGTCTACGTCGCCGACGAGCAACTCGCCGGCCGCGGACGCGGCGGACACGCATGGATCTCCGCCGCCGGCGAAGGACTCTATGTGAGCGTTCTGCTCCGCCCGCGGATTCCCGCCGCGCGCCTGCCGCTTCTGCCGCTCGCCGCCGGCTTGGCCGCCGCCGATGCCATTCGCGCCGCCGCCGCGCTCGCCGCCGATCTCCGCTGGCCCAACGATCTGCTGATCGGCCCGCGCAAAGCCGGAGGCATCCTGGTCGAAGCACGTCTCGAGTCCAAAGGGCTGCCCCACGCAGTGGCAGTGGTGGGTGTTGGCATCAACGTGCATCAACGCGCCTTTCCGCCGGACCTGGCCACGCCGGCCACCTCGCTCGATATGGAGTCCGGCCGCCGCATCTCCCGTCAGGCCCTCCTGGTCGCGCTGCTAGAATCGCTGGAGCGGGAGGCTCTCGCGCTCGAGAATCCCGACGCGGCAAAAGAAATCGTCGCGCGCGTCGAAAAGGCTTCCACATGGATGCGCGGCCGCAAGGTGGAAGTGCACGGCCCGCAGCCCTGCACCGGAGTCACGGCCGGCCTCGATGAGAACGGCTTCCTGCGCGTGACGACTGAAGCGGGGCTCGTCACCGTGCAAACCGGCGGCCTGCGCGATAAACCAACTTCCAGCCACTAGCTTCTAGCTCCTGGCTCGTTGGCGCCGGATCAACGGCTTTGGCTGTAGCAAGAATAAGCTAGAAGCTAAGAGCTAGGAGCTGTCTTTCACATGCTGCTCGCACTCGACGTCGGCAATACCAACACGACCCTGGGTCTCTACAAGCTCGACGGAGAAAAGCCGGAGCTCGCCGCGCACTGGCGCGTCACTTCGCATCGCACCCAAACCGTCGATGAGTACGGCGTTTTCTTCGTCAATCTCTTCGAGATGCACGGCATGTCGCCCAAGCAGGTGACCGACATTATCATCGCCTCGGTGGTGCCGCCCGTCGACTCCACGCTGCGCCAGGTCTGCGAGACCTACTTCCACGTCGAGCCCATGTTCGTCGAGCCCGGCATCAAGACCGGCATGAAGATGCTCATCGACAATCCCACCGAGCTCGGCGCCGACCGCCTGTGCGACTGTGTGGCTGCCTTCGAGCGCTACGGCGGCCCCTGCATCGTGGTCGACTTCGGCACCGCCACCAAGTTTGAAGTCATCTCCGCTGCGGGCGAATACCTGGGCGGCGCCATCGCGCCCGGCCTCGGCCTCAGCGCCGATGCCCTCTTCTCCCGCGCCGCGCGCCTCTTCCGCGTCGACATCAAGCGCCCCGCCAAGGTCATCGGCACCAACACCGTTGGCCACCTGCAAAGCGGAATCTACTTCGGCTACATCGGCCTCGTCGACGGCATCATCGAGCGCGTTCTCGCCGAGATGGGCGCATCGAAGGAACGGCCCCCGCGCGTCATCGCCAGCGGCGGACTTGCCCGCCTCATCGCCCCCGATTCGCGTTACATCCAGGAGATCGACGACATGCTCACCCTCGACGGTCTGCGCATTCTCTTCGAACGCAACCGAAGGCCGCGGCCGCGCGGCCGCGCACAATAAACGCCCTGCGTCGCAGCAAACCTGGGAGCCTTATCCTGTCTCTCCGACCGCATGAAGGAGAACCTTGGGGTGCCCCATCCTTTCGCCCGCTTTTGGGGCGAAAGGGTGGGCTAGCACGAATCCAACGGCTATTCTCCGCCCTTCGCGCCATGAAACAATGAATGCGTAAACACCATGACCGACGAAACTCTTCTACCATCCGATTCCACCCCCGCCGAACCCGCCGCTGCACCTGCCGAAAATCAAGAGTTCGACGGCAAGCCGCCCGTCGTCAACGACAAAGCCCCAGTGCCCATCGAACCTTCCCCCAGCACGCCCGCCGAAGACCAAGGCTTCGAAGGCCAGTCCTTTGGGGAGCTGCTTTCTGCATTCGAGCGCTCGCACACGCATCGCGCCAAGACCAAGCAACTCGAAGGCACGGTCGTTTCGCTCTCCGCCGAACAGGTCATCCTCGACATCGGCTACAAGATGGAAGGCGTATTGCCGCGCTCGGCCTTTGAGAACAACGCCGCAGCGGTGAAGCCCGGCGACGCCTTCCCCGTCTCCATCGTCGGCCGCAACGAAGAGGGTTACTACGATCTCTCGCGCTTCCGCGTCGCGCAGCCCCGCGATTGGTCCGGTCTCGAGCATGCCTTCGCGGAGAAGGTCGCCGTCTCCGGCACCGTCACCGAACTCATCAAAGGCGGCCTCAGCGTCGACATCGGCGTCCGCGCCTTCATGCCCGCCAGCCGCAGCGGCACGCGCGATGCCGCCGAACTCGAAGCCCTCGTCGGCCAGCCCATCACCTGCCGCATCACCAAACTCGACGTCGCCGACGAAAACGTCGTCGTCGATCGCCGCGTAGTTCTCGAAGAGCAGGCGCGCGCAGGACTCGCCGATCGCCGCGCCGCGCTCAAAGAAGGCGCGACCGTCACCGGCACCGTGCGCACGCTCATGCCCTACGGCGCATTTGTCGAAATCGAGCCCGGTGTCGACGGCCTCCTTCACATCAGCGATATCTCGCTCTCGCGCATCGCCAAACCCGAAGACGTGCTCTCCGTCGGCGAAGAACTCACACTGCGCATCCTCAAGATCGACTCCGAGTCCAACAAAATCTCGCTGGGCCTCAAGCAGCTCCAGCCCGGGCCATGGGAGACCGCATCCGAGCGCTACCTGACTGGCCAGCGCGTCAATGGTTCCGTCACGCGCCTCACCGACTTCGGCGCATTCGTCGAGCTTGAGCCCGGCCTCGAAGGCCTCATTCACATCTCCGAAATGTCGTGGGAGAGAAAAGTCCGCCATCCCGGCGACCTCTTGCACCAGGGCGACCGCGTCGATGCCGTCGTGCTCTCCGTCAAGCCGCCCACCGGCACGGAACCCGGCCGCATCTCGCTCGGCCTCAAGCAGGCCCTCGCCGATCCCTGGCTCGAATTCGAGCGCAAATTCCCGGTCGGTTCCGAGATCGAAGGCCCCGTCACCAAGCTCATGAACTTCGGCGCATTTGTTGAGATCGCTCCGGGCGTCGACGGCCTGGTGCACGTCAGCGAGATCGTCGCCGACCGCCGCATCAACCATCCGCGCGACGCCGTGCGCGAAGGCCAGCGCGTCAAGGCCGTCATTCTCGCCATTGACCCTGAAAAGCGCCAGATCAAGCTCTCCATGAAGCAGCTGATCCCGACCTCGATCGACGAGTACATCGCCGAGCACAAAGTAGGCGACCGCGTCTCCGGCCGCGTCGTCGAGCTCACCGCCTCCGGCGCAGTCGTCGAACTCGGCGAAGGCATAAGAGCTGCGCTGCATGTGAAGAAAGCCGCCGCGGCATCGGCGCCTTCGTTGCAAAAGCCCGCAGCGCCGCCAAGCGATTCCGCCGCCAAGCCCGACCTCTCGCAACTCTCCTCGCTGTTGAAAGCCCGCTGGCAAGGCAACGCCCCCGAGCAAGCGGCAACTCCGGAACCGCTAGCCGAAAGCCAAATCCGCAACTTCAAAATCACAAAGCTAGTCGCCGACGCAAAGAAAATCGAAGTGGAACTCGCGTAGACGGCAAGCTCTGCCCCGTAAAAACACCCTGTCATCCTGAGCGAAGGTCGTCCGCCGCAGCGGACGACCGGAGTCGAAGGATCTGCGGTTGCTTTTTTCTCGTGTGGGCCGGATCGCACGAATTCGCCGACCCGCTAACTCGCTGGCTCGCCGCTACAAATACACCTCATCCAAATAGCACCAGCGCCAGTCCTCGCCGCGCTCGGCACTTTGGATCAGCGGATGCTCGGTCTCATGAAAGTGCGCCCGCGCGTGCCGGTTCTTCGACGAGTCGCAGCAGCCCACGTGCCCGCACTCGAGACACATCCGCAGGTGCGTCCACGTATCGCCCGCCTTCAAACATTCTTCGCAGCCCTTGGTGCGCGGCTTCACACCCTTTTTGATCGCTCCCACATGCGTGCATTGCACTGCCATTGGTGACCTCCTCCGGCTTTCCACTGACTATAGCGCACGAACCCCAACCCATCTCCTTCAACTCAGCAAGAAAACGGGTGCCCCACATCTCGCCACGTCTTTGTCTTTGTGGCTAGGGTGGGATCGCACGAATCCGCCGACTTGCCGACTCTGTGCTACACGTACACCTCATCCACTATCCTTTCGCTTATGCACCTTCCCGCGCGCGATGCCGAACTCGTCGAGATCATGGACGCCTCGCTCGCCGAGGCCGCGCGCCGCGCCGGAGCGTTTCTCGCCTGCCGCATCGGCTGCACCCAGTGCTGCCACGGCGCCTTCGCCATCAACGCGCTCGACGCCGCGCGCCTCCGCGCCGGAATGGCTGAGCTGCGCGCCACAGATTCCGCTCTCGCCACTGAAGTCGAGCTCCGCGCCCGCACATGGCTTGAGGAACACGGCGCAGATTTCCCCGGCGATCGAAACACCGGCGTCCTCGGCCGCTCTCCCGAAGACCAGGCCCGCTTTGAAGAGTTCGCCAACGAGGCCGCCTGTCCCGCGCTCGACCCTGCGACTGGCCGCTGCGATGTGTACGCGTGGCGGCCCATGACCTGCCGCGTCTTCGGCCCTCCCGTGCGCGCAGCGGGCGACGATGGCGCAGAAGGCCTCGGCCATTGCGAACTCTGCTTCATCGCCGCTGCATCTGAGCAGGTTACCGCCTGCGAAATGCCCGTCCCGCACGCCCTCGAATCTGAATTGCTCCAGGAAATCGCAACCAACTTCGAAACCGTCGTCGCTTTTGCGCTGCTGCCTTAAAATCCAGCGCCGCGCCGCGCGTTAAACTGATCTTTGCAGCCCTCCATGCCAATGCGTCCCTGCTGGGCCGAGATTCGCACCCGCGCTCTCGAAGAGAACTTCCGCTTCCTCGCGCGTCTCGCCGCGCCGCACGCCGAGCTGCTCGCCATCGTGAAGGCCAACGCCTACGGCCACTCGCTGGCTCTTTGCGCGCCCGCGGTGGTGCGCGCCGGAGCCAAATGGCTTGGCGTTACCAGCGTCGAAGAAGGCATTGCCGCGAGGGCGCTGTGCCCTGACACGCGCGTGCTCATCACGTCCGGCATTGCGCGCGGCCAGGCCGCGGCCGCGATTCTATTTCAAATCACGCCCATTGCCTGGGAGCTGTGGCAGCTCGACGAGCTCGAAGCCGCCGCCCGTGCCGCCGGCGCGTCGCCCGGTTCGGTCCCCGTGCATCTTGAGATCGATACCGGCATGAGCCGCCAGGGCGTTTTGCCCGGCGAGATCTCCGCAGTTTTTTCGCGCTTTGCGCCCGGCTCGCCGCTCCGCCTGGAAGCCGCGATGACGCATCTCTTCGCCGCCGACGAAGCCGACGGCCAGATCACGCGCGAGCAGCTCGCCTGCCTCGACGGCGTTCTCGCCCGCATCTCCGCCGCCGGGCTCTTTGCCGAGTGGCTCAATGTGGGCGCATCGGCTGCGTTGCTCGCCGGCCAGGCGCAGCCCATCGCCGAGCTCGCCGCGCGCCACGGCATGAAGGCCCTCTTGCGTCCCGGCCTCGCGCTCTACGGCGTCGTTCCCGAGTTCGATCCCCCATTTGATTCGAAGCCGCCCTCGCTCGCCGCCGCGCTCGCCGCGCTTGAGCCCGTGCTGGCATGGAAATCCTCGGTCGTCGGCGTTCGCTCCGTGCCCGCCGGCGCCACCATCGGCTACAACGGAACCTTCGTCGCCACCGAGCCCATGCGCCTCGCGCTCGTAGCCGTGGGCTATGCCGACGGCCTCGACCGCTCGCTCGGCAATCGTTTCCATCTATTGGTGCGCGGTGAGCGCGCGCCGCTGGTGGGCCGCGTCAGCATGGATCAGTCGGTTCTCGATGTCACGGAGATTCCCGGCGTCCAAGCCGGCGATGAGGTGGTCCTGATCGGCACGCAGGGCAGCGAGACCATCAGCTCTCAAGACCACGCCCGCGCATCGGGCACCATTCCCTGGGAGGTTTTCACGCGCATCGGCGCGCGCGTCGCGCGCACGTGCGTTTGAATCCGTAAGCATGTATCCGCAGCTCTAACGTGCGCAGGCCCGAGACCCGAAGCCGTTCCTACTTGCGTGCCGTGCCCGATCGAGCGAACACTCTCGTCGCTCCAACTGAAATCAGCCAGCCAAGAAACCAAATCCAAGCCGTTCCCAAAATAATATAAAGAGATCCCATGACGCAGTCGTTTATAGCGCCACCAGATGGCCAGATCGCATTATCCGCACGCTCGATAAGGAAACTCAATGGCCAGATGACGAAATAAAGCCATATCGGCCACCAGTCATGCCCCTCACCACCCAAAGTGCCGAAGTACACCAGAAGGCTCCAGACCAAATAGAGGCCAGCCATCCAGGTGGCGAACTTGGGAAACCTGCGCGCGTGTTTGGCCATAGTATGAATCACAGAGCGCTCATCTCCAGACCGGCGACTCTATCGCGCCGCCGCGCCCGCCGGTGTCGCGCACAATCCCGCCGCGCACTCGACAGCGGAAATCATCGCTTCCGTTCCGATGCACGAATTCAGCAGCATGTGATAGAGCCCGCGCGAGCACCACTCCTGCTGGTAGAACCTGCGGATTACGGCCGCGCGCCGCCGGTCGAAGGCCGCCAGATGCTGCTCGGCATGCTGCGCCCGCTCAGGAAACGCGCGCGCGAACCACTCTTTCTTCGCGCGGGCCGTGGCGTACACAAAAATGTGAAAGCATCCCGGCTGCCCCGCAAGGGCACAGGCCGATCCGCGGCCCACGAGCACGCAGTTGCCCTGTTTCGCGGCCTCCAGAATCTCATCCCGGATCAGCTCCAGCATGCGTTCGGAGTCGAAGATCTTCTCTTCGCCGCTCATCGCCGTCACATACACCGGATCGCGCCAGAAGATCTTGCCGTACCGGTAGTACCACGGGTCCAGCCGCTCGTCGAACTTCGCCGCCGTCTTCGCATCCACGCCGGCCATGCGCGCCGCGCCGCTCACCAGCTCCGAGTCCAGCAGCCGCCAGCCCAGCCGCACCGCCAAATCGTGCGCAAACTCCGCTCCGTGCGAGCCATACTCGCGCTCCACGGTGATCACCCTGACCGGCGCATGCAGCATCACCCCAAACCCCCTTGGGCTGGAGGATACAACGCTTGCTGCGGAAAAGAAAACAGGCGCGGAAGGGAATCACCCTCCCGCGCCCGCAGAGGTTTGCCGCTCAGGGAAGGCCGGCTGCGTAGAGCACGAAACATTTCTCAGGAAATGCGCCGGCAGACAAGCGGCGAATATCCCGGCTCAGACGAGTTCCAAGCGAAGCTGGCGCCCTACGGCCAGCGCAGCCTTACGCAACGTACTCAGGGTCACAGCGTCATACTCCGGATCGAGCAGCCGGTTGAGAGCCGCCCGGCTGGTATGCATCCGCCGCGCCATCTCAGCTTTGCTCAGCTGCTTCTCTTTCATGGCAGCTTCCAACTGCCGCGCAAGCACGCGTTTGAGAGCTGTCGCCGTCACTTCCTCATAGATGCCTTCCTCGCGAAGCCAACTATCGAACGACGACCCTACATTGCTCTTCTTCATACGCCCTCCTTCTTGCGCTTCAGCGCCGAATCGATTTCGGATCGTGGTGTTTTCTGTGTCTTCTTGATAAATCCGTGAAGTAAAACAAGGTGCTCCCCAGCAATGCAAAAAATGACTCGCGCAATGCGGTTTCGCGGCAGGCTGCTGCGAACCTCCCACAACTCCCGGCCGAGCGGACGAACCAACGGCAGCCCAATAGGCCATGAAAACTCCACATCTTTGATGTCTTCGCCGATCACCCGTCGATCTTCCGGGTCAAGACTCCTCAGCCACTCGCGCACCGGCTCGTTTCCGGCGTTTGAACAATAGAAACGGGCGGGCAGGCGTTTGGGCTCGGGCGTCAAAGAAGAGTGTATCATTTTTGGTACAAGGCGTCCAGGGGTCCGCAGTTACGCAGAGCCATCGGGATAGAGTAGCTCTGTTGAGGGGGCAACCGTCCGCGGCGTCTATTGCGTAACCGGCTGGGCCGGCAGCGTCTTCGAGCTCTTCAGATGGCGTTCGTTGGGCGCGTTCGGTTGCGCCGTTGCGGCCGGCAAAGGCGCATCGGGAAGGATCGCCGATCCCTTTTTGATGTGCAGGTCGCCGTTGTCCGAGCTCAGCACGATCCGCGCCGCGCCTCCGCCGATGCGCCCGCTCACCGTCTTGTCCTCGTCGCCGCTCACCGTCAGCGCAAAATCCGTGATCACTGCGCCGTTGTGCGTCCGCCCGTCCACCGTCGCCGAGGCATTGGGCGCGAGCGTGATCTCCACGTCGCCCTTGCTGTTCTTCGCTTCCACACTGTACGTGCCCACCGCCTCTACGCGGATGGCGCCGTCGCGGTCCTCAACGATGGTGTCGCCGTCGATCTGGCTCAGATCCACGTCTTTGGAATGCGTCGTCACGCGCACCTGTCCCTTGGCCCCGGCGATCCGCAAATCGTCGTCGTTCAGGGTCAGGTCGCCGGACAGCGCTGCCGCGTCCAGCGTGGTCACCGAGGTGTGCAAATGCACCGGCCCGGTCACGTTCGCCATCGACACATCGCCCGGAATATCGCCGCTCTGCGAGATTCCGCCCTTGATGTCCGACAGCGTGACGTCGTTCACATTGCCCTCCAGGGTGATGTCGCCCTGGACATCCTGCGCGGCGAAGACGTCGTGCCTGCCGCTGACGAAGTGCGCCACCACCGGACCGGCGATCGAGCTCAGATGCACGTCGCCGCGCGCCGTGATGTCGATGCCCGCTCCCAATCCGCTGGCCGTCACATTGTCCCATCCCGCGTTTACCGTCACGTGCGCCGTCTTCGGTACGGTAACCGACAGATTCACGCGGCCTCTCTCGTTGGCGGGCGATTGGATCGTCACCGCGGCGCCGTTCACCGTCACCTGCGCTTGCTCGGCCGTGAAGATCTTCTTGGCCGCCTCGTCGGAGCCGGCATACGCCACTTCGTGCGCCTGCACCTCGAGGTTCGCCTGGTCGCTCGCCGTGATGCTCACGTCGCCGCGGGGAACGCGAATCTCAATCGACGCATTGGCCGGAATCTGCCGGTTGTCCACCGGCTGATCGCTGTCGTGCTCCGGCAATCCGAAGGTGTTGAAGAAGTCGCCATCGCCGAAGTCGCCGTGAAACGGGCCCATATAGAAGTGATTATGCGCCGCTGCCATCGCTCCCAGAATCCCGAGAAAAATCAGAATCCCGACGAAACTGCCGCTGCGCCGCACCGGGATTCTCCGGCGCATGTCCAGCGCCCACTCGCCCAGGAGCGCTACTCCCGCGCCGATCAGCAGCAGCGGCCACCACTGGCCGTACCACGCCCAGAACGCGCCCGCGTCCAGACGGCCGCTGACCACCAGCAGCGCAATCACGCCCGCGCCTACCAACAGGATCGGGCCGATCGCCGACGGCACGCGCGGCCCGTAGAAGCCAATGTAATTCGCCTTCCACGTATGCCGCTGCGCCCGCCAGGCATCGCGTTGCGCGCGCCACGCGGCCTTTTGCTGTTCGCGATACGCGCGCCATTGCGTCTTCGAATCGTAGGGCGGCGGCGGCACGCCGCCCCCCGGAGGCATATTTGGAGGCATATTCGGAGGCATGCTGCTCATGACTGTCCGCCCTTCTTGTCGCCGTCAAATTCCTGCCACTGCGAGGACACAAGCGCCCCGCTTGCGTCTGACGCAGGGTTTGCCGCGCCCTGCCCTGCGCCCGGTCCTGCGCCCTGAAACGGAGCGCCTGCAATCGTTCCCGGATTTGTTCCCGGACCCGCTCCCGGATTCATTCCCTGTCCCGCTCCCTGTCCCGTGCCGCACCCCGGCGCACCGGGAAACGGCGGGTAGCCTTCCCATGCCAGAGCCGCCCGCTCGGCCAGCATCAGCAGGCCCGCCAGAATCAGATAGAACGGCCAGCTCTGGCCCCAGCCCAAAATGCCTCTCTGCGCCAGCAGGGCGTTTACGCCCACCAGCAGCAGAAACGCCGGCCCGCGCAATCTGCGAATCAGAATGTAGCGGCTCATTTTTGACCCCCTTGCGAATTACCCTGCGACCCATTCTGCGGCCCGCCCGGTGGCCCGCCCTGCGAGTCGTGCAGTCGCCGCACCATCAGCCACACCCCCAACCCGATCAGCAGCAGCGGCCAGAAGTACTGGAACACATGCCAGGAAAACCATTGAAATTGTCCCAGCAGAAACAGCACGCCCAGGGCAATCAGAATCACTGCGCCGACCGGTTCCCGGCGCTGCCAACACGCCGCATGCATCGGCGGAAAGGGCGGAATAGGCGGGATGGGTGGCATCGGCGGGAAGCCCGGCCCCATGGGTCCCGGCGGAGGCGCCGAAAACGGCCCCTGATAAGTGGACTGAAACGGAGCCTGGTAGCCGGATTGATAAGGCGCCTGATTTGCCGCCTGATCCGCGCCCGCCGTTCCCGTTCCCGGCGGCGGGCCCTGCGGCGGCGGATCCTGCCACGGCCGTCCGCCCGTGACAAACCAACTGCTCACCTCGTTCAGTCCCAGCGGGTCGGGCAGCGGATCGCCGTCGCGCCGCGCCTTGGCCGTGTTGTACGCGTCGAACATCTGGTAGAAGATCCACCCCATCACGAAGAGGCCGAATATGCCGAACACGTGCGACGCGCTCACCAGCACCGCGAAGATCGCCAGATGCACCATGCCCTTGACGAACTGGCCGTTGTACATCGCGCCCACGCCGGGAATCGCGCCCAGCACGGCTGCCAGTCCGGGACTGGGCCCACCCACGGGCGGCGGCACATAGGTCCGTTGCGCGCTCTGCCACGCCATCCAGCAAGGCTCGCAGAAAATCTGTCCGCCCGATCCTTTGCGCACGCACGCCTGGCACAGCGCCTTGCCGCAACTCTGGCAATACGCCGCCGCGTTCACACCGTTATGGTTTACGCAATCCATGGTGTGCTCCTTTCCAACCTTTGCACCATGGCGCCACTGGACTGCCCATTGGTGTATTTCAACCCTCGTGGAAACGTAAGCGATGTTTCCAAAAACTCATCGTTGACGCTGTTTGCCGGTTCCGTCACCGCCGGGGCCGTTTGCTCCCTTGTTCCCTTGGTCCCTTGTTCCCTCGTTCCCTCGTTCCCTCGTTCCCTGATCTTCCGCGTCTCGCCCGGCGTCGCCGGCTGCGTCTGCTTCTGTTGCTGCTCGCCGCCGCTGCCCTCGTCCTCGTTCCGGGCGCGCAGCTCGCGCACCCGCGATTCCACCTCATGCACAAACCGCAGGTGGTCGTAGTAGCGCACCACCGGCACCGAAGCCATATTCAGTTGCCGCTCCATGTACGACCGCACCGCGCGCGGCCGCAGGTCGGCCAGCCGCAGATCCTTCAGCTCCACGCCCGCGAGGTTCATCGTCAGAGCAATCGAGAAAAACGCCATCGCCGCCGTCATCAGCATCCGCGGCTGCGCGCTCGACCGCATCCTCGCAAAGAATCCCGGCTGCTGCCACACTGGGGGAACAAACGCCGGAACCGCATTCGGTCCCGCCGCCGCAGGCAAATCGCTCACCGCACGGCCCGGCCCCGTCGCCGCCAGAATCTTATCCAGCAGCCATTCCGGCGGCTCCGGCTCGGGCGACAAAAACTCCAGCCACTCGCGGCCCTTGCGCGCCGCTTCGTACAGCTCCCCGCAAGCCGCGCAGCTGGCCTTGTGCGCCATAAACCGCACTTCCTCCTCGGGGTTCAGCAGCCCGTCCAGTGCATCCGCCAGCAGCATCTCCCACTCGATGCAAGGAAGCGTGCCCGAATTGTGTGTGCCTTCTGTCATGGCTACATCACCTCCTTCTTTGTACGTTCCAACAGCCGCGCCAGTTCCGCCCGTCCCCGGCTGATGCGCGACTTCACGGTCCCTTCGGGAATCTCTAAAACCTGGGCAATTTCCTTGTAATCCAGGTCCTGCAAATCTCTCAAAATCACCGCCTCGCGCAGATCCGCGCTCACTCTCATCAGCGCCTTCTCCACCATCTTCTTCAACTCGTTGCGCGCCGCCGCCTCGTGCGGCGACGGGCCCGCGTCGGCCAGCCGGTCGGCGGCCCGCAAATGCGGCCTCAGCTCCTCGGTCTGGTCCCACCCCTCGTCCAGCGAGCTCGTCGCGCGCTGGTTCCGCGTCCGCCGGAAGTTGTCCACCAGCAGATTCCGCGTCATGGTGGTAATCCACACCGGCAGGCTGCCGCGCGCCGCGTCAAAACTGCTCAGATTCGTGTAAATCTTCAGGAAAACGTCCTGCGTCAGGTCTTCGGCGTCCGCCGCGTTGCCCGTAAAGCGGTAGCAGAGCCCGTACACACGCTTCTGATGCGCCCGGACCATCTCGGCCCATGCGCCCGAGTCGCCGTTCATCGAGCGGCGGACGATCTCGGCCCATTCCGGCTCCAGAGCTCTTACCTCCGTCGACCCCGCATGCTTCGCCAATGTTGCCCGGCCCGCCGGCCCGGCCTCGGGAGTGCCCGCAATCGCAGCGCACCGGGTCTCATCCTGCCGCGCCAGCCTTGCGGAATCCGCTCCCGCCTCAACCAGTCTGCAGGCCTCGCTCTCGCGCGCTGTTGCGCCCTCCAGCACTTCGGGCCGTCCAAAAGCCCGCCGCACCGCAGGTGCTGCCGCCATGCCCCAGCTTAATGTACCCACGTACTGCATGGAGACTTGATACGCAAAATGCCCCCGATCTGTTCCATCAACCCCTCCGCCCCTCCGCTGACGAAACGCCGGGCGCCGGGTGCCGGGTGCTCCCGGTCCCTCGCTTTTGGGGACCGGGGATAGCATGCCGCCGGAACGGACCGAAATGGCCCTCATGATGAATTCTGCGGCCTCATCTGCATCCTCCCGCCCCAAGCCTCATCTGAGAAAATAATGGCAGTGAATCCGCGCCATCATTTTGCGTTCTTGAGCGTCAGGGTTGCGCTTTTTCTCCTGCTCGCGATCGTCCTCTGCGCCGGGGCGGCCAGTTCGCGCGCGCAGAACCCCACCTCGGCGGCCAATCCCTTCTACGGCAGCGTCACCGCGCAGCCGGTCTCAAGCCAGCCGCTCCGGCTCTCGCTCGACGACGCCATCCGCCGCGGCCTCGGCAACAACCTGGGCCTGAAGGAAGCCGAAGAAGGCGAACAAACGCTCGACGGCGAGAAGAGCGAGGCGTTGCAGGAGTTTCTGCCCACCATCTGGCTCACCGGCGACACCGGCTATTACATGCACAATCTGGTCGCGCTCGGCTTCGGGCCCAAGACGATCTCTGAGTTCTCGTCGTTGTTTCCCGGCGGCAAGGTTCCCGCAGGGCTCGCGGAGATCACGCGCGACGACCTGACCGAGGGGCAGATTCACTTCACCCAGATCTTGTTTTCCGGCCCCGTGATCCAGGGCTGGAGGGCGGCCGGCGCGGCGGAGAGGGCGGCGCACTTCAACAAAATGTCGGCGCGCGGCGAGGTCGTCCAGCAGGTGGCCATCGCCTATCTGCGCGCGGTTGCCGATCAGAGCGAAGTGGACAACGCCAATGCCCTGGTCGCCGAGGCGCAGGTGCTCGTCGATCACGTCCACGCGGCGCACCTGGCCGGTGTCGTGGCCAATCTGGATGAGTTGCGTGCGCGGGTGCAGCTTGAAGCGCAGCAGCAGGCGCTGATCGCGGCCCAGAATCGCCAGGCCAAAGACCTGATCCTGCTTGAGCGCGAGATCGGCGTCGATCCCGCGCAGCAGATCGCGCTCACCGATCCCGCGCCCTTTAGCGACCTGGCCGAGCAAACCCCGGAAGAGGTGCGCGCGCTCGCCTTGAAGAGCCGCCAGGATTATCAGAATTTGCAAAACCAGGCCGTCGAGTTTAAAGCCGTGCACGCCGTCTATCGCAGCCAGCGGCTGCCCACGCTGAGTTTCAATAGCTATTACGGCACCAGCACGGTGAACGGAGTGGGCACGCACGGCGACTTCTCCGCCATAGGCACGCTGAACATTCCCCTCTTCCGCGAGGCGCGCCTGCGCGGCGACGAGGACGCCTCCAAGGCGCTACTGGACGCGAACGGCGCCGAGCTAGCCGACCTGCGCAACCACATCGACGAGCAGGTGCGCTCGGCACTCCTCGACGTCGGCGCAAGCAAGCAACTGGTCGACGTGGCGCGCTCCAATGTCGGCCTGGCCACGCGCGCCCTGAGCGACGAGACCGACCGCGTCAACGCCGGCGTCGACGACAATCTGCCCCTGGTCACGGCGCAGGCCACCTTGGCTACCGCGCAAACCAATCTCGTCGAGAGCCTCTACCAGTACAACGTCTCCAAGCTCCTCCTGGCCCGCGCCGCCGGCGTCCTCGAGCAGCAGTACCGCGTCTACCTGGGGCGGTAAAGACAGGTTTCAGGAATCAAGGAACAGCGGAACCCTTCCACAGAACGATTGTGCAACAGAGCAAGGAATTGTCGGCAAACGGCGGAGGGGTTTTCTTGCTGGAGCGTCACCCTCCTGCTTTTTGACATGCAGCTTAATAATGTCATATAGTTTATATATGTCACACATGGCACAAGCGAAGAGTAATGACAATTTGAACCGGAATGTCACATCGAGGGTGAATGACAATGGCCGCATCGTCATCCCCGCCTGGATCCGCCAGCAACTGGGCCTCAAGCCGGGCGATACGCTCTTGATGCGCGTGGAGGGCGATCTTCTGATTGCAGAGCCGCAACTTGCACGCGTCCGCCGCGTTCAGGAGAGCCTCAGCAAGCTGATTCCCGCCGATCGCTTGCTCTCCGATGAGCTCATCGCCGAGCGCCGGGAAGAGGCGCGGCGCGAGGTGGAGGAGTCTCTTGGCTGATCTTTTCGTTCTGGACGCGTCGGCTTTGCTCGCGCTGATGAGGAACGAGAAAGGCGCCGCGGTGGTTTCCGCATCCTTGCCCATGGCGGTGATCGGCACCGTCAACCTGGCTGAAGTCCAGGCTAAGCTTGTTTCCGCCGGGCTCAGCGAGCAGGAGGCCTGGTGGCATATCGCAGAGGTCGGCTGCGCAACCGTCCCGTTTGATGAGGAGCAGGCCCGAATTGCCGGGGGACTGGTACGAATCACCCGTCCCTACGGCCTCTCGCTCGGCGACCGAGCCTGCCTGGCGCTGGCGATTCTGCGCAAGGCGACCGTCTATACCGCGGATAAGGAATGGGCCCGGCTTGGCCTCGATCTTAAGATCGAGATGATTCGCTGAATTGGAAACGGCTGCGCCTAAGCATTGGGCTGGTGCGGCTACTGCGCACTGACCTGCAATGGAACCTCCAGCGATCCGGCGCGGTTGGCATTGAGGTCGTGGACGCCGATGCGCAGGTAGACCTGCCCGGCAGGAAGATCGAAGGCAAGCCGGAGGGGGATCCCGGAGGTCATAATCTTTTGCATCAGGGCGTCTTTGAGACCGAGTTGGAACGGATGCAGATAGAGATTCACGGTCTGCCCATTGGCGTCGTAGCCCACGATGGCCAGCTCGAGAGCGTCTTGATGGCTGCCATCCGGATTGGGGTTGAAGGTGAGGCTGTGCGCGTCGAGAGTCAGGTCGATGACGTAGCGATGCGGCGTCCCTTTGAGAGTCATCTGGCCCGGGGCCGGGCTGGGAACGCTGACTCCCTTGAGCAGCGGGTCGGAGGCGGGCACGACGCGCGCCTCAAAGAGAATCTGCGTGGCTGGCGGCGCGTCGTGCGCAAGGGCGGCGACGAATTGCTTTGATGCACTGTCTTGGCTGGCCGGGGACGCATCCGGCTTCTCCGCGTAGTAGCCGCGACGGTAGGCAAGCTCGAAGCCACGCTCGCCATCCACCCGCACTTGAATCTTGTGGTATTCGCCATCGAGGTGCTCTTTGGGCGGCGCATAGGCAATGGTGTAATAGCTGGAGCCATTCCTGACCGCGTCCGTCACCGCCTTATCCAGATCGTTGGTGTCCACGTAGGCGCGGCCTCCGGTCTCCTTCGCCACCTCCTGCATCGTGGACTGTGTGTCGGTCCACTGCTCCTCTTCGTTCGTGAGCTTCGCGGAGAGGGTGTCAAGGGGCTTCACCATCGTTTTAGCGTCACTAGCGTCGGGCTGCACGAAACTCACCGAGGCGTTGTACTCCGAGGGAACGTTGAGCCCGCGCGCGTCCACGGGATAGATGGCGACGCGCGCCGCCGTTAGCTTCTCGGCCGTGTCCTGAATCTCCTCCCGGTAGCTGGTCACGTTCCTGTATGGACTGAAGAGCGTGGAATCGGGATACATGACGAGGGGAAATGCCCCGGAAAACCAGATGACATTCTTGCGTCCCTGGATGCCGCTTAGATAACCGGCCAGCTCCCGCATGGCATCGAGGGTAATCCGCATACGATCGTCGATCAGGGCAGCCTTCCGATCGGCCTGGAACTGCCGGAGGGCCTCAGCAACGCCCATGACCGGAGCAGCGCTCGGCGAGGTAACGACGAGTCCGGCAGCCGGCGAATCTTGCTGGAGTTTGAGTTCAGCGGCGTCGAGCGCGTCCGTTTGTTGCGTGTTACGAACCGCCGCCACCTGCGGGTTGGCCTTCGCGCTCTTCACCGCTCTGGCCAGCGCGCCCACGTCGTTCGTAAAGGGAGTGACCATCCTCAACTGCATCGAGAGCGTGAAGACGGCGAGCGTGGTGCCCGGCTTGATGGACTCCAGATAATCGATCATCTTCTTGCGCACGAACATCTGGTCGGTTGATTGCGTATTCAGCGCGTCAAGAAGCAGCACATTCACTGCGCTCGATGGGGGATATTCGGGCAGATTGGTGTAAGTGTCGGCGGGCAGCGCCGCAGTCATGAAGCCAGACGGCGCAGCAGGCTCCGGCTGGTACTGATCGAAGGACGTGATCTTCAGCTCTTTGCCGTCTTCAAAGACGTGAAAGGCGCTTCGGTCGAGCCCGAGGACCGGTTGATCGCGATCGGTCACGACAACATCCACCAGAACAAGGTTGGCGCTGGTGCGCAGCGTGGGTTGAGGCCAGGCTTCGGTCCCCCTCGCGCTTGAACCGGAGACCGATCCTGGCGCGGGGCCTGGCGCGGTTTGCCCTGTCAGCGCCAGGGCAGTTGCCAACAGCACGGCAGGACTGAGGTACGGGACGGTCCAAGACAGACGCATACGCGAACCCTCTCCGGGCTTCAAGAAAGCAGCGAGACTCCATTTCATCACCCGACGCCAACTCAAGCAAGCATTTTGCCGGCGAGCCGTGCGCCGGTGTTCTCGGTCACAGGTGCATCGATGATTTCGGGGATTATTTTTCGGCGCAGGCAAACAGTTCTTACGCCCCTCGCGGGGGCTGGCGGTTGCTTTCGAACCCATCCCCAGGCTCGCGCGCCTGGGGCTACCGTCTTATGCCCGCTTTGCGGGCTGTAACCTGCATTTCTCACAGACGGCACGACCACCCACAATTTAAAGTCTGACGAAGTCTCTGAGGGCCAGGAGGTCCTCAGTACAGCCGGTCAGGAGACCGGCGGTACAAGTTCTCGCTGCTTGCGAGAACAGCGAGTTAGCCCTAATACTGTTCACTTAATCGATCGGGTCGCAGCCAGGACGAATTGGGTGCCCCATCCTTTCGCCCGGCCTTTGGGCGAAAGGGTGGGATAGCAGGAACTCCACTGGCGCGAATCCACGCGGGCAGAGACCTGAGGCTGCTTCAGCCAATGTTGAAAACACTTTCACTTGCCGCTGGACGGCAACCGCCCGCGGTGCGTAGATTGGTTGCGGCACTAATTCAGCTTGTTTTCATTGTGTCCAACGGAGGATGACCCCTTATGGCTACGCGCTCCAACCCGGCGGCTGCCCCCAGTGCGCCCAACTACACCATTCCGTTCATCATTGTCGCCGGCCTGTTCTGCATCTTTGGGTTTCTCACCAATCTCAACAGCAACCTCTCGCCGAAGCTCGAAGACATCTTCCATCTCAGTCACGCCTGGTCGAATCTGGTGACCTCGGCGTGGTTCTTTGCCTACCTGGTCTTCTCAGTTCCCGCCGCCAAGGTCATTGAGGCCGTAGGCTACAAGCGCACCATGGTGATTTCGCTGTTCGTGATGGTGGTGGGCGCCCTGCTCTTTGTCCCCGCGGCCAGCCTGGTCAGTTTTCCCTTCTTCCTCACCGCCAGTTTCGTGCTCGCCACGGGCGTTTGCGGGCTGCAGACCGCGGCCAATCCTTACGTCTCCATTCTCGGCCCCGAGCAAAGCGCCCCGGCGCGGCTCACTCTGGCACAGGCCTTTAATTCGCTGGGCACGGCCGTGGCCCCGATCGTGGTCGGCGTATTCATCCTCACCGATCCCGCTAAAGTGACCACACAGGCAGCCGTAGCGCACACCGTCAAGGGCCCGTATATCGCCATCGCCATCGCCTTGCTCGCGCTGGGCTTCATCATCATGGGCACACATCTGCCGGCCATCACCGGGACGCGCGATTTCCGGCCGTCTAAGGATGGCCCAGCAATAGGCGGACGCAGCATCTGGACCTACCGGCACACGGTGCTGGCCATGGTCGGCATCTTCCTCTATGTCGGTCTCGAGATTTCCCTGGCCGCCAACGCCATCAAGTACTTCGAAACCCAGGGAGCCGCAATCGACGATTACCTGCGTTTCGCCCAACCCTTCGCCCATGCGGTCAAACGCTTTTATCCGCAGGGAATCGGGATCAAGGAGGTCGCCGCCCTGCTGGCCTTTTGCTATCCCCTTGCCATGATGATCGGGCGCTTCGCGGGAACCGTGCTGATGAAAGCCGTCAAACCCAACAAGCTGCTGGCCTTCCTAGGCGTGTTGGGCGTTGCTTTCCTGATCCTTGGGATGGTCTCGACAGGACACCTCGCCATCTGGTGCCTGATTCTCTGCGGCCTGGCCAACTCCATCATGTATCCGACCATCTTCGCGCTGGGCATTGCCGAACTGGGACCGTTGACCAGCGAGGGCTCGGGCGTGATCACGATCGGCAACGTCGGCGGTGCCGTCATGCCGCCGCTCTTCGGGCTCATCGCCGATTGCACGCATTCCTACCAGTACGCGTTCCTGCTGCCCATGGTGGGTTATCTCTTCATCGTCTACTTCGGCCTGTCGGGATATAAACCTCAGCGCCCAGCCGCATAGGCCGTCTTCCCCATCCTTGCCCTGCATCAGGCCCTCCGGCGCGCCGGAGGGCCTGATTTGTGCGCGCGGTCCCGGCATCCGCGGCCCCTATAGCAATTCCACAATGGCCATACCCATCGCCTCCGTGCCCCATCCTTTTCGCGCTCTTTGCGAAAAGGGTGGGAAGCGAAATGCCGGGTACACCGATCCTCGAACCGGCCTTGAAAAAACTGCCAAGATTCCGCGAGAAAGCCGGCGTTTGGGCCTTTCTGCCCGCGGACACTCTGCCCCGAATCGCGACAAACCGCTGCACCGCTTCGCGACAGCAGTTGCAGCGTAACGGAACAGGCCTTGCGCCAGAACGGGACATTCTGTTTTGACCTGCGACAGAGACGCCGCGAAAAAAATTAAAGAACATGACTAAAGTTATTCCGGCCCGGTCCGATGAAGGGGGTGGATGCGAACAGGCCCATCCGGAAGACGCGGACGCTGGAACCTCTCGATCAATTTGATTAGGGCGTCGCACGATGGGCAGGCAGACGGCATCCGAAAAGGAGTTGAGTCCCATGGCCCTCGGTGTTTTGAACAATCTGTCGGCGATCTACGCTGAGAACAATCTCAACAACACGAACAACAGCCTGCAAACGGTGCTGCAGCAGTTGTCATCGGGGTCGCGCATCAACTCCGGAGCGGATGACGCGGCCGGCCTTTCACTGGTGAATGGATTGGGAGCGAACTCGGCAGCGCTCACGCAGTCGGAGACCAACGCGACCGAAGGCGTGGGCTTGCTGCAGGTGGCCGATGGCGCTCTGTCGCAGGTGACCAGCCTGCTCAATCGCGCCATCACCCTGGCGACCGAAGCCTCGAACGGCACGCTGAATTCAACCCAGGAAAGCGCGGCCAACCAGGAGTATCAGTCGATCTTGGCCGAAGTTGCGAACATCGGATCGACGACCACCTATAACCAGGAGCAAGTCTTCGACGGTTCTGAGATCGCGATCTATTCCGGCGACTCCTCGACCGCTGGCGCGTCGGTGGACGACCTGAACATCCACCAGCTCACCGAGTCGAGCGTGGGCGATACGCAAGGCCAGATGGCGTACGGAACAGGAAGCAGCCAGAGCGGAACCAACGTATTCATTGACCTGTCGAACGACGGCACGGACGCGGCTCTTACCGACAGCCTCAACCTCTCCGGCACCACCGCAATCCAGGTCGCCTACCTCAGGACGGGGGCCGACGGCGCTGTGAGCCCGTTCTCGGCCACGGTCACCGCAGGCGGGAACTCCAATTATCCCAACACGGTGCAGGGATTGATTACCGCTATCAACAACGCGGGCCTTGGCCTGAAGGCATCCTTCGGCACCGCTGCCCAGGCCGGAAGCGGCGCTGTGGCAACGGCAGCCGCGGCTCTCTACGGAGGCGACAGCAGTTCCGATACCGGCATCATCATCTCGGGCACAGGCGTGGGAACGGGAACGGCCGCCGGCGAGATAGGTTCTCTCACCACTCTCGGCACCGCGCAGGATCCACTGGCAGGCACCCTGAGCATCACCGGGTCCAACGGCACAAGCCACACCGTGACACTGGGACAGGCCGACTCCACCGATAACATTACCGACCTCGCGGCGACCATCAACGCGGCCGGCTACGGAATTACCGCTGCCGTACTCGGCAACACGCTGACTTTTTCGTCAGCCAGCTCCACAGCCAGCGTCATCGGCACAAACCTGACAGACACGAAACTGACCGTGGATGACGGGGTGGGCCCCGATCCTGTGGCGCCGGTGACAGTGAACAGCGCGCCAATCGTGACCTCACCCATCGGAACCACTGTGGGCACCTTTACGCTCAGCAGCGGCACGGATTTTCTAACGGGCGGCAAGATCACAGTGACCGGAGTGGACGGCACCGCCATGGCCTTTGTCCTCGGCACGCCGGGAACGACAGACAACCTTACCGACTTGGCCAAGACCATTAACAATTGGGCCACTGTCACCGATCCCGCTGCCGGGGTCGCGGCAGGAATCGCAGGTGGCGTGTTGACGATTACCACGACGGCCGCCGATCCGGTGCACCCGACCAGCCTGGTCGCAGGGGTGGGCTTGGGAAACGTACCTTCCTCTGCTACACCCGCTGGAACTACCTCGCCCGTCACCATTGCCGGGACGCCCACAACGAGCGCCCCCAGCTCCAGTACTATCGGTACCCTCACGCTGGGCGGAGTCGGCGAGTCTGTGACCGATGTGATGAATGGCACGTTCAAAATCGGCACCACGACCATCAATCTGGGCGGAACCGGCACCACCGACACGCTCCAGGACCTGGCCAAGACCATCGATTCGAACAACTACGGGGTCACGGCCACCTACAGCCAGACCAACAAGGACATCGTGTTCACCTCGTCGAACTCTGCCCTCGGCGCGGCCGGCGCCCTCGTTTATACGCCCGCTGCCGGCAACGGCGACCAAACCACTCCTGCGGGAACCGTGACCTACAGCTTCGCCAATCCTGTGACCACGGCTGAGGACTACTACAGCATCGGAATCTCCTCGACCCTCGGCGTCACGGACCAAGGCACGCTGGTTGGCCCAACGTACGGCGGGACCGCGAACACGGGCATGACGACGGACACAAGCACCACGGGCGGACTGGCAACCATGAGTTACACCGATGCGGCCGGTGAGTCACTGAGCGGCACGGACCTGCTCAACCAGGCCGACGCGCAGACCGCTCTGGGCGACCTGAACCTGGCCATCGGCGACGTGGCCTCACAGGACGGCTACATCGGCGCGCAGATCAACACGCTCAACTCCATCAGCCACGTGATGAGCACGCAGCAGGAGAACATTGTTTCGGCGCAAAACGCGGTGCAGGCCACCGACTACGCCTCGGCAACGTCGAACATGTCCAAGTACGAGATTCTGAGCCAGACCGGCATCGCGGCATTAGCGCAAGCCAATCAAGTGCAGCAGGAAGTGACCAAGCTCTTGCAATAAGACGGGGATCAGGGACCAGGGATTAGGGATCGGCAAGCCGTCGGCGGCCGATCCCAATCCAGAAACTCCCTGATCGCGCACCAAGGTTTTGCAAGGCTGCAGTACCTTCAAGACAACCCAGGGACAGGGCGGCGGCAGGGCGCAAGCTTTGCCGCCCATTTTTTTGCTGGCAGGCATCGAGGGACTGAGGAACTAGGACTGGTTGCATGAATGGCTTTGTGAAAGGGCGCGACTTCACAGCTTGCTGAAAAACTCAGTAAGCGGGACAAATCGCGAAAGGGCACGAGTTTACTCGTGCCGTAGCCACTTCAAAATTGATGCGGGGCTTTAGCCCCTGAGGGACGCTTTTGCCCTGCAAGAAGGGCACTCCAGACCGAATCGGGGAGTACAATTTACGAAATGAAGACCACACCTGCTTCGCGCACTCTGAATTCGTTCTGCGCCCTCTGCCTTACGTTGCTTATCGGGCCTACCGTCGCATCCTTTGCTCATGGACAAGCACCAAATGACTACAGCTGCGACCAAAGCAAACACCCATCGGACGCGATAGGATCCTCCATAACGGGCGAGAACTCAGGCGTAGAGATCGGCCTATTCGATGAGACCACGCAATCTCAGGTCGGAAAGTTCACGTTTGTTGGGGGATTGTGGCTTTTTGATGGCGGGACGAGCGCCGAAGTCCAGGAAGGGACTACGGTAAAAAGCTTCTCTTTCGGCGACTACAACTCAAGTAACGCGGCGGATTTAAAAATCTGTGCATCCGGGAAGTATTTTGTTCTGTCCTCTCAGGGTCGCCGTTTCAGAATCTTTTTCCCCTCATTGGCTTTTGCCGCGTACGTCATGGAGATAAAGTAGGAGTATTTTCAATTTCGTTCCTCGCCTAGAGCCGCTCCAGACCAGCGCGAACTGGAATCTCTGGTCGGCCTGCCTTCCGGTACACCCAAGGAATGCGGGACTGCTGCCGCCCTTTCTGACGTAGGCGCGAAACCTGCGCGGACTGCCGCAATACGGAAGCTCTCAAGTTCTACCCTTCGCAAGACCTTCCGATCTGAGAACGACCGCGCATCGACCGCGCAATTTCACAGGAACGGATTCCGCACCTGGAGGCTTCCGAATCGCTGGCCGTGCTGGAGATCCTCGGAGAAAAGGATCTCGCACCGCGCCTGGATTGCAGCCGAGACAATCAGGGCGTCGTACCAGGAGACCCCGCGTAGAACGTGCAGATGCAATGCCTCCCCATAGAGCGCCTGCGACGAGTGCACGGCGAGCAGCGGGCGAAAGACCGTACTCAGGTATTGCCCGGCGTCCGCCGCCTGCATGGGTTGCAAGAACCGTTTCAATGCGACGTTGAAGAACTCCTGCACAACTTGGTAGCTGATGACTCCCTTTTGCGTCGTCAGCGCATCGCGGATGAGCTGCGCCGCTCTCCGGGCCTTCGCTGGCGCGCTTTGATCGAACGAATAAACAAAGATATTGGTGTCGAGGAAGAACCTATCGCTCATTCATTTCTTCCCTGCTGAAGCGGCGCCCCGCATCGACGTTCCCGAGGCGCATCATCAGCGCATCGAATCCCTGGCCGTCTCCCGCGCTTTCGGTAAACTGCGCCAGCCATTCCCGAAACGCCTCGTTCAGTGTTCGGCGCTGCTCCCGAGCAATCAACCGCGCCCGCTCGATCAGGTCCTCGTCGGCACTCAGGGTGATGTTCTTCATACGAGAATAGTGTACACGATTCTCGTGTAATAAGCGAGGCAACCAGCAGACGCTCTCCCGCCGGACGCAGAGCCGCTAACGCGTCTTCCAGGTTTTCAAGGTCGAGATTTGGGGCACCAATTTATCTTGGGTTGGTCAAACCTAGGCCACCTGCTAAACTACCACCGCCATTGAAAGTCGAATGCGCCTCTTCGTAATGCTTATGATGAGCTATTCTTGAAATTCGTTGAGCCACAGTGAGGGGTGATAACATGAGCCGTCCCAATAGTAGAGCGATATGTATCGTTGCAGTTTGGATTCTTTTTGGGGCTTCGAGATGCTTTCCGCTTAACACTGAGTCCGTTGGTAAGGACTGCCAGAACGGCCAACCCAAAGCATGTGCCGAGCTCGCCAGAATTGCTACAAGTGCAAAACACCCGAAAGACAGGATCGAGGCAATTCAATTCATTTCAGACAGCTCCCTTCTGTCTTCGATTGCGAACGGCACTTCTCTGGATCAGTCGGTGAGCCAGGCGGCAGCGAACCAGTTGGCATTCATCAAGAGGCAAGCACAGGCCCGCGAAGAAGAGCAAGAGTCTATTATGCCTAACGCTCAAGAAATTCAAAGGCAGGTCGCACTGCTTAACTCCTATAAAGCCGGCGTGACTACGCTTGATGATTTCTATGCGGATAAGTGGAATGCGAGAGATCCATTTCTAACAAAGTTGGGCATAGTCCAGCATCACTTCTACAAACCTAACCAGACCTATGAATTCGAGATAGCATATTATGATTCTTATGATCATCGTATAGATGCGAAATTCGCCTTACAATTCGCTGATTTCACTCAAAGAGCCTTTGATATTGAATTCGAATCTACAGTAGAAGGTGGGAGCCTAGGAGATCTTGTGTCTTGTTTGCCGTTTTCCGATCCCAATGGAAATAGTCCATGTGTTGACGTGAGATATCCCATATATCTCCTCAAGTTCGTCGGTGGTCGGCTCGCAAGCATTGAGAAGAAATAGGATATCCCAGGGAGCGTGGCCGAGGGCTTCACAAGAAATATGGGTGTCCCGAATCCCCGTTCAGGGACTCGGGAATCCCCTAAACTGGACCGGCATACTCCGGCGCTACCACGTCTCTCTGCGGAAGATGTCGCTACTACCTATTCCCATTCTCCCGTCGCCAAATACTCCTCGATCCCTTTCGCCGCCTTCCGCCCCGCACCCATGGCCAGAATCACCGTCGCGCCGCCGGTGACAATGTCGCCGCCGGCAAAGACACCGCGCTTGGAGGTGCGCATGGTTTCGGGATGGGCCACGATGTAGTTCCATTTATTCGTGGCCAGTTCGGGAGTGGTGCTTTGGATGAGAGGGTTGGCTGTGGTGCCGACGCCGATGATGACGACGTTGGCGGGGAGAATGAACTCTGAGCCTGCAACGGGCGCCGGGCGGCGGCGTCCGCTTTCGTCGGGCTCGCCCAGCTCCATGCGCACGCAGCGTGCGCCGGTGAGCCAGCCCTTTTCGTCGCCCAGGAACTCGACCGGGTTGGTCAACATGCGGAACTCGATGCCCTCTTCGCGCGCGTGCTTCACTTCTTCGGCGCGCGCCGGCATTTCAGTTTCTGAGCGCCGATAGACCAGCGTGGCCGTCCGCGCGCCCAGCCGCCGCGCCGTGCGCACTGCGTCCATGGCGGTGTTGCCGCCGCCCACCACGATCACGTCGCGGTCGCGGCAGTCGTAGATGGGCTCGTCGAATTCGGGAAATTTGTAGGCTCGCATCAGGTTGGTGCGGGTAAGAAACTCGTTGGCCGAGTAGACGCCGTTCAGGTGCTCGCCGGGCACGCCCAGAAACACCGGAAGCCCCGCGCCGGTAGCCACAAATATCGCGTCGTAGCCCTCCACTCGCATCAGTTCGTCGAGCGTCACGCTCTTGCCCACCACCACGTTGGTCTCGAACTCCACGCCCATGCGGCGCAGATTGTCGACCTCTTCCTTGACAATCGATTTGGGAAGCCGGAACTCCGGAATGCCGTAGACAAGCACGCCGCCCAGCTCGTGCAGCGCCTCGAAGACGCGCACGCGATGGCCCTTCTGGATCAGATCGCCCGCGGCCGAGAGCCCCGCCGGACCGCTGCCCACAATGGCCACGCTCTTTCCCGTCGCCGGAGCAATCGCAGGCAGGCCCAGCTTCCCGCTCCGGAGCTCGAAGTCCGCGATAAACCGCTCCAGGTTGCCGATGGCCACGGGCTGGCCCTTCTTGCCCAGCACGCAACCGCCTTCGCACTGGCTCTCCTGCGGGCACACGCGGCCCGTGATCGCAGGCAGCGCATTGTCTTCGCGCATCTTCGCGGCCGCGGCCAGAAACTCGCCGGCCTGGATCAGCGCCACAATCTCTTTGATCTTCACGCCCACCGGGCAATCCACCTGGCAGCCCGGCCTGGCGCAGGCGATGCAGCGCGTGGCTTCCCCAACCGCGGCGCGCGCGTCCAGACCCTGGTTCACCTCTTCAAAGTTGTGCGCGCGCGTCTCGGCATCGAGCTCCGGCATGTGCGCGCGCGGGATCTTGAGGCGGTCTTTCGCAGGCAGCGGATTCGCGTCAGCCATGGTGCGTCCCTCCCTGCGCTTCAAGTTTCGCCCGCAACTCGGCCGCTTCTTTCTCCCGCGTGGCCACCGAGGCTCGCAACTGCGCCAACTCCTCCTTGCGGTGCTCCTCGAAGGCCTTCATCGATGCGCACTCCTGGCCGCGGTACATGGCGTTGCGCTGCATCAGCACCTCGAAGTTCACTTGGCGTGCGTCGAACTCCGGCCCATCCACGCAGGCAAACTTGCTCTCGTTGCCCAGCAGCACACGGCAGCCGCCGCACATCCCCGTGCCGTCCACCATAATGGAGTTCAGGCTGACCATGGTCTTGATGCCGTGCGGCGCGGTCACGCGGGCCACGGCGCGCATCATGGGCACCGGGCCCACGGCGAGCACAAAGTCCAGCTTGCGTCCGGAGCCGAGCAGTTCCTCGAGTTTCTTCGTCACCAGGCCCTGTTCGCCGTAGCTGCCGTCGTCGGTCAGGATGTAGGCCTCGTGGCTCGCGGCGCGCACCTCGTCTTCGAAGACGACCATCTCCCGGCTGCGCGCGCCTTCGATAAAGATCACGTGGTTGTCGGCGTCTTTGAGCGCCTTGGCCGTGGGCAGAGCCATGGCCGTGCCCACGCTTCCGGCCACAATCGCAGCGGTGCCGTATTTCTTGATCTCGGAAGGATGGCCCAGCGGACCCACGATGTCCAGAATCGCGTCGCCCGCTTCAAGGCAGTTGAGCAGGGAAGTGGTCTTGCCTACGGCCTGCACCACAATCGTGATCGTGCCCGCCGCGGGATCGGCGCCCTTGATGGTGAGCGGAATACGCTCGCCGTTCTCCGTGACGCGCAGAATGACGAACTGCCCCGGCCGCTGCTTGCGCGCAATGCGCGGCGCCGCGATCACGTATTGCCGGATGTTGAGACCGGCGGTGCGGGCTTCCACAATCCTGAACACGGCTCGACTCGTCCTCCATCGCGTGGGCTTCGGCAGCCTCAGCAGACACAGGCGCTCCGCAGGCAGGAAACCCCCGGGGCACGCTCTCGGCCTGCTCGTTCCGCCTTGATTATTCAGGAATTGTCCGCAATGACCTGTGACGTGAATCACGAGGTGGGCCGATCCGAGCCGGCGGGTTCCCATTATTTCTGCCGCGCCCTCCAAAGCTGGTAAAGTCCCCAGGCCGCCAGCGTGGAATTGTCGCGAATCGTGCCCTCGAGCATCATGCGCTCGAATTCGGCAATGGGAACGGCGCGGGCGGTCAAATCGTGCTCCTCGGCGTCGCGATCCCCCTCAGCGGGCGCGAGTCCCGTGGCCAAATACACATGCTGCCGCTGCCGCAGAAAGCCGTAGGCGATCCATAGCGTTCCCAGGAGCGTCATCTCGGCGGCATCCAAGCCGATTTCCTCTCTCAATTCGCCGCGCGCCAGCTCTTCGGGGTTCTCGATCTCCATCTCCCAGCCGCCCTGCGGCAGCTCCAGCGCGCGCTCCCCGATGGTGTACCGGAACTGCTCCACCAGCCAGATGCGATCGTCCCCCCCGCGATCTTTTTCGATCGCCAGGATGATCGCCGCATCGTGCTTCTCCACCACGCCGTAGACGCCCTTCTCTCCGTTGGCGCGCAGCACCTCGTCCTCGCGCACGCGCATCCAGTGGTTGCGGTAGACCTCGCGGCTGGAGAGCGTAGTAATGGATCGGCCCGCGCTGGCATTTGTACCGGGCTCTGCACTGGAATCGACCGGATACATACAATCTCCTTCGCGGCCGAGAGAGCGCCGCGCGACGCCCATTGACCGTCAGGGAAAGAATACCGGCCAAGTGTGAACGGAATGCGACTCGGTCCCCAACTCCGCCTGCCGTTGGGGGTTCGCCGCCGCGATCAATCAGTTGGCGTGCGCCGGCCGCCATTTCTCCAGGAATTCGGTGAGCGCCGCCGACTGCAAATTCCGCATGTCTTCGAACTCGCCGTTCTTCTGGCTGTAGAGCAACTCGCCATGCTCGCCCAAAACGGCCAGCGCAGGAACGCCTCTCCTCAGGGGAACGCCGTACTTCTCGGCCAGGTCGAGATTCGCGTCCATACGGCCGATATTGATGTCCACCAGCACGAAACCCGCGTCCAGAATCGGCTTGTTGCGGGCGTCGTGGAAGTAAATATCCAGCACCTGGCAGTCGGGGCACCAGTTGCCGCCAAAATCGAGCAGGATGCGGCGGTGCGTTGCCGCCGCGGTCTTCAGCGCCGCGGCCAGATCGGCCCGTGCCTGCGAGGGATCGGGATAGATCGCCCGATCGGCGGAGTTGGCCGTGCCGGCAGCAATTGCCAGCAGCGCAGCCAGAACCAAAAGCTTGACGGTCTTCATCGCGGAACCTCCACAACCATTCTCAGGATGCCACAAGCAGGCGCGAACGTGCTGGCTCAGGGCCGGCAGATCGGCAAGGCCATCGCATGAAGCTGGAGACGAACCTCGGGCGAACTCGCCACGTCGCCAAGCGACGCCAGCCTGCGAAGAAGCGAACGACTTGCCAGGCGCGGTGCCAAAGAACGCGAAAAATCCTCTCGCCGATCAGGCGATTCTCCGGCTCCAGTACAGGGCAAACGCACCATAGCGGCTATATGCGGAATGGTGTAGGCGGCTTTAGATGGAGGTATGTCGAGTCCTCTGAAGTATTTTGCAGAGTTGAAAGATCCCCGTTTGCCGCGGACGCGGCGTCATCTGTTGCCGGATATTCTGTTGATCGCCATCGCGTCCATTCTCAGCGGA
>Ga0182013_10000069_pt1 | contig 118235 bp, 113 predicted proteins | sample 612S2MmetaG_FD_120487 | JGI IMG/M metagenome (GOLD analysis project Ga0182013, IMG submission 120487) | Permafrost microbial communities from Stordalen Mire, Sweden - 612S2M metaG | ecosystem: Environmental > Terrestrial > Soil > Wetlands > Permafrost | place: Sweden: Stordalen | collected...
ATTGCAAGGCGCACCGTGACCCAGGGCCATGACGGCCGGGCTTGTGAACTGGAGCGGGCGGCGGGAATCGAACCCGCATATACAGCTTGGGAAGCTGTCGTTCTACCACTGAACTACGCCCGCAGTCGGGACCAGCATAACCAGGCGCGGCGGCGCGCGGCAAGGGCGGCGAGGGCGTAAGACCGAAAGCTTTTAGGCCGCGCACACTGCGGTGAGCAGCTTTTCCATCTCGGCTGACAGCCTATTGCCGTCCTGCGCCAACGACTTGGCCGAGGCCAAAATCAGCGCCGAGGCCGAGGTGATACCGCCGGCCGAGTCGTTGACCTCGGCGATATTGGCGGCGACGTGCGCGGCGCTGCCGGTGGCGGCCTGCACGTTTTCGGCGATCTCCCGGCTCGTCACCGCCTGCAGCTCGACGGCAGCCGTGATGGCGGTTGCGATCTCGGCGATGCGGCTGATGGTGCCGCCGATCTCTTTGATGCTGCCGACGGAGTCCTGCGTCGCCGCCTGCACGCCCGCGATCTGTTCGCCGATCTCGTTGGTCGCTTTCGCGGTCTGCGCCGCCAGGGCCTTGACCTCTTGCGCGACCACCGCGAAGCCCTTGCCGGCTGAGCCGGCGCGCGCCGCCTCGATCGTCGCGTTGAGCGCCAGCAGGTTTGTTTGCTCGGCGATGGCGGAGATCAGCTTGACCACGTCGCCGATGCGACCGGCAGCGCGGGTCAATTCGGCGATGCGGCCGTCCGTCATCTCGGCCTGCATCACCGCCTCGCGCGCGATCCGCGTCGATTCCTGGACCTGGCGGCTGATCTCGCCGACCGAGGCGATCAACTCTTCGATGGCGGCCGAGACCGATTGTACATTGTCGGCGGCCTGCGCTGACGCAGAGAGCACTTTGCCGGACAAATCGCGCGTCGCGAATGCCATCGCGCCGAGCGCCTCGGCGGCCGCCTCGAGCTCGGTCGATGACGACGAGACCGAACGCACCACGCTCGCCACCGTGGTCTCGAATGCGCTCGCGACTTGGTGTATATCGGCGCGGCGCTGCTCCGCCGAGAGCCGCGCCGTCTCTTTCTCCGCCAGCTCCAACTGCTCGATGCGGATAAGCTTGTCTTTGAAAGCCTGCGCCGCGCGCGCATTGTCGCCGACCTCGTCGGCGCGCCCGGTATAGGGGACATCGACGTCCTTGTTGCCGCGGGCAAGCTCGCGCAACACCTCGCCGATGCGGCGGATCGGTCTGGAGATGGCGAGAGCGCCAAATACGGCGACGCCGCCGAGCACGGCGATCACGAACAAGCCGATGCCGAGATCGATGCGTCGCACGCGCTCGCGGACCGCGTTCGCGCGCGCAGTGCCGACTTCGGCCCCGGCGACCAATCGCCCGGTCGCTTCGTCGATCAGAGCATTCATCTGTTTGCCGATCGCCACGGCACTCTGCACTTTGGCGTCGGTGTCGCCATAATCCTTTGCCGCGGCGGCGAGTTCGGCGCTGACCGCTACATAGTCCTTGGCCAATTTGTCGAGTGTTTCGAACGCGTCTTTATCGGCCGCGTCGTCGCTGAGGCTGAGAGCGGTCCCGATGTGTATTTCTGCGGTTGCGGCAGCGCTGCGCAGCCGCAGCAGCGCGCGGTCGACGTCGCTCGGCGCAATGGCAAGTCGCATCTCACGCAATTCGAGCTGCATGTCGCCGAGCGCATCGCACACACGCAACGCCTCGACCGCCGTGAGCTGTTTGGCGGCGGCGAGATCGCGCTGGTCCGATGCCGAGCGATCGCCGATCTGCTGTTCGACAAGCATTCCGGCGACCAGCAGCACGCCAAGCGCCGCCCAGATTGCGAGCTTCGTGCGGATGGGAAAATCGAAGCCCGGCATGTTCTTCAGGTCACCTATAATCGCAACAGGATTAAGGGGACCGGTTAATTCAGGGTAAATTCAAGCGCAAGCCACTGGCGAAAAAGGCAAAAAAGATGTTAGCCCAGGGCACGCCACTATTCCCGGCCGAACTGTTTGCGCAATTCAACTTTTGCGCGTTGCAAAGTCTTGCACTTTGCGGCGGACAAGGTCCGGCCGGCGCGATTGATATAGAAGGTCAGCATCGACAGCGCCGAGCGGTAGGGATCGGACTTGCGCCGCCGGCTGCGCTCAGCCGAGCGCTTCAACGAGGCCGCGATGCGCCGGGGGTCGCGTCCGGTGAACACACCGGGCGCGAGATCAAGCGCGTCGCTTTCCCGGCTGACGCGCGCCGACCAGCGGCGAGCCGCCGAGAGATGGCTTGCGGCACGCCGCGATGCCTTGCGTTTGATGGATTTTCGTGCGGCGGCATTGGCCATAGTTGCGAGCGCAAGTAACGGCGGATGTAAATGCTATCTGACAAACAATGACGCCATCTCGAATTCGTTCCCGGATCGAGCAGGAGCGCGGGGCGGGCGTTCGCGCGCTGCCAAAGCGACGCCCGCCCCGAGCCTCAGCTCACCAGCACGTTCTGGAACTGCCAGGGATCGCGCTTGTCGATGTCTTCCTTGAACAGACCTGGGCGATCCGTAATGGGCGTCCAATCGGTATAGGCGCCGATCACCGGGCCGAGATAGGGCATCTGCACTTCCAGACAGCGGCGGAAATCCATTTCGTCGGCTTCGACGATGCCTGCGTTCGGGTTCTCGATCGCCCACACCATGCCGGCGAGCACGGCGGAGGTGACCTGCAGACCGGTGGCATTCTGATAAGGCGCGATGTCGCGCGTCTCATCGATCGAAAGCTGCGAGCCGTACCAGTAGGCGTTCTTCTTATGGCCGTAGAGCAGCACGCCGAGCTCGTCGATGCCGTCGGCAATCTCGTGCTCGTCCAAAATATGGATCGCCGGCTGCCGTTTGCCGGCCTGACCGAACAGCTCGTGCAGCGACAGCACCGCGTCGTTGCAGGGGTGATAGGCATAGTGACAAGTCGGCCGGTAGACGATCTTGCGGCCGTCGCGCAGCGTGAAGTAGTCGGCGATCGAGATCGATTCATTATGCGTGACCAGAAAGCCGTATTGCGCCTTGGCAGTCGGCGTCCATGAGCGCACGCGGGTGTTGGCGCCGGGCTGCGTCAGATAGATCGCCGCCTGGCAACCGGTCTTATGTCTAAAGCCGTTTTTCGGCAGCCGCTTCTCGTGGGTGCCCCAGCCGAGCTCGGCCGGCTGCATGCCTTCCGAAAGAAAGCCTTCGACCGACCAGGTATTCACGAACACCTCGATCGGCTTCGGCTTGATGGCGCGTTGGGTGTCGCGCTCCGCAATATGAATGCCCTTGACGCCGAGCTTCTTGGCAAGTTTGCCCCATTGCTCGCGCGTCTTCGGCTCCTTGAACTTCAGGCCGATATCGCCGGCGACGTTCAAGAGCGCCTGCTTGACGAACCACGACACCATGCCGGGATTGGCGCCGCAGCAGGACACCGCCGTGCTGCCACCGGGATTCTTGCGGCGCGCCGTCAGCACGGTTTCGCGCAGCGCATAGTTCGAGCGTGCTTCAGGACCGACCTTGGAATCGAAGTAAAAGCCCGGCCACGGCTCGACCACGGTGTCGATGTAAAGCGCGCCGATCTCGCGGCAGAATTCCATCAGTTCGAGCGAGGAGGTGTCGACCGACAGATTGACGCAAAAACCCTGACCGCCGCCTTCGGTGAGCAGCGGGGTAAGCAGCTTGCGGTAATTGTCGCGCGTGACGGCTTGGTGAATGAAGCGGATGCCGCGGTCGTCCAACAGTTTGCGGTCCTTATCCTCGGGGTCGATGACCACGAAGCGGGATTTGTCATAAGCGAAATGACGCTCGATCAAAGGCAGCGTGCCTTTGCCGATCGAGCCGAAACCGACCATCACGATAGGGCCGGTGATGCGGGCGTGAACGGGCCATTCGGTCATAATTCGAAGCCTCCGACAGCGATAACGGTGATATCCGCGGTAATGACGACACGGAAGAGACGCCGCGGACTTTGTCTGCGGCGTCCCCGTTTTTCTAGGTTCGCCTAATTAGGCCGCGAGCGAACGCCGGTCCTGTGATGCCAGATCCTGCGCCACCAGAGCCGCAAGGTCGGGTGCGGGCGCCGACCGGCCCGTGGCGCCGATCAGACCGCGGGCACCGTCGAGTGCGCCGGGCTGGAGCGCGAGCGCGAGCAGCCGGTTGCGATCGAAACGACCGGGCATCCACAAATCGCCGGTCGCCGCGGCCGTGAAGCCGAAACGGCCGTAATAAGCCGCATCACCGACCAGAAGGATCGCGCAATGACCGGCCATGCGCGCACGCGCGATCGCACGCCGCATCAGCGTCGTTCCGATGCCGCAGTTACGGTTTTGCGAATGGACCGCGAGCGGGCCGAGCAGCAGCGCCTCGCGCCCCGGACCGGCGCTGACGTGCCACAGCCGGACCGCCGCCACGACTCGGCCTTGGTCGACCGCGACCAGCGACAGCCCATTCGCCGGCAGACGGCCTTCGCGCAACCGTTCGGAGGTTTTGGCGAAACGCGCCGCGCCATAGGCCTCGTCGAGCAGCGTCTCGCGCGCTGCGATATCGGCGCGTTTTTCTTCCCGGATGGTCACCATGATCCGCTCCTTTCGGCTCTGGCGCCCCGGCGCGCCGTCCTTCCCTCCCCCGGGTGCGGGGAAGGGCTAGGCAAAGCAGCGCCGGAGCGAGGGGGTCTCAGATGTGGAAGGTCCGCAGCGGTTGGAAGCCGTTGAAGGCCACCGCTGCGTAGGTCGCGGTATAGGCGCCGGTGCCTTCGATCAGGACCTTGTCGCCGATCTCAAGGCTGATCGGCAGGTCGTAAGGCCGCTTCTCGTACAGCACGTCGGCTGAATCGCAGGTCGGACCGGCAAGCACGCATGGACCGACCTCATCGCCGTCGCGTGGCGTCTTGATCGGGTAGCGGATCGACTCGTCCATGGTTTCGGCGAGCCCGCCGAATTTGCCGATGTCGAGATAGACCCAACGCACGTGATCGTGCTCGCTCTTGTTCGATACCAGCACGACTTCGGCCTCGATCAGGCCGGCATTGCCGACCATGCCGCGGCCCGGCTCGATGATCGTTTCCGGGATGCGGTTGCCGAAATGCTTACGCAGCGCCTTGAAGATCGAGCGGCCATAGGACTCCACCGCCGGCACATCGCGCAGATACTTGGTCGGGAAGCCGCCGCCCAAATTGACCATTGTCAGGTTGATGCCGCGATCGGCGCAGGCGCGAAAGATCGCCGACGCCGACTTCAGCGCTTCATCCCAGGCCGCCGTGCGGCGCTGCTGCGAGCCGACATGAAACGACACACCGCAAGGCTCGAGCCCGAGCTTTTGCGCATGGTCGAGCACGTCGACGGCCATCTCCGGATCGCAACCGAACTTCCGCGACAGCGGCCATTCGGCGCCAGCGCAGCCGAACAGAAAGCGGCAGAACACTTTGGCGCCGGGCGCTGAGCGGCCGATCTTGTCGACCTCGGCCTTGCAGTCGACCGCGAACAGCCGAACGCCGAGCGCGTAGGCGCGCGCGATGTCGCGTTCCTTCTTGATCGTGTTGCCGAAGGAAATGCGCTCGGACGTGGCGCCGGCCGCAAGCGCCATCTCGATCTCGGCGACCGAGGCGGTGTCGAAGCAGGAGCCCAGCGCGGCGAGCAGCGACAACAGCTCGGGCGCCGGGTTCGCCTTAACGGCATAGAACACCCGGCTATCCGGCAGGGCCTTGGCAAAAGCACGATAGTTTTCGCGCACGACGTCGAGATCGACGACAAGGCAAGGCCCATCGTCGAGGCCCTCGTCGTGGCGGTGACGCAGAAAGTCGCGGATGCGCTCGGTCATGGGAGCCGCTCCTTCATCCAGGTTCAAGGGGCCAAGCTACGAATAGCCGTTTGGCCCGGCGTTGAAGTTCAGCCGACCACGCTCGCGCGCAGACGGCCGGCGTCAGCGGCCAAAGAGCTTGGCGCCTGCCGTGCGATGGGGACACGGTGCAGGCGCGCGGCGCTTCAAACCGAGATGCTGCCTTGGATTGGAGCGGGAGAACCCGTTCCGCACGGCCGGCAAGATGGACAAGCCTCTTCGGGTGCTGACCTGTGGACGGCCAACGAGACCAAAAAAGCCCGCTCCGTCGTTGCTTTAAGCCGCGTCCCCCGTTGAGCGCGGGGTGCGCCGGTTTCGCCTCCGGCTGCCGATCACGTAGTGAGGTTGTAAACTTCCAACCTCAGGCGACTGTCCGGCCTCTTGTCCGGATGCCTACCGATCGACACACGGCCACAGGCACGTGCGAATTTGGGCGACCGGCAAATAGTCGCATTAAACTTTCATTGCAAGAAAATTCGACGCGAGAGTCAAAAATTTCTTGCGCGCGACCATGTTCGCGCGCACGCGCGCGCCGCTTTCCGCGACCGCGTGGCTTGTGATAGGTGCGAAGGTCTCGTCCAACTCGCTTCCGACAGGTGCCGCGATGCCTTCTTTACCGATCACCTTCGCGTGCGGTCTCTACGACCGCATGCTGGCGCTGCAAACCGGCGACATCAAACCCGACGGCATCGATCTCGACTTCCTCGTCATCGATAATCCGCGCGAGATTTTCGACCGGATGAATAACAAGCTCGAATTCGGCGCCTGCGAAATGTCGAGCTCGGAGTTTGTCAGCCGCTTTGCCGCCGATAAGCTGCCTTATGTGGCGTTGCCGGTGTTCGCTTCGCGGGTGTTTCGCCACGGCTTTATCGTCGTCAATCGCAACTTCGTGAAATCGGCGGCGGACCTTGCCGGCAAGCGGATCGGCGTGCCGCTCTATACCCAGACCGCCGCGATCTTCGTCCGCGGCTTGATGCAGCACGATCTCGGCGTCGACCTCTCCGGCATCGAATGGGTGCAGGGCGCAGTCAACGAGCCGGGCGCCTACGGCCATCCTTCGGTGATGCCGCTGCTCAAGCCGGTCAACGTCACGCCGAACCAGAGCGGCAAGTCGCTGAGCGACCTGCTCGAAGCCGGCGAGATCCACGCCATCATCGGCTCGAACCTGCCGCACGCGCTCAAGCGCCATCCCGACGTGGTGCGACTATTCCCCGATTACCGCGCCCGGGAGCAGGATTATTTCCGCCGCACCAAGATATTCCCGATCATGCATTTGATCGTCATCCGCAACGACATCTACCAGCGCCATCCCGAGGTCGCGGCAAGTCTCTACAAGGCCTTCGACGCGGCGAAGAACCGCGCGCTGGAGAAAATGCGCTATCCTGGCACGCTGCGCTACATGCTGCCTTGGCTACCCGACGATATCGAGCAGATCGACGATTTGTTCGGCGGCGATTGCTGGCCCTATGGCCTAGAGCCGAACCGGCCTACGCTTGAGGCCTTGGTGGCCTACATGGCCGAGCAGGGCCTGATCGCAGAGCCGATCCCGATCGAGAAGCTGTTCGTGCCGACTTTCGGCTAGCCCGCCGCGGCACGGCGCAAGGCGCGCTCGACCATGACGCCGATCAGAGTTTTGCGATAGCGGCCGGTGGCGTGGATGTCGTCCGGCGGATCGACGGCGGCAGACGCTGTGGCCTCGGCTTTGGCGATCGTCGCCGCGGCGACGATGTTGCCGTTGAGAACCTGCTCCACCGCCGTCAAGCGCAGCGGCCGGTCGGCGACCCCGATGGCGCCGACATGGCTGCCGACTGCCTTGCCGTCATCGTCCTGGTCGTAAAACAACGCTGCCGCCGCCAGCGCGAAGTCGCCGCGGCGGCGGGCGAATTCGACAAAGCCGAAGCGGCGTCGTGCCGGCCAGGCCGGGAACCGGATTTCCGTAATGATTTCGTCGGGCGTGAGCGCGGTCGTCAGCGGGCCGCGAAAGAAATCCTCAGCTGCGAGCACGCGCGCGCCGGCTTGGCCGACGACGACGATCTTGGCCGCGCAAGTGACGGCGATGCCGGGCAGTTCGGCGGCGGGATCGGCATGCGCCAGACTGCCGCCGACCGTGCCGCGATTGCGGATCTGGTAATGCGCGACATGCCCGACGGCCGCCACCAGGAGCGGATGCGCCTGAAGCAACCGCGCGTCTTCGAGGATGTCGCGCCAGCGCACCATGGCGCCGAGCGCGACGCCGTCGTCGGCGATTCTGATCTGCCGCAGCTCCGAAACTTTGCGCAGATCGACGAGGAGCGACGGCGCGGCGACGCGAAACGCCAGCATCGGCACCAGGCTCTGGCCGCCGGCCAGCGGCTTCGCCTCGCCGTCGTGCGCGGCCAGAAGCGCTACGGCTTCGGCGATGCTCGCCGGGCAGATATATTCGAAGGGCGGAAGTTTCATGAAATGCTCATCGCCTCCGATTGCTACGCGTAGCGCTTCGCGCCATCCGGGCTACAAGCCCTCACTCAGCATCCGATCGGCCAGCTTTTCCGCCACCATGATGGTCGGAATATTGGTGTTGCCGCGCGGCACCGTCGGCATGATCGACGCGTCGATAACGCGCAGGTGCTCGAAGCCGTGAACCCGGCCGGCGGAATCGGTCACCGCCGCGCGATCCTCGGCTGAGCCCATGCGGCAGGTCCCGACCGGATGGAAAGTCCCGCCGACATTGTTGCGGACGTGGTCGGCGAGCGCCTCATCGTCCTCGACCAAGGCGGCGAGATCGACCCGCCGGTCGGCCAGCGTCGCAAAGATCGGCGCGGCGAGCGGCGGCACGGCATCGATCAGGGCGGCGACGGCCGCGCTCTTGATCTTGTTGCCCAGTGTGATCCGATTGAGGAGCCGCAGCCGGTCGTTGAACTTCACCGGAAAGGACAGCGTGGTCATGGCGCGCACGGCGTCGTGCTGCAAAATCTCGACGCAGCGGCGAAAGCCCTGCATGAAGCGCTTGAGGTCGAGCTCGTGGCCGGTGAAGTTGAACTCGACCTGCGGATAGATCGCCGGATCGGCTGCGACGAGCGACACCCGGCCGCGCGCCATCGGCTTGAGCAGCGACGTCGCGAGATTGCCGACCTGGTGCCCGAGCGGGCTCCACGAGGTTTTGCACTGCACATTGAGATACATGTCGGCCGGCGGCGCGCCGGGCAGGCCCGAGGAGTAGCGGAACGCCGTCATCGGGTGGGGCCGGATTTTCGCCGATTGCCGCGCGCCGGGCTTCTGCAACAGACCGATAAAGATGATGGCATGATTGGACAAATTTTCGCCAACGCCCGGCAAGTCGGCGCGCACCTCGATGCCGAGTTTGCGCAGCGCCGCCGCTGGCCCAACGCCTGCCCGCATCAAGAAGGCCGGCGAATGAATGCCGCCGAGTGCGACAATGATTTCGCGGCCGTGGAATTCCGTCTGCTCGTCGCCGAGCGTGACCCTGACGCCAGTTGCGCGGCACCCGTCGAACAACAGCCCGGTGGCTTTAGCGCGGTCAACAATGCGCAGATTGGGGCGCCGGCGCACCTCGGCACCGAGGTAACAGATCGCCGCCGAGGCACGCTTCTGGGGCCAGTTGCTCATCGGCACCCCACCATAGCCGTCGCGAAAATCGGCATTCATGTCGGCGACGAACGGGATCTGGCGTTCCTGCGCGAAAGCGTGCACCGCCTTCGCCAATGGCGCCCAGTCCTCCGCCTTGGTGCGGCGGATCGGAACCGGTCCATCCTTGCCGTGCAGCGCGCCGTCGAAATCCCAATCGGATTCGAGCTTGCGGTAATAGGGCAGCACGTCGTCCCAACCCCAGCCGGCAGCGCCGAGCGCTTGCCATTCGGCATAATCGTCAGGCGTGCCGCGATAAGCGACCATGCCCATCACGCTTGAGCCGCCGCCGATGACGCGGCCTTGAAGAAATCCGATCGGTGGCGAATTGTCTTTGCGCCGCCAATGCACCTTCAGCGCGGGCCAGAAATAGGCGTCGTTGTAATAAGACCGCGCATAGGAATCGAGCACGTCGGCCGGCTCGGCGCCCGGCAGCATGTCGCGCCCCGCTTCCAGCAGCAACACGCGCAAGCTGGACCGCGCCGACAACCGGTTCGCCAGCACGCAGCCGGCAGCCCCGGCCCCGATGATGATGACATCGAAGCTTTCCGTCATTGAATTTCACACCTCGGAATCAAATGCCCCGGATTTTAAAGCCTTGGCTGCAGACTACCCTGCCCCGCCTGCGCCCCGCCACCCCGCCTTCGATTGAACATCGCCCCTTCATGCTTTACTGGATCACCGGCCAGCGCAAGCCAATGTCACTAGAGAGCCAGGGCTCGGACCATGACCGCCACCAAAACGCTCCACGGCGTGATCGCCGCGATCGCAACCGCCATTGACGACGGAGGCGAGCCGGATCGGGCGCGCTCGACCGCGCTAGCGCGCTACCTGCTTGCCAACGGCTGCGACGGTCTCAATGTGCTAGGCACCACCGGCGAAGCAACCTCGTTCTCGCTCGACCAACGCCGGCGCGTGATGAGCGCCTATGCCGAAAGCGGGCTGCCGCTCGATCGGATGATGGTCGGCACCGGCGCCGCGGCGGTTGCCGATGCCGTTGCACTGACCAAGCACGCCGCCGAGCTCGGCTTCGCCGGCGCGCTGGTACTGCCGCCCTTCTATTACAAGGGTGTGCACGACGACGGCTTGGTCGCCTATATCGACGCCATCCTGACGGCGACCACGCCGCGGCCGATCCCGATTTATCTTTACCATTTTCCGGCGCAATCGGGCCTGCCCTGGCACGTCGCGCTGATCCGCCGCCTGCTTGACACATTCGGCGAACGCATCGTGGGCTTAAAGGATTCTTCGGGCGACATGGCCTATGCCCGCGAGGCCGCCGCCATCCTGCCCCGCTTTAAAGTCTTCCCTTCGACCGAAGCGGCGCTGCCGGACGCCCGTTCGGGTCCGTTTGCCGGCTGCATCTCGGCGACCGCCAATCTCAACGCCGAGCTTTGCGCACGGGCCTACCGCTCGGGTGACGCCACGGCGCTGGCGGAGGCGGTGGCGATCCGCAAATTGTTCGACGGCAAGCCTTTGGTCCCGGGCGTAAAAGCGCTCCTCGCCCATATTCATGGCGAGCCGCAATGGACGCGGGTGGCGCCGCCGCTATCGGCGTTTCCGGCAGCCGACCGCGCCGCGGTGGTGTCCGGCTATGAGGCGATTCGCGTGAAGCAGGTTGGCTAGGGGATTTTCGGGCGTTGACGCTGGGCTCTTACGCCCCTATAAGCCCGGCTCTCTCTCACGATAGCCGATACACGATACCTAATGGCCAATACCAAGTCCGCTAAGAAAGCCGCTCGCCAGAGCGCGCGCCGCACCGTGATCAATAAGTCGCGGCGCACGCGTGTGCGTTCGGTGACGCGCAAAGTCGAAGAGGCCATCGCCGCCGGCGATCGCGCGCTTGCGCTCGCCGCCATGGCCGACGCCGAGCCCGCGATTATTCGTGCAGCGCAAAAAGGTATCGTGCACCGCAACGCAGCTCGCCGGAAAGTCTCGCGGCTCGCTCACCGGATCGCCAAGCTCGGAAAAAAATAGTTTCCCGACGGCTTATTCGACAATTTCCGACTTCGTGTGCGATCCAAAAAAGTGGATTGCCATCAACCTGTTGTGGAATTGTCACATCTTTAAACCATAATGCGCGTTGTATTGTTTTCGGTGGCAACCTTATCGATTCTTGTTTGCTCCGCATCTCCTTCGCGACGGTTACCCCGAAAAAATGGACAGAATAATTGGTGCATAATGAATGGGTTATGCACATGAGAAGCCCGGGGCTTTGAATCGACCGGAAATCTGACGGCTGCTTTCTTATTTGTTCCAGTCACCGGATTTATACATTTCAGTTTTTTGTCAGCCATGTGAATCGCAAACTGAGTCAATACTTTGGGCTCAAGACGGCGATAGCGCTTCCGGCCCGAGCTTCTGAAAGACCACGGTTGTCGCGGCTTTTTGCGGTTGCGGACCAGAAATCGCATGCTACCTTTCACTTCCCTTCGGTTTCGAAGGTCTTCAAAAATCGGCCTAAACGGAAACTCGTCAAAGAATGGGTGCGGGAGAGCTGTGTCTACGTCAGTGTACTTTCAATGTCCTCACTGTCCCGAGTTCTGAGCGAAGAGGACCGCTTAGAGTGTCCACCGAACTACTGGAATAAAGCAGATGGCAGTTTCGCAGCAGAGCTGCACAGAGATTCAGTGACAACCATCGAATCTGGGAGCGATGGAGGGTGGGGCATGACAACGACAATGCACGAACCGATTTCGACTGCGAGCCTTATATGGCCCGAAAGCTGTTGGCCTAGAGCCGCGTCCAGCGGCTGAACTGGCGCGGCGTTTTGCTGCTGTCGCGTTCGGTCTTACCGAACGCGCTAGTAGCTCAGATCACCCCCAAAATTTAATCGAGTTGCATCTCGGCATCGTCGGGTGTGGCGGGGTTGCCGCCACCTGACGCGCCAAGTTCAACCCCCTCGGACGGAAAAGCAGACCAAAATGACGAACACGGATCAGGAGCGCTGGCGGCGAGTGAGGGAGCGGCTGCGTTCCGTACTTGGCGACGATGTGTTCAGCAGTTGGTTCGGGCGCATGGAGCTCGATGGCGTGGATAAGAGTGTCCTCCGGCTATCGGTGCCGACGCGCTTCCTGCGGAATTGGATCCAGTCGCATTACAGCGAAAAGGTGCTGTCCCAGTGGCAAGAGGAGGAGCCGGAAATCACGCGTCTGGAATTGAGCGTTCGCTCGGCCACACTGCGGCCAACTACGCCAAAGCTCAAAGCGCCGGAGCCGCCGGCGGCCGCGCGCGAAGCGCGCGACGGATCTGCAATGGACGGCGCCAATGCACGCGCCAGCGTGCCGTTCATGACGGTGCATGAGGCGCTCGGCGGTTCTCCACTCGACCCTCGCCTCACCTTCGAGACGTTCGTCGTCGGCCGTTCGAATACGCTTGCGCAGGCCGCGGCGAAACAGGTCGCTACCAGCCGGCGCGGCGAATCGCTGATGTTCAACCCGCTCTACATCCACGCCGCGGTTGGCCTCGGCAAAACGCATCTGTTGCAGGCCATTACCTGGGCCGGCAACAACGGCGGCGACCGCAAAATGCTCTATCTGACGGCCGAGCGATTTATGTACGGTTTCGTCTCAGCGCTTCGCTCCCAGACGACGCTCGCCTTCAAGGAAGCAGTGCGCGCGATCGACGTGCTGGTGATCGACGACATGCAGTTTCTGCAAGGCCGTTCGACGCAGGCCGAATTCTGCCACACCCTGAACGCCCTGATCGACGCCGGTCGCCAAGTCATCATTGCCAGCGATCGCCCGCCGGCCGATCTGGAGAGCCTCGACGACCGGGTACGTTCCCGGCTCGCCGGCGGGCTTGTGGTGGAGATCGGCTCGCTCGGCGAAGAATTGCGGCTCGAAATTCTCAAGAGCCGCATTACTGCGGCTCGCCTGCATCATCCCGGCTTCGAAGTGCCGGCGCCGGTGCTGGTCTTCATCGCCAAATCAGTGACGCATAACGGCCGCGACCTTGAGGGCGCCGTCAACCGGCTGTTGGCTCACTCAAAGCTCACCGGCCAGGCCGTGACGCTCGAGATGGCGGAGCGCGAAATGCGCGACCTGATCCGACCGGTCGAGCCGAAGCGGGTCAGAATCGAAGACATCCAGCGCATCGTCGCCCGCCAATATAATGTCAGCCGCGCTGACCTATTATCGTCGCGCCGCACCGCCAATGTCGTGCGCCCGCGTCAGGTAGCGATGTACCTGGCGAAGGTCCTCACGCTACGCTCGCTGCCCGAGATCGGCCGCCGCTTCGGCGGGCGTGACCACACCACCGTGCTACACGCGGTGCGCAAAATCGAGAACCTGGCCGGCAACGACAGCGCATTCGCGGAGGAGATCGAGGCACTCAAACGCCAGCTTCAGGACTGATCCGCGGTCCCGGTGGTCTTTCCCGATCGGTATTCCGGGCCGGTTCTTCTCAGAGGCTGTGAATAGGCCGGGATAAGCCCGGCTCAATTGCGCCGCGGGCTTGCCGAAAGCATCCCGCCACGCCACTTTTGTCGTCCGCCACATTGTTGGCCGCCATATTGGCAACCTTGGCTACGGATTGCGCAATGAAGGTCACTGTAGAGCGTTCCGAATTGCTGAAGTCGCTGGGCCACGTCCACCGCGTGGTCGAGCGCCGCAACACCATTCCGATCCTTGCCAACGTGCTGTTGCACGCCGACCGCTCAAAGCTGGCGCTCAAGGCCACCGACCTCGATGTCGAAGTGACCGATACGATCGCGGCCGAGGTCGGCCCCGGCGGCTCCACCACGGTGCCCGCACACATGTTCTTTGATATCGTGCGCAAGCTTCCCGAGGGCGCACAGATCATCCTGGAATCATCGAATGACCGCGCCGCACTGTCGATCCGCGCCGGCCGTTCGCGCTTTACCCTGCAGACGCTGCCGGAAAGCGATTTTCCCGATCTCGCGCCGGGCGAAATGACGCACAAGTTCGTGCTCAAGGCCGCCGATCTCAAACGGTTGATCGACAAGACCCAATTTGCCATCTCGACCGAAGAGACGCGCTACTACCTCAACGGGATCTATCTGCATGCTGCGGGTTCGGGGAAAGCGCAGACGCTACGCGCGGTCGCGACCGACGGCCACCGCCTGGCGCAAATGGAACTTGAACTGCCGAATGGCGCCGCCGGCATGCCCGGCATTATCGTGCCGCGCAAAACCGTCGGCGAAGTGCAGCGCCTGATGGAGGACAGCGAAGCCGAGGTCGCGATCGAGATCTCGCCGGGAAAGATCCGCTTCACGATCGGTCAGGCAATCCTGACATCGAAGCTGATCGACGGAACGTTCCCCGATTACGCGCGGGTCATTCCGCTCAACAACGACAAAGAATTGGTCGTCGACAAGAAGGAATTCGAGGCCGCGGTCGATCGTGTTTCGACCGTGTCGAGCGAGCGCGGCCGCGCCGTCAAATTGTCCATCAGCGCCGGCCGGCTGTTACTGTCCGTCACCAATCCGGACTCCGGCAGCGCCAATGAGGAACTCGAAGTCGAATACGAAGCCGACCCGATCGACATCGGTTTCAACTCGCGCTACCTGCTCGACATCGCAGGCCAGATCGAGAGCGAAGCCGCGGTGCTTAGATTAGCCGATCCCGGCTCTCCGACGCTGATCCAGGATAAGGACCCGCATGGCGCGCTGTACGTGCTGATGCCGATGCGGGTTTGACAGACGTCGGTAATCAGTAGTCAGTGATCGGACGGTCGAACCTTAGCGGCCGGGATTTTCTCCCTCCCTGATGTCTGATCGCTGATCCCTGGATGCTTCGTCGCCTAACCCTGACCAACTTCCGCAACTACCACGCGGCGTCGCTCGAAGTTGATGCAACGAGCGTTGTGCTGGTCGGGCCCAACGGCGCGGGCAAGACCAATCTGATCGAAGCGATTTCCTTCCTCGCGCCAGGCCGTGGTCTGCGCCGCGCCACCCTCGACGAAGTGGCGTTCGGCGAGGGCGATGGCTCGTGGGCGGTCTCGGCCGAGATCGAGGGCGCACTGGGGCTTGCTACGCTCGGCACCGGGATCGAGCGGGCGGCTGAGGACGGCGCCGCGGTCCAGCGCAAGTGCCGGATCGATCGCGAGCGGGTGGGCTCGGCGGCGAGTTTCGCCGATCACCTGCGGGTGGTCTGGTTGGTGCCGGCGATGGATGCGTTGTTTGCCGGCGCGCCGTCCGAGCGCCGGCGTTTCCTCGATCGTCTGGTGCTGGCCGTCGATACCGACCACGCCAGCCGGGTCAACGCGCTGGAACGTGCGCTACGCTCGCGTAACCGGCTATTGGAGGACCCGCGGCCGGATCCGCATTGGCTCGATGCCGTCGAGCACGAAACTGCCGAACTGGCCGTCGCGGTCGCGGGGCTGCGGGTCGAGACGGTGCGCAGGCTCGAAGCGGTGCTGACGCACCGCAAGGACGCGGCATTCCCGCCCGCCCAGATTGCGCTTGATGGCTGGATGGAACAGCTCATCCCAGCCCATCCCGCCGCCGAAGTGGAACAGCGCTACCGCGCGGTATTGCACGACAATCGCGCCCGCGATGCCGCGGCTGGGCGCACGCTCGACGGACCGCATCTGACCGATCTCAGGGTCAGCTATGCGGCAAAAAACATTGCCGCCGCTGACGCTTCGACCGGGGAACAAAAAGCGCTGCTGATTGGCCTCGTGCTGGCGCATGCGCGATTGATCGCCGAGATGACCGCGCACGCTCCGATCCTTTTGCTCGACGAAGTCGTGGCACATCTCGATCCGGCGCGGCGCCACGCGCTGCACGGCGAGCTCCGCGCGCTCGGTACCCAGGTCTGGATGACCGGCGCCGATCCGGCTTTGTTTGCCGAAATCGCCGATGACGCGACTGTGGTCGAGGTCGCGGCCGGACGACTCGAACCGCGACCGCGGCGAAGCTGACAGCGCGGTCCCTCGAAAAGTTCCAAAATGCCTCCCGCCTTACGCTGCACTCATTGGGGAACAGAAGTGCGAGCAGCCTCTTTATCTCTCAGGCGCAGGAAATGTCCGACACGGGACAAAGGCCCAACAACAATGCCGGAACTGGCAGAAGATCTAATCGTCCGCAATCTTATCGAATCCCTCGCGCGCCTGCATGAGGATCTGGATCGCATGGAACTCTGGGCCGCCGCCCTGGGCTCGTTCCAACATCCGATACCCGATTACGTGCCGGTTGAGCGGCATCTCCTCAAGCCCGCGACGCGACGCCCATCGCGAGGGGCCGGACCGTAACCGTGGCCGGGCGGCGCGGGGTCCGATTTGTCATTGCCGAAGCGTTATCTGTTGCGGCCATTTCGGGGCCGAATCGGGGCCCGTTTCAGCGCCGGTAAAAACCTTGAAAAGTAGCGATTTGACAATATCTTAATCGAAGTCGATTTGCGCTGTACGTAAGCCGAATTTCGTGTACAAGAATCTTTGATTCACCCGCGCTTTTTTGCAAGCGATTCGACAGCAACATGTTCGAAAGCTTTATGCATGGCCGAACCTATCCGTAAGCCAACCCCTTCGCCTTCCGATTACGACGCAGAATCGATCAAGGTGCTCAAGGGGCTCGATGCCGTGCGCAAACGGCCGGGCATGTATATCGGCGACACCGACGACGGCTCGGGCCTGCATCACATGGTCTACGAGGTCGTCGACAACGCGATCGACGAAGCGCTCGCGGGCTACGCCAAGGAAGTCACCGTCACGCTCAATCCCGACGGTTCCTGCACAGTGCGCGACGACGGCCGCGGCATTCCGACCGACATTCACAAGGGCGAAGGCGTATCGGCTGCCGAGGTCATCATGACCCAGCTGCACGCCGGCGGAAAATTCGACCAGAACTCCTACAAAGTCTCCGGCGGTCTGCACGGCGTCGGCGTCTCCGTGGTCAATGCGCTGTCGAGCTGGCTCAAGCTCACGATCTGGCGCGACGGCCAGGAACACGCCATGGAATTTCGCGACGGCGACGCGGTGGCCCCGCTCGCCCACGTCGGCGCCGCGCGCGACAAGCGCGGCACCGAAGTGACGTTTCTGCCTTCGAAGAAGACCTTCACCATGACGGAGTTCGATTTCGCGACGCTGGAACACCGGCTGCGCGAACTCGCCTTCCTCAATTCCGGCGTCACAATCGTCCTTTCCGACATGCGCCACGCCGTCGAGAAGCGCGAGGAGTTGCGTTACGAGGGCGGCGTCGAGGCCTTCGTCAAATATCTCGACCGCAACAAGACGCCGCTCATCCCGCAGCCCATCGTCATGACGGCCGAACGCGACGGCACCGGCGTCGAATGCGCGCTGTGGTGGAACGACGGCTACCATGAGACCGTGCTCTGCTTCACCAACAATATCCCGCAGCGCGACGGCGGCACGCATCTGGCGGGCTTCCGCGGTGCGTTGACCCGCCAAGTGACCGGCTATGCGGAATCCGCCGGCGGCGCGCGCAAGGAGAAGGTCGCGCTCACCGGCGACGATTGCCGGGAAGGATTGACGGCGGTGCTGTCGGTCAAGGTGCCCGATCCGAAGTTTTCGTCGCAGACCAAGGACAAGCTGGTGTCCTCCGAGGTCCGCCCGGTAGTCGAGGGCGTCATCAACGAAATGCTCAAGGCGTGGCTCGAGGAACATCCCGCCGAAGCCAAGATCATCGTCGCCAAGGTGGTCCAGGCGGCGGCGGCGCGCGAGGCGGCGCGCAAGGCGCGCGAGATGACGCGCAAGAGCGCGCTCGGCGTCACCTCGCTGCCCGGCAAGCTCGCCGACTGCCAGGAGCGCGATCCGGCCAAATCCGAGCTGTTCATTGTCGAGGGCGATTCCGCCGGCGGCAGCGCCAAGCAGGGCCGCAACCGGGAATTCCAGGCGGTTTTGCCGTTACGCGGCAAGATCCTCAATGTCGAGCGCGCGCGGATGGACAAAATGTTGTCGTCCGAGCAGATCGGCACCTTGATCACCGCGCTCGGCACCGGCATCGGCGCTGACGAATTTACCGCCGACAAGCTGCGCTACCACAAGATCATCATCATGACCGACGCCGACGTCGACGGCGCCCATATCCGCACGCTGTTGTTGACGTTCTTTTATCGGCAGATGCGCGAGCTCATCGATCGCGGCCATCTCTACATCGCGCAGCCGCCGCTTTACAAAATCGCGCGTGGCAAGTCCGAGCAATACCTCAAGGACGAGCACGCGCTCGAGAATTATCTGATCGATACCGGCCTCGAAGATAGCGCGTTGCGGCTGTCGTCCGGCGAAGTGCGCGCCGGCAACGATTTGCGCAAGCTGGTCGAGGACGCGCGCATGATCCGCAATCTGCTGCGCGGGCTGCACAGCCGCTACAATCGCCAGGTGGTCGAACAAGCGGCGATCTTGAGCGTGCTCAATCGCGACATTTTCGGCGACCCGCAGAAGGCCGTGGCCGCGGTACCCTATATCGCCAAGCGGCTCGACGCGCTGTCGGAGGAAACCGAACGCGGCTGGCAGGGTCAATTCACCGAAGGCGCGGGCTTTCAGTTCGAGCGCACCGTGCGCGGCGTCAAGGAAGTCGCCGTGATCGATCAGGCGCTGCTCGGTTCGGTCGATGCCCGCAAGCTCGACGAATTTGCGCCGTCCTTGCAGAAAGTCTTCCCGCGGCCGACGCCACCGGCAATCTTAAAGCGCAAGGACGAGGAGACCGCCATCCACGGGCCGGTCAGCCTGTTCGAAGCGGTCACCGCCGCCGGCCGCAAAGGCGTGACGCTGCAGCGCTATAAAGGCCTCGGCGAGATGAACCCCTCGCAGCTTTGGGAAACCACGCTCGACACCAATGCCCGCACCATGCTGCAAGTCGGCATCAAGGAAATCGACGAAGCCAACACAATCTTCGACGAGCTGATGGGCGATAAAGTCGAGCCGCGCCGGCTGTTCATTGAGGCGAACGCGCTGACGGCGAGCGTGGATATCTAACGGCTCCAGTCGTCAATGCCCCGGTAGCACCAGCACCTCCGGCTTTACCGGCAGCGTCGTCTTCGACACCACCACCGAAGGAATCTCCGCCGCCTCAACATCCCATTGCCGGCGGGCGCGGTCGAGGAAGCGATCGAGCGTGTACTGGCTGAAAAAGTGCATCGGGATGATCATCTGGGGTTTCAGCGCGGTGAGCACCTCCATCATGCCGTCGAGGTCAAGCGTGTAGCCGCCGTCGACCGGCGCCATCACCACGTCGGGGCGGCCGATCTCGTTGAGCTGCGCTTGCGTCAGCGTATGATGTAGATGGCCGAGATGGACGATACAGAGATTGGCGATCTCGAAAATAAAGATCGAATTGCCGTAGCGCTCGGTGCCGCCCTCCCCGTTTCGGATATTGGTCGGCACGTTGCGCACCCGCACGTCGCGATATTTTACATCCCAGATCGCCGGCTCATTGGGGCTTGGCCCCCAACCGCGCAAAACGTATTTGATCGCCGGATCGGGAGTGTCTGTGTAATGGGTGTCGTGGGCGTGATTCATGGTGACGATGTCGGGCAGAACCGGCGGCCGCACGTAGTCGTTGTAGTCGGTGGCGATCCGCACCAGCTGCGGGCTCTCGATCAGGAAGGTGGCGTGGCCGACATAAGTCAACCGCACCTGGTCGGAATTGAGCGCCGCAAGGTGCAACGCCGCGGGAACGACTTGCGGCCGGTTGGCGGCGACGAGGCCCGGACAATTTTCCATCATTTCCGGCTTGGCTACGGGCGCGTCCGCCGTCTGCGCGCCCGTAAGCGAGCCGAAGGCCGCGGCCCCAAGCATTGTTGCCACAAGCGTCGTTGCCATAAGCGCAACGGCGGCGCGGCGAGCGAGACGGCTCACGCGGCCGCGGCCTCGATCAATCGCATTTTGTCCGATGTGCACCATGTCAAAGCAAAGTTCGACACGGAACGTGGCGGCAGCGTGACGGCGAGGCTATCGGCCGCGCATGGCGGCCGTTCCTGTTTCCCGGAAGTGACGTTTCAGAGAGCAGTGTTTGGTCCGATGCCCGTTTATCGGCCGGACGTGATCGCGCCGCGCGCGGTGAGCACGATCCACCGGCCGTCCAGGCGCTTGATGCTGTCGACGCGACCGACACCGGGCAGGAAGCTGCCGGCGCCGACGTCGAACATGCCGCCGTAGCGGCTGGCAACCAAAGCGCGGCCGTTCTGCACATCCTGCACCACCCAATCGTCCAGAACCCGATCGGTCAATTTCGCAGTCTCTGCGGACGCGGCTGGCGGGGGCGATGGCGCGGCAGCCGGCGGCGACGGTACGGCCGCGATCGAACCCGTGGTTTCGGCCGCCGCGGCACCACGGGCATCAAGCTTGTCGAGCCGGTCCGCGATTTTGTCGGCGATCTTGGCGAATTGGCTCGAGGTGTTATGCGATGCGGTGTCGAGGCTGGCCTTGATGGTGGCGAGCTCGGCCAGTTGTTGCTTCATGGCGCGCATCGTATCGCTGGCGTTTTCGGCGCCAACTGTCGGCGTCTCGGGATAGATCAGCCGCGACAAGCCGGAGCCCGACACCGAACCGACAAACGAGCCGAAGGCGGCAGCGAAGGCGACCGCGGCCGCGAGCATGAGAAAGCGCGGGGAAGGCGCAGGCGCTGCAGCCGCTGCCGTTTCGTCAGTCGGCTGGTCGGGAGCCGCGTCGACGGTTTCGTCTTCGCCGGCACCGAGTCTCGGCGCTACAACCATCGGCAAATTGGCGTGGGACGATTTGGCGGCCTCGGATGCGGATTTTTCGCCGTCGGCATTGTGGTCCGGGCTCTGCGCCATGGTCTGATCTCCGGAATTGCGGTTGACCAGTCGTTAACCATGTTTGGTTAGCAATTGGTTACCGGAGATGTGACGGCGCGCTGACGCGAGCCGCGATCGGTCGGCCGAAATCAGTCCACCAAGCCGTTTTCCCGCGCCAGGTCCTTGAGCGAGGTTTCCGGCCGCGCGCCGAGATGCTGGATCACTTCGGCCGCCGCCAGCGCACCGAGCCGCCCGCAGGTGCGGTCGTCGGCGCCGCGCGCAAGGCCGGAAAGGAAACCGGCGGCGAACAGATCGCCGGCGCCGGTGGTATCGACGACGCGCTCGACCGGGAACGCCGGCACCGCCTCGGCGCCGTCGGGACTGACGATGAGGCAGCCGTTCTCGCTACGCGTTATCACTGCGATCGCGATATCGGCGCGCAAACCTGCGACCGCGGCGTTGAAATCCGAGGTTTGATAGAGACTGTGTAGCTCAGCCTCGTTGGCGAAGATCAGATCGACGGTCCGCGTGCGCATCAGCTGCAGGAATTCCTCGCGCCAGCGGTCGACGCAGAACGCATCCGACAGCGTCAGCGCCACCTTGCGTTGGGCGTCATGCGCGATCTTCGCCGCCTTGAGGAACGCCTCCTTGGCATGCTTCGGATCCCACAAATAGCCTTCGAGATAAGTCACCGCGCTGGCCGCGATCGTGTCGGCGTCGATATCGTCAGGATGCAAGTCCTGCGCGGCGCCGAGATAGGTATTCATGGTGCGCTCGCCGTCGGGCGTCACCAGCACATAGCAGCGGCCGGTCGACGGGCCGGCAACCGCCGGCGGCGTGTTGAAGCTCACGCCGGCGGCGCGGATATCATGGCCGAAGGAGCGGCCGAGCCCGTCAGCTTTGACTTTGCCGACAAAGGCCGCGCGGCCGCCGAGGGAAGCAAGGCCAACGATGGTATTCGCCGCCGAGCCGCCGGACATTTCGACCGCCGGCCCCATCGCCTCGTAAAGCGCCTGCGCCCGCGCGCCGTCGATCAATGCCATGCCGCCCTTGCGCATGCCTTGCGCGAGCAAAAAGTCCTCTTCGGCGCGGGCAATGACATCGACGATCGCGTTGCCGATGCCGAGAACGTCGAAACGGGCGGTTGTCATGGCTTTGGTGCTTTGGCTTAAGTCTGTGGCGGGAGGCGCACTATAACGGCCGCCCCTTGCACGGCAAGCCGACGCCATGGCATGGGGACACCGGCGAGCGGCGTATGGCCTGGGTACATGCGCCCGCGCGGGGCGCATGGTGTTTAAGACATGGCATTCAAGGAACTGATTTTTTCCGGCGTACAGCCGACCGGTAACCTGCACCTCGGCAATTATCTCGGCGCCATCAAGCGCTTCGTCGAATTGCAGGACCGCTACGAATGCATCTATTGCGTCGTCGATCTGCATGCGATCACGGTGTGGCAGGATCCGGCCGAACTGCCGCGCGCGATCCGCGAGGTAACGGCGGCATTTATCGCCTGCGGCATCGATCCCAAGAAGCACATCGTGTTCAACCAGAGCCAGGTCGCCGAGCATGCCGAGCTCGCCTGGGTATTCAATTGTGTGGCCCGCCTCGGCTGGCTCAACCGCATGACCCAGTTCAAGGAAAAGGCCGGCAAGGACCGCGAAAACGCTTCGATCGGGCTCTATGCCTATCCGACGCTGATGGCGGCCGATATTTTGGTTTATCGCGCGACCCATGTGCCGGTCGGCGAGGACCAGAAACAGCATCTCGAGCTGTCGCGCGACATCGCGCAGAAGTTCAACAATGATTTCGCCGCCTCGATCGCAGACAAAGGCTACGGCGACACCTTCTTTCCGTTGCCCGAGCCGCTGATCACCGGCGAAGCGACCCGCGTCATGTCGCTGCGCGATGGCGCCAAGAAAATGTCGAAGTCGGATCCCTCCGACTATTCCCGTATCAATCTCACCGACGATGCCGACGCCATCGCGCAGAAGATCCGCCGCGCCAAAACCGATCCCGAGCCGCTGCCCAGCGACGAAAAGGGCCTGGCGACCCGGCCCGAAGCCGACAACCTGGTTGGCATCTATGCGGCGCTGGCGGACACCAACCGCTCGGGCGTGCTCGCACAATTTGGCAATGCCCAATTCTCCACCTTCAAAACGGCATTGACCGATCTCGCCGTTGCCAAGCTTGGGCCGATCGGCGCCGAGATGAAACGGCTTCTTGACGATCCGATTTCGATCGACGCCGTGCTGGCCGACGGCGCCGCGCGGGCGCAAAAAATAGCCCGCCAGACCATGAACGCGGTCAAGGACGTAGTCGGCTTCGTGCGCTCTTAGGCGACAGGGCGTAGACTTGAACTTCCAAGGGAATTCGCCACGTATTAGACTGTATTGATGTATTAGACTGAATTGGCGCCCAGTGGGCGCGTAGCGGCAGAGAATGCCAGTTAGAGGATGCCATGTTCATCCAGACCGAAGCGACGCCGAACCCGGCGACCCTGAAATTCCTGCCCGGACGAACGGTGCTCGAAAACGGCACGCTCGAGCTGCGCGAGGCCGACCACGCGGCGGCGCAATCGCCGCTCGCCGAACGGCTGTTCGGCATCTCAGGCGTCAGCGGGGTGTTCTTCGGCTCCGATTTCATCACGGTCACCAAGAATGGCGGCGAATGGCAACAGCTCAAGCCGATGATCCTCGGCGCCATCATGGAGCATTACATGTCCGGCGCGCCGATCATGGCCGTGGGCAGCACCGAGCAAAGCGACGGCGATGAGTTCTTCGAACCCGCCGACGCCGAGACCGTGGCCACCATCAAGGACCTGATCGAGACGCGCGTGCGCCCGGCGGTAGCCAATGACGGCGGCGACATCACCTTCCGCGGCTTCAAGGACGGTGTCGTCTATCTCAACATGAAGGGCGCCTGCTCCGGCTGCCCGTCGTCGACGGCGACGCTGCGCCATGGCATCCAGAATTTACTGCGTCATTTCGTACCCGACGTCACCGAAGTCCGGCCCATGTAACCGGCCCATGTAACCGGGCCATTTAACCGGTCAATTTGATCCGGCCAGTGTGATCAGGCGCATTGCGCCGAACGGTCCAGCACAGTTTAATTCGCCATGCGCGTGCTCGCCATTGATACAGCGCTGGCGGCCTCATCCGCCGCCGTGCTCGACACTGCCAATGGCGGCATAGTCGCGAGCGAGAGCGTCGCCATGACGCGCGGCCATGCCGAAGCGCTGATGCCGCTGGTGGCGCGGGTCATGCAAGCATCCGGCATGAGTTTCGGCGATCTCGACCGCGTGGTGGTGACGACCGGGCCCGGCAGCTTCACCGGAATGCGGGTCGGCATTGCAGCCGCCCGCGGATTTGGGGTCGCGACCAACTTGCCGGTCGTCGGCGTGTCGACACTGTCCGCCTATGCCGCGCCTTATCTCGGCGCCGACGAATTAAGTCCGGTGATCGCCGCCATCGATGCCCGGCATGGCCACGTTTATTTGCAAGTCTTCGCGCCAGGCGGCCGCACGCTGGTGGCGCCGCGACTCGCGCCGCTGAACGAAGCGGTGCGCGCGGCTTCCCACTCAGCGTCGTGCATCGTCGGCTCAGCTGCTCAAGCGGTCGCCAACGGACTGCCCGCAACGGCGCCGGTGCCGGTGACTGTCGATACGCGGCAAGCGCCCGACATAGCCTGGATCGCGCAGATCGGCGCTGTGATGCCGGAAGCGCAAGCCCCGCCGCAGCCGCTATATCTGCGCGCGCCCGACGCGCAGCCGCAGAACGCTGCGCAATTGCCGCGCCGATGATAAAGCTCGTCGCTCGCCTGTTGGGCCATCGCAAGCCCGCATTCGGCGAAGCCCGGCCGGTTGATGCCGCGGCGATCGCCGCCGTCCATGGCGTGTCGTTCCAACGCGGCTGGGGCGAGGACGAGATTCACCGGCTCCTGATCGAGCGCAATGTGGTGGCTCACCGCGCGATGAGCGGCCGGACCCTGATCGGCTTTATCCTGTCGCGGATCGCCGCCGGCGAAGCCGAGATCCTGTCGGTTGCGATCGCGCCGGCATGGCGCGGGCGCGCCCTCGCCGGTCCATTGCTCGATCTGCATCTGCGCCGCTTGGCCGGCCTCGGCGTCGGGTCGGTGTTTCTCGAGGTCGATAAGCAAAATGCGCCGGCGCGGCGGCTCTATCGACGGGCCGGGTTCCGCGAGGTTGGCCAACGCCAAGGCTACTATCAAAGCGGCGCGGCCGCGCTGGTCCTGCGCCGCGATCTCGGCTGACGCGAAGCGCCGAAGTCGATAGAATAACAAAAATAATAACGGCCCCCGGCGAAGTCGGGACCGCAGGGGAGGCATCGCCAGGGAGGCGACAATGACGGCCATAGGTGCGCTGCGTGTTGCGCCCAAGCTTATTCTGGCTGTTGCGTTCGCCATTGCCTTGATCGCCGGCACAGCCCGCGCCCAGGACAGCTTTCCCAACCGGCCGATCAAACTTCTGGTCGGCTTCGCCGCCGGCGGCGGCACCGACGTGGCGGCGCGTATCATGGCGCAGCAAATGTCGAAAATTCTCGGCCAAACGATCTTGGTCGAAAATCGCACTGGCGCGAGCGGCTTGATCGCGGCGCAAGACGTCGCGAAAGCCGATCCAGACGGCTACACGCTGTTGATGGGCAGCCAGACGACCTGCGCAGTGGCGCCGGCACTTTATCACAAAGTAACGGTCGATCCGGTGAAGGATTTCTCCGGCGTGGCGCTCACCGGGGCCTCACCGCTTGCACTGGTGGTCAATCCCGCATCGGCAGCGCATTCGGTCGCCGACGTCATCGCAATGGCCAAAACCAATACCGGCAAGATCAATTTTGGCACCGGCGGGGTCGGCACCACACCCCACATGACCGCCGAACTGTTTCAATACGACGCCGGCATCAGGATGATCCACGTCGCTTATCGCGGCGAAGCCGGAGCGATCAACGATCTCCTTGCCGGACAAATCCCGCTGATGTTCGCCAACCTCTCCGCCGTGATGGGCAATATCAAAGCCGGTACGCTGCGCGGTATAGCGGTCACCGGCGCAGCACGCTCGCCCTCGGTGCCGGACATCCCGACGGTAGCCGAGACACTGCCGGGATTTGAGTCCGAGACCTGGTTCGGAATCGTCGCGCCGGCCGGCACGCCGCATGACATCCGAGCGAAACTGAATGCGGCAGCACGGGCGGCGCTCGATCGCGAAGATACTCGGCAGCGCTATGTCGAACTCGGCATGACGGCCCGTGCCAGTAGCCCTGAGGAACTTGATGCCTATATCAAGTCGGAAATCGTCAAATGGTCGAAAGTGATCAAAGAGGCCAATGTCCAGACGCTCGACTAATCGGTTCTCGGCGGCGTTCCCTTTTGCCGAAAATCCCAGTAAGACAGGGTCGCTGAGCACCGTCGGCGTGGCGCCGCCATGAAACGGAAATTACAAGCTGGTATAAAGGCTTAGTACGGCAAAGGCTTAGCACAAGGGCTTTGGGACAAAGCCGCTAGGATTAAAGGCTTGGGCTCGACCACCACCGGTATGAAGGACAACCGCAAGCTCCTTTATGTCAAATCGTTCGGCTGCCAGATGAACGTCTACGACTCGCGTCGTATGGCGGATACCTTGGCGCCGCAGGGTTATATCGAGACCTTGGTGCCTGAGGACGCCGATCTGATCATCCTCAACACCTGCCACATCCGCGAAAAGGCGGCCGAGAAGGTCTATTCGGAATTGGGGCGGGTGCGCCGGATGAAGGACGCAGCGGCCGCCTCGGGCCGGCGCGTCGTCATTGCCGTGGCCGGCTGCGTTGCCCAGGCCGAAGGCCGGGAGATCATCCGCCGTCAGCCCGCGGTCGATCTCGTGTTCGGTCCGCAAAACTATCATCGCCTGCCCGACCTGTTGGCGCGCGCCGCGCGCGACGGCAACGCGGTCGATACCGAGTTTCCGGCCGGCGATAAATTCGATCACCTCGCCACGCCCGGCCTTGCGGCCATCCGTGCGCGCGGCGTGTCGGCGTTCGTCACGGTGCAGGAGGGCTGCGACAAGTTCTGCACCTTTTGCGTCGTGCCCTATACGCGCGGCGCGGAAACTTCGCGCCCCGTTCAGAAAATCCTCGCCGAGGTCGAGCACCAAGCCGCGGCCGGCGTCCGCGAAGTCACACTGATCGGCCAGAACGTTAACGCCTATCACGGCGAAGGACCGGACGGACGGACGTGGACGCTGGCGCGACTGCTCGACCTGCTGGCGCAGGTCAACGGCATCGAGCGGCTGCGCTACACCACCAGTCACCCGCGTGACATGAATGACGATCTTATTGCCGCGCATCGCGATTTGCGTGAACTCATGCCGCAACTGCATCTGCCGGTGCAGTCTGGTTCCGATCGCATACTCGCTGCGATGAACCGCCGCCATACACGCGCGCATTATCTCGATATCGTGCGCTGCCTGCGCGAGGCGCGGCCCGATCTTGCGCTCACGTCCGATTTCATCGTCGGCTTTCCAGGCGAAACCGAAAGCGATTTCGAAGCGACACTCAGTCTGATCGACGAGGTTGGTTTGTCGGGCGCGTTTTCTTTCAAATATTCGCCGCGGCCCGGAACGCCCGGCGCCTTGATGGACGATCAGGTCGACGACGACACCAAATCGGAGCGCTTGCAGCGCCTGCAGGCGGCGATCGACCACAGCCAGGCATCGTTCAACCGGCGCTGCCTGGGAGGCACTTTCGATGTGCTGTTCGAGCGTTCCGGCCGCCATCACGGTCAGTTGGTCGGGCGGTCGCCTTATCTGCAGCCCGTGCACGTCACTGCGCCCGCATCTTTGATCGGCAGTATTGCGGCGGTCACCATCAACGAAATCGGCACTAACAGTTTGTTCGGTGCTGTTGCGCTCAAGCCCGCGCAAGCGGCCGATCTCGTCGGCGCAGGAGCCTGAATTGCGAACACCCGGTCCCACTGGAACTGAAGAGGCGGTCTTTGTCGCGCCGGATAATGGCGTCACCCAAGTCGTTCTGACCTTTGATGACAATCGGCTCGCATCGGCGCTGTTCGGGCAGTACGGCCAAAACCTTGCTTTGATCGAGCGGCGGCTCGGCGTAGTGGCGAATTCGCGCGGCAATCACGTCACCATCGAAGGTCCGCGCGAAGCCTCTGACCAGGCCCGTCGCGTGCTCGAGAATCTTTACGAGCGGCTCAAGGGCGGCGACGAACTGGTGCAAGGCGACGTCGACGGCACCATCCGGCTAGCCTTGTCGCAAGGCTCACTGTTCGATTTCGATCCGGTCGCTGCGCGTGAGAATTTCGAAGAGATTAATCTGCGCAAGCGCCGCGTCCGTGCTCGTACCGAGGCACAGGACGCCTATATCCGCGCGCTTAAACGCCATGCACTGGTGATCTCGACCGGACCCGCCGGGACCGGCAAAACCTGGCTGGCGGTGGCGCATGCCGTACAGCTGTTCGAACGCAAGGAAGTCGATCGTATCGTGCTGTCGCGGCCGGCGGTCGAAGCCGGCGAGCGGCTCGGCTTCCTGCCCGGCGACATGCGCGAGAAAGTCGATCCCTATCTGCGGCCGATCTACGATGCGCTGTACGACATGATGGATGCACGCATCGTCGAGCGCGCCTTGCAGACCACCGAGATCGAGATCGCGCCGCTCGCCTTCATGCGCGGCCGCACGCTGGCGAATGCCGCCATCATTCTCGACGAGGCGCAAAACACGACCGCGATGCAGATGAAGATGTTGCTAACCAGGCTCGGCGAGAACAGCCGGATGGTGGTGACCGGCGACCCCAGCCAAGTCGACCTGCCGCCCGGTCAGACCTCCGGTCTTGCCGATGCAGTGCGGCTGCTGGACGGCATCGAGGGCATCGGCCATGTCAGCTTCACGGCCTCCGACGTGATCCGCCACGAACTCGTGGCGCGCATCGTGGCGGCCTATGACCGGGAAGCGGCAAAGAAGCGCGAGCGGCGGGAATGACGCGGAGCAAACGCACCGCGATCGAGATCGACGTGCTGGTCGTCAGCGACCGCTGGAACGACCCCGCAACCGCGGAAGCGATGGTGCGGCGCGCCGTCACGCACGCCGCTGCCGCTACGCCGTCAACCGGCGCTACGGAGCTTGCTATCGTTCTGACCGATGATTCGGCCATACGCCTGCTCAACCGGGATTGGCGGAATGTTGATGCGGCCACCAACGTACTGTCGTTTCCGGCAAAAAGCGCAAATGGCAAAATTCTTGGTGGCCATCTCGGCGATATCGTTCTCGCCTTTGAAACCATCGCGCGCGAAGCGCGCGAGGCGCGCAAGCCGTTCGCACATCATGTCGCCCACCTTGCCGTGCATGGTTTCCTGCATCTCGTTGGTTACGATCACGAACGGAACGCCGATGCAGTGGCCATGGAACACACCGAGCGCGCGATTCTACGCCGGCTCGCGATCCCGGATCCCTATCGGCCGAGAAATCGACACCCCGCCGCCGGCACGACGACCGCCAGGGCGGCGATCAAGAAAGCTGGTAAACGTGTCGCCAAACCGCCTGCCAAATATTCTGCCGCGCGCGCCGGCAGGCGCTCGCGTAAGTCTTGAAATCAGCAGCGATTTCTGATGCCGGAATTCATGATGGCTCAATCCCCACCGCGCAGCGAACCGACCGATGGCGAGCACCGCGCGCTGCCGATGGTGATGCCGGAACCAAGCCAGCCGCCGGATGGCTGGCTGACGCGTGTGATGCGCATCCTGTTTGGCTGGAAGGCGGCGTCGACGCGCGCGGACTTCGAGCTGGTGCTGACCGCCGAGCAACCGCAATCAGGCTTCTCGCCTGAAGAAGCTGTCATGCTCAAAAATATCCTCGGTCTGCGCGAGACCCGGATCGAGGGCGTCATGGTGCCGCGGGCCGATATCGTCGCCGTGCAGCAGGACATCGCGCTCGGTGAGTTGGTCAAAGTATTCGAGGTGGCCAGTCATTCCCGGCTCGTCGTTTACAATGATACGCTCGACGACCCGATCGGCATGGTCCATATTCGCGATCTGGTCGCGTTCATGGCGGCGCGCGCCGCCGACGATCCCGCCGCCGCCGCAAATCTTCCGGGCGAGCAACCGCAAACGGCCGCCCTGAATTTCGCCAATATCGATCTATCGATGCCATTGGCGGCGGCCAAAATCGTGCGCGAAATGCTGTACGCACCGCCGTCGATGCCAGCGCTCGATCTCTTGGCCAAGATGCAGGCGACGCGCATTCATCTTGCGCTGGTCATCGACGAGTATGGCGGCAGCGACGGACTGGTATCGATCGAGGATCTGGTCGAGCTCATCGTCGGCGATATCGCCGACGAGCATGACGAGAAAGAGGGCCCTGCGGTGACGCGGCAGAGCGACGGCGCGTTCGTGGCCAATGGCCGCGCCAGCCTCGACGACGTGCGCGCGGCGATCGGCGAAGAATTCGATGTCGGCGACGTCGCCGACGAGGTCGACACGCTCGGCGGCTATCTTGTCACCAAAGCCGGTCACGTTCCGGTACGCGGCGAACTGGTGCCGGGACCTGAGCCGTTCGAAGCCGAAGTGCTCGACGCCGATCCGCGCCGGGTGAAGCGGGTGCGGATTTATCTGCGCAAGGATCGCCGCCCCGCGGGCGCCCGCGAGCCGCCGGCACTGGCGCGAACTGCCGCGGTCCGGGCAGCAACGCCGCGCGACGAAACCCATCGGCCAAACCAGAACACGCCGCGCACGCCGTGACGCCGAAGAGTCTGATCCACGCCATCGTGCTGGCCTGGGGTTGGCGCCGCCGACTGATTGCGTTTGCCGCTGGCGCGCTATCGGCGCTGGCGATGGCGCCGTTCAATGCTTGGCCTATATTGTTTCTGACTTTCCCGACGCTGGTTTGGTTGATCGACGGTGCCGGTGTAGGCCGCTGGGGTGGCATGGCCGCTGCCGCAGCGACGGGCTGGTGGTTCGGTTTCGGCTATTTTCTCGCCGGTCTTTATTGGATCGGCTACGCTTTCCTGGTCGATGCGCCGACGTTCGGTTGGCTGTTGCCCATCGCGGTGATCGGCCTGCCTGCGGTGCTTGCCGTCTATACCGCGTTCGGCGTCGCGCTGGCGCGCTTATTGTGGACCCGAGGCGCATTGCGCATCCTGGCATTGGCCGCAACGCTCACCGTTGCGGAATGGCTCCGCGGTGAGCTCGTGACCGGCTTTCCCTGGAACGCCTTCGGCTATGCGCTCGCCGCTCCATTACCCTTGGCGCAAGCCGCGTCGGTGGTCGGGATCTGGGGCCTCACTTTCATCGCCATCGCCGTGTTCGCCACGCCCGCCACACTCACCGACGACCGCAGCGAAACACTCCGGCCTTGGTTGCCGCTCGCGCTCGGCGTCGTGGTCCTAGTTGCGCTTGGCGGCTTCGGCGCGCTCCGTCTCGCCCGCACGCCGACCCGCCTGGTCGATGGCGTGCATCTGCGTATCATGCAGCCCAATCTGCAGCAGGACGTTCGCTTCAATTATGCCGCCAAGCAAGAGGTGATGGACCGCTATATCGCTTTGTCCGATCGCGCCTCTGGCTCGCAATCGCTCGGCGGGCACGACGTCACGCATCTGATCTGGCCCGAATCACCGTTTCCATTTTTTCTGACGCGCGAAGCCGATGCGCTCGGACAGATCACGAACTTGCTACAGCACGGTACCGTACTGATCACCGGAGCCATGCGGCTTGCCGATCCGGACAATCCGGCGGCCTCCGGTGTCTACAATTCGATCTACGTCATCGATCACAACGGTTCGATTGCCGCAGTTTACGACAAAGTGCACCTGGTGCCATTCGGGGAATATTTGCCGCTCGAGCACTTCCTGGAACGGCTCGGCCTTCAGGAGCTCACCGAGCAGCGCGGCGGATTTCTCGCCGGCGACCGGCACCGGCTGATCGCAATCCCGGGCGCTCCGCTGGCGCTGCCGCTCATCTGCTATGAGATCATCTTTCCGGGCGACGCCGCGCCCGCTGGCACGCGGCCGGGTTGGATCGTCAACGTGACCAATGACGGCTGGTTCGGTCTCTCGACTGGGCCGTACCAACATTTCCAGCAGGCACGCTTAAGCGCAATCGAGGACGGTCTGCCGCTGGCGCGCGCCGCCAATACCGGCATTTCCGCGGTGGTCGATCCGCTCGGACGGATCATTAATTCGTTGCCGTTAGGGCGCGAAGGCATACTCGACGCGCCGTTGCCGCGACCGATCGGCGCGACAATTTACGCTCGCGTCGGCGACACGCCGGCCGCCATGATGATCATGCTCGCGCTCATTGCCGTCGTTCGTCGGCGAATCGGTGCAGACATGGTAAAAGTCTAATTCTGCTGCTGTGGATTTGCACGGTAACGCAGCGTGCAAACAGGTCTCATCGACCAGAAGATGTTTGCTATCATTCGGGCGCAACTGACGCGGGCAGATGTCGAAAGAAAGCGCGCTGCCACCCAACCGACTGTACCAGTATGCGCCGCGATCCATGAAAAGTGGTTTCAACTGCGACGGATTTGCTATCTATAGCCATTGCGATAAATAAGGGGCACAGGAGTTTCTTATGTTGCCTAAGAAGGTGCCGAATCCGACCGACAAGCATGTCGGCAGCCGCGTGCGCATGCGGCGGATGATGCTCGGAATGAGTCAGGAGAAACTCGGCGACGCGCTCGACCTGACGTTTCAACAAGTTCAGAAATACGAAAAAGGCACCAACCGAATAGGCGCTAGCCGGCTGCAGCAAATTTCCCATATTCTTCAGGTACCGGTTTCTTTCTTCTTCGAGGGCGCGCCAGGCGCCCAAATATCGGGACGCAGTGACGGCATGGCTGAGGCGCCTTCGCCAGCCTATGTTTCCGACTTTCTCGCGACTTCGGACGGCTTGGCGCTGACCAAAGCATTCATGCGCATTGAAGATGCCAAGCTACGGCGGCGCATCGTCGATCTCGTCGAGCAAATCGCCAGCCGCGAAAAGCGCTGAAGGGCGTGCACCGCCGTGTTCTCGCGTTCTCCACGCCCGGTCTACATGCGCCCAGCACATACCCACCACGCCCCCGCGACACGCCGACGTGTTGCCCACATCTTGACCGCGCAGGGGTACGCTGCAACAACCACCCGGTTCGCGGCTTGAGGGCCGCACGGGTAAGTCCAGGCCACTGAGTTTAAGGCTAGTTACGAGGGGAGAGTTTCGCTGTGCCACGCGCCAACTACTTGTTCACGAGCGAGTCCGTATCGGAAGGCCATCCCGACAAGGTCTGCGACCAAATCTCGGACGCAGTCCTCGACGCCTTCATTGAGAACGACATCAAGCTCGGCATCGCCGACGAGAGCGCGGTGAATACGCGGCTTGGCTGCGAAACGCTTTGCACCACGAACAAGATCATCGTCGCCGGCGAAGGCCGCGGCCAAGCGCCGCTGTTCCACAAGCATGGCGAAAAAGCCGTGGTCAACCGCGAGATGATCACCGACATCGCGCGCGGCGTAGTCAAGGATATCGGCTACGACCAAGACGGCTTTTCCTATTACGGCGCCGACGTCGAGGTGCTCCTCCACGGTCAGTCTCCCGACATTGCCATGGGCGTCGACGCCAAAAAGAAGAAGGACGGCGAGCAGGAGGGCGCGGGTGACCAGGGCATGATGTTCGGCTTTGCCTGCACCGAGAGCGAGGTCTACGAAAAAGGCTCGTTCATGCCGGCGCCGATCTATTTCGCGCACAAAATTCTCAAAGTGCTCTCGGAAAAGCGCCGCTCCGGCGCCTTGTTCGATTTGCAGCCCGACGCCAAAAGTCAGGTCACGGTGAAATATGTCGAGGGCCAGCCGGTGGGCTGCACCAAAGTCGTGGTGTCGACGCAACACAACGCGCAGACCCGTAACGGCAAGAAATATTCGCCGAGCATGATCCGCGACATGATCGAAGACACGGTTACCTCGGCACTGCCGGGGGGCTGGATGCCGAAGAAGCCGAGCGATTTCTTGGTCAATCCGACGGGCAATTTCGTCGTTGGTGGACCCGACGGGGATTGCGGACTGACCGGACGGAAAATCATCGTCGATACTTACGGCGGCTATGCGCCCCACGGCGGCGGCGCATTTTCCGGCAAGGACCCCACCAAGGTCGACCGTTCGGCCGCTTACGCTGCGCGCTACCTCGCCAAGAACGTGGTCGCCGCGGGACTGGCCGAGCGCTGCACCATCCAGATCGCCTACGCCATCGGGGTTGCCGATCCGATGTCGCTTCTGGTAGACACCCACGGCACCGGCAAAGTCGAAGAGGCGAAATTGCAGAAGCTGCTGCCGGAATTGTTTCCGTTGCGGCCGACGAATATTCGGCGCAGCCTCAAATTGTGCCGGCCGATTTATCGGCGTACTGCGGCTTACGGCCATTTCGGCCGCGCTCCAGAAAAGGACGGCGGTTTTTCCTGGGAGCGAACCGACCTCGCCGACGCGCTCAAGCGCGCGTTACGCTAAGCGACAGCGTCGGCGATATCGCTCTCGATCTGGCCGGATTTGTGCCGGCCGCTCATATCCTTGCTATAACTGTGATCGTAAGACGTGGCTGGCCGCGGTGTGCGCGGCCATGACGGCTGATGAATCCTGAATTGCAACAATCCCGCGCGTTTTTCGGACGGCGCAAGGGCCACAAGCTGCGGCCACGCCAGGCCCAGCTGATCGATACGCTGTTGCCGCGGCTCACCATCGATCTCACAACGCCCGCGCCGGCCGAACTCGGCTCGCTCTTTCCCACGCCGGTCAGCGAAGTTCGACTGGAAATAGGCTTCGGCGGCGGCGAGTCGATGATCGCGCAGGCCCAACAGCACCCACAGACGGGCTTTATCGGCGTCGAGCCGTTCGTCAACGGCATGGCCAAGGCGCTCGCCGCTATCGAAGACCACGACTTGCGCAATATTCGTCTGCATTTCGACGATGCCGTAAACCTGATCGCCTGGCTTCCCGAAATGTCGTTGGCGCGCATCGACCTCGTCCACCCCGACCCGTGGCCGAAGCGGCGGCATTGGAAACGCCGATTTGTGCAAGATGAAATGGTGGCGCGGCTCGCCCGCGTTTTAAGGCACGGCGGCGAATTCCGTTTTGTCACTGACATCGCCGATTATGCGGCCTGGACGCTGCAGCGCCTTGGCCGATCGAGCGACTTCGCGTGGACGGCGGAGCGTGCCGACGACTGGCGCAATCCCTGGCCCGGCTTCACCGCTACGCGCTACCACGCCAAGGCCGCGCGCGAAGACCGCAAGTCGTGTTTCCTGATTTTCCGAAGAATCTGAGAAATTGCGGGCGGCCTTACGCGGTGCGTTTGACCTGCCAGAAGCGCACCACGCGTTGCGCGGTCGAGGCCGAAAGCCGTCCATAATTGGCAAAAGCGGTTTCGAATTCCTCGCTCGAAGGCTGCTTGATATCCGGATTGGCGGCGATAACGGACTTCACCGTCGGCCAGCCGATCCCGGCGGACTTGCACAGGATCAGCACCGGATCCGGGCGTTCGCCAGCCATCAGCCGCTCGGCGACATTGATCGGAACCTTGGACAGAGCCGCGAGCGCAGCCACTGTCTCCTCGTATTTGCCGTCGTGGGCAAAAGTCGCCAATGCCGTCTCGTCCATCCGGCCGGCGCGGTGGAGGCTGAGCACGACGCGCTGCGCGGCACGATAGTCGCGCGGGCCGACGCGTGAGCCGACCTCTTGCGAGACTCGCTTCAAGACGCGGCGGATTTCCGCCTTCAATTCCGGTTTCGCCGAAGCGAGCAAGCGTTCATGCACGACTGCAGTCGCGCGTGTCAGCAATTCGCGAAACATTTGCGGCGGGATATCTGGCCGCAGGCCGACCGTCTCGGCCAGAACCCCGTCGCTCTCGGCGCGCTTGACCAACCGAAAGAAACCGGCGTCGGAAATGCGCGCGCCGCGATTGCCCGCGACAGTGCGGGCGACGTCACGATCGCCACGCCGCACCAGGACGTCGGTGACGGCCTCGCCCAGCACGTACCGTGTCGAAATTGCCTGCAGATGCCCCTGACCTTTCGTTCGGGCAAGATCGACGAGATCGGCGTCCGGCAGGCGCGCCGAGCCTTGCAGAACTGGGCCGGCGACCGCGATGTCGTCGTCATGAGCGAGCGTACGCAATACATTAATCGGTGCGTTGTGTACCGGCGCCAATCGATGGGCGAGTTCAGCGCGCGCCTTGGTCTCGATTTCCGCGATCAAGTGACCGAATACGTCGTCGAACAGGTCGACATGCTCGTCGCTGTAGCGGCTGGCGCCAGCGAGAAATAGAGTCGTAATGCGCTGCAGGGTCTCGACGCGCTTGTGGCGCGAACCGTGCGCAATGACCGCTTCAAGTTCCGGGATCAATGAAAGGGCGGCACCCATTCAGGATTCGGTCATCAGGGGTCAGGGAGTGGTACCAGCGCTTTTCGCTCGTACTTGATTACCGAGCACTGAATACCGACCACTCATTACCGATCCCTGAAGGGGCCTTGCAACGGCCCGCCAAACGGCTATATTTCGCCCATCCGTCATGGATACCTCATAACGGTCGGTTGATCCGAACGGTCTTGAGAGTGGGCCCCCCGGGACCCGCTCTTTTTTATTACCTGAGGCCTGACGGCGTTTCGCAGTACACGTTTGCGGGATAAATGACCGCCGAGAGCATGGACGACAGGCCGACGAGTGTTGCGCATCCGAGCTTTGCAGACGAACCGCGACTCATCACCGAGCCGGGGCGCGCGGCGCGCGTCGCCGCTCTGGTCGAACCGGTGCTGGGCTCGCTCGGCTATCGGCTGGTCCGGGTGCACATTTCCGGCTATGCTGGCTGTACCGTCCAAATCATGGCCGAACGACCGGACGGTACCATGAGCATCGAGGACTGTGAGGCCACCTCGCGGGCGCTGTCGCCGGTGCTTGATGTCGCCGACCCTATCGAGAGCGCCTATCGGCTGGAGATTTCTTCGCCCGGCATCGACCGGCCGCTGGTGCGGCGTTCGGACTTCGAGCGCTATGCCGGCTATGTCGCCCAGGTGGAGATGCAGGTCCCGATCGGCGGCCGGCGGCGTTTCCGCGGCGAACTCGCCGGCACTGCCGGCGAATGCGCGCGCATTCGCTGCGATGCGGCGACTTATGGAAGTTCCGAACTTTTGCTGCCCATCGACGAGATGACGGAAGCCAAGCTTTTGCTCACGGACGCGCTCATTGCGCAATCGCTGCGCAGAAGCAAACAGAATCAACGCAAGGGAGATTGATCGATGGCGACTGTAAGCGCCAACAAACTCGAACTGCTGCAGATCGCCGAAGCGGTTGCCCGCGAAAAGGGGATCGACCGCAAAATCGTGCTCGGCGCCATGGAGGACGCAATCGCCAAGGCCGCACGTTCGCGCTACGGCAGCGAGACCGAGGTCCGGGCTGAGATCGATCCGAAGAGCGGCGAGCTTCATCTGTCGCGCCATATGCTGGTGGTGGATACCGTCGAGAATTCCGCGACCCAGATCAGCCTCGAAGACGCGCGGCGACGGCATCCCGCCGCGCAGATTGGCGACACGATTGCCGATCCGCTGCCGCCGCTCGAATACGGACGGATTGCGGCGCAATCGGCGAAACAAGTGATCGTGCAGAAAGTGCGCGAGGCCGAACGCGACCGGCAATATGACGAATACAAGGATCGCATCGGCGATATCGTCAACGGCATCGTCAAGCGCGTCGAATACGGCAACGTGGTGGTCGATCTCGGCCGCGGCGAAGCGATCGTGCGGCGCGACGAAATGCTGCCGCGCGAAGTGTTCCGCAACGGCGACCGTATCCGCGCCTATATCTACGACGTCCGCCGCGAGCAGCGCGGGCCGCAGATTTTCCTGTCCCGCACTCACCCGCAATTCATGTCAAAACTGTTCGCCCAGGAAGTGCCGGAAATCTACGACGGTATCGTCGAGGTCAAGGCGGTGGCGCGCGACCCGGGCTCACGCGCCAAGATCGCCGTGGTATCGCGCGATTCCTCGGTCGATCCGGTCGGCGCCTGCGTCGGCATGCGCGGTTCGCGCGTGCAGGCAGTGGTCAACGAGCTGCAAGGCGAAAAGATCGACATTATTCCGTGGTCGCACGACATCGCCACGTTTGTCGTCAACGCGCTGGCGCCCGCCGAGGTCGCCAAAGTGGTCCTGGATGAAGAGCGCGAGCGCATCGAAGTGGTGGTCCCCGACCAGCAGCTGTCGCTCGCCATCGGCCGGCGCGGCCAAAACGTCCGCCTCGCCTCTCAGCTCACCGGCTGGGACATCGATATCCTGACCGAGCAGGAAGAATCCGAGCGCCGCCAAGCCGAATTCGAGAATCGCACGCGTATGTTCATCGATACGCTCAATGTCGACGAAGTGATTGGACAACTGCTCGCTTCGGAGGGCTTCAACTCGGTCGAAGAGCTGGCCATGGTCGATGCCAAGGAAGTCGCCGGCATCGAGGGCTTCGACGAGGATACCGCGAACGAATTGCAGACCCGCGCCCGCGAATATCTCGCCAAGATCGAGGGCGAACTCGATGCCAAGCGCCAGGAACTCGGCGTCGACGATGCGCTCCGAGAGATCGACGGCGTCACCACGGCCATGCTGGTGCGGTTCGGCGAGAACGGCATCAAGACGGTCGAGGATCTTGCCGGCTGCGCGACTGACGATCTTGCCGGCTGGACCGAGCGCAAGGACGGCGAAAACGTCCGCCAGGCCGGTATTCTCGACGGCTTCGAACTGTCGCGCGAGGAGGCCGAGGCCATCATCATGCAGGCGCGGCTCAAAGCCGGCTGGGTCACCGAGGCCGATCTTGCGCCACCGCCCGCTGTCGAGGCCGAAGCCCCCGCCCCTTCCGCGCACGCCTAACCCGGAGCTGGACTTCAGGCATGACTTCGTCCGACATCGAGCTCGATAATGGACCGCGCGGCAGCGAACGCGAGCGGCTGTGCATCGTGACGCGCGCGGTGCGGCCCGTCGCGGACCTGATCCGGTTCGTCGCCGGGCCCGATGGCGAGGCGGTGCCGGACCTTAAGCGCAAGCTACCGGGCCGCGGCGTCTGGGTGACGGCGACGCAGGACGCGCTGGGCGAAGCCATCAAACGCAAGGTTTTCGCCCGCGGATTGAAGCGCGAAGTCCGTCTTCCTGCCGACCTTCTGAGCCGGACCGAGCAGCTGCTGCACCGTTCGGTCCTCGATGCGCTGGCGATCGCCGGTAAGGCCGCTCTGGCGGCGGTCGGCTTCACCAAGGTCGAGAGGGCGCTGGACCGCGACGAGGTTGTCGTGCTGCTGCATGCGGCCGAAGCTGCACCCGACGGGGTCAAAAAGCTCGATGCCGCAATGCGGCGGCGGGTCAAAGGCGGTCCGGTTGCCGTCAGTCGAATCCTGACCTCGGCGCAATTGGATTTGGCATTAGGGCGTCCAAATGTGATACATGCTGCCCTGCTCGCCGGACCTTCGACCGACACTTTTTTGGCGCGTTTACGGCGCTTGGAACGGTTCCGAACCGGCGATCTGGGCGAAAAGGGTCAAGACCAGGCCGGCGCTGCCGTCCCGAACTGACCCGACCGGAACATGATAGTGTACAGAATTGGACGCGAATGACCGAGACTACCAAAAATAGCGGCGAGAAGCTGAGCGTGACGCCGACCAAGACGCTGACCCTGAAGCGGACTGGCGTCGAGCAGGGCGTCGTGCGCCAAAGCTTCAGTCACGGCCGTAGCAAGGCAGTCGTCGTCGAGAAGGTCAAACGCCGCATTGCCGGTCCCGGCGAGGCCAAGGCGGAACCCGTGATTGCGCCGGATCGCAGTGCCACGCCGAAGCGCCCCGCTGCGGCCCCGGCAGCCAGAGCGCCGGCCGCCGCCACGGCAATGCCGAGCGGTGCACCTGCCGTCGGTCCCAAAACCTCTGGTGTCGTGTTGCGCACCCTCACCGAGGAAGAGCGCAGCGCGCGCGCCCAGGCGCTCGCCGGCGCGCAGCTGCGCGAGTTGGAAGAGCGCGCACACGCCGAGGAGGAGGCCCGCGTCCGTCGTGGACGCGAAGAAAGTGACCGGGTCGAGCGCGCCGCGGCGGAAGCCCGCAAGCGCGACGAAGAGGAACGCCGTAAGCACGAAGAAGAGACCAAACGCAAAGCAGACGAGGTCGCCAAGAAGCGCTTCGGCGGCGAGCTGCCGACAGCGGTAAAGCCTGGTGTTGCGGCACGACCGGCGCTCGAAGCCGACGAGGAGGAAGCGCCGCGCAGCACGCGACGCGGCGGCGTGACCGTACGGCCGGCACCGGCGCCGAAGCCGACGCGCAGTGTAGGTGAGAAACGCCGCGGCCGGCTTACTTTGGTGACCGCGCTTTCCGCCGACGAGGTTCGCGAACGCTCGGTCGCCTCATTCCGTCGCCGCGTTCAGCGCATGACCGGCCACCGCGACGAGCCTAAGGAAAAGATCGCCCGCGAAGTCACGATCCCGGAAACGATCACCATCCAAGAACTGGCCAATCGTATGGCCGAGCGCGCCGTCGACGTGATCCGCATCCTGATGCAGCAGGGTCACATGGCGAAGATCACCGACACGATCGACGCCGATACCGCCCAACTCATTGCTGAAGAGCTAGGCCATACCGTGCGCCGCGTCGCCGAGGCCGACGTCGAAGAGGGCATGTTCGACGCTCCCGACGATCCGGCAAACCTACTGCCACGCGCTCCGGTCGTCACCATCATGGGTCACGTCGATCACGGTAAGACGTCGCTTCTCGACGCCATCCGCTCGACCGACGTCGCGGCCGCCGAGGCTGGCGGCATCACCCAGCATATCGGCGCCTATCAGGTCACCTCGCCATCGGGCGGACGGATCACCTTCATCGATACCCCCGGCCATGCCGCGTTCACCGCGATGCGCGCCCGCGGCGCCAAGATTACCGATATCGTCGTGCTCGTCGTCGCCGCCGATGACGGCGTCATGCCGCAGACCGTGGAGGCGATCCAACACGCCAAGGCGGCGAAAGTGCCGATCATCGTCGCCATCAACAAGATCGATAAGCCAGACGCCAAGCCGGAACGCGTGCGCACCGAATTGTTACAGCATGAAATCCAGGTCGAATCGCTCGGTGGCGACGTGCTCGAACTCGAAGTGTCGGCCAAGCAGAAGACCAATCTCGACAAGCTGCTCGACATCATCGCGCTGCAAGCCGAAGTGCTCGAATTGCGAGCCAATCCGAGCCGCCCGGCCGAGGGCACAGTGATCGAAGCGCGGCTCGACCGCGGCCGCGGCCCGGTCGCCACCGTGCTGGTTCAGCGCGGGACGCTCAAACCCGGCGACATCGTCGTGGCCGGCTCGGAATGGGGCCGCGTCCGCGCACTGATATCGGACATCGGCCACGCCGTCGTGGCCGCCGGACCGTCGATGCCGGTCGAGGTATTGGGCTTCAACGGCACGCCCGAGGCGGGCGACCGGCTCGCTGTGGTCGACACCGAAGCCCGCGCGCGCGAGATCGCGGATTATCGCGACCGTCAGCGGCGCGACAAATTGGCGGCGCGACAGACCGGCATGCGCGGTTCGCTCGAGCAGATGATGAGTCAGCTCAAAGCCTCGGGGCGCAAGGAATTCCCGTTGGTGATCAAGGGCGACGTGCAAGGCTCGATCGAGGCGATCGTGGGCTCGCTGGATAAGCTCGGCACCGAGGAAGTGACCGCGCGGGTGATCTTCGCGGGGGCCGGCGGTATTACCGAATCCGACATAACTCTGGCGGAAGCTTCCGGCGCCGTTGTAATCGGCTTCAATGTTCGAGCCCATAAGGAAGCGCGCGAAGCCGCCGAGCAAGCTGGCATCGAAATCCGCTATTACGACATCATTTATAACCTCGTCGACGACGTGAAGAAGGCGATGTCGGGGCTGTTGGCGCCGACGCTGCGCGAGACCATGCTCGGCAACGCCTTGATTCTCGAAGTCTTCAAGGTATCGAAGGTCGGCAATGTGGCCGGCTGCCGTGTCACCGACGGCACCGTCGAGCGCGGTGCCAATGTGCGGCTGATCCGCGACAACGTGGTGGTGCATCAGGGTAAGTTGTCGCAGCTCAAGCGATTCAAGGACGACGCGCGAGAAGTCGTGGCGGGCCAGGAATGCGGCATGGCCTTTGAGAATTATCAGGACATGAAGGCTCGCGACGTCATTGAGTGTTATCGGGTGGAGAGCGTGCAGCGGACGCTCTAGCCTTTATGGCCGTACAGAAGGCGCGCCACGCCGTCTTGGCGCCTGAGGTTCCGGCCATCCGCGTCTTAGTCGGACACGTCTTAGTCACACACGATCTATTAGGACGTGGACGCCTGGCGCATAGGCGAGTGCAGCGACGCCGTTCTTCGAACGGCCACGTCCGGGCATGACGAATATGAATTTGGTTTGAAGAAGAGCAAATGCCACGTCATCACCATCGTGATCAGTCCGTCGGCGGCTCGCAGCGCCAATTGCGTGTCGGCGAATTGATTCGTCACGAGATGGCCGAGATATTGGCGCGCGGCGATGTCCACGATCCCGTCATTGAGGCGCACATGATCACGGTCCCGGAAGTGCGCATGAGCCCCGACCTGCGGCTTGCTACGATCTACATCATGCCGCTTGGCGGTCGCGACGCGAAAGAGGTGCTCGACGCATTGGAGCGCAACAAGCGCTACATACGCGGCGAGATCGGGCGGCGTGTGAACCTGAAATTTGCTCCTGAAATCCGATTCCGGATCGACGAGCGATTCGACGAAGCCGAACGGATCGAGAAGCTTTTGCGCACGCCCGTCGTTCAGCGCGATTTGAGCGCCAAAGATTTGGACGACGAGAAAGACGAATGATGTCCCCAGACGACACCCTCCCTGCCGAAGCGAACGCAGTACCGCAAGCTGCGGGCGAGGTCACCGAGCAGGGCGCCAAAACGAATAAAAAGCGTCAGAAGCGCGACGTACATGGCTGGGTCGTGCTCGACAAACCGGTCGGCATGACCTCAACGCATGCGGTGGCCATCATCAAGCACCTGTTCGGCGCCAAGCGCGCCGGCCATGCCGGGACACTCGATCCCTTGGCGTCGGGCTGCCTGCCGATTGCACTCGGCGAGGCGACCAAGACGGTGCCGTTCGTGGTCGATGGCCGCAAAGAGTACTCGTTTACCATTCGTTGGGGTGAGGAGCGTGATACCGACGATGCCGAAGGCCGTGTTGTGGCGACGAGCGAAAGTCGCCCCGATGCGACGGCCATCCAAGCTTTGCTGCCGCGTTTCACCGGTACCATCGAACAGGTGCCGCCGCGCTTTTCGGCGGTAAAGATCGGCGGCGAGCGAGCCTATGACCTGGCCCGCGAGGGCGAGACGGTCGAATTGGCGCCCCGGGCGGTCGAGATCCACCGGCTCGAACTGGTCGAAATGCCCGATCCCGACCATGCCGTGTTGGCCGCTGAATGCGGTAAAGGCACCTATGTCCGTTCGCTTGCCCGCGACCTCGGCCGGGCGCTTGGCGCGCTGGGCCACGTCTCGGCCTTGCGCCGCAGCCGGGTCGGCCCTTTCGCCGAAGGCGATATGATACCCCTGGAACAAGTCGAGGCTTTGTGCCATAGAGCGGCCGCTGGCGAGGGACACCTTGCCGATACGCTCCTGCCGATCGAGACCGCGCTGGACGACATCCCGGCGCTGGCCGTCAGTTTGGCAGACGCGGCAAGGCTCCAAAGGGGCCAAGCCGTATTGTTGCGCGGAAGGGACGCCTCCATTTTGCGCGGCATGGTTCAGGTCGCTTCTGGCGGCCAATTTGTAGCCATTGCCGAGGCCGAACGAGGCGAAATCGTGCCCCGACGCGTGTTTAATTTAACCGGCATCGCTGGTCGAGCCGATAGACGAAAGGGTTAGTGACGATGTCGATAACGACCGCGCGTAAGGCGGAGGTGATCAAAACCTACGGCGTGAAGTCTGGTGATACCGGTTCGCCCGAGGTGCAGGTTGCGCTCTTATCGGAGCGAATCAACAACTTGACGGATCACTTCAAGACTCATGTGAAAGACAACCATTCGCGGCGTGGCTTGCTTAAGCTCGTGTCGCAACGGCGTCAGATTCTCGACTATCTTCGGCGCACGAACGATGGGCGTTACAAAGAGTTGATCGAACGACTGGGCATCCGCCGTTAATATGTTTACGCGCGGGAGAACCCGCGCGTTTGTGAGCGGCGCGCTTAAGGCGCCCGCTGTGCCAGGCAGCAAAAGTTGCCGATTAGGAGGACGGCCGTTGGTCGTCCGCATCCAGGGAAGGTCCGAAGGCCATGGCAGGATCGCCGGTCGCTGAGACGGCATTGCAGCAGTGCTGCGCCGACAGCGTCTCGCCGTCTTGCTTATGGCTTTCGCGCTTTCGCGAAAACCATGAAAGACAATCGAAATGTTCAATACGCATCGTGTGCAACTTGACTGGGGTGGCCGACCACTCACGCTAGAGACGGGCAGGATAGCTCGCCAAGCCGACGGCGCGGTGTTCGCTTCCTACGGCGACACCACCGTTATCGCGACCGTTGTCGCCGCCAAACAGCCCAAGGAAGGCATCGACTTCCTGCCGCTGACCGTCAACTACCAGGAAAAATATTATGCCGCGGGCCGCATTCCCGGCGGTTATTTTAAGCGCGAGGGTCGGCCGACCGAAAAAGAGACGCTGACGTCGCGGCTGATCGATCGGCCGATCCGGCCATTGTTCGCCGACGGCTGGCGCTGCGACACCCAGGTTATCATCACCACACTGTCGCATGATCTGGAAAACGATCCCGACATTCTGGCGATGATCGCGGCCTCCGCCGCGCTCACTTTGTCCGGCGCGCCTTTCATGGGACCGATCGGCGGCGCCCGCGTCGGTTTCATCAACGACGAATACGTGCTCAATCCGCAAATCGACGAGATGACTGAAAGTAAGCTCGATCTGGTCGTCGCCGGCACGCAGGATGCCGTCCTCATGGTCGAGTCGGAGGCCAAGGAGCTGTCCGAGGACATCATGCTCGGCGCCGTGATGTTCGGCCACCGGCATTTCCAACCGGTCATCGAGGCCATCATCAGGCTCGCGGAAAAGGCGGCGAAGGAGCCGCGCGAACTGACGCTGCCCGACAATGCGGCGCTCGAAAAGGAAATGCTGGGCCTGGTCGAGAAGGATCTGCGCGCCGCCTATGCCATTCCCGACAAGATGGCGCGTCACAAAGGGGTCGAAGCCGCCAAGGAAAGGGTGTTGGGGCATTTCCTGCCGGAAGGCGCCGAGAACCCGAAATATCCGAAGCTCCAGGTCGCTGGCGTATTCAAGGACCTCGAAGCCAAGATCGTGCGCTGGAATATTCTCGACACCGGCAATCGCATCGACGGCCGCGACGTCAAGACCGTCCGTCCCATCGTATGCGAGGTTGGCGTGCTGCCGCGCACCCACGGTTCTGCGCTGTTCACCCGCGGCGAGACCCAAGCGCTCGTCGTGGCAACGCTCGGTACCGGCGAGGACGAGCAGTGGATCGATGCGCTGCAGGGCACCTACAAGGAATCGTTCCTGCTGCATTACAACTTCCCGCCGTTTTCGGTTGGTGAGACCGGCCGCGTAGGCGCACCGGGTCGCCGCGAAATCGGACACGGCAAGCTCGCCTGGCGCTCGATCCATCCCGTTCTGCCGGACAAGGCCGAGTTCCCCTACACCATCCGCGTGGTTTCCGAGATCACCGAGTCGAACGGATCGTCGTCGATGGCGACGGTGTGTGGCACGTCGCTGGCGCTGATGGATGCCGGCGTGCCGTTGAAGCGGCCGACCGCGGGTATCGCGATGGGCCTGATCAAGGAAGAGGAGCGCTTCGCCGTCCTCTCCGACATTCTCGGCGACGAGGACCATCTCGGCGACATGGATTTCAAAGTCGCCGGCACAGACAACGGTGTAACGTCGTTGCAGATGGACATCAAAATCGCCGGCATCACCGAAGAGATCATGCGCATCGCGCTCGGCCAGGCGAAGGACGGCCGCTTGCACATTTTAGGTGAAATGAGCAAGGCGCTCACTTCCGCCCGGGCCGAGCTTGGCGAGCATGCCCCGCGCATCGAGACGATGAAGATTCCGGTCGACAAGATCCGCGAAGTCATCGGCTCCGGCGGCAAGGTGATCCGCGAAATCGTCGAGAAGACCGGCGCCAAGATCGATATCCAGGACGACGGCACGATCAAGATCGCCTCTTCCAAGGCGGAATCGATCAACGCGGCGATCAACTGGATCAAGTCGATCGCGTCCGAACCCGAGGTTGGTCACATCTACGAAGGCACGGTCGTCAAAGTCATGGACTTCGGCGCCTTCGTGAACTTCTTCGGCGCCAAAGATGGCCTGGTCCATATCAGTCAGCTGGCACAACGCCGGGTGCAGAAGACCACCGACGTCGTCAAGGAAGGCGACAAAGTAAAGGTCAAGCTGCTCGGCTTTGACGAACGCGGCAAGACACGGCTGTCGATGAAAGTCGTCGATCAAGAAACTGGCGAGGATCTTGAAGCCAAGCAGAAGGCCGAAGGCGAGCAGCCGCGGGAAGCGGCGGCGGGCGGCGCCGAATAGCGCGTCTTTAATTTCGCCTTCCCCGAAAAAGAACAAAGGTGGCCTTTCGGCCACCTTTTTATTGTTACCGGCATCTACGGCGTCTCGGTCCCAGCCGGATCGGTTGGATCGATCGAAACGAGAATGCTGCAGTCGACCAGGTCGAGGAGCTGCGCATTGCCGGGGCCGGCCCACCATCGCTCCATCGCACCGCATGGCCGATGTCCGACGACGATCAGGTCGACTCCCAAATCCCGCGCAACTGTCGGAATCTGCTCGATCGGGGGGCCAAAGGCCAGGTAGCCGGTTGCGGCTAGCCCGCGGGCTCGCAGGCGTTCGACGCCTTCGCGCAACACGTCCTTGATGTACTTCTCCTCCTCGCGCAATGCGCATTCCGACGGCAATTCAACCATGTGGCCGCCGACAATTGTTGGCGCGATGGCCAGCAAATGGGTTTCGGCCCCAAGCTGCTGGGCGAGTTCGGCTCCTTGGAGCAACGCTCTACGCCCCTCCCGGGTCGAATCGTAACAAAGCAAGATGTTCTTAAAGGGGGCCATCGTCGCCACTCTAGCCTGACATTCCCCATAATGCGCCTTCCGATCGGTATTATTCCACCACGACCGCGTGATCGGAGGTAGCCCTACTGGTCGCCTGCTTGAATACGATCAGCAGCGGGAGCACGGCAATGGTCGCAATCATCAACAGCTTGTAGTCGTCTATGTAGGCAATGATCTGCGCCTGCTGCGTAATCATGGCGTCGAGTGCGGCGCGTCCAGCGGCAGTGAGCGGATTCCAGAACTGCGCGATGGTCGGATTGTCGAAGTTTCGATTGACGGCTGTGACGTGCTGCACAATTTCCGCGTGATTCACCTGCGTGTTCCGCGTCAACATCGCATTCACGACCGAGATACCGACGCTCGAACCCAGGTTGCGCGACAAACTGTAGAGACCGGCGCCTTCCGCCCGCAGCGCGGAGGAGAGCGTGGACAATGTCGCTACGCTCAGCGGCACGAAGAGGAAGCCGAGCCCAACGCCCTGGAGCACCCCGATGACGACGATCGTCATCTGCGAAATGTCCGGCGTCCAGTGGGTCATCTGATAGAACGACCAGGCCGTAATTCCGAGGCCGAAGCCCAGCAGAATCCGGGTGTCGACGCGCCCGACCATCCGCCCCACGGCCAGCATGGCCGCCATGGTGCCGACGCCGCGCGGGCCCATGACTAGGCCGGCGGTGACGACCGGATAGTTCATGAGGTCCTGCAGAAACGGCGGCTGCAGCGCCATCGAGGCGTAATATGTCAGGCCGACGATCGCGACGAAAAGAACACCGGCCGTGAAATTGCGGTCGCGGAACAGCGACGGCCTTACAAAGGGCTCGTCAGCGGTAAAGGTGTGGACCAGGAACAAGTAGAAGGCCGAGGCCGCGATGATAGCCTCGATGACGATCTCGCTGGAACCGAACCAGTCGAGCTCTTCGCCGCGGTCGATCAGGATCTGCAGGGCGCCGATTGCGAGACTCAGGGTGCCGAAGCCGAACCAATCGAGTTTGGCCGTCGCATTCCGCGGCGTTTCGGCAAGAAACATCGTCATGCCGACGAAGCATAGAAGCCCGATCGGCACGTTGATGTAGAACACATAGCGCCAAGTATAGTCTGCGGTCAGCCAGCCACCGAGCACCGGCCCGAGAACGGGGCCGGCCATCACAGCCACTCCCCATATTGCCATCGCGGAGCCTTGCCGCTCCCTGGAATTGATATTGAACAAGACGGTCTGCGACAGCGGGACAAGTGGCGCACCGAAACAGCCTTGAAGGACTCGGAACAGAACGATCTGGTCCAAGGATTGGGCCATGCCGCACAGCGTGGATGCGACGGTGAAGCCGGCGACGGAAACGAGGAACAGCCGCTTGAGTCCGAACCGCGCCGCGAGATAGCCGGTCGTAGGCGTCATGATCGCCGCTGCCACGATGTAAGAGGTCAGCACCCAGTCGATTTCGTCCTGACTCGCGGCGACGCTGCCCTGCATGTATGGCAGCGCGACGTTGGCGATGGTGGTGTCGAGCGCCTGCATCAGCGTGGCGAGGATCACACAGACGGTAATCGCGCCGCGATTGGTACCGTCCGCCTTGGATTCGCCTGCCATGACGCTCCCCAATTAAAACAAGTGCGGGAAGCCGCGCGCATGGCCGGTGTCGACATCGACCTCGACGCTCATTCCGGCGCGCAGCGACGGCTGGTTTTTATCGCTTGTGTCGATGTGTACGCGAATTGGGATGCGCTGCACCACTTTTACCCAATTGCCGCTGGTGTTCTGCGCGGGCAGCATCGCGAATTGCTGTGCCGCTGCCGGGCTGATGCTTTCGACGGTGCCGTGCCATTTCAAATTCGGAAAAGCGTCCACCGTCACGGTGACCGGCTGCCCGGGCCGCACATAGGTCATCTCCGTCTCTTTTGGGTTCACCTCGACCCAAACGTGGTCGGTATCGACGAGAAAGAAGGCGGTCGTTGACGCCGCGAGGTACTTGCCGGGTGCGGTCGATGGCACGTTGGTCACGATGCCGCCGAACGGCGCCCTCACGACGGTGTGATCAAGCTGGCGTTGCGCCTCGTTGACCTGCGCCTGGGCTTGCGAGTACTGCGGGCGCTCCGTCACCGGAATAGTCTGATCGCCGCCCAGCTTTGCCAATTGTACCGCGGCTTGCTGGCGCAGCGATTCGAGCTTGCTCTTATCGACATCGAGGCTGGCTTTGGCCTGATCGTAGTTGGATTGCGGAACGGTGTTGCTGCGCAAAAGCATCTGGGCGCGATCGTAATTTATCTGATCCAACTCGACCTGCGCCTGCTGCGCGGCAGCGTCGCTCAGCATGCGTGTGTAGTCCTCCTCCATCGACTTGAGGGTCAGCGCCGTCCCCGCAAGATTGGCCTTGGCGTTTTCGAGCGCGATCTGGAACTGCAGAGGGTCGAATCGGTAGAGAACCTGGCCGGCGACAACGTGCTGATTTTCGGTGACGTTCACTTCCTTGACGATACCGGAGATATCGGTCGTGACGCCGACGGTCTCGGCATCCACATAAGCGTCGTCTTCAGACATGATCTGGCCGCCGGTTACGTACCAATAACAGCTGACGAGGAGCGCGAGCGGCAGCAGCCCAAACAGCCCCCAGCGCGCCCAACCCCGCCTCGACCGCGGTAGTTTTGCTTTAGGGGGTGGCTCGTGGGATTTCGTGCCGGGCGCACGCGGAGCCGGCACCGTCGGCGGCGACTCGCGTATTTCCGGCTTTTCCTCGCGCGGGGGCGGGACGGGCTGGACCGACATTTCCCAGATGACTCCCGTATTGACGTGAATATCTCGGCTTTTTAGGCCGCCCTATCGGAATTCCGACTCGATGATAAGTGTTCCTTTCACCCGGCGCGACGCGTGCCGGCTGTGCCGCGGGAGGGCCTCTGCTGGATCGCCTGACGCAGGTTTTCTTTCATGATTGCGAGCTGCGCGACCATGCGTTCGACGGCGTCCCGCTCAACACCGACGAGTGCCGTCGTCATCATCGCCTCGCCGAGATCGCCCAACCGCTCAAGCAGCGGACGGGCCGTTGCCGTCAGGTAAAGCCGTTTGGCGCGGCGATCGTTGGGGTCGGCGCGGCGCTCGATCAGGCCGCAGTCGCACAGCCGGTCGAGTAGCCGCGTCAGCGTGATCGGCTGCAAGTCGAGCATTTCGGCAAGCTCCGACTGCTTAAGCCCCTCGAACCGGTCGAGCCGCACCAAGACCGCCCACTGCGCCCGGGTAATGCCGAATTGCCGGGCTTTGTAGTCCGAATAGGTCCGCAGCATTCGGGCTGCGTCGTTGAGCGAAAAGGCGAATTCTCTGTTAAGTGAGCGGGGAAGCATGGAGGCCTCAACTTATATACAGCTAACCTAACATAAGTGAGCTTATTAAATATTGGCCGACATTTAAGCGCAGGGCAGCCCTGCAATTGGATCATCGCTAAGCGGGCGCCGTTTGCCTCAGGCTAGACCGGGCTCGGCCAAAGCCGCGAGATGATATTCTGCGGAACTCAGCGAAAAGCAGCAAAACACGACCCGCTCGATGCCGCGCGGGGACGTCGATATTTCCGCGGCCACTGTGGCCGCCGCGATACGTGCAGCGCGATCCGCTGGGAATCGATAAACGCCGGTTGAGATTGCTGGAAAGGCGATCGATACCAGACCGTGGGCGGCGGCAAGACGTAGTGCCGTGCGATAGCAGGAGGCGAGCAATTCATTCTCGCCGGCGCCACCCCCGTGCCACACCGGCCCGACCGCGTGGATGACGTGCTTTGCCGGCAGCCGATAGCCGAGCGTGATCTTTGCCGATCCGGTCTCGCAGCCGCCGAGTGTTCGGCACTCGGCGAGCAGTTCGGGTCCTGCCGCGCGATGGATGGCGCCGTCGACACCGCCGCCGCCGAGCAAAGATTCATTTGCCGCGTTGACGATGGCGTCGACCGCAAGCGTGGTAATATCAGCGACGCAGACTTCGAGCCGACCGGAGCCGACTGCGGTGGTATGCAACGCTGGCGGCACATCGGACATTGTTTAAAGCTTACGGCAGGAAAATTTCAGCGAATACAATCAAGCCCATTCCGCCTGCGCTTCAGCCCGCAAGTCAACGGTACTCTTCACCCCGATATCGTCGAAATGCTCGTCCAAGAACCGCCGCGCGGCGCGCTTGCCGCTGACATGCAGCATGTCGAAAAAATCGTAATCGGTCGAAAGCTTGCTGACGGCATCGAAATGGGTGCCGAAGCGGTCGAGCACGATACGGTGAATCTTGATGCGTCGGTACTCGCCGACCCTGGTGCCGTGCGGCAGCCGGCCGTCGTCGATCAAGCGGGCGACAAATTCGATGGCGCGATATTCGCTGATCAGCGAGGAGTTAAAGGTGATCTCGTTGATGCGGTTCATGATCTCACTGGACGACGTCGGCGTCGCCTCGCGCACCAGCGGATTGATCTGAACCACCAGCACATCCTCGGTCGTGGTGGCTCGGAAAAATGGAAAAATGACCGGATTGCCGAGATAGCCGCCATCCCAATATGGCACGCCGTCGATTTCGACCGCGCGGAACATCAGCGGCAAACATGCCGACGCCATCACCGCATCGGCGCTGATATTGTCGCGGCTAAAGATGCGCACCCGACCCGTCTGGACATTGGTCGCTGAAATGAAGAGCTGCAAGTCGGAGTTAGCGCGCAGCACGTCGAAATCGACGAAGCGCTCAATGAGATCTTTCAGTGGATTGATATTGAGCGGATTGGTGTCGTAAGGCGAAAAGTAACGCGCCATCGCATCGAACCACGCTTGTACTGGGGTTCCTTCGAGCGGCGTAAACGACAATAACCGCTCCATCACCGCCCGCTGCATCGCCGGCAGATTGCCGGTGCTCGACACCGAGCGCCAGAAATCGGCCAGTCTTTTTTGCGCCTCCTCGCGTCCGCCCCGGCAAAGTCCATCGGCCAACATCACGGCATTGATCGCGCCCGCCGAGGCGCCGGAAATGCCCTCGATCGACAGCCGCTCATCGCTCAAAAGCTGGTCGAGCACGCCCCAGGTGAAAGCGCCATGCGCACCGCCGCCTTGCAGGGCAAGATTGATGCGCTTGGTTTTAGTTGAGGGCGTAGCCGCCTTATCCGACGCGCGGCCGGGCAACAGCGTGTTGAGGATGTTTTTCATGGGTCATTCCGGGTTGCGCGCGATGCGAAGCTGGGATCCGTGGCCCCAAAAAGTCGATCCCGGAATTACGATCTCATTCCGCCGTCCAGCCGCCATCGATCGAAAGATTGGCGCCGGTGATCGATTTCGCCGCGTCGGAACACAGATAGAGGAAGAGATCGGCGACTTCGTCGACACCAACAAACTCCTTGGTCGGTTGGGCGGCCAGAAGGACGTCGCGCTTGACCTGCTCCTCGGTCATGCCGCGTGCTTTGGCGGTATCTGGGATCTGCTTTTCGACCAGCGGAGTCCATACATAGCCCGGGCTGACGCAATTGCAGGTAATGCCGAAGGTCGCGACCTCAAGCGCCACCGTTTTTGTCAGTCCGGCAATCCCATGTTTGGCCGTGACATAGGCGGACTTGAACGGCGACGCGACCAGCGAATGCGCCGAAGCCGTACTGATGATCCGGCCCCATTTGCGCGACTTCATCCCTGGCACCGCCGCGCGGATAGCATGGAACGCCGCCGATAGGTTGATGGCAATAATCTGATCCCATTTCTCGATTGGAAAGTCCTCGATCGGGGATACGAACTGGATGCCGGCGTTGTTCACCAGCACGTCAAGCGTGCCGAAGGTTTTTTCGCTGGTCTGCACCATTGCGGCGATTTCAGCCGGCTTGGTCATGTCGGCGCCCGAATAGATCGCCTTGACTTTAAATTCCGCCTCGATGCCGGCACGTTCCTTTTCGATTGCCGCCGCGTCGCCGAAGCCGTTGATCGTGATATTGGCGCCTTGTGAGGCGAGCGCGCGCGCAATAGCCAGACCGATGCCGGAGGTCGAACCGGTCACCAGTGCGGACTTTCCTTTCAGCATGACAACCCCCAATTCATCAGGATACCGCCACTGAAGGCGGCCAAATGGTGCCAGAACTTTCACAGACCGCCGAGAATGTGGGGCCCTTCTTATTGGGGCGCAACGTAAAAAATGGCCGGAGCGTCACGTTTTCGCGATCCCACAACAATCGGCTACAATACCGAAAAGGGCACCAAGGGCACTTGTAGCTGCCAGGTTGGGGCATGAGAGTGACCGAGCAATGACGCGCATGCCGCGAACGATTTTTCCTGCCCCCGACCACGATCATGAGCGTTGCGCCAGCGCAGCGATCGCACATGCCGAGGCGCAATGCATGGCGCGTGCGCAACGGCTCACGCCGATGCGCCGGCAGGTGCTCGAGGCGCTTCTGGCAAGTCACAAACCGCTCGGCGCCTACGAGATCATCGAACGCTTGGCCGACACCGACCGCCCTGCCCCGATCTCGATCTATCGTGCACTCGATTTCCTGCGTGAAAACGGTTTCGTCCATCGCATCGAGAGCCGCAATGCCTTTGTCGCCTGCGTACACGACCACGGCGGCGACGATCTCGTCGTATTCCTGATCTGCGAACGTTGCGGTGCGGTCGGCGAGGCGCCAGGCGGCACCGCGGCGGAAGCGCTCAAAGTATCCGCGCGCGCGGCGGGCTTTTTGCCAAAAAGTCCGCTGATCGAGGTCGCCGGCATTTGTTCGCATTGTCGCGAACGATGAGGCGGCTGTTCCATCACGGCGGGGTTTGTTCGGGTCAGGTCGCTGGTCCCGGGCCGTTGTCCCGGCCGCGCATAGGTAGCGGCGGGCCTCCTCGTCAACCGGCCCCGGTGACGCTATATGCAGGGAACGCTCCCCTGCCCGCCTTTTGCGGGCTCGAGGGCTGCTAGCCGGATTGCCGCGATAAGGACTCAACCATGATGGAATTCTCCGGACCCGCCGCCAGGCACCGAACCGTCGCCGTGACGGTCGGCAATGTAACAGTCGGCGGCGGTGCGCCCGTAGTGGTGCAGTCGATGACCAATACCGATACGGCCGATGCCGAGGGGACGGCGAAGCAGGTGGCGGCGTTGGCGCGTGCCGGCTCGGAGCTCGTGCGCATTACCGTCGACCGCGACGAGGCGGCGGCCGCCGTGCCGCATATCAAGGAGCGGCTGCTCAAAATGAATGTCGACGTGCCGATCGTCGGCGATTTCCATTATATCGGCCACAAGCTCCTTGCCGATCACCCGGCCTGCGCTGAAGCCCTCGACAAGTATCGGATCAATCCGGGCAATGTCGGTTTCAAGGAAAAGAAGGACCGCCAGTTCGGCGCCATCGTCGAAACCGCAATCCGCCACGGCAAGCCAGTCCGCATCGGCGCCAATTGGGGCTCGCTTGACCAGGAGCTGCTCACCCATCTCATGGATCAGAACGCGCGCTCGACCCACCCGGTCGGCGCCCGCGACGTGACCCGCGAGGCCATGGTGCAGTCGGCCTTGTTGTCGGCCGAGCGCGCCGAGGAGATCGGCCTGCCGCGGTCCAAAATTATCCTTTCGGCAAAAGTGTCTGCCGTACAGGATCTGATCGGCGTCTACGGCGAACTGGCGCGGCGCTGCGATTACGCCTTGCATCTCGGCCTCACTGAGGCCGGCATGGGCTCGAAGGGCATTGTCGCTTCATCGGCCGCGATGGGCGTGCTGCTGCAACAGGGCATCGGCGACACGATTCGGATTTCGCTGACACCAGAGCCGCACGGTGACCGCACGCTGGAGGTCAAAGTGGCGCAAGAGCTATTGCAGACTGTGGGCCTGCGCACCTTCGTGCCCCTGGTCGCCGCCTGTCCCGGCTGCGGTCGCACCACATCGACGACCTTTCAAGAGCTTGCAGCGAGCATCCAAACCTTCATCCGCGACTCGATGCCGGAGTGGAAGACGCGCTATCCGGGCGTCGAAGGTCTCAACGTCGCGGTGATGGGTTGCATCGTCAACGGACCGGGCGAATCGAAGCACGCCGATATCGGGATTTCTTTGCCTGGCACCGGTGAGCAACCGACCGCGCCGGTCTTTATTGATGGCAAGAAGGCCATGACCCTGCGTGGCCCGACGGTTTCCGCGGATTTTCAGAAAATCGTGATCGATTATATCGAGCGGCGATTCGGCTCCGCAGCAGGGAGAACCGCTGCGGAGTAGTGCGGTTGTTGGAGCGGATCGTCATTTCTAGCGGCCAAGGTCGGCCAGGATTCTGTCAAATAGGCCTTGATTCCCGGCTTGAGATTGCTGGCTGGGGATAAATGGTTGCTAAATAAGCACAGCGGCCGGGAATTATGCTCGGCAGCCCATCGAACGCTCGACAGTCCACATCGGCTCATTCACCATACCGTTAACCATATGGCGTCGGCCTGCGTGGGCGTTGGCGTATGGAGGGGGAGTCATCAATGAAACGATCGATTTTGGCGGTACTGGCTCTGCTCATGGCGATCGGGCTGCATCCGCAAGCCGCGCAGGCACAGCCCGCGGACCCGAATACGGTCACGCTGAGCACGCTTTGGTACTGGATCACGCATGGGCAAGATCCTCGCTTGACCTATGGCGGCTGGGTGGTCGGTGCCGGTACTGGCGTCGCTTCCTATTACATGACTAAGAAGCACGGCTATCCACAACATCGGCCGGTGTCTATCGGCACCGCTTATGGTGTGACGACGTTCGCCTGCGCTGTGGCCACACCGTTTGTTGACACGGTCCTGCTTAATCGCCCGCTGACGCCGCGCGAAATGTATATTGGGGTTGGCGATTGCATCGTGCCGTTCATCGGGGGCTGGCTGGTGGACACTTATCTGCCTCATGATGCCTGGACTGACGGCACTCCGCCGGCGCCGGTGCATCACCACAAATAGCGCTCGCTACACACGAGTCGAAAAAGCCGGCCACAGAGGCCGGCTTTTTTGCTGGGTGGGCATATCGGCGTTGGGTTCAGTGTTTCTTTTCCAGCAACCGTAACACTTCGTCGAGCTGATCGAGATTGCGGTAACGGATGCTGAGAACCCCGCCACGCTCGTGATGGTCGATGCTGACGGCCAGCCCGAGCGCGTCGGAGATGCGCTTTTCCAATGCGACCAGATTGGCATTCTTCTCGGCCTGTTGATGCGACTTGCGTCCGCTGGCGCGGCCCTTTTCGCCATTTTGGCCGGCCTCGCGCGCCATCGCCTCGACTTGACGCACATTGAGACCGCGGGCGACGATCTCTTCCGCCAGCGCCTCCGCATTCGCCTGACCGATCAGCATCCGCGCATGACCGGCCGAAAGCTTGCCGGCGCTGATGTAAGCCTTGACTGCTTCGGGCAGCTTCAACAGCCGCAGCGTATTGGCCACGTGGCTGCGGCTCTTGCCGATGATTTTTGCGATTTCGTCCTGGCTGTTGCCGAACTCATCCATCAGAGCGCGATAGCCATCGGCCTCTTCGAGCGGATTGAGATCGGCACGTTGTACGTTTTCGATGATCGCGATCTGCAGCGCCTCAGCGTCGCTCGCTTCGATGATGACGACTGGAACTTCGTGCATTCCAGCGCGCTGCGCGGCACGCCAGCGGCGCTCGCCGGCGATGATCTCGTAAGACTCGGCTGCGCCGCGCACCGGCCGCGCGATGATCGGCTGGATGATGCCGCGTTCGCGCAGCGAGGCGACAAGCTCGTCGAGGTCGGCGTTGGAAAAAACGCGCCGTGGATTTCGCGCATTCGGCCGTAGCGAGCCGGTCGGCAGTCGACGCTGGCCGCGCGGCCGTTCGACCGAACCACTTTCAGCGGCGACTTCGCCGATCAATGCGGCGAGGCCCCGCCCTAATCGCGATCGCGTCGCATCTTCCGCCATCGCCGTGTTCCCTGAATTGTCCGTCACCCAACTCGCCCGCTGCATTTGGCCGCGTCTTACTGCGGCACGCCATTCCATTTGTTGTTGCTCGAATTGCTCGATCCGACGATCGCCTTCATCCGGCCAAGAGTTGCTTCTCCCGCTGGATGATTTCGGTCGCGAGCCGCAGATAGGCTTCACTGCCGCTGCATTTGAGATCGTAGACGAGGACCGGTTTGCCGTAGGACGGCGCTTCCGAAACCCGGACGTTGCGCGGGATGACTGTGTCGTAGACTTTCGATCCCATGAATTCGCGCACGTCGGCGACCACTTGTCCCGACAGATTATTGCGCGCGTCGAACATGGTCAGCACCACGCCATGGATGGTGAGATCCGGATTGAGTTGCTCGCGCACCGACTCGACCGTTTTGAGCAGCTGCGACAAGCCTTCGAGCGCAAAAAACTCGCATTGCAAAGGCACCAGAATGGCATTCGCCGCGGCCATCGCATTGATCGTCAGCAAATTGAGCGACGGCGGGCAATCGACCAGCACATAGCCGTATTTGTTGCCGCCGATCGAGTTCAGCGGCGACAGCGCGCTGCGCAGGCGGAACGCGCGGTCGCGCGCTTGGCCGATCTCGAGCTCGAGACCAGAGAGGTCGAGCGTCGAAGGCGCCAGATGCAATCGCGGAACGGCAGTGGCGACAATCGCATCGCGTAACGCCGCCTCCCCGGTGAGCACGTCATAGGTCGAATAGCGACGGTTGCGACGATCGATCCCGAGACCCGTCGAGGCATTGCCCTGCGGGTCGAGATCGATGATCAGCACATCCTCGCCGATTGCGGCGAGCGCCGTGCCAAGGTTGATCGCGGTCGTGGTCTTGCCGACGCCCCCCTTTTGATTGGCAACAGCCAGGACCCGAGGCGTTTTCGCCTGTTGCAACTGAGGCGCGCGTTCAGGCGCCACAAAGGGGACCACGCTGGGAGATTCTTCAGACGCTTCGGTCATCGCGGTGGTTCCGGGTTTCTGCGACAGCTCATATGACAACTTTTCGTTGCGCTAAGGCGAGGCTTTGTTTCGCGGTTCGATGCCGCGGATAACAACAATGCGAGACCTGGGATCGGTTCGACTGCTGGCGAGCGTGGGTTGAATGTTCCAACATTTAGCGGCTTCGGTCAATTCAATGTCCACATCTTGTCCCTTGGGAAACATCCCTGTCGCGCCCCTTTTCAACAGGGGATACGCAAGAACTAACAATTTGGGGAGCGGCGCGAGTGCCCTTGCGGTCACAATATCGATTTGGCGGGGTGCATGTTTGACAAAATCTTCGATCCGCTCGGCATGGACGATGGCCGGTACTCCGGTCTCGCGAACTACTTCGCGCAAAAAGCCGGCTTTCTTGGTGCTGCTTTCGACCAAGTGAATCTGCGCGCCCGGGGTCCCCGCAAGGGCGCAGGCGATAACAAGCCCGGGAAAACCAGCCCCTGAGCCCAGATCGACCCAAATCCGCCCCTCTGGAGCCAACGAAATGAGCTGCAGGGAATCGGCGATATGGCGCGACCATATGGTTGCTTCAGTGGAAGGACCGATCAGGTTCATCCTGCCCTGCCATTCGAGCAGTAGCTCGATAAAGCGCTCCAAGCGAGCCGCTGTTTCACGTGAAACAGGGGTAAGTGCGAGCGCCCGGGCGCGATCCGCCAGGAGATCAGCTGAGACAGCGGTCGACGGCCGAAGGCCCTTCCGCCGCGCGTCATCCCCGCGCGGACGGTCGCCCGCGATCATGCCGCCCCGCGGCGCGGCTTACGATGCTGGCGGTGCACATGAGCCACGAGCAGCGTCAATGCCGCCGGCGTCACCCCATCGATGCGGCCGGCCTGGCCGATAGTACGCGGGCGGTGGGTCTGCAGCTTATGGCGGACCTCGTTCGACAGCCCAGGTAAGGCCGCGTAGTCAATGTCGTCGGCAAGGACCACGCCATCGTCGCGCCGATAGGATTCCACATCGGCCGCCTGGCGGTTCAAATACACCGCGTATTTTGCCTCGATTTCCAGCTGTTCCGCGATCTTGCAGTCTATTCCGCACAATTCCGGCCACAGCCCAGCGAGATCGGCAATCGTGAGACCCGGATAGGACAACAACTCGAAGGCGGTGCGCCGTTCGCCATCCTTGCGGAGCGAAAGGCCATGTTTGGCGGCTTCGCTTGGGGTCACTGTCAGCGACCGCGCCAGGGTGTGCGCCGCTTCGAGCGCGGCCATCTTGGACTGATGCTTGCGCGCCCGTTCGGACCCGATGCAGCCGAGCGCGATTGCTTTGCTGGTCAGCCGCTGATCGGCATTATCTGCCCGCAGCGTGAGCCGATATTCGGCCCGGGATGTGAACATGCGATAGGGCTCGCTGACCCCGCGCGTGACCAGATCGTCGATCATCACGCCGAGATAGCCTTCGGCGCGGTCGAACACGATCGGAGCGCTCCCGCCCGCCCGCGCCGCGGCGTTCAATCCGGCTACTAAGCCCTGTGCTGCAGCCTCTTCATAGCCTGTGGTTCCGTTGATCTGGCCGGCCAAGAACAGCCCTGGCAGGCGCTTGGTCTCTAGCGAAACGGTCAGTTCACGGGGATCGACGTGGTCATATTCGATGGCGTAACCGGGGCGAACGATGCGGGCCCGTTCGAGTCCAGGAATTGACGCCACCAGCGCCGATTGCACGTCCTCCGGCAAAGACGTCGAAATGCCGTTCGGATAGACCGTGCTGTCGTCGAGACCCTCGGGCTCGAGAAAGATTTGATGGCCATCGCGCTCGCCGAAACGCACGATCTTGTCCTCGATCGAGGGGCAATAGCGCGGGCCGCGGCTCTTGATCTGGCCCGAATACATCGGCGAACGGTGGACATTGGCGCGAATAATGTCGTGGGTCGCGGCCGTGGTGCGGGATATGCCGCATTGGATCTGCCGGTTGGCAATGCGGTCGGTCAGCACCGAAAATGGCTCCGGCGGCTCGTCGCCAGGCTGCATTTCTAGCGCGGTCCAGTCTATGGTCGTACCATCGAGGCGTGGCGGCGTGCCGGTCTTCAGGCGTCCCAGTACAATGCCGGCCCGTTCAAGTGTGCGGGAGAGGCCTAGGGCCGGCGCCTCACCAACGCGGCCCGCCGGTATCTGGCGCTCGCCGATGTGGATGAGGCCCCGCAGAAACGTCCCTGTGGTGAGCACGACGGCTCCAGCCTGGACTATGTCGCCATCCGCTAGTCGTACCCCCGTCACCCGCTCGTTGCCGAGAAGATCATCCACCTCGCCTTCAATCAGACTTAAATTCGAGGTCAGCAGCAGCGCCGTCTGCATCGCCGCCGCGTAAAGCTTGCGATCGGCCTGGGCGCGCGGTCCGCGCACTGCCGGGCCCTTGCGGCGGTTAAGCACCCGAAACTGGATGCCCCCGGCGTCGGCGGCGCGACCCATCAGGCCGTCGAGCGCATCGATCTCCCGCACAAGATGGCCCTTGCCAAGCCCACCAATAGAGGGATTACAAGACATGGCGCCGATCGTCGCAAGACGCTGCGTGATCAGTGCCGTTCGGGCGCCAATACGCGCAGCAGCGGCGCCCGCCTCACACCCGGCATGGCCACCGCCGACGACGATCACATCGAAGCGGCCGTCCATCGCAATCTCCGAAAAGGATCCATCGTTGTAGCGAACGCCTGATCCGCGGTCAAAACACCCAATCATTCGTCAAAGAACGGTGTTTCACGTGAAACAGGGGAGCGGACTGAACCGACCTGGCCGTTAACGAATCATTTACCAATACAAAAATCCCGGAAAATCACCTCAAGAATATCCTCGACGTCGACCCGCCCCGTGAGCCGACCGAGGGTTGTCGCTGCCACACGCAATTCCTCAGCGACCAGCTCTTCCCGCTCAAGACCGCGTACAGCCTCATTCAAAGCCCGTTCCAACGCCGCCACCGTATCCTCCAGTGCGCGCCGGTGGCGCGCCCGAGTCACGATCACTGATTCCCCTGCTTTCCCAGCCGAAAAGTATTCGCGAGCAAACCCGGCGAGCGCTGTGACCAAGGCATCGACGCCTTTTCCACTGGCCGCCGAGATCCAATACTTGAACCCATATTCATTACTTAGCGCCTGGGCGTTACCGGCCGATAAATCGCTCTTGTTTCCGACACGCCAAATCTCTGAAGCCGTCAACGAATCAGGGGCCTCCTCGAATGCTCGGCCAGCGGCCGAGACATCGCAGAGCCACAGCACCAGATCGGCAGTTGCAGCACGTTCCCGGGCGCGGCGCACGCCCTCCTGCTCCACCGGCTCGACGCTGTCTCGGATGCCCGCTGTATCGAGGAGCGTGACGGGATAGCCGTCGAGATCGAGATGCACCTCCAGGATATCGCGCGTCGTGCCTGCATAGGGTGAGACAATCGCCGCCTCGCGCCGCGCCAAACGATTAAACAAGGTCGATTTTCCCGCATTGGGCGGCCCGGCGATAGCGACCACAAGCCCATCGCGCAAACGCTCGCCACGTCGGCCGTCGGCCAGCGCCGCTGCAATCTCGTCACGCAATTGCTGCGCAGCATTTAGCGCCGGTCCGAGCAAATCCTCCGGCATATCGGCTTCATCGGAAAAATCGATCCGCGCCTCGACAAGGGCCAATGCTTCGATCAACCGCCGTCGCCACGCTTCGGCACGATCGCCAATCAACCCCTTAAGCTGACGGAACGCCTGCCGACGCTGCGCCGGCGTCTCGGCAGCGATGAGATCGGCGAGGCCCTCGACCGCGGTGAGGTCCACCCGGCCATTTTCGAACGCTCTCCGCGTGAACTCGCCGGGTTCAGCGGGCCGGCACCCCTCAATCCGCCCCAGCGCGTCCAGCACACCGGCAACCACAGCCGGTCCGCCATGGACCTGCAGTTCGACCACGTCCTCACCGGTCTCGCTGTGGGGCGCTGGGAACCACAGCACTAATGCCTCGTCGATCACCTCGCCCGCCAGGTCGCGCAACCGCATCAGTGTAGCCTTGCGCGGCTCGGGCACCCGCCCAGCGAGCTTTGCCAATGCTATGCCGCCGTTGGGACCGGACACCCGCACCACCGCAATCGCCGCAGGCGGCCGGCCGGAGGACAAAGCGAAGATGGTGGAACGGTCCGGCATGATGTCGGTTAAGCCCATTGGCGCTCAGCACTTCGCGCTACGCGGGCTACTTGCTACGGTGCGCCCATGTCAACGCCACCACCCACGCCCGCTTCCCAGCTCAACCGCCTCGCCGACGAGACGAGCCCCTATCTCCTGCAGCACAAGAACAATCCGGTCGATTGGTGGGCCTGGGGACCAGAGGCGCTTGCCGCAGCCAAACACGGCAACAAGCCGATCCTACTCTCGGTCGGCTATGCGGCCTGTCATTGGTGCCATGTCATGGCGCACGAAAGCTTCGAAGACGACGCTACCGCCCGCGTCATGAACGAGCTTTTCGTCAACATCAAAGTCGATCGCGAGGAACGCCCGGACATCGACCAGATCTATATGGCGGCGCTGCATCACCTCGGTGAGCACGGCGGCTGGCCGCTGACCATGTTTCTGACGCCTGGCGGCGAGCCAATCTGGGGTGGTACTTATTTCCCCAAAAGTTCGCGCTACGGCAAACCGGCCTTTGTCGATGTGCTGCAAGAGATCGCGCGGCTATTCCATGACGAGCCGGAAAAGATCGAACAGAACCGTGCAGCGATAATGGAACGGCTCGCCGCCACCGCGCGCGGCGGCGGCACCGCAATGATTGGAGTGGCCGCGCTCAACAATGCCGCGCAGCAACTCGGCGGCATCATCGACCCGGTCAACGGCGGCACGCGAGGCGCACCGAAATTCCCGCAGGCCGCCTTGTTCGAACTGTTATGGCGGGCGGGACTTCGCACCGGCGAGGCGCGTTATTTCGCCGCCGTCGAGATCACGCTCGAGCACATCTGCGAAGGCGGCATCTACGATCATCTCGGCGGCGGCTTTTCGCGCTACTCGGTCGACGAGCGCTGGCTGGTGCCGCATTTCGAAAAAATGCTCTACGACAATGCTCAGCTCCTCGAGCTATTGGCGATCGCCCACCAGCGCAGCGGCAAGCCGCTCTATCGCAGCTGCGCCGCCGAAACCGTCGCCTGGCTCACGCGTGAGATGACTACGGTCGAGGGAGGCTTTTCCGCCTCGCTCGACGCCGATTCCGAGGGCGAAGAGGGCAAATTCTACGTCTGGTCCTACGACGAGATCATGGCGCAGCTCGGCATCCAGGACGGCGAGTTCTTTGCGCACCACTACGACGTCACGCCGGCGGGCAATTTCGAAGGCCACAATATCCTCAACCGCTTGAGGCCACAGCCGCGCAGCGACGACGATGAGGCGCGGCTCGCAAGCTCGCGCGAGAAACTCCTCACGGCGCGCGCCGGCCGCGTGCGTCCTGGCCTCGACGACAAAGTGCTCGCCGACTGGAATGGAATGATGATCTCAGCGCTGGTCAATGCCGGCTTCATGTTCGACGAGCCATCTTGGCTCGACTTGGCCACGCGCGCCTTCGATTTCGTCGCGCAGACCATGACCCGCGGCGATCGGCTCGGCCATTCCTGGCGCGCCGGCAAGCTCAAATATCCAGGACTGGCTTCCGACTTCGCCACCATGATTCGCGCAGCGCTCGCGCTCTTCGAGGCGACCGGCCAGCAGACTTATCTCGATCACGCACTTGCCTGGCAGGGCGCGCTCGACCGCGACTACGTCAACGGCGAGACCGGCGCCTATTATCTCACCGCAGCAGATGCCGAAGGGCTTGTCATCCGCCCCGCATCAACCGCCGACGAAGCAACGCCGAACCATAATGCGGTCATCGCGCAAAACCTGGTTCGGCTCGCGATCCTGACGGGCGACCATCGCTGGCGCGAACAAGCCGACCGCTTGATCGCTGCACTCGCGCCGCTCGCGGCCGAAAACCTTTACATGCACATGGCGCTCCTGAACGCCGTGGATCTGCGGCTACGCGCAGCGCAGATCGTGGTGACAGGGCAGGGGACGCCCGCGCAAGCCCTGCTGGCCGCTGCGCGTCGCCGTTCGCCGCTCGACCGCATCGTGCTGCATGCCGTCTCGGCCCAGGCACTCCCCCCAGCGCATCCCGCGCGTGAAAAGATCGCCGTGGCGCAGGAGCCGCAGGCCTTTGTCTGCGTTGGTGAAACCTGCTCGCTCCCGGTCACCGATCCGGCCAGCCTCAATGCGGCCATCGAGGCGGTGCGACATTCTTGACGCTGTGGTCCATCACGCGCCGATTCGTGCTCTATGGGCGCTGCCGGGGCGGCGCAATGGAGACCAGACCATGCGATGCGGAATCATCTTGGCGGCTGCCCTGGCCGTCCTGCCAGCGATTGTCATGTCGGCGACTGGCGCACAGGCAAACGAGTGGTGCGGCTACACCACCCATGACGATGCTGTCATCGAATGCGGCTACACGACCGCGGCCGACTGCGAGACCGCTGTCGGCAAGGGCGGCATGTGCTTCGTCGATCCCGACATGGCGCTGAACACCAAGCGGATCACGCCTGCGAGCGCCGCGAAAATCCCGCCACGCGGTTAACGCCAAATCGCGCTGCCGCGCCGCAGCTTACGTATTCATCGAGTCGAAGAACTCGCCGTTGTTTTTGGTGTTGCGCAGCTTGTCGAGCAGGAAGTCGATGGCATCCATCGTTCCCATCGGATTGAGGATGCGGCGCAGCACGTACATCTTTTTGAGCTGATCGGGCGGCACCAAAAGCTCTTCCTTGCGGGTGCCGGAGCGCGTGATGTCCATCGCCGGGAAGGTGCGCTTGTCAGCCACCTTGCGGTCGAGGATCAATTCCGAATTGCCGGTACCCTTAAATTCTTCGAAGATCACTTCGTCCATGCGGCTACCGGTATCGATCAGCGCGGTGGCGATGATGGTCAGCGAGCCGCCTTCCTCGATGTTGCGCGCGGCGCCGAAGAAGCGCTTCGGCCGCTGCAACGCATTGGCGTCGACACCGCCGGTCAGCACCTTGCCCGAGGAGGGCACAACTGTGTTGTAGGCGCGGCCGAGCCGGGTAATCGAATCGAGCAGGATGACCACGTCGCGGCCGTGCTCGACCAGGCGCTTGGCCTTCTCGATCACCATCTCGGCAACCTGAACGTGACGCACCGCGGGCTCGTCGAAGGTCGAGGACACCACCTCGCCCTTGACCGAGCGCTGCATGTCGGTGACTTCCTCCGGCCGCTCGTCGATCAACAGCACGATCAGATAGCATTCCGGGTGATTGTGGGTGATCGAATGCGCGATGTTCTGCAACAGTACGGTCTTGCCGGTGCGGGGCGGCGACACGATCAGGGCGCGCTGGCCCTTGCCGACCGGCGCCACGATGTCGATGACTCGGGCGGAGAGATCTTTTTTGGTCGGATCCTCGAATTCCATCTTCAGCCACTCGTCCGGATAGAGCGGCGTCAGGTTGTCGAAATTGACCTTGTGGCGCGCTTTCTCGGGGTCCTCGAAATTAAGCGAATTGACCTTGAGCAGCGCGAAATAGCGCTCGCCTTCCTTCGGGCTGCGGATGTGGCCATCGATCGTGTCACCGGTGCGCAGACCGAAGCGGCGGATTTGCGAGGGTGAGACGTAGATGTCGTCGGGGCCCGGCAGGTAGTTTGCTTCCGGCGATCGTAGAAAGCCGAAGCCATCGGGGAGAACTTCGACGACGCCTTCACCGACAATATCGGTCTCGCGCGCCGAAAGCTGCTTGAGGATGCCGAACATCAGCTCCTGTTTGCGCATGGTCGAGGCGTTTTCGACCTCGAGCTCTTCCGCGAAGGAGACAAGCTCCGCCGGAGTCTTGGTCTTGAGTTCTTGGAGTTTCATTTCCCGCATTGCGGAATGTCCTATGGAAATTGGGCCAGCGGCGGAATTGGCTTGTGGCGTCGCTGGAGGGAAGAAGGTCGCAGGTCAGACTTCACAGTCTTTTTTTGCAGGAGGTCTTGCGCGGCACGGGGGCTTGGGGCCCCCGAACCCGATGCATCAGGCGGCTCCAGTCCCCTGGAGCCAGAACGCGACTGCATCCGCCTACGTTGGGTGGGATGGCCCCAAGATAAGAAAAGACCCGCCTTCAGGCAAGGGCTGAGATCGATTTTGCACTAACAGAGCACTGACGACCCACTTGCAACGCGCCACAGTCAGAACGGTTTCACCACCGCGAGGATCACGATAGCGATCATTACGACCGTCGGTACCTCATTGATAATCCTATAGAATACGGCTGAATTCCGATTGTTGTCGGCGGCAAAATCCTTCACCCAGCGGGCCAACAGACCATGCACAGCAGAAAGCGGCACAACCAACCCAAGTTTCGCCTGAAACCAGCCTGAGGCGAACCAACCGTAATGAGAATCAGTCCCGTTCCAGGCGAGCCACAGCCCAAGAAGCCAAGCCGCGATCATCGCCGGGTTCATGATCGCCCGTAACAGTCGGCGCTCCATCACCTTGAAGGTTTCCGATTGCGCCGACCCTTTCTCAGCTGAGCAGTGATAGACGAAAAGCCGCGGCAAATAGAGCATTCCCGCCATCCAGGAGATAACGGCAATGATATGGAATGCCTTGATCCACGCGTACATCATCGACTGCGACCTAGCTGTTTGGCCGGTCTCACGCCTTCGCCGGCAGACCGCGGACCCGCGCGATCAACCGTTCGACATGGGCAATCGGCGTCTCCGGCAATACACCATGACCGAGATTGAAGATAAACGGACCGCCCGCAAACGTCGCCAGAATGCCATCGATTGCGCGATCAAGCGCTTCGCCGCCGACGAGCAGCACTAAGGGATCGAGATTACCCTGCACCGGCCGCCGACTTTGGATGTGCTCGCGTGCAAAAACTGGATCGATCATCCAATCGAGTCCAACCGCATCGACGGGAACGCCTGCAATGTAAGACTCAAGCTTGGTGCCCGCGCCGCGGGGAAAGCCGATGATTTTCGCATCTGGAACCCTTTCGCGAACTGCGGCAGCGATCCTGGCACAGGGTTTGATGCACCATCGGTCGAACTCATCGATCGGCAATACGCCCGCCCAGGTGTCGAAAATCTGCACCGCATCGACACCGGCTTGAAACTGCCGGATCAAATATTCTGCCGACGCATCGACCAATAATTCGATCAAATCTGCGAACGCAGCAGGATGACAATACGCAAATTTCCGCGCCGGAAACTGATCAGGCGTTCCACAACCGGCGATCATATACGTCGCCACGGTCCAGGGGGCGCCGCAAAAGCCGAGGAATGCGACATTGGTCGGCAATTCCGGTTTGACCCGCGCTATGGTCTCATAGACGGGCGCAAGAGCTGTATGATCGATTTTCCGCTGCACCCGGTGCAACGCCGAAGGCTCGTCGAGCGCATCAAGCCGTGGACCTTCACCGGTCTCAAACGTTACACGCTGGCCAAGCGCATGCGGCACCACCAGGATATCGGAAAACAGGATCGCAGCATCGAAGCCAAAGCGCCGGATCGGTTGCAGAGTGACCTCCGCCGCCAATTTCGGATCGAAGCACAGATCGAGAAAACTATTCGTTCGCTCGCGAATAGCCCGATATTCGGGAAGATACCGTCCAGCCTGACGCATGAGCCAGATCGGAGGAACACTACTTCGCTCGCCTGTCAAAGCTTGAAGAAGAGATTTGCCCACAAGATTGTCCGCTCTGTCCTTATCCCTTTTAAAATAGAGTCTAAGAATCTGTTGTAGTGCTTGGTCGGTTGATTGGACTCATACATTTGTCCGCACACTTCATCCACGAGTTACCCACATATCCTCGCTATCATTCCCTGTCGGAAAAACAGACGATAGGGCAACCTTATCGGCCTACCGCAGTCATTTTCGGCATGGGGCAGTAATCGTCGTCCACATCTAACCACTACGCCGTCCAACCCGCGGTTTTTAGCCGCCGGCCGGCATGGATGTGGATGGAATGTAGGGCAACACACCTATTGTGCTTGCACCCTAGCAAAACCCATGGCCTTCTCCCCAATCATCGACAGGTTATCCAAGCGAGCTTCAAGCGATTTCATGGCCTCCGCGACGGGGTATTTCCACGTCCATCTGGTCTCCGACGCGACCGGCGAGACCTTGATTACGGTCGCCCGGGCCGCGGCCGCCCAATATGCCAAGATGATGCCGGTCGAGCACATGCATCCTCTGGTCCGAAACCCGAAGCAGCTCGACCGGGTTTTGGCCGATATCGAGGAATTTCCCGGTATCGTGCTGTACACTTTGCTCGAAAGCGGTCTCGTCGAACGGCTCGAAGCCAAGTGCCGCGAACTCGGACTGCCATGTCTGTCGATCCTGGGGCCGGTGCTGCGTCTGTTTCAGGCCTATCTTGGAGCGGAATCGACTCACAAGGTCGGTGCCCAGCACACTCTCAATGCCGAATATTTTCGCCGCATCGACGCGCTCAACTACACGATGCTGCATGACGACGGCCAGCAGACCGACGATCTCGAAGAGGCCGACGTGGTCCTGGTCGGGGTGTCGCGCACCTCCAAGACGCCGACTTCGATCTACCTCGCTAACCGCGGGGTCAAAACCGCGAACGTACCGCTGGTGCCGGGCGTGCCCTTACCGCCACAGGTCGAGCGGCTCAGCCATCCATTGGTCGTCGGTCTGTTCGCGACACCCGAGCGTATCGTGCAGATCCGGCAAAACCGGCTGCTCGGGCTTAAGGCGCACCGTGACGACGATCAATATATCGACCGGCAGGCCGTAACCGAGGAAATCGCTTCCTCGCGGCGGCTCTGCGCCAAGAATAATTGGCCGCTGATCGACGTGACGCGGCGTTCGATCGAAGAGACCGCCGCTGCGGTGCTGGCGCATCTGGGCGAGCGCCGTCGTAACAAGGCCTTGTGAACGATGCCAACGGCGTTATGGCTTGCCGGGGAGCCGCTCGTGCTGGCCTCGCGCAGCCGGATACGGCAAACGTTACTTGAGGCTGCGGGCATCCCGGTCGACGTGCGCCCAGCCGACCTCGATGAGCGTGGCTTGGAAGCCGCAGCCGCGTCATTGGCTCCCGACGCCATCGCCGCGCTGCTGGCGCAAGAAAAGGCCCTTGCAGTGGCAAAGCTTCATTCCGGCCGCCTGACGCTTGGCGCCGATCAGACGCTTGCGCTCGGCGATGAGTGCTTCGCCAAACCGGCCGATCGCGTGGCGGCGCGGACGCAACTTCGCGCGCTTGGCGGCCGGACGCATGAACTTCATTCGGCCATCGTATTCGCACAAGACGCCACGGTGTTGTTCGAACACGTCAGCACCGCGCGCCTGACCATGCGCGCGCTTTCCGACCGGTTTATCGAACATTATCTCGATGGCGTCGGCGATGCCGCGAGCGCAAGTGTCGGCGCCTATCAGCTCGAAGGTCTCGGCATTCAACTGTTTGAACGCATCGATGGCGACTATTTCACGATATTAGGCCTGCCGCTTCTGGCGGCGCTGGATTTTCTGCGGCGGCGGGGTTGTCTCGCATCATGAGCGACAAACGTCCATTCGTGCTCTGCCTGACCGGCTCGCTCGGCATGGGTAAATCAACCGCCGCCAAATTTTTTGTCGATGCCGGCGTGCCGGTGCATGATTCGGATGCCGCTGTGCATGCGCTCTACGAAGGCGAAGCCGTGCCGTTGGTCGAACGGGCTTTTCCAGGCTCGACCAGCGACGGCAAGATCGACCGGACCAAACTCGGCATGATGGTGCTCAATGACGCTGCAGCCCTAGCCCGGCTCGAAGCGATCGTCCATCCGCTGGTCGGCGCGGCGCGGGCAAAGTTTCTTGCCGCAGCCGAGGCCCGCGGCGCGCCGGTTGTCGTGTTCGATGTGCCGCTGCTGTTCGAAACCGGCGCTCACTGCGATTGTGACGCCGTTGTCGTGGTTTCGGCGCCGCCCGAAATCCAGCGCCGGCGCGCCCTCGAGCGGCCGGGCATGACCGCAGAAAAATTTATTGCTTTGCTCGCCAAGCAGATGCCGGATGCGGAAAAACGTCGCCGCGCCGATTTCATCATCGACAATTCACAGAGCTTCGACCAGACTCGCGCGCAAATCCGCGACATTTTGCAAAGCGTCGCTAAAATGCCGCATCGGCAGCGCTGATTCGCTTCGCGTGCCGACCGCGACTGTTGAGGCCCCATGCGCGAGATCGTTTTCGACACTGAGACCACCGGACTCGATCCCCTGCAAGGCGATCGTCTGGTCGAAATCGGCTGCATCGAACTCCTCAATCGCTTTCCGACTGGCAAGACGTTCCATTGTTACTTCAATCCGGAACGCGATATGCCGGAACCAGCATTTAAGATTCACGGTCTGAGCAGCGAATTTCTCAAGGATAAGCCGCTGTTCGCCCACCAGGTCGACGCGCTTATCGCTTTTTTCGGAGATGCTCAGCTCATCGCCCATAACGCGATGTTCGATCTCGGCTTTCTCAACGCCGAACTGGAACGCGCTGGCCGCGGGGCGGTCAGCCGGGAGCGGATCATCGACACGCTTTTGCTCGCGCGCCGCAAGCATCCCGGCGGCGCCAACCGTCTCGACGATCTTTGCGTGCGCTATGCGATCGATAATTCGCGGCGCACCAAGCATGGCGCGCTGCTCGATGCCGAACTGCTGGCCGAGGTCTATGTCGAGCTGACCGGTGCTCGTCAGGCACAACTTATTCTGGCGCAGGCGGCAACTCCCGAACGCGCCGCCGGCGCACCGATCGTCGTGCGCGAACGCCCGGCGCCGCTTATGGCGCGGCTCACGGATGAGGCGCGCGCCGCCCACCGCCGCTTTGTCACGAGCCTGGGCGATAGCGCCATCTGGCGCGATTACGTCAATTTGGATTAGCCGGCCGCGATGCCTGTGAGGTCTGAGCCGCCGCCAAGCGCTGGCGGTACAGGTTTGCGAAATCGATCGGCTCCAGCAGCAGCGGCAGAAAGCCGCCGTTTCGTGTCGCGGTAGCGACGATTTCGCGCGCGAAGGGGAACAGCATGCGCGGGCACTCGATCATCACGGTCGGCTGCACGCTTTCAGCCGGCACGTTGAGGATACGGAAAACACCGGCATAGAGGAGTTCGAAGCCGAACAGCACCATACCCTGCAAGTCTGCTTTGCCTTCCAGCCGCAGCGTGACCTCGATGTCGGTTTCGGACAGCGGCGCGGCTTCGACGGCAATATTGACGTTGATCGCGGGCTGCTGCTGGTTCGGCGCTAACGAGCGGGGCGCATTCGGATTTTCGAAAGAAAAGTCCTTCACGTACTGCATAAGAATGCCAATTCGCGGCATATCCATCTGCGGCTCGGGGCCGCCATCCGTCATCGACATTATTCCCCTCTCCGGCCTGAACGAGCGGTATTTGCGGTTTGGCTAACACAGGGAGGGGGGAGGAACAATGCCAGCCGGCGGCACCGATTCCCACGGATTTGCCTAAAAGGCGGCCAACGAAACCTGCTTCCAATGTTGGCGCGGCGGCTACGATCGTCTAGAGTTTCGCGTCGGCGCGCTATGATCGCTAGCGGCGGCCACTGGATGGCTTCCCGGGCGTGCTTACATAGAGCGGAGGAACCGGGCATCCTCCCGCGGTTCGACCGGTTCGAATCGGTTTGGAATGCACCGTCCCGCAGCGCGCGATGCCGAGAGAATGCCCGACGTGTTCGACATTTACACCATCATCTTTCTGGCGCTCGCGGTTTTCATTTTCCTGCGACTGCGCAGCGTCTTAGGTCAACGCACCGGCCGCGAACGGCCGCCTTACGATCCCTATTCGGCGCGCGATGTGGTGCGCAGCCCGGCGAGCGACAAGGTCGTGGCGCTGCCGCCGCGTTCGACCGAGACGACGCCGCGCCCGACCGAAGCCACGCCACCGCCGGCCGAACGCTGGAAGGACGTCGCCGAGACTGGATCGGCGATCGCTGCCGGACTCGACGCGATTGCGACCGCGGAGCAGGGTTTCGATGCCAAGCATTTTATCGCCGGCGCGCGCGCCGCCTACGAGATGATCGTAACGGCGTTTGCCGGCGGCGACCGCCGCCAATTGCGGACACTTCTGTCGCGTGAAGTGTTTGACGGTTTCGATGCCGCCATCAGCGAACGCGAGCGGCGCAGCGAAACCGCAGAGACGCGTTTCGTTTCCATCGACGCCTCGACCATCACCGCTGCCGAGCTGCGCAACCGCACCGCCCAGATTACCGTCCGCTTCGTTTCCAAGCTGGTCTCCGCTACGCGCGACCGCGGCGGCACCGTGATCGACGGCAGTGCCGATAAGGTCACCGACGTCACGGACGTGTGGACCTTTGCGCGCGATATTTCCTCGCGCGATCCGAACTGGAAAGTGGTCGCGACCGAAGCCGGACAATGAGGCCCATAATGCGGCCGCTGTCGGCGCGGCGCTGGAGCTGGTGCCCGTTTATTGCGCTGCTGGGTCTTCTCGCGCTGCCGGTGACGGTGCGCGGCCAGGACCGCGCGCCGATAAAATTTCCGGATACGCAATACGAACCGGTTGACTGGACTAGTCTCGACAGCTGGGACAGCGACGATCACGCCGTGGCTTTTGCGACCTTCCTAGTTAGCTGCCGTGCGGTGGAGGCCAAGCAGCGTCGCGGCCGCGATCTGACCGCGATCCCGGCCGCGTTGAAGGATATTTGCGAGCGGGCCCGACTGGCCATTCCACTCGATGAGGACGGCGCGCGAAAATTCTTCGAGGAGAATTTCCGGCCGATCCGCATCAACAAGCTCGGCGATACGGACGGTTTTCTGACCGGCTATTACGAACCGATCATCGCCGGTTCGCGGGTCCCGACCGGGCAGTTTAACGCGCCGCTTTATCGTCGGCCGTCTAATCTCGTTGTTGCCGGCCGGCGCAAGATCGGTGAGGCGTTTCCGAGCAAGGGCGCCACCGTCGGCCGCCGCATCGGTCGCCGCAAGATGGTGCCCTACTACGACCGCGGCCAGATCGAGGACGGCGCGCTCGACGGCTGGCATCTGGAAATCTGCTATCTGCACGATCAGGTTGACGTCTTGTTCGCGCAGATCCAGGGCTCGGCCCGCATCCGGCTGGAAGACGGCACGATCCTGCGCGTCAACTACGATTCCCATAACGGTTGGCCTTACACGCCGGTCGGTCGCGCTCTGGTCGAAGCCAAACTCATGAGCCGGGACCAAGTGTCGATGCAGAGCATCCGCGATTGGATGGAAGCCAACCCCGACCAGGCCAAGGACATACGCCGACAGAACAAGTCCTATGTGTTCTTTCGCATTACCGACCTTGCGACCGAAGACGAAGCGGTCGGCGGCGAGGGCGTGCAGTTGGTGCCCGGCCGATCGATCGCGATCGACCGTGCGCTGCACGCCTACGGCACGCCATTCTTCATCGAGGCCAGTTTGCCGATTGCGAACGAAAAGGCGGTGACGAAATTCGACCGGCTGGTCATCGCGCAGGATACCGGTTCGGCCATTGTCGGCCCGGCCCGCGCCGACATTTACTTCGGCGCCGGCGACGAAGCCGCGCGGATCGCCGGCCGCATCAAAAATCCCGGCGACTTCGTCATGCTCATTCCGCGCGACCTCGATCCGGTGGAAGCCGGCCGCGACACGCCGCTGCCGCCGGAGCGTCCGAGTGCGTTTAGTTTCGAGCTCGGCACTATGGAGGATCCGACCGCGGTGGATCCGACTGCGGACGATTCGACCCAGCGCGATGTCCCGATACCGGAGCCTAAACCCACGGCCAGAAAGAAAGCGAAAGCCGGGCCGCCAAAATGAGCCGCCGCCGTCCATTGAGCGATGAAGAACACGCGCTGTGGTCCGGTTTAGCGCGCTCGATCACGCCGTTGCGGCCGAGCAAAGCCAAGATCGAACCCAAGATCGAACCAGAGACCGAATCCAAGTCCGTCGCGGCGACCGGCGCAAAGGCTTTGCAACGCACTCTCGCGCCGCACGAACCGCCGCCGACACTCAAGTCGCCCCCGCTCGCGCCATTCGACCGCCGGCTCAAGCAGCGCGTGGCGCGCGGCCGCGACGCCATCGACGCTCGTATTGATTTGCATGGCATGACGCAGCAGGAGGCGCACGGTGCGCTCCTTCGCTTCCTGCGCCGGGCGCAAAACGACGGCGCGAGAATTGCGCTGGTCGTGACCGGGAAGGGAATGCGCGCCAACGCGCACGACGCTGTGAGCGAGCGAGGCGTGCTGCGGCGGCAGGTGCCGCTTTGGCTTGCTTTACCGGAATTCCGCCCTCTTATCGTCGGCTTCGAGGAAGCCCATGTCAGCCACGGCGGCCAAGGCGCTCTTTATGTGCGCCTACGCCGTGCCCGCTAGCGCATGGCTCAGAGAAGTCGAAACTGGCTTCCGACGAGATCGCGCTGCGTCCTGTGACCTTCCTATTAACCTTAACAATCGGAAGGCCGCACAAGCGGCAAGAAATGGTCAATTTCGTCTGCGAGAAACTGCGGCATGATCGGAACGCCGTCAGTCGGAGTAGTATCAGTCATGTCCGAAGTTCTCGCCACGCCGACGAAGTCCGCCACATCTCGACCCACCACAACGCGCAACGGCTCCGCCGACTTGCAGATGCTTGCGCAAGTCGAAAAGTGGATGGCGACAATCCGCGAAATCAGCCGCGAGCAGCAGGTCGAAGCAAAGTACGACGCGTAAGCCGGCGCGTACCGAGCTGCGGCGTCACAGAATAAAGCGGCTCAGATCGGCGTTCTTGGCGAGGTCGCCGACGTGCTTATGCACGTACGCTGAGTCGATCTTCACCGTCTCGCCGGAACGGTCAGGTGCGCTGAAAGACACTTCGTCAAGCACGCGTTCCATCACGGTCTGCAGCCGCCGCGCACCGATATTTTCCACGCTCGAATTCACCGCCACCGCGACGTCGGCTACCGCGTCGATCGCATCTTCGGAAAACTCCAGCGTCACGCCTTCGGTCGCCATCAGCGCAATATATTGTTTGATCAGCGACGCTTCCGGCTCGGTGAGGATGCGCCGCATGTCGTCGCGGGTCAGCGGTTTGAGCTCGACGCGAATCGGCAGCCGGCCCTGCAGTTCGGGCAGCAAGTCCGATGGCTTCGAAATATGAAACGCACCCGAGGCGATGAACAGAATATGGTCGGTCTTCACCGAGCCGTGCTTGGTGGCGACCGTTGTGCCTTCGATCAACGGCAAAAGATCGCGTTGCACGCCCTCGCGCGACACGTCGGCACCGGCGCGGCCGTCGCGCGCGCAGATCTTGTCGATTTCGTCGAGAAAGACGATACCGTTGTTCTCCACCGCCTTGATGGCTTCCTGCGTCAGTTGATCGGTGTCGAGCAGCTTGTCGGATTCCTCGTTGATCAGGACGTCATAGGACTCGTGCACGCTCACGCGGCGCGTCTTGGTGCGGCCGCCGCCGAGCTTGCCGAAAATGTCACCAATGGAGATCGCGCCCATCTGCGCGCCGGGCATGCCGGGAATATCGAACAGCGGCATGCCGCCTCCCGCCGCCTGCACCTCGATCTCGATTTCTTTGTCGTTAAGTTCGCCGGCCCGCAGTTTTTTGCGGAATGCCTCCTTGGTCGAAGCGCTGGCTCCGGCGCCGACCAGCGCGTCGAGTACGCGATCCTCGGCCGCCTGCTGGGCGCGTGCCTGGACATCCTTGCGCTTTCGCTCGCGCGTCAGCGCGATGGCGATCTCGACCAGATCGCGCACGATCTGCTCGACATCGCGGCCGACATAGCCGACTTCGGTGAATTTCGTCGCCTCGATCTTGAGAAACGGTGCACCGGCGAGCTTGGCGAGACGGCGGGATATCTCGGTCTTGCCGACGCCGGTCGGCCCGATCATCAAAATATTCTTCGGCAGCACCTCTTCACGCAGCCGGTCGTCGAGCTGCAGCCGGCGCCAGCGGTTGCGCAGCGCGATCGCGACCGCGCGCTTGGCGTCGGTCTGGCCGACGATAAAGCGGTCGAGTTCGGAGACGATTTCGCGGGGGGAAAAGTCGGTCACGCTGGCAAGGTCTCTACAGTTACATTGCGGTTGGTGTAGACGCAAATGTCGGCGGCGATGTCGAGCGCGCGGCGCACGATCGCCTCGGCCTCGAGCGGCCCGTCGGCAAGCGCCCGCGCGGCGGCGAGTGCGTAATTGCCGCCGGAGCCGATGCCGACGATCCCGGCTTCGGGCTCGAGCACGTCGCCGGTGCCGGTCAGGACCAGGGACACGTCTTTGTCGGCGACGATCATCATGGCTTCGAGTCGCCGCAGAAAGCGATCGGTGCGCCAATCCTTGGCCAGCTCGACGGCGGCTCGGGTGAGCTGGCCGGGATATTGCTCAAGTTTGGATTCCAGCCGTTCGAACAAGGTAAAAGCGTCGGCGGTCGCCCCGGCAAAGCCGCCGATGACGGCGCCGCCGCCGAGCCGGCGCACCTTCTTGGCGTTGGCCTTGACGATGGTTTGGCCGATCGAAACCTGGCCGTCGCCGCCAACCGCGACAACACCGCCCTTGCGGACAGTCAGGATGGTCGTGCCGTGCCAGAGGCCGGCTTGGCCAGTTTCGGGGGATGACATGGGTTGGAAAATCCTTGGTCAGGCATGATTTAGGAGTTGGGTGCCGCCAATGCAAATGCCGGCTGCAGCAGTGGCGGGGCCCTCAAAGCCCTGTTAAAAGGCGCGACGCGCCGCGGAGAGCATAATGCGTAAAGCGTCCGTAAGACGGACTACCAAGGAAACCGACGTCGAGGTCGCGATCGATCTCGACGGCACCGGCACGTCGTCGATTGCGACCGGTATCGGCTTCCTCGATCACATGCTCGATCTGTTGGCGCGGCATTCGCGCATCGATATCAGCGTCAAGGCCAAGGGCGATCTGCACATCGATCTTCACCACACCACCGAGGACGTGGGGATCGCGCTCGGCCAGGCGCTCAAGCAGGCGCTTGGCGACATGAAGGGCATCACCCGCTATGCCGACGTGCACGTGCCGATGGATGAAGCGCTCACCCGCGTTGCGCTCGACGTTTCCGGCCGGCCGTTCCTGGTGTTCAAGGTCGACTTCGTACGCGCCAAAATCGGGCCGTTCGACACCGAACTCGTTGCGGAATGGTTTCAGGCCTTCGCGGTCAATGCCGCGCTGACGCTGCACGTCGCTACACTCTATGGCGGCAACGACCATCATATCGCCGAATCCTGCTTCAAGGGTCTGGCGCGGGCGTTGCGGGCGGCTGTCGCCATCGATCCGCGGGCCGCGAATGAGGTGCCTTCGACCAAGGGCACGCTCGGCAACTGATTCTGAAAGACCAAGTCGATGCGCGTTTATACCGTCCATGAGCCGCCGCTGCGGGCCGCCGACGCGTCGGCCGACCCGCAACGCTTTGTTTTCGTCCGTGACGGCTTTTCCCTGTGGGCCTTCTTGCTCACACCGTTCTGGATGCTGTGGCACGGGCTTTGGCTCGTGCTCATCCTATATCTTGTCGCCTCGATCGGGCTCGAAACGGCGCTGCATGTGCTTGGCGGATCGACCTTTGTTATTGCCCTCGTCGGCATATTGATTTCGCTCCTGGTCGGGCTTGAGGCCGGCACTCTGCGGCGTTTTACGCTCAGACGGCGGGGCTGGCGGGATGTCGGCGTTGTCGGCGGCGACAGGGTCGAAGACGCCGAGCGGCGTTTCTTCGACGCTTGGGTCCAGCAGCCACCCACTCGCGTGAGTACGGCGACCACGGCAACGCCGGCTGTGCGGCCGGTGACCCCACCCCCGTCTTCTTCTGAAGCACCCGGTGTCGTCGGCTTGTTTCCTGAGCCGGGAGCGCAGCGGTGAGCGTCGCCATCGTCGATTACGGCTCCGGTAATCTGCATTCGGCGGCGAAGGCGTTCGAGCGTGCGGCGCACGAGGCCGGGTTGGATCAACCCATCGTGGTCACCCAGGATCCGACGGAGGTGCTGCGCGCCGACCGCGTGGTGCTGCCCGGCGTCGGGGCATTTGCCGATTGCCGCCGCGGGCTCGATGCGGTCGCCGGTATGGTCGAGGCGCTGGAGCAGGCGGTGCGCCGCAACGGTCGGCCGTTCTTCGGCATTTGTGTCGGCATGCAGCTTCTCGCCGAGCGCGGGCGCGAATACGAAGTGACCGAGGGTCTGGGCTGGATTGGCGGCGAAGTCGACCGGATCGCGCCGAGCGATCCGGCTCTGAAAATCCCGCATATGGGCTGGAACACGCTCAATATTGCGCGTCCGCATCATTTGCTCGACGGCCTTCCGTTCGGGCCGAAGGGTTTGCACGCTTATTTTGTGCACTCTTATCAGCTCAATCCGGCGCAGCGCACCGATCTCATCGCGGACGCCGATTATGGCGGCGCCGTTACCGCGATCGTCGGTCGCGACAATATCGTCGGTACGCAATTTCATCCCGAGAAGAGCCAAAAGCTCGGCCTCGCTCTGATCGCGAACTTCTTGAAGTGGAAGCCGTGATTCTATTCCCGGCCATCGATCTCAAGAACGGCGAAGCCGTGCGCCTGCAGCAAGGCGACATAGCGCGCGCAACGGTGTTCAATCGCGATCCGGCCGACCAGGCGCAGGCGTTTGCGCAACAAGGTTTCGCATATCTCCATCTGGTCGATCTCGACGGCGCCTTTGCCGGCAAGCCGATGAACGCGGCTGCGGTCGAGCGTATTCTCGCGGCGGTTAAAATCCCGGTGCAGCTCGGCGGCGGCATTCGTGACCGTGCGACCATCGACGGCTGGCTCGGCAAAGGCGTAGAGCGCGTCATTATCGGTACCGCGGCGGTGCGCGATCCGGCGTTGGTCATCGAAGCGGCGCGCGGCCATCCCGGCCGGATCGCGGTTGGGCTCGACGCGCGCGACGGCAAAGTGGCGGTCGAGGGCTGGGCGACGACGTCGGAACTTACGGCACTCGATATCGCGCGCCGCTTCGAAGACGCCGGCGTTGCCGCGATTATCTATACCGATGTGGCACGCGACGGCATGCTCAAGGGCCTCAATCTCGACGCCACCATCGCGCTTGCCGATAAAATCTCGATTCCGGTCATCGCCTCGGGTGGGCTCGCTTCGATCGACGACGTGCGCGCCTTGCTCGAGCCACGCGCGCAAAAACTGCGAGGCGCCATCGCGGGCCGCGCGCTTTATGACGGCCGGCTCGATGCCGCGGCGGCGATCGCTCTCCTGCGCAGCGCCAAGCCGACGGTCTGACATGTTCAAGGTCCGCGTTATCCCCTGCCTCGACGTAAAAGACGGCCGTGTCGTCAAGGGCGTCAATTTCGTCAATCTGCGCGATGCCGGCGATCCGGTCGCGGCGGCAATCGCTTATGACGACGCCGGCGCCGACGAGCTCACTTTCCTCGACATCACCGCAAGCCACGAAGACCGCGGCATTATGCTCGACGTGGTGCGGCGCACTGCGGAAGCTTGCTTCATGCCGCTCACCGTCGGCGGCGGCGTGCGCAGCATCGAGGACATTCGCGCGCTGCTCACATCGGGCGCCGATAAGGTCTCGATCAATACCGCGGCCGTGGCGCGCCGCGATTTCGTCAAGGAAGCGGCGGAAAAATTCGGCGACCAGTGCATCGTCGTCGCGATCGACGCCAAGAGCGTGGCGAAGCCCGGCGAACCGGCGCGCTGGGAGATTTTTACTCACGGCGGCCGTAAGCCGACCGGGATCGACGCCATTGCCTATGCGCGAGAGGTGACAGCGCTCGGCGCCGGTGAAATCTTGCTCACCTCCATGGATCGCGACGGCACCAGGCAAGGATTCGATATCGCGCTTACTTGCGCCGTCGCCGACGCCGTATCGGTGCCGGTCATCGCCTCGGGCGGCGTCGGCAATCTCGATCATTTGGTTGCGGGTATCCGCGACGGTCACGCCAGCGCCGTGCTCGCCGCCTCGATCTTCCATTTCGGCGAATATTCGGTGCGCCAGGCCAAGGACTATATGGCGCAAGCCGGCCTGCCGGTGCGGCTCGATCCGTGACCCGCGCGGCGGCCTGGCTGGCGATCTGCCTCTCCCCGGGCGTCCGCAGAGATGATAAGTAATTTGAAAAGGTGCACGCGATGCCGGTTTTTACCCTCCATGACCTTGAAAAGCGCGTGCAGGCCCGCGCCCAGGAGAGTGCGGATGTCTCCTACACCCGCAAGCTGCTCGACCGCGGCGTGGCGCACTGCGCCAAAAAGCTCGGCGAGGAGGCTGTCGAGGCCGCGATTGCCGCGGTCGGCGAGGACAAAAACCACATGATCGCCGAAGCGGCCGATGTGCTCTATCACCTCGTTGTCGTGCTGCACGCCCGCGGCATTACGCTCGACGAGGTCGAAGCCGAGCTTGGCGCCCGTACCCGTCAATCGGGACTCGATGAGAAGGCGGCGCGAAAAAGCGGCTGAAGGCTTTCCCGAATGGAGCAGCGCACCGAAGAGGACGTATCGCCCTACCGCGTGTTCACGCGCGGCGAATGGGCGACGCTGCGCGAAGATACGCCGATGACGCTCGAGGCGGCCGAAGTGATGCGGCTGCGCTCGATGCATGACCGGCTCGATATGTCGGAGGTCGAAGACATTTATCTGCCGTTGTCGCGGCTGTTGTCGCTCTATGTCGCCGCGACGCAAAACCTGTTTCGCGTGCAACAAGGCTTCCTCGGCACTGAAGACGCCAAAATGCCCTACATTATCGGGGTGGGCGGTTCGGTCGCGGTCGGCAAATCGACGACCGCGCGCGTGCTGCAGGCCTTGCTTGCCCGCTGGCCGAACGTGCCGAAGGTCGATCTCGTCACCACTGACGGCTTTCTCTATCCCAACGTGGTGCTCGACCGCGAAGGCTTGATGGAGAAAAAGGGCTTTCCGGAAAGCTACGATCTGCCGGCTTTGTTACGCTTCCTCACCGACATCAAGGCCGGCCGCCGCCCGGTGCGCGCGCCGGTTTATTCGCACCTGATCTACGACGTCATCCCCAACCAGTGGATCGAGATCGATCGACCGGAAATCCTGATCATCGAAGGGCTCAATGTGCTGCAGGCGGGACGGTTGCCCAAGGACGGCAAAGCCGTTCCCTTCGTCTCGGATTTTTTCGACTTCTCGATTTATCTCGACGCTGACGAGGACGTGCTGCTGTCCTGGTATGTCAGCCGTTTCCTGACCTTGCGCGGCACCGCCTTCGCCGATCCGAAATCCTATTTCCACCGCTACGCGCGGCTGTCCGACAAAGAGGCGGCCGCCACCGCGACTTCGATTTGGAACCGGATCAATCTCGCCAATCTGCGTGAGAATATTTTGCCGACGCGCCAGCGCGCCGATCTCATCCTCAAGAAGAGCGAAAGCCACCGGGTCGAGGAAGTAGCGCTGCGTCGCCTCTAATCCTTAGAGCATGATCCGAAAAAGTGGAAACCCGTTTTTCGAAAAGATTATGGTCTAGGCGGCGAAAGCCGCGCGATCGGCCGTGGCCAGCGCCGCGGCAAGCCGGTCGCGCTCGAGCGGCTTGATCAGAAAGCCGTCCATGCCGGCGCTGCGGCAGGCCTCGCGATCCTCGACGGAAGCGTTGGCGGTGAGCGCGATGATCCGTATCGGCGGGCTGTCGTCCTCGGCTTCGATCTCCCGGATTCGACGCGCCGCTTGAAGCCCATCCATGCCCGGCATGTGCAGATCCATCAGCACGCGATCGAACGGCATGCCGGCCGCCCGCGCGGCCAGCCAGCAGTCGATGGCCGCGCTGCCGGTCCCGGCCATGGTCGGCCGATGGCCGAGCTTGACCAGGAGCGCGCGCGTAAGCAGCGCGTTGATCTCATTGTCTTCGGCGACCAGAACCGTAAGCCCGTTGCCGGACGGCCCTCCGCTCGGCAGTTCGGCCGGTTCGATCGCGCCGCTCGGTTCGAAAACATCATCAGTCGAAAACCGCGCCGCGAGCGAAACGGCGCGTACCGGCTTGATCAAATAGCCGGTGAAACCGGCCGTTTTGAGCGCAGCGAGTTCATGGCGCATGGCCGGAGTGACGAGCGCGATTCGGCGCGGGATCGTAGCGGCTAGGCCTGCCAATACGCCGCTCGCCGGTGTGCCGAGCGTGTGATCGACCAGGACCGCGCTCCACGGCTGCTCGGGAAGCAGCGCGGCCGCGACTTTGTCGTCCGGAACGATGGTGACGCGCGCGGCCCAGCGCTGCAGCCGCCGCGCCAGCAAGGATGCTTCGATCGCCGCCGGCGCCACGATGAGGATCTCGTTGCCGGCAAGATCGGGCACCGCAAACGCCGCCTCGGCACCGTCTTCGGCGCGTGGCAGCGCAATGTGCACGCGGAATGTCGCCCCTTTGCCCGGCGCACTTTCAATCGTGATCGCGCCGGCCATGCGCTCGACGATCCGTTTTGAAATGGTGAGACCGAGACCGATGCCGCCGAATTTTCGCGTCGAGCCGACGTCGGCTTGCTCGAATTCGAGGAAAATGCGGCTCTGGTCCTTGGACGCGATGCCGATACCGGTGTCGCGCACTGAGATGGCGACTTGATCCGGCTCCCTGTCCGGCTCGACGATGATCGATACGCCGCCGGTCTCGGTGAATTTGATCGCATTGCCGACCAGGTTGAACAGGACTTGGCGCAGCCGCGCCGCGTCGCCGACAACCCGCGCCGGCAGACGCTCGTCAACATAACCGCAGATTTCTAGCCCCTTGGCCTGCGCGCGTGGACCAAGCAACTCGACTGCCTCTTCGATAAAAGCCGCAAGCGCGAATGGCCGCGGCGCGAGATCGAACCGTCCGGCCTCGATCTTCGCCAAGTCGAGCAATTCCTCGATGAACGACACCAGCGTGCCGCCGGATGTCTTCATCGCCGCGAGATAGGTCGCTTGTTCCGGCGATAGCGTCGTGTCGCCAAGCAGATCGGCCATGCCCAAAACGCCGTTCAACGGCGTGCGGATTTCATGCGAGACCGTGGCCAGGAAGCGGGATTTAGCCCGGTTCGCCGCCTCCGCCTGATCGCGGGCGTCGGCGAGCGCTCGCTCGGCCATCACGCGGTCGGTGACGTCGCGGCCGACGCTCTGCATTTCGCTGCCGCGGTCGGCACGTACGGTGACTTCGCGCCAGGCGATCCAGCGCGCGCCGTCGGGTGCGGCGATTTTCTGGTCGTAGGCTCGCGTGCCGTCCGGCAAGAGCGCGGTGTCGCCTTGCTCCTCGACCGGCAACGCGAACGTGGTGCCCAAGAGGTCCTCGCGGGCCCATCCGGCGAGCGTGCAGAAGGCGTCATTGGCATAGGTGATGGCACCATTGCCGCCGCGGCGCACGATGACGTCGCCTTGCGCTTCGAAAAAATTTTGGGCGCGCTCCTGCGCTTCCTTGATTTCCCAATTGCGGTCTTCCGCTTCGTCAAGACGCGCCTCTAGGCGGCGCAGCTCGGATTTCATCTGACGGATGCGGGAAATGAGGATGCCCAGGGCGCCGCATGACGCCCCGAACAAAGCCGCGACGCCGATGGCGAAGGAGTTCGCATCGTAGTGTGCCGCCGGCGCCATCGTCCCCGACAGAAAGCCGAAGGCGGCTGCGAACGACATCGAGGTGATGACCGCCGCGCGGATAACGAGCGAAAACAGCCGGCGGGTAAGAATGGCGGGTCGTCGGAGTGAGGAGCGTGGCCGCATGGTCCCTGTCCCCGCTTGGCGCGGCTTCCGCGGACGTCAATCCTGCCCGGGCCCGGTTTATCGATGCGGTGACGCGGATTTTGGCCTATGAACCTTGCGCATCCCTTGCCGTCGGCATGGGTGGCAAGCGGTATCGGATGCGATTGGAGGAAGGGTTGATGCTTTGTTAACATTCCAAGGCCTCATAAGCGGGCGCGTGGCTTGGGCTCACAGCCGTCGGAGCTACGATCTTCCAGGAATCATTCCGCTGGACACATTGAGCGACAGCGCGGCCGGAGAAATCGAATGGGCAAAGTTGTAAGTGGCAAGCGTGCCGGCGCGAAATCCGCACGTGCCGGCCGGTCCGCGCGCCCGTCCCGTGCCGAGGCCGAAACTGCCGTGCGCACGCTGATCCGCTGGGCCGGCGACGACCCCGACCGCGAAGGGCTCCGCGCCACGCCGGCCCGCGTCGTGCGGGCCTATGAGGAATGGTTTTCCGGCTACAACGACGAACCGCGCGAATATCTCAAACGCACCTTCGAAGAGACCGGCGGCTATGATGAGGTCGTGGTGTTGCGCGACATTCGTTTCGAGTCGCATTGCGAACACCACATCGCGCCGATCATCGGGCGCGTGCATATCGGCTACATTCCGCGCAACCGGGTCGTCGGCATTTCGAAACTGGCACGCCTGGTTGAGGTCTATGCGCGGCGCTTGCAGATTCAGGAGAAGATGACGGCCGAGATCGCGTCCTGTCTCGACACCGTGCTCAAGCCGCACGGCGTCGCCGTGGTCACCGAAGCAACGCATCAATGCATGACCACGCGCGGCGTGCATAAGACCGGCGTCACGATGGTGACCAGCCGGATGCTTGGCGTGTTCCGCGATCACGCCGAGACGCGACAGGAGTTCCTGGCCGCCATCGGCATGCGCGGGGCCATTTCCGGCAACGGCGCGGGGTGAATCTTAGTCGAGCGTTACGCCGCGCGCCTGATCTCATCCGCCAAGGCACGGTAGGACAGCGCCTCCGCCAGATGGACCCGGCCAACTTTGTCGAGGCCGTCGAGATCGGCGAGCGTGCGCGCAACCCGCAGCACGCGATGATAGCCGCGCGCGGAGAGCCGCATCGCGTCGGCGGCCTCGCGCAGCAACGCCATGCCGCTGGCGTCCGGCCGCGCAACATCTTCCAGCACCGCGCCGGACACTACGGCATTGCTGCGGATATGCGGCAGGCCGATCGCGGCATAGCGCGCCGCTTGGCGGTCGCGCGCGAGCGCCACGCGTTCCGCAATCTCGCGGCTGCCTTCGGCCGGCGGGGGTAAAATAAGATCGGCGGCGGTCACCGCCGGCACCTCGATATGCAGATCGATGCGATCGATCAGCGGTCCCGAAATGCGCGCCTGGTAATCGGCGGCGCAGCGCGTATTGGGTCCGCGGCGGCAGGCGAAGCCGGGTTCGTCGGCGCGCCCGCACCGACATGGATTCATCGCCGCCACCAGCATGAAGCGCGCCGGATAGGTGACGCGATGATTGGCACGCGCGATCGAAACTTCGCCGGTCTCGAGCGGCTGGCGCAGGGAATCGAGCGCCTGCGCCTGGAATTCCGGCAATTCGTCGAGGAACAGCACGCCATGATGCGCGAGCGAGACTTCGCCGGGCCGCGCGTGCAGTCCGCCGCCGACCAAAGCCGGCATGCTGGCGGAGTGGTGCGGCGCGCGGAACGGCCGCCGATTCGTGAGCGCGCCGCCTTCGATCTGGCCGGCGACGGAAGCGACCATCGAGACTTCGAGCAGCTCGGCCGGTGCCAGCGGCGGCAGAATCGAAGGCAGTCGCGCGGCCAACATCGACTTGCCGGCGCCGGGCGGCCCGACCATCAGCAGATTGTGACCGCCGGCCGCGGCCACTTCGAGTGCGCGCTTGGCGCTTTCCTGGCCCTTGATATCGGCGAGGTCGAGGGCCGGCCCCGCTTTTTCCAATATTTTCGGCTGCGGCCGGGACAGCACCTGGGTGCCTTTGAAATGATTGGCGAGCTGAATGAGCGAAGACCCCGCGATGATCTCGATCTCGGGGCTGGCCCAGGCCGCTTCCGGCCCGCACGCTGCCGGGCACATCAGGCCTTCGCCGCGCGCATTGGCGCCGATGGCAGCCGGTAAGACGCCGGCAACTGGCGCGATCGAGCCGTCGAGGCCCAATTCGCCGAGCACGGTAAAGCCTGCCAGCGCATCGTGCGGGATGGCGCCGATAGCGGCCATGAGCCCAAGCGCGATCGGCAGATCGTAGTGACTGCCTTCCTTGGGCAAGTCGGCGGGCGCGAGATTGATGGTGATGCGTCGAGCCGGCAGCGCGAGACCTGAGGCGATCAAGGCAGAGCGGACGCGCTCGCGCGCTTCTGACACCGCCTTATCCGGCAGGCCGACGATGGCGAAAGCCGGGAGCCCCGGCGCCACCTGCACCTGAACATCGACGGGTCGCACCTCGATGCCTTCGAATGAAACGGTGGAGACGCGCTGGACCATGACGCGAATTGCTCGCTCTGCCTGTCCGGTAGAGTAACGCAACTAGCGCTGGCGTCAAGAACATTTAGGGAACAAAAGATCTGGGAAAATAATTCGGCCTTAACGCTCGACGGCGGCCAAGAGCTCGCGTCGCCCGGCGTCTAGGATTTCGTCGGATAGCGGCGTGCCGGCGACCGCCCGGGCCAGGATCAAGGCGCCGATCATCTCGGCCATGGCGGCGACGGCTTTGCGCCGCCGCGCTGCCTTGGTGCGGCCCGCAACGGCGCCGGCAACGACATCGATCAGCGGCTCGAGACCCTCGGCAAAGCTTGCGCGCACCGGCTTGGCGCAACGCGCGGCGTCGCTACTCAGCGCCGCGAAGGCGCAGCCGTGGCCGGGATCGTCGCGGTGGCGCGGCGAGAGGTAATGGTTCAAAAGCGCCGCATAGGGATTTGTCGGCGCCTCGGCGATGACTTTCGCCCAATTCGCCGCGGCGCGCGCCATCGTCCGTCGGCTCGCTTGCGCCACCAGATCGTCCTTCGAAGCGAAATGGCCGTAAAAACCGCCATGCGTCAGATCGGCAGCCTTCATGATGTCGGCGAGGCCGATGCCGTCAAATCCCTTGGCGCGAAACAGCGCGCCGGCCGCATCGATGATGCGCTCGCGATTCTCGGCGGCCTTCTGCCGGCTTACTCTCATGACGATTATCTGCCATGCATCGGGTAATCGGATACTTGACAAATTATATGATGACCGACATCAATAGGCAAGATAAAGATGATGGTCGTCATCTAAACGTCCAGCGCGAACGGAAAAAGATCATGGCCTCGACCGCACTGGCCGCAGCGCTCGCCCGCCGCAACATCCATTACGGCTGGGTCGTGGTGGCCGTGACCTTCCTCACGCTGTTGGTCACCGCCGCCGCGATGGGTACGCCCGGTGTGATGATCGTGCCGCTCGAACATGAATTCGGCTGGGAAGATTCTCAGATTTCCTCGGCACTGGCGCTGCGCATCCTGCTGTTCGGCCTGTTCGGGCCGTTCGCGGCCGCCTTCATGAATCGCTTCGGCGTTCGCCGCGTCATCGTCTGCGCGCTGTCACTGATCGCTTTCGGCATGCTGGCGTCGCTTGGGATGACACGCCTGTGGCAGCTGGTCCTGCTGTGGGGTGTGGTCGTCGGGGTAGGGACCGGCCTCACGGCCATGGTTCTGGCGGCGACGGTCGCGACGCGCTGGTTCAATCATCGCCGCGGCTTGGTGATGGGCTTGCTGGCCGCGAGCTCGGCGACGGGGCAGCTGATCTTTCTGCCGTTCATTGCCGAGCTCACCACGCGTTACGGCTGGAGGATGGCGCTGATTTTCATGTGCGGGGTGCTCGGGCTCGTCGCAATCGTTGTGACCATCTTCATGCAGGATCGGCCATGCGACGTCGAGTTGCCGCTCTACGGCGAAACCAAGGTCACGCCGCCACCCGCTTCCGGCACCGGCCTCTTGTCGCTCTTGATGTCGCCCATCAAGATGCTCAAAGAGGCGGCGCGGGTGCCGATCTTCTGGGTCTTGTTCGCGACCTTCTTCGTCTGCGGCTGCAGCACCAACGGCTTGATCCAGACTCATTTCATCACGCTATGTCACGACTACGGCTTGGCCGCCGTGACTGCGGCGAGCGTGCTGGCGATGATGGGCGCGTTCGATTTCATCGGCACCATCGGGTCGGGCTGGCTGTCCGACCGCTTCGATAATCGCTGGCTGTTATTCTGGTATTACGGCTTGCGCGGCGTGTCGCTGCTCTATCTGCCGTTCACCGATTTCACCTTCTACGGCCTGTCGCTGTTCGCCGTATTTTACGGTCTCGATTGGATCGCGACGGTGCCGCCGACCGTGAAGCTGACCGCGGACCGGTTCGGTCCGGAGCGCGCCGGCATGGTGTTCGGCTGGATTTTCTGCGGCCATCAGATCGGTGCCGCCTCCGCGGCGTTCAGCGCCGGCTTTGTCCGCACCGAATATTCGACCTATCTGCCCGCCTTCTTCACCGCGGGCGCGCTCTGTCTGTTCGCGGCGCTCTTGGTGCTGACGGTGAAGAAATCCTCGGGCTCGGGCTTCCGCGCAGCACCAGTCCCTGCGCGCGGCTGAATTTATTTCCGCATCGCCGCGATCTTGTCCCAGATTAGCGCCGCGATGTCGGCGCCGCCGAAATTCTTTACCGCGCGAATACCCGTAGGAGACGTGACGTTGATCTCGGTGAGGAAGCCGCCGATCACGTCGATGCCGACGAACAACAGGCCGCGCTGGCGCAGCGGCTCAGCGAGCCGGGCGCAGATTTCGCGCTCGCGCGCGGTGAGGCCGGTCGCCTTCGGTATGCCGCCGCGCACCATGTTGGAGCGCAGATCGTCCGGCGCCGGCACGCGGTTGATGGCGCCGGCGAATTCGCCGTCGACCAGAATGATGCGCTTGTCGCCTTCGCGCACCGCCGGCAGGAATTTCTGCACCACCCAGGGCTCGCGGAAGGTCGCGGCGAACAGGTCGTAGAGCGAGCCGAAATTGAGGTCCTCGCGCTGCAGCCGGAACACCGCCTCGCCGCCTTTGCCGTACAGCGGCTTCATGACGATATCGCCATGCTCGGCGCGAAACGCCTTGATGGCATCGAGGTCGCGGGTGACCAGCGTGGGCGGCATCAGATCGGGAAATTCGGTGACGAAGATCTTTTCCGGCGCATTGCGCACATGTGCCGGATCGTTGACGACCAGCGTGCCCGGCTGGATGCGCTCAAGCATATGCGTCGAGGTGATATAATTCAGATCGAACGGCGGATCCTGGCGCAGCAGCACCACGTCGAAAGCGGCGAGCGCTAAGTGCTGCGGCTCGCCGAGCGTGTAGTGGTCGCCGGCCTGATCGCGTACCGACAACGGCTGCACCGTGGCCGAGACCTTGCCGTCGCGCAACGCCAGGCGATCGGGCGTGTAATAGGACAACGGATAGCCGCGAGCCTGCGCCTCCAGCAGCAGGGCGAAAGTGGAATCGCCGCGAATATTGATCCGCTCGATCGGATCCATTTGGACGGCGACGTTCAAAGCCATGACTCGGACCGTGTTGCGATCAAGGCGGCAAGCCGCGTGGTTGGCGGCAAAGCTCTACGCAATTTTCGCTGCCGCCGCCACCGCGGCTGCGGAATGGGTCGTTTAGCGCGTCGCATCGAAGGCATTGGCGATGTGATGCGGTATTTTGCCGGGTACGACGGTAATCACGTCGAAGCGGATCTCGGCATTGACGTCCTCGGGGTGCTGGGCGAGCCAGAATTCGGCTGCACCGATGATGCGCCGCTTGGCCCGGTCGGTCACCGCTTCCATCGCCGCATCGTCGTTGCCGCGCGCTTTGACCTCGACAAAGACCAGGCTGCGGCGGCGGCGGGCGACGATATCGACTTCGCCGAACGGCGTTTTCCAGCGCCGCGCGATGATGCGATAGGCTTTGGCAACGAGCAGCATGGCGGCACGACTTTCGGCCGAGAGCCCGAGCCGGAACGCCTTCACGCGCTCCGGACGGGGCGCGGCTTTGGGGGCCTTCAGCGATTTAGCGCGGCGCGCCATGCCTGGTTTTCCTCAATCTCCTTTGACGAGCGCGAGCGCGCGCTGATAGACGTCGCGCCGCGGCAGGCCGGTCGCGTCCGCCACTTCCGCTACGGCATCTTTGAGCGATAGCCGGCCGAGCGCCTCGAGCAGCAACGCTTCTGTGTCGGCCACGCTCGTTTGCTCCGGCTCCGGTGGCGGCGCGATGACGAGCACGATCTCGCCACGCGGCTCGCTCCCCGCGTAAGCTTCGGCCAGATTTCCGAGGTCGCCGCGCCGGATTTCCTCGTGCAGCTTGGTCAGTTCGCGACACACTGCCGCCTCGCGTTTGTCGCCAAGCCCGGCGGCGAGGTCGGCAAGCGTGGCGGCAACGCGCGGTCCGGTTTCGTAGACGACGAGCGTCGCCGGGATGCGGTTCAGTTCGGCGATGCGGGCGCGGCGGGCGGCTTGCTTCGGCGGCAGGAAGCCCGCGAACAAGAACTGATCGGTGGGAAGGCCCGCGACCGTCAATGCCGTCAACAGCGCCGAAGCGCCGGGCAGCGCCGTGACGGCGTGGCCGGCATCCGCGGCGGCGCGCACCAGTTTGAAACCCGGATCGGAAATAAGGGGAGTGCCGGCGTCCGACACCAGCGCGATGGCGACGCCATCGGCGAGCCGGCGTAGCAGCGCCGGCCGCGCCTTCGCCGCGTTATGCTCGTGATAGGGCGTGAGCGGTGTCGTGATGGCGTAGCGGTCGAGCAATTTTCGGGTGACGCGGGTATCCTCGCAGGCGATCAAGTCGGCGCCCGCCAGCGCTTCAAGCGCCCGCAAGGTGATGTCGCCGAGATTGCCGATCGGGGTCGCGACGATGTGCAGGCCTGGCGAAAGCTTCGTGACTGCAACCGCCTGGCCGGCCAGCGCGTAGTGCCGTTGCACGCCGTCGGCTGCACGCGGTAGGTTTCGAAACGCATTGCTCATCACGGTCTACTCTCATGTGGGCCGGCCCGATCGTCGTGGTTATGCCGAATTCCCCATTTTTTTCATTTAGTTAACCATTCGCCGCCAATATGTCTGATTGACGATGCCTTAAATGGCACGGCACTCGGGGCGCCGTGGGGAGAACCGCCTTGTCCGCGCAACAGCAGGTTCAGGCGTCGGCGACTATTATGACACAACATCTGCCGACGCGGCGCCGCTCGATTGCGGGCTTGCTCGCCACTGCGGGCACGCTATTGACCGGCTGCTCCGGCAATTCGCAATATCTGTCCTCGGCGCCGCCGCAGCAGAGTCCACAGGCACCGCAAGCCGCCACCATCGGCGCCGGGAGCGTCAAAGCGGCGCTTATCCTGCCGATGTCGGCGCCCGGCAACGCCGGCGTTGCCGGGTTGGCGATGCGCAATGCCGCCGAGATGGCGCTCGCCGAATTCAATGCCCCGAACCTCCAGCTTTTGGTCAAGGACGACGGCGGGGCCGCGGAAGCGGCGCGGATCGGCGCACAGCAGGCGCTCGACGACGGCGCGGAGATCATTTTGGGGCCGCTGTTCGCGCAATCGGTCAGTTTCGTCGGCCAGGTGGCGCATGCCCGCAATGTGCCGGTGATCGCCTTTTCGACCGACGCCAATGTCGCGTCGAACGGCGTCTATCTGCTCAGCTTCCTGCCGGAGTCCGATGTCGAGCGCATCGTGCAATACGCCACCTCGACCGGAAAACACTCCTTTGCTGCTTTGATTCCGGATAATCCATACGGCACTGTGGTCGAAGCGGCGTTCAAACAGGCCGTGACGCGGCACAACGGCCAGATCGTCGCGCTTGAGCGCTATCCGCACGACAAGGCCGCCATGGCAGTCCCGATTCGCAACGTCGCCCAGGGTTCGAGCCGCGCCGACGCGCTGTTCATTCCGGACGGCGGCGATGCGGTGCCGGACGTTGTGCAGGCCATCGTTGGGGCCGGCGTCAATCCCAAGCGACTGCAATTGCTCGGCACCGGGTTGTGGGACGACCCGCGCATTTATGCCGCGCCGGCGCTCGACGGCGGCTGGTTCGCGGCGCCGGATGGCGTGGGCTATAAGAGCTTCGCGGCGCGTTATCGCGAGCGCTACAAGCAGGACCCGGTGCGGACCGCGACGCTGGCTTATGACGCGGTGGCCCTCATCGCCGCTCTGGTCAAAACCCAAGGCGCGCAGCGCTTTTCACCGCAAATCCTGACCAATCCTTCGGGATTTTCCGGTATCGACGGGCTATTCCGCTTTCGCGCCGACGGCACCAATGAGCGAGGGCTCGCAGTGCTGCGTGTCGCCGCCGCGGGGCCGCAGATAATCTCGGCGGCGCCGAAAAGCTTTGGCGGAGCGTCAGGAATATAAGCTAACTTAGTAAATCCCCTGAAAATCGACCTTGATCGAAGAAATCCCCGAAAGACAGCTAATCTTAGAACCAGACAGTTGCCATAATGGTAAGCTACCTTATAGATTTTCTGAGCCTCGAACACCTGGCCACTCTATCTGGACGACCTATTTAAGACGTCACAGCCACGGATTGCATGGCGCCCTACTAAAGATAAGCTAGCTTATTATTTTTTGGGTCTCAGCAGCTATGCGGCGAGATCGGCGACGACAGCGTCGAGCACCGGAAAGCCGGGTAAGGTGACCCGCAGCCGCCCGTTGGGCGTGGTTTCGATCAGACCATGTTGATGCAAAGTGGCGATCCGCGCCGGATCGAGCGGGCGGCCGGCAATCGCCTGATAGCGCGCAATTTCGATGCCTTCGCCGAGCCGCAGCCCCATCAGCAAGAATTCGTCGGACCGTTCCTCCCGCGTGAGTACGTCGTCGGCGACCACACCGTGGCCGGAAGCCTCGACGCTGGCGAGCCAAGCCTCCGGGCGCTTTTCCGTTGCAACAGCATGGCGTTGGCCATCGATATCGAGCCGACCATGCGCGCCCGGTCCGATCCCGGCATATTCCTGGGCTCGCCAATAAACGAGATTATGCCGGCACTCGCCGCCGGGCCGCGCATGATTGGAGACCTCGTAGGCCGGTAGCCCGTGCGCCGCGCAGATCTCCTGGGTGGTGTCATAGAGCGCGCGCGCGGTGTCCTCGTCGGGCAGCCGCAATTTGCCGGCGGCATGGAGCGCCGCAAACGGCGTCTCCGGTTCGACGGTCAGCTGATAGAGCGACAGATGCTCGCCGGCTTCGTTAAGCGCCAGGCGCAATTCGCGCGCCCAGTCATCAGGATTCTGACCTGACCTGGTATAGATGAGGTCGAACGAATAGCGGTCGAACACATTGCGGGCGATCGCCACGGCATCGAGCGCTTCGCGCGCCGTATGCAGGCGGCCAAGCTCGGCCAGCACCCGGTCGTCAAGCGCCTGCACGCCGAGCGACACCCGGTTGACGCCCGCCGTGCGATAGCCGCGAAACCGCGTCGCCTCAACGCTGGTCGGATTGGCTTCCAGCGTGATCTCGGCATCCGGCGCGATCCGCCAATGGCGCGCGACGGCATCGAGTACGGCCGCGATCGTCGCCGGCTGCATCAGCGAAGGGGTGCCGCCGCCGAAAAAGATCGTTGAGACGGTCCGGCCTGGCACGCGCTCAGCGGTCGCCGCGATTTCGGCGGCAAAAGCGCGGGTAAAGCGCGGCTCGTCGATCGCTGCGTGGCGGACATGGCTGTTGAAGTCGCAATAGGGACATTTCGACAGGCAAAACGGCCAATGGATATAGACACCGAACGCTTGCTCGCTATCGGCCGGGTTACTGTGGAGCAAGGCACGCCTCCGCGAGCTTTAGGAAGGCGCGGGCGCGGTGCGAAAGACCTTTGCCCGGAGCGCGGTCAGCAAAAGTGGGTACCGGTTTTGCGTCCGACCGCGCTCCAACTTTTTCATTAGGCGCGCAATCCGGGCGGCTGACCGGGGACCCCTCAGCCTGATTGCGCGCCGGTGGCGGCAGGCCGTGCTTTTCCACGCTCGACATTTCTCCGAACGTACGGTCATGGCCGTCGGGCAGGAACATCGGGTCGTAGCCAAAACCTTGGTCACCGCGGGGCGGCCAGATCAATACGCCATCGACGCGGGCCTCGAAATCCTCGGTATGGCCGTCGGGCCACGCAACGCAAAGCGCGGAAACGAAATGCGCTTTGCGCCGCTCCGGCGTGGTGGCGTCAAGCGCGCGCAGCTTTTCATCGATCCTTGCCATGGCGCCACGGAAATCCTTGTCCGGTCCGGCCCAGCGCGCCGAATGAATCCCTGGCGCGCCGTCGAGCGCGTCGACCGCCAGGCCGGAATCGTCGGCGAAGGCCGGCAACCCCGTCGCCTTGGCTGCCGCCAGCGCTTTGATGGCCGCATTGTCGCAAAACGTCATCCCGGTTTCGTCCGGTTCTGGCAAGCCAAGCTCACCCGCTGAAATGGCGCTGATGCCGTAGGGCGCAAGGAGGTCGCGCATTTCGGTAAGCTTGCCGGAATTATGCGTGGCAATAACAAGGCGGCCGCTAATGTGGCGATGCGCAACATTGCTCAAATTGCGACTCACATCACCGCCATCTTTTGCAGATCGACAAGCTTGTTGACGCCCTTGCGCGCGAGGCCAAGAAGCGCACTGAACTGCTCCTCTGAGAACGGCACCTTTTCGGCGGTTGCCTGCACCTCGACGATATTGCCGTTGCCGGTCAGGACGAAATTGGCGTCGGTATCGGCTTGCGAATCCTCGGCATAGTCGAGATCGAGCACCGCAACGCCGGAACAGACGCCGCAGGAGATCGCCGCGATATGATCGCGTAAGACCTCCATCTCGACCATCTGCCGCGTCTTCATCCAGGCCAGGCAGTCATAAAGCGCGATCCAGGCGCCGGTGATCGAGGCGGTGCGGGTGCCGCCGTCGGCCTGAATCACGTCGCAGTCGATGGTGATTTGCCGCTCGCCGAGCGCTTTGAGATCGACCACCGAACGCAGGCTGCGGCCGATCAGACGCTGGATTTCCATGGTGCGGCCGTTCTGTTTGCCGGCCGAGGCTTCGCGCCGCGTGCGTTCGAGCGTGGCGCGCGGCAGCATGCCGTATTCGGCCGTGATCCAGCCCCGCGCCTGGCCTTTCAGCCACGGCGGCAGACGGTCCTCCAATGTTGCAGTCACCAGCACGTGGGTGTCGCCGAATTTTACGAAACAGGAGCCTTCCGCATATTTCACAACGCCGCGCTCGAGCGAGACGGGACGCAATTCGTCGGGTTGTCGGCGGCTCGGCCGCATGCGGATCTCCTGGTTGCCGAACGCAAAGCGTCCGCTGCGACTGCCTTTTAGGCGCTCCACTATGGCCGCCACAAGACCGTAGGGCCATTTGCCCGAGAGGCGATTGCCAGTGACGGCGGCTAACCGCTACGCTCCGCTCGCGAGAAGCCATCAGGGAGAGAGCGACCGTGAAGGACGTAACCCAAGAAGCCACACACGTATTGGCCGAATTCGCCGCCACGCTCAGTTACGAAGACGTGCCGGCGCGCGTCCGCGAGCATTGTAAAAACCTCATTCTCGACGCGCTGGCTTGTGCGGTCGCCGGCCATCGGGGCGAGGAGACCGGCCAGGTCGCAGCACTCGCCTCGGCCCTGGCGCAAGGCCGTGAATCGCGCGTGATCGGCGGCGGGCATTTGTCGCTTGCCGGCGCCACGCTCTTGAACGGCTATCTCATCACCGCGGTCACTATGTGCGATGTGCATCGCGCGACCATGACGCATGTCACCCCGGAAATCGTGCCACCGGCACTCGCGATCGCGGAACGCGATGACCTGTCCGGCCGCGACCTTCTGGTTGCCATCGCCGCGGGCTGTGAAGTGACGACGCGGATCGGCATCGGCCTCGATTATCCGGTGTTTCGCGCGCGCGGCTGGCACGGGCCGGGCATCCTCGGTCCGTTCGGCGCGGCGGCAGCCGTCGGCTCGCTCCTCGAATTCGATGCCGAGACCATGGCGCGGGCATTCGGGCTTGCCGGCAGTCAGGCCGCCGGCACCTTTGCCGCCTGGGGGACGCCAACGGTGAAATTCCATCAATGCCGCGGCGCACTGTCGGGACTGATGGCGGCGCTCTTGGCGCAACAGAGCTTCGTTGCGACGCATGAGTTCCTCACCGCCAAGGACGGCGGGCTCTACAACGCCTATGCCAGCGGCGGCAAGCCGGACGCGGCGATTGCCGATCTCGGGCAGCGCTTCGAACTCATGCAGATCGCGCTCCGGCTCTGGCCGTCGGCGACGCTGATTCAAGGTCTCAATACGGCTTTGTTCGAGCTCGTGGAGAAGCACGCGATCGATCCCGCGCATGTGCGCAAGGTCCGCGTCGCGCTGAGCAAGACCGCATTCGACATGCACGGCGGTTTTAGCACCTACAAAGCCAAGTTCGAGGCGCTGTTGTCGACGCATTACACCGCCGCCGTAATCCTGCACGATCGGGCGCTGACTTTGGCGCAATTCGAGCCGAAACGTTACGACGATCCGAAACTGCGCGCCTTCGCCGCCGAAAAGGTCGAAGTCCGCGCCGACGCGGCGGTCGCCGGATCGCAGGCCGTGGTCGAGATCGCGATGGACGACGGCAGTATATTCACCGCGCGTTGCGAGCATCCGCTCGGTGGCGCCGAGAATCCGCTGTCGCGCGCGCAGATCGAGCAAAAATTCCGTAGCTATGCCGACGGCGTTTTGCCCGGCGCGCATGTCGCCGATATCATTGGTGCGGTCGATCGCCTGGAGGAGTTCGGCTCGGTGCGCAAGCTGATGACGCTCCTTGGCGCTGCAGAGAGCGCCGCAACACGTGCGATGGCGGCAGCGGAGTGATAAATAACCTGCGGGCGGCCGGCGCCGGGCGTTGGGAGTCATTTTTTGTCCAGCCATGATTTTTCTCTTGGCATGAACCAGCTGGGCTTGGCCCAGCTCAACGAGCGTTCGCGCGAGATTTTTCGCCTGATCGTCGAGAGCTATCTCGCCACCGGTGAGCCGGTCGGCTCGCGCAACCTGTCGCGCATCCTGCCGATGACGTTGTCTCCGGCGTCGGTGCGCAACGTCATGTCCGATCTCGAACAGCTGGGATTGGTCTATGCGCCGCATACCTCGGCCGGCCGCTTGCCGACAGAAATGGGGCTGCGGTTCTTCGTCGATGCGCTGATGCAGATCGGCGACATCGGCGAACGCGACCGCATGGCGATCGAGGCCCAGGTAGCGGCTTCGGGCCAGGGCAAATCGGTCGAAGCGGTGCTGACCGAAGCCTCGGGTTTGCTCTCGGGCTTAAGTCGCGCCGCCGGCGTGGTGCTCACCGCCAAATCCAATCCGCGGCTCAAGCACATCGAGTTCGTCCGTCTCGAGCCAGAACGGGCGCTCGGCATCCTCGTCGGCGAGGACGGTCAGGTCGAAAACCGCGTCCTCAATGTCCCGGTTGGCTTGCCGACCTCGGCGTTGGTCGAAGCCGCGAATTTTCTCAATTCGCGCATCCGCGGCCACACCCTCGACGAGGTCAAAATCGAGATCCAACGGACCCTCAAGGAGAGCCAGGCCGAGCTCGACCAGCTGACGCAAAAAATCATCGCCGAAGGGCTGGCGAGTTGGTCGGGCGGTGAGAGCGACGAGCGCAAGCTGATCGTTCGCGGCCAAGCGCATCTGCTCGACGACCTCAAGGCGATCGCCGACCTCGAACGGGTGCGGCTTTTGTTCGACGATCTGGAGACCCGGCGCGAGGTGATCGATTTGCTAGGCCGCGCCGAGCGGGCCGAGGGGGTGCGGGTCTTCATCGGCTCGGAGAACAAGCTGTTCTCGCTATCCGGCTCGTCGACCATCGTGGCGCCCTATCACGATGCCTCCGGCCAGATTGTCGGCGTGCTCGGCGTGATCGGCCCGACGCGGCTGAATTACGCGCGCATCGTCCCCATGGTCGATTATACCGCCAAGGTCGTGAGCAAGCTGCTCGGCGGTTGACGGTGCCCCGCCGCAATCGGCTCAGCCCTTTCCAGGCGCTTGATTTTTGCCGGTGGAACCCTGATATGCGGGGCAGTCAGCTAGTAGGATGAGATATGACGGAACAGACCGCTCGCGCAGACGACGAAGCGGCCCAGCCGCAACAGGCTGCGGCTGCCGCGGGGGATTCGCCGCAGCCCGATCCGGTGGCCGTCGCGGTCGAGCTCCGCGACCGGCTGTTACGGACGCTTGCCGAGATGGAGAACGTGCGCAAGCGCACCGACCGTGAAGTGGCCGAGTCGCGGCTTTATGGTGTCTCGTCTTTTGCCCGTGACGTTCTCGTCGTCGCCGACAATATGCGTCGCGCGCTGGATGCGGTCGCGCCGGAATTGCGTGCCGGCGCCCAAGCCGGTGTGAAGGCCCTCATCGACGGCGTCGAACTGACCGAGCGCGAGCTCCTCAAAGCGTTAGAAAAAAACGGCGTGCGCCAGTTCACGCCGCAAGGCGAGAAATTCGATCCCAATCTGCATCAGGCGATGTATGAAGTGCCCGATGCCACAGTGCCCGCCGGCAGCGTCGTTCAAGTGGTGCAGCCCGGTTACATGATCGGCGAGCGCGTGCTGCGGCCGGCGCTGGTTGGGGTGTCGAAGGGCGGACCGAAAGCGGCGCCGGTTTCGGTCACCAACGACAATGCCAAAGCGGCGAAAGAGCCGGCGGCCAAAGAATCCTAGTCCCTGATCCAATTCGATTAGGTTCGGATCAGCAGTTTCTAGACTTTTTGTTTTGCATGATCTGATCCGAAAACCGGCTACCCCCCGATCAAGTTCGGGCGCAGGCCTTTTTGGAGTCACGCTCCAAGAACTTATTTCGAATCGACACTGTCGCGCACAGCGCGCAGGCGTGTGAAGGCGGCCGGCCACATGTCAACGGGCGCGATGCCGATCATTTGTATGAAACCGCCCGAGCCGAAGCGCAACCATTGCACGACCATGATATCGGCGTCAGTCCGCGCTTCCTTGGCCTTCGCCAAGGTCTCATAACCGGCTTGGCTACCGATGCGCAGCCGCTCCGCATCTTGGATGTGGACATCCTTGATGCCGCCGATCTGGCCGAATGTCACTCGCGCAAAGTTGTCCCGATCCGCCGCTTCCGTGGGGCCGCCCGACATAACGGCGATCAGGAAATGCGTCACATGGGTAGGGTCGGATGCGTCCTTACTCTGGTCGGGCGGTGCATCGACCAGCATCAGGGCGCCGCCCGGTATGATGTCGTCGATGCGGAAGCCGGCCATGTCGCCGACCGTGAACGGCAACAGGCTCAGTCGCTCCGCGTCCGGCACGCTCGCGCGCACCGCGAGCGTTGCCAGCGCATCGTGCACGACGCTGTCTGAATAGGTTTGGTCCGGGGGGTCCGTGACGGTGGTCTGCACGGTGACGACGGCGGTGATATCGCCCGTCGCCGCGATCAAGAGCCATTTGCGATAGCGTGCTTTGTCGTCCGCTTGACCGCCACTGAGAATGAAACCCTTGCCGGCGCCAAGCTCGATCGGCTCGCGCTTGTTGATCTCGAAGCCTTGCTTCTGCAGCGCCTCCGGAACCAGGGATTTGTCCAGTTGATCGTAAGCCGCGGCCGGCAGGGCGGCGAGAAGAATGGCGGCCTTCTTATCCACGTCCTCAAAGCCCTCGAACGTCCGGCTTTGCACCATGCCGGGCGGCGGCACCAGGCCGAGCCGTGAGCCGGTGGGGAAGATCGGCTCCGCCGCCCATGCCGGCATCGCCAACAGCACGAGTGCGAGAATGGTACCCAAGCCGGCGCAGCCACTGTTCGACGGGATTTTGATCGCGCGATTCATTGTAAGGTTTCTGGCAATTTTTCTGGCGTTGTCTCGGGGCGAGTCACCCGCCGCATGGTCAGATTGATCCGTCCGCCCCCTGCGAGCAAGGTCGAGCTGCCCGAATAGATGCGATCAACGCCATGGAAGGCGAGCCGGGCGTTACCACCAAGAACGAGCACGTCGCCGGAATTGAGGCGGAAGGAGCGGGTAGGGTCACCGCGCTTGAGGCCGCCGATACGGAACAGACAGGTATCGCCGAGCGAAACCGAAACCACGGGCGCGGTGAAATCCGCCTCGTCGCGGTCCTGATGCAGGCCCATTTTGGCCGAAGCGGCGTAGAGATTGATCAGACAGGCCTCCGGCGGGTGCGGATAGTCGGCCACATCGTTCCAAAGTTCGAGGAGCGCATCGGGGAGCGCCGGCCATGGCCGACCGGTCTCAGGATGCGCCGGTTCATAGCGATAGCCGTCCTCGTCGGAAAACCAGCCAAGCCGCCCGCAATTCGACATGCGCACCGACATCGGCCGGCCGGATTTAGGCATCCGCGGCGTGTAGGGCGGCGCACGATGGAACACCTCGCGCAGGGTCGCCATAAGCGCCTGCTGCCGCCTGAGATCGAAATAGCCGGGATACAGCAAAAGGCCGGATTTACTGGCATAATTCGTCCGGTTCGGGACCTGCGTCGGCTTCATTCTTTGTTCACTTCGAGGTTCCGCCGAAAGGCGGCGTTAAGGCCAAAGCTGTAGCCTTCGCCGCAGTTTGGTGGCGGCTCATGATCTCACATTCCGGCGACAGCATTCGCTACAGCATCGTCGTGCCGATTTTCAATGAGCAGGCCGTCCTGCCGGTTCTTCTGCGCCGGCTCGATCTGCTCATGTCTGCGCTCGACGGGCCCGCCGAGACTATTCTGGTCGACGACGGCAGTTCCGATTGCAGCGGCATCATTCTCGAAGCAAAGGCCAAAGACGACCTACGCTACCGCTATATCGGCTTGTCGCGCAATTTCGGCCACCAGATCGCAATCACCGCGGGCATGGATGCGGCCGCGGGCGCCGCGGTCATTGTCATGGACGCCGATCTACAGGACCCGCCGGAAGTCGTGCATGAGATGATCGCGGCTTGGCGCGAGGGCTTCGATATCGTCCACGCCAAGCGCTGCGAGCGGGATGGCGAAACCCGCTTCAAACGCTTTACGGCCGCGCTGTTCTATCGGCTCGCCAATCGCATCTCAACCGTCAAGATCCCGATCGATGTGGGCGACTTCCGGCTAATCGACCGCAAAGTTCTCGAAGCCTTCCGGCAAATGCCCGAACAGGATCGTTTCGTGCGCGGTATGTTCGCCTGGCTCGGCTTCAAGCAGACCGAAGTGCGTTTCCGTCGCGCGCCGCGCGCCGCCGGCGCCACCAAATATCCGCTCGCCAAGATGATCCGGTTGGCGGTCAGCGGCCTTCTGGGCTTTTCCGACCTGCCGCTGCGGCTCGCGATCTGGATGGGGTCGTGGGTCTCGGGCCTGGCGATGGCTTATGGCATCTATGCCATCGCCCTGCGCCTGTTCGGTGGCCGCGTGGTCGACGGCTGGACCTCGACCATCGTCGTCGTCGCCTTCCTGTGCGGCGCCAATATGTTGATGACGGGCATCGTCGGGCTCTATGTCGGCCGCATCTTCGCAGAGGTGAAGCATCGGCCGCTTTATGTCGTCGCCAAGTGCACGGGCTTTGACCGCACAGCGGAGTTTCTGGGTCGCGGCGCTGCGGAGGAGCCGCGCGCCGCGCGGGCGGTGTCGCGATGAGCATCGTCTCCGCGCCGACCAGCACCGCTCACTTCACGGTGCCGATTCGGCGCGACGATCTGTTGCGAAAATGGCTGCCGCTGGTCGTGATCCTGGGGCTGGCGGTGGTGGTGCGCCACTTCGTCGTCGCCAATACCGACGTCAGTTGGGACATCACGCTGTCGGAAAAGATCCTCGACGGGCAACGCCTTTACATTGATCTCATTGAGGTGAATCCGCCGGCGACGGTTTTCCTGTATCTGCCCGCGGTCGCCCTGGCGCGAGCGCTCGGCTGGGCTCCGGAAATCGTTGTCGACGCCCTGGTCTTCCTGGGCGCGCTGGTCAGTCTCGGCATCTCCAGCGACATCCTCCGCCGTTATCGATCGCTCGATAATCTGAACGGCTGGTCCGCCGCCTTCTTCACTCTGGCGGTCCTGACAATCTTGCCGGCCCAGACCTTCGGCGAGCGCGAGCATATTGCGCTGATCGCGGTGCTGCCCGCGCTCGCGGTTTTGGCCGCGCGCGCTAAGAGCGCCAAGCCTCTGTTGTGGCATTGCCTGGTCGCAGGGGCGGGAGCGGGCGTGACCATCTGCATCAAGCCGCATTTCGCTCTGGCTCTTGTTCTGGCCGCGGCAGCCGCAGCGCACTATTCGCGCTCTTGGCGCACGCTGCTCGTCATGGAGAACTGGATGGCGGTGGCGATAGCCGCACTCTACGGCATCTGCGTCGTCATCTTCTGTCGCGCCTTCATCACCGATGTGATGCCGGAGGTTGTGGATGTCTATCTGCCGGTGCGGCTATCGCTCGTGGACAGTCTGATCAGCATGCCAGTGATACTCTGGACCGGGGCCATTCTGGTCGTGCTCGGGCTGAGCCGCGGAACCGGCGGCAATGCGGTGCGACTGGTGTTGCTGATGGCGTCGGCGGGATTCGCGGCCGCCTTCGTCATCCAAGGCAAAGGTTGGGGCTATCAATCTTATCCAATGCTGGCGCTGGTCCTGATCGCGCTCGATCTTACCGCCGCGTTTCGCCGTCGGGCGGCGGAACAGCCCGGCGAGCGCGGTGGCTTCATCAGTATCTGCGCGATTGTCGCGCTTTATGTCATTCTTTACGTGATCGCCGCGTGGTCATTCGCGTGGTTTAATGTTGCGGTCGACACCCGCGCCGCTGCCGCACTGGTCAGGCGGGTCGCGCCGCCGCATCCCTCGATCGTCGTTATTTCGGACGACGGCGCCCTCGGTCACCCTCTGGTGCGGATGGTGGGAGGGCGGTGGATTTCATCCTCCATGGGCCTCTGGGTCACCTTGGATGCCACAGCTCTACGCATCGGCGGCGGTCTCGACGAAGCGACGGATCGGCGCCTCGCAACCTATTTGGAAGCGGAACGGCAGCGGCTGATCGGTGAAATTCGCGATGGTAAGCCCGATATCATTATCCTCGATCAGCGCCCGGACCGGATTGCCGTTGACGGCCACGGCGCTTCCTGGAGCGAATGGGTGAAGGCCGATCGCGACCTATCGGCGCTTGCCGCCGCAAATTACAGGGAAGCGGGCAGCGCCGACGGGCTTGCCGTACTCAAACGTAACGGGACGTAAGCGCGACCGGGGTTGGCCGCGCCTTCATCGGATTTTTACCGCTCCCGGTCACCGTTCCCGCGATGTCTCTGCTTTCTCCGCGCCTTGGGCTGCTGGCGCCAGCCAGCTCTGCCGGCAAATCGCCGGTCGAAGACGTCTATGCTAAACTGACGGTGGCCGCCGCCACCTTCTTCGTCTCGCTGGAGATTGCTTATCTGTTGCTCGGTGGCTTCCCGCCAATCGATAAGCCGTGGGTCGACGGTACGCATTTCGTTTTCGGCCGCGACTTCCTCAACACCTGGATGGGGGGTCGCTCGGTCTTTGCCGGCGGTCCGGCGCCGTGGTTCGATGCGCAGGCCTATAACGCGGCCTTGCGCGAAATGCTCGGGACCGCCTACCTCGAACATTACTGGTCCTACCCCCCGCATGTGCTGCTGTTCATCTGGCCGTTCGGCCTGCTGCCGTATTTGCCTGCCTATCTCGCCTGGTGCGTCATCGGCGTCGCGCTCTATGTGGTCGCCTGCTCACCTGTCATCGCGCGTCAACGGCTCTTGTTCGTCGCGACTGCGCCCGCCGTCGCAGTCTGTGTTTTCTTCGGTCAGAACGGCTTCTATACCGCGGCGCTTTTGATAGGTGGCCTGGTCTGCCTCGATCGCCGGCCGGTGCTCGCCGGTGTGCTGTTCGGCATTCTCACCGTCAAGCCGCAGTTAGGCCTGTTGCTGCCAGTGGTCCTTCTGCTTGAGCGGCGCTGGCTGACGATCGCGGCGGCGGTGGCGACCGCAGCGGTGCTGGTTACCGCGACAGCGCTGCTGTTCGGCTGGCCGATCTGGCTCGAATACTGGCAGAAGGTTGTGCCGCAACAGCAATGGCTTACCGAGCACGGCGGCGATTTGCTGTTCGCGATGGTGTCGTCGGTGTTTTTCGGCGCGCGTCTTGTGCACCTACCTCTGGGCGTCGCCTGGGGGCTGCAGGGGCTGATCGCTGCGCTCGCGCTGGCTGCGGTGGTGTGGACCTATTGGAAACGTCGCGATCCGGCGCTTTCGCTGGCGCTCTTTGTCACCGCAACCTTTCTGTTCACGCCCTATATTCTGAACTACGACATGGTGGTCTTGGGCTTCGTGGTGGCGCTGTTGCGCCAGCGCGCCGACAACACCATGCGCGACCATTGGCTTCTGATCGCGGTGTGGTCGCTGCCGGTCACTATGATGATTGCCGCTGTCGGATGGATACCGCTCGCGCCGATCGTGCTGATCGCCTTCGCATGCCGCCTGCTGTGGCGTCTGGCGCAAAGCGATGGGATTCTGCGGCGCCAATCGATTCAGGCTGAAGCGGCCGCGATTTAGGCCGCGCGCTCCGCGGCCGTCTTCTCCGGCACCAGCCGCACGCTTTCGAGCGCATGCTGGGCGCCGGAGGCGCCCGCCTCATGATATTCGGCGTCCTCATTGACGTTCCACACGTCGTAGAGCCTGGAGCCTGCAAGAATATTGCGGGCGGTCAGCATCGCCGTCATCATCGCGTGGTCCTGGTTGTTGTAGCGGTGCATGCCGTTGCGGCCGACGACATGCAATGTCGGATACCTGCCCTCGAGGTCGAGCCGGATGGCCGCGACATTGTTGCGATAGTCTTCGTCGTAGACCGGATAAGCCTTGGCTTGGCGCACAACGCAGGCGTCGATCACGTCGGCTGCGGCGACAAGACCGATTTCTGCAACTTCCTTTTTTGCCAGCGCGATGAGATCGCGGTCGGGGGCGTTCCAGAGGCCGTCGCCCTCGAAGCAGAAATATTCGAGGCCGAGGCAGCTCATGCCGGCCGGCACCATCTCGGGCGACCAGGAGCGGAAATTCTGCACCCGGCCCACCTTCACGCTCGGGTCATGGATGTAGATCCAGTTGTCCGGAAACAGCTCGTCCTTGCGCACCATCAGCGCCACGGTGAGGAAGTCGCGGTAGCGCAGCGCCCGCGCATGCAGGAGCGAGATCGGGGCCGGCTTGAGCCGGGCCACCAGCTCGCGCAACGGCGCCGAGCTGACGACGTGGCGCGCCGTAAAACTTTCACGGCCGCCGCGTGCAGTCGTCACCTCGATGCGCCAAAGATTCTGGGCGTCGTCGAATTCAAGCGCGACAAGCTCGCGGCCCATCATGATCCGGCCGCCCCGCGCCGTTATTTTGCGCGCCGCCGCCTCCCACATCATGCCCGGGCCCTTGCGCGGGTATTGGAAGCTCTCGATCAGCGTCTTGACGGTGCCGCCGCCTGCGTTGGCCTTTGCTGTTGCCTTGGCGCCGAACCGCAGCGATCGCTTCAGCCCGTTGATGACGGCCGTCGTGAGATCGAGGCCCTTGATGCGTTGCGCGGCCCAATCGGCGGAGATTTCGTCGCACGACATGCCCCACACTTTCTCGGTGTAGGTCTTGAAGAAGATCTGGAACAGCCGTTCGCCGAACTGGTTGCGCACCCATTCGTGGAAGGTGCGCGCGCGTGCGACTGGGAAGATTTTTGCGTAGGCGTAGGACAGCAAGCACGCCGCGCTGGTAAATACGCCGAGCTTGAACAGCGCTTCGAACGCCTTGAGCGGGTAGGCGAAGAATTTGCCGTTGTAATAGATGCGCGACAGCCGCGGCCGCGCGATGAAATCATCGGGCAGGATTTCCTGCCACAGCGCCACGACCTCCTTCGACTTGGAGAAGAAGCGGTGGCCGCCGATGTCGAAGAGATAGCCTTTGTAATCGACGGTACGGCTGATGCCGCCGACATAGACCGGGTCGCGCTCGATGACGATGACGGACCGCGCCTCCTTGGTCAGACAATAGGCCGCGGTGAGGCCGGCGGGTCCGGCGCCGATCACGAAGACTTCGGCATCGATTGTCATGTCGCGGCTGGCCATGTCGGCGCCTATGCGGGTCGCTGCGGATCGGCGGCCGGACCGCTCGGCCGGAAGGCGAACAACGCCTGGCCGCCGTAGGAGACGAGTGCGGCGGCAGCGGCGCCGATCAACACGGCCAACTGCGGCAGCGCAGCGAGGATGGTGACGATGAGGAGCGCGAACACCGTGTAGCTCACGGTCTGAGCGGAGAAGGCGACCATGGCGTAGCGCAGCGCCTCGTTGGCAGGGTGGCGACCGCTTCGATCGAAGGTCAGCGCGCGATTGAGCCGCCAGGTCACCAGCGTCGCCGCCGCGAGCGAGACCAGCCGCGCCAGCAGCGGGTGCGGGCTATGGGCAATAATGACGGTGAAAATCGCAAGATCAGTGATCAGCCCAAGCCCGCCGACACCGAGAAAACGGAGCGGCCGCGGCAGATACTCGGCAAACCTGCGAACTGGATCTTGGTCCGCGGCGGTAGGCGGGGGCATTGTGTCGAACCCGACATTGCTGACGTGCATGACGTCTCCCCGGCCGCGGGCGAGTTGCGGAGCCGATACCGGCCGGCCGTTGGCGCGTTACGCCTCGCCCGTGTCATCCGTGGCAGGCTTTTCTTAATGCCGGGCTAGCACGGCCGGTCGAATTCGACGCTCGGCCCGACACCGTTAAAAGAAGCTCAATGCCCTTCTGCGAAACAGCACCCGCCGTGACCGTCGCCGCGCCTGTCCCTCTTGTGCGGGAATGGCAGGGCGGGGTCCGCGAGCCGGCATTCCTGCCTTGCAGGGCGGAGCCGCCCTCCTATATGAGCCAAGGGAAAATTGTCCGAAGCAGCCAGTGGGCAAGTAGTAGATTTGCAGCGATGACCCGCGGCTGTGCTTGGGACGGTTGAGAGTTGTGATAAGGGGGTCGGACTCTAGGGCGCCATTCGGGCCTGCCCGACCTGCCGCAAGAGAGAGGAAGTAAAGACCATGGGCAAGGTCATCGGTATCGATCTCGGGACCACAAATTCCTGCGTCGCCGTTATGGAAGGCAAGACGCCGAAGGTCATCGAGAACGCAGAGGGTATGCGCACCACGCCATCCATCGTCGCATTTACCGACGAGGGTGAGCGGCTGGTCGGCCAGCCGGCAAAACGCCAGGCGGTGACCAATCCGGAGCGCACGATTTTCGCCGTCAAGCGTCTTGTCGGCCGCCGTTACGACGATCCGATGGTGGAAAAGGACAAGAAGCTCGTCCCTTACAAGATTTCGCGCGCCTCGAATGGCGACGCCTGGGTGGAGATCGAGGGTAAGACCTATTCGCCGTCGCAGATTTCCGCGTTCATCCTGCAAAAAATGAAGGAAACGGCGGAGGCCTATCTCGGCGCCAAGGTCGATCAGGCCGTCATTACCGTTCCGGCTTATTTCAATGATGCCCAGCGCCAGGCCACCAAGGATGCCGGCAAGATCGCCGGCCTCGAAGTGCTGCGCATCATCAACGAGCCGACGGCCGCTGCGCTCGCCTACGGGCTCGACAAGACCAAGACCGGCACGATCGCGGTTTACGACCTTGGCGGTGGCACCTTCGATATTTCCGTCCTCGAAATCGGCGACGGCGTGTTCGAGGTGAAATCGACCAACGGCGACACCTTCCTAGGCGGCGAAGATTTCGACATGCGGCTGGTCAACTATCTGGCCGACGAATTTCAAAAGGAACAGGGCATCGATCTGCGCCGCGATAAGCTCGCTTTGCAGCGGCTCAAGGAATCCGCCGAAAAGGCCAAGATCGAGCTGTCGTCGACGACGCAGACGGAGATCAATCTGCCGTTCATTACCGCGGATGCCTCCGGGCCGAAGCATCTCACGATGAAGCTCACCCGCGCCAAGTTCGAAGCGCTGGTCGACGATCTCATTCAGAAGACGATTGAACCGTGCCGGCAGGCGTTGAAGGACGCTGGCCTGTCCGCGGCCGAGATCAACGAGGTGGTTCTTGTCGGCGGCATGACCCGCATGCCGAAGGTCCAGGAAGTGGTGAAGCAGCTGTTCGGCAAGGAGCCGCACAAAGGCGTCAATCCGGACGAAGTCGTGGCCATCGGTGCTGCGATTCAGGCCGGCGTGCTGCAAGGCGACGTCAAGGATGTGCTGCTGCTCGACGTGACGCCGCTGTCGCTCGGTATCGAGACACTGGGCGGCGTGTTCACCCGGTTGATCGACCGCAACACCACGATCCCGACCAAGAAGAGCCAGGTGTTCTCCACGGCCGAGGACGGCCAGACCGCGGTGACGATCCGCGTGTTCCAGGGCGAGCGCGAGATGGCGGCCGACAACAAGATGCTCGGCCAGTTCGATCTGGTCGGCCTGCCGCCGGCGCCGCGTGGTGTGCCGCAAGTCGAAGTCACCTTCGACATCGATGCCAACGGCATCGTCAATGTGTCGGCCAAGGACAAGGGCACCGGCAAGGAGCAGCAGATCCGCATCCAGGCTTCCGGCGGTCTCTCCGAGGGCGACATCCAGAAGATGGTCAAAGATGCCGAGGCTCACGCCGAGGAGGACAAGAAGCGCAAGGCCCAGGTCGAGGCGAAAAATCACGCCGAGTCTCTGGTCCATTCGACCGAGAAGACGCTGGCCGAGCACGGCGGCAAGATCGGCGAGGCCGATCGCCGCGCCATCGAAAACGCCATGGCCGACCTCAAGGAAGCCTTGAAGGGCGACGATGCGGAAGCGATCACGGCCAAGACCAATACATTGGCGCAGGCGTCCATGAAGCTCGGCGAGGCGATGTATAAGCAGGCCGGCGAGCAACAGCCGGGCGGCGATGCCGATGCCGGCGGCGGTGCCGATGCAAAGCAGGAAGACGTCGTCGACGCCGAGTTCACCGAAGTCGACGACGACAAGAAGAACAAAAAGTCCGCTTGATCCAACGAGGCGATATGCCGTCACGGCTCCTCAGAATCGCACCCCCGGAAACGAAACGGGGGTGCATGTTCGTGTGCAAAGATGTTCTTGTGCCGAGTCTTTGGCCGCAACGTCCTGTACAATCGCGAGGTCTTGGACAGTCGCAAGATCTCGGACAACCGGACCTCATCGGGTGAGAGGTGATGGCCAAGCGCTGCTACTACGAATCTCTGTCGATCGAACGCACGGCGACCGACGTCGACATCAAGGCCGCTTTCCGCAAGCAGGCGATGGTCTGCCATCCCGATCGCAATCCCGGCGACAAGGATGCCGAGCATCGTTTCAAGGAAATCAACGAGGCCTATGAGGTCTTAAAGGACCCGGACAAACGTGCGGCCTATGACCGCTTCGGCCACGCCGCCTTCGAGCAGGGCACGGGCAGTGCGGCGGGCTTCGGCGCCGATTTCGGTACGACATTCTCCGATTTGTTCGAAGGCATTTTCGGCATGTCGGGCGGCGGCCGGGGCCGCGGCACCGGCCGCGAGCGCGGCGCCGATCTGCGCTACAATATGGAAATCGCGTTGCAGGAAGCCTACGCGGGCAAGAATGCGCAAATCCGCATTCCGACCTCGGTCACCTGCGAAGCCTGTTCCGGCTCCGGCGCCAAAGCCGGCACCAAGCCGAAGACCTGTCCGATGTGCGGCGGCCAGGGCCGCGTCCGCCACGCCCAGGGATTTTTCACGCTCGAGCGCACCTGCCCGAATTGCCAGGGCCGCGGTCAGTCGATCGACAGCCCCTGCGCGTCATGCGCGGGCTCCGGCCGGGTCACCCGGGAGCGGACTTTGGCGGTGAATATTCCGCCCGGCGTCGAGGATGGTACCCGCATCCGGCTCGCCGGCGAGGGTGAGGCCGGCGTACGCGGCGGGCCGCCGGGCGACCTCTATATCTTCCTGTCGATCGCCGCGCATCCGTTCTTCCAGCGCGAGGGCGCCGATCTGCATTGCCGCGTTCCGGTGTCCATGGTGACGGCTGCGTTGGGCGGGGAATGCGAAGTGCCGACGATCGACGGCGGCAAGACCAAGGTGAAGGTCCTGGAGGGAACGCAATCCGGTCGCCGGTTCCGCCTGCTGGGCAAGGGCATGCCGGTTTTGCGCGCGCGGCAGTCGGGCGACATGTATGTCCAGGTCATGGTCGAGACGCCGCAGAAATTGACCAAGAAGCAGCGTGAATTATTGGCCGAGTTCGACCGTCTGTCGTCAGTCGAGACGCATCCGGAATCCGCGGGCTTTCTCGGCAAGGTCAAGGAGTTCCTCGACGGCTTGGGCGGTCGTACGGGGTCGGTCTGAAACCGATCTGGCCTTTGTCGCCGCAATGTTTTAAAAGCGGCAAGATCTTGTCATAAAAAGACTTTGTCCCGTGGATGTCATGTCGCTTCCGGCCCTGCAAAAATTCGAACAGAAAATCGAGCGACAGTTACGTTTCCTGGAGTTCCGCAAGAACATGATCGAGCGCAAGATCGGGCGCCAGATCCGGCTCTTCGAACAAAAACGCGACGGCATCGGCAAGAAAATCGAGCAGCAGGTCAAGCAGTTCGAGCTGAAGAAAGGCATCCGGCTCGACGACGAAGTGCGCTTCATCCGCTCTTGGTTCGAACGCCCGCTGTCGATTGGCGCGGTGACTCCGTCGGGCAAGATTCTCGCCCGCACCATGGCGAGTTATGTCGATCCGAACTCGACCGGACCGGTGGTCGAATTGGGCCCGGGGACCGGGCCGGTGACGGAAGCCCTGGTCGCCAACGGCGTCGACCCGTCCCGGTTGGTGCTGGTGGAGTTCAATCCCGGCTTTTGCCGCATCCTGCGCGCGCGTTATCCCGAGGCCACGCTGGTGCAGGGCGACGCCTATAGTATGCGCCGGCTGCTCCAAACGCTGTTGCTGGAACCGGCGGCCGCGGTCGTCTCCGGGCTGCCGCTGGTCACCAAGCCGATCAAAATGCGCTTGCGGCTGTTACGCGATGCATTCGATCTGATGCTGCCCGGCGCGCCCTTCGTGCAGTTCACGTATTCGGTCGCGTCGCCGCTGCCGAAGCGGCTCGGCGGCTTTTCCGCGGAAGCCTCCGAACGCATCTGGATGAATATTCCTCCGGCGCGCGTGTGGGTGTATCGGAGGACCTGACGGTCTTCTTCCACCCGCATTCGAAAAATGGCTGTTCCGAAAATCCTGGTCATTCCCGGCTCGCTGCGCACCGGCTCGCAGAATGCCCGGCTGGCGGCGCTCGCCGCCAAGGAGCTCGCGCTCGCCGAGGCCGAGGTGACGCGGATTTCGCTCGAAGACTATGCCCTGCCGCTGTTCGACGCCGACCTCGTGGCCGGCTCCGGCCCGCCACAGGCGGCGGCGCAGCTCAAGCGCATGCTCATCGCGCACCAGGGCGTGTTCATCACCAGCCCCGAATATAGCGCATCGGTATCGCCGCTCCTCAAAAACACCATCGACTGGATTTCGCGGGTGCGCGAGCCGGGCGAGCCGGCTTACGCAGCGTTCAAAGGCCGGGTCTTTGCGATCGGCTCGGCGGCGAGCGGTTCGGGCGGCGGCATACGGTCGCTGATGGCGCTGCGGCAGATTTTGGAGCTCGGCTGCGGCGCTTTGGTCATTCCCGAACAAGTGTCGGTGCCGCGCGCCGAGCAGGCCTTCGACGACCGCGACAATCTCAAGGACGAAGCGCAGGCCTTGGCGCTTAAGGCCGCCATGCGCAGGCTGGTCGAATTGGCGAGCGTGATGGGGTAGTGCATTCTGCGAACGGATCATGCGCCGACAATGGACCAAGCCATGCTGCAACCTCGCGACCGCCTGATCGTCGCGCTCGATGTGTCTTCCGTTGAAGCGGCGGAGGCCATGGTGGGCCGCCTCGGCGATACGGTGTCGTTCTACAAGATCGGCTATCAGCTCGGCTTTGCGGGCGGCATCGGATTCTCGCAAAAGCTGATCGACGCCGGCAAGCAGGTCTTCGTCGATCTCAAACTGCATGACATCGGCAATACCGTCGCGCAGGGCGTCAAAAGCGTGGCGCGGCTCGGTGCCACCTTCCTCACCGTGCATGCTTATCCACAGACCATGAAGGCCGCGGTCGAGGCGCGCGAGAACGGTTTGCGCATCCTCGCCGTCACGGTGCTCACCTCGTCCGACGATGCCGATCTGGCCGCGGCCGGCTATGCCTTTCCGGTGGCTGAACTGGTCGCCCGGCGCGCCGCGCAGGCGCGCGATCTCGGCGTCGACGGCTTGGTCTGTTCACCCGAAGAGGCCGCCAGCCTGCGCCGGCTTGTCGGGCCTGACATGGCCTTGGTGACGCCCGGCATCCGGCCCCCCGGCAGCGTCAAGGACGAGCAAAAGCGAATCGCGACCCCGACCGCCGCGATCTTAGCCGGCGCCGATTACCTCGTGGTCGGCCGGCCGATTGTTGCCGCCGCCGATCCGAAGGCCGCGGCTGCGGCGATCATTGAGGAGATCGGCACGGCAGCGAAGCAAAGCAATTGAAGGAAGCACGTCATGGCCAAGGGTTATTGGATCGGACGCGTCGACGTTCACGATGAAGACGGCTACAAGCCCTATGCCGTCGCCAATCCGGCGATCTTCCGCAAATACGGCGGCCGGTTTGTCATCCGCGGCGGCACGTTCGAATGCACGGAAGGCGCCAGCCGATCGCGAAACGTCGTCATCGAATTCCCGGATTACGCCACAGCGCTCGCTTGCTATCGATCGCCGGAATACCAAGAGAACATGAAGATACGGCATAAGCACGCCATCACGGATATGATTATCGTCGAAGGCTATGACGGGCCGCAGCCGTAATTGCTGCTTTGGAGGCTGAGGCGATGGCCAAGGGCTATTGGCTTCCGCAGATCGATGTGAGCAATCCGGAAGGCTACAAGGCCTACATGGCGGCAACGCCGCCGGCGCACGAGAAATACCATGGTGTCGCGCTGGTGCGCGGCGGCAAAAGCGAAGTGGTCGAGGGCCATGTCCGCGCCCGCTGCGTGCTCCGCGAATTCCCCGATTATGGAGCGGCGCTCGCCTGTTATCGCTCCGACGAATATCAGAAGGCGCGGCCGCTGCGGCTCGCCAACGCGGCCTGCGATTTCGTCGTCGCCGAGGGCTATGACGGCCCGCAGCCGCCGGTTTCGACTTCGCCGCCCGCGGCGGCGAACAAAGGCTATTGGATAGGCCATGTCGATGTGGCGGAGCCGGAAGGCTATAAAGCCTATGTTGCCGCCAATCAGGCGCCGTTCGGTTATTTCGGGGCGCGCTTTCTGGTCCGCGCCGGCCAGCGTGAAGTGACCGAAGGCAAGGTCCGCGCCCGCACCGTGGTGCTGGAATTTCCGAGCTACGACGCGGCGCTCGCCTGCTACCGTTCGCCCAGCTATCAGGCCGCCAAGAAACTCCGCGACGGCGTAGCCGAGGCCGATCTGGTCATCGTCGAGGGCCATGGCGGCGCGCGTTTCTAGCGACTTCCGCTCGCCATAGTCCGGGCAGGGGTGAAAGTTGCTGGCCCTCCGCCGCCCCGCTATACCCGCCTCGACCGGAGAGGCAAGCCGATGGCCGCGGCAAATTCCGACATGCGTATCGTGATCGCCGGCGCCGGTGGGCGCATGGGGCGCGCGCTGATCCACGCCGTCGCCGCCACCAAGGGTCTGGTGCTGGCCGGCGCGGTCGACGCTGCCGGCTCGGCGGTGATGGGCCGCGACTCTGGCGAGCTTTCAGGCCTTGGCCCAAACGGCATCAAGGTCACAAGCGACGTCGCGCCGCTGTTACAACAGGCCGACGGCCTGATCGAATTCACCATCCCCGCCGCCACTCTGGCCTTTGCCGAACTGACCGCCTCGGCCGGCATCGTCCATGTCATCGGCACCACCGGCCACTCGGCCGAAGAGGAAGCGGTCATTGCGCAAGCGGCCAAGCGCGCCATCATCGTGAAATCCGGCAATATGAGTCTCGGCGTCAATCTGCTCGCGGCGCTGACCAAGCGCGTGGCGGCGACGCTGAACGAGGATTTCGACATCGAGATCGTCGAAATGCACCACAACAAGAAGATCGATGCGCCGTCCGGCACCGCCTTGATGCTCGGCCGCGCGGCGGCGGCCGGCCGCGGCGTCGATCTCGCGCAACATTCGGTGCGCGGCCGCGACGGCATGACCGGCGCGCGGCAGGCGGGCGACATCGGGTTCGCTTCGCTGCGCGGCGGCAGCGTGGTCGGCGATCATACGGTGATCTTCGCCGGCCCGGCCGAGCGGCTGGAACTGACGCACCGCGCCGAGGACCGCATGATCTTCGCCCGCGGCGCGCTGCACGCAGCACTGTGGGCGCGCGGCAAAAAGCCCGGGCTCTATGCGATGGCGGACGTGTTGGGGCTGAAGGATGTTTAAGTCTCGTCACCCCCGGGCTTGACCCGGGCGTCCATGCTGAGCCGCTGGGTGTTCGACGCTGCCGCATGGATTGCCGGGTCAAGCCCGGCAATGACGAAAGGAGAAGGGATGAGGAAATGGGTAACCGTACTCTCGTGCTCGTGCGTCACGGCCAGAGCGAGTGGAATCTGAAAAACCTGTTTACCGGCTGGCGCGACGTCGATCTCACCGAGGTCGGTGTCACCGAAGCGCGCAGCGCGGGCAAGAAGCTCAAAGCCCAGGGCCTGCATTTTGATTTGGCTTTCACCTCCGCGCTCAAACGCGCGCAGCGCACGCTCGACCTCATGCTCGAGGAGATGGGGCAGCCGGGCATTCCGGTGGTCAAGAATCTGGCGCTCAACGAACGCGACTATGGCGATCTCTCGGGCCTCAACAAAGACGACGCACGCGCCAAATGGGGCGCCGAGCAGGTACACATCTGGCGGCGTTCCTATGACATCGCGCCGCCCGGCGGCGAAAGTCTCAAAGACACCGCCGCGCGCGTCTTGCCCTATTACATCCAGGAAATTTTGCCGCGGGTGCTCGGCGGCGCCAATGTGCTGGTCGCGGCGCACGGCAATTCGCTGCGCGCGCTGGTGATGGTGCTGGAGAAATTATCGCCGCAGGAAATCCTGGCGCGCGAGATCGGCACCGGCGTGCCGCTGATCTACCGGCTCAACGCCGATTCGACGGTGGCCGAGAAGCAGGATTTGGCGGCGTAGCCGTCATTGCGTGCGGAGCGAAGCAATCCAGCTCGGCGCGGCGGAGCTGGATTGCTTCGTCGCTGCGCTTCTCGCAATGACGAAGTCCGAAATCGCTACCCGCCGCCAACCTGCCCCGCTTCCCACCCCAGCATCGCGCGTTTGCGGGTGATGCCCCAATGATAGCCGGTCAGTTCGCCGGACTTGCCGACGACGCGATGGCAGGGCACGACGAAACAGATCGGATTCTTGCCGACGGCGGCGCCGACTGCGCGCGCGGCGGCGGGCGTGCAGACTTTGCCGGCAACGTCCGAATAGGTCGTCAGCCGTCCCATCGGGATTTTTAAGAGCGTCTCCCAGACCCGGACTTCCCAGTCGGTGCCGATCAAAACGACGCGCAGCGGCTGTTCGGCGCGCCATTGCGTGGAATCGAAAATGCGCCGGGCGAGCGGTGCCGTGGCGGCCGCGTCCTCGACATAGCCGGCCTTCGGCCAGCGGCCCTTCATGTCGGCGAGCGCCGCCCGCTCCTTGCCGGTGTCCGCCAAGGCAAGGCCGGCAAGGCCGCGGTCTGTCGCCATGACGATGGCGCTGCCGAACGGCGACGGATGAATACCGAAACGGATGGTGAGCCCTTCGCCGCCCGATTTCCATTCGCCGGGCGACATCGCCTCGTGTGTCACGAACAGATCGTGCAAGCGGCCGGGACCCGACAGGCCCACTTCGTAAGTGGCGTCGAGCACGCTTGCCGAGTCGCGCAGCAATTGCCGCGCGCCGTCGAGCGTCAGCGCCTGCAGAAACGCCTTCGGCGTCAGCCCGGCCCAGCGCCGGAACAGATGATGCAGCTCGGTCGGGGTGACGCCTGCGGCCTCGGCGATATCCTCGATCTCGGGCTGCTCGCGCCAGTGACCGCGGATATGGCCTATGGCGCGGCGCACCACGTCGTAATCGGCGGCGGCTTCGTTCAACGAGGTCGAATCGGCAATGCGATCGGGCGACAGCATGGCGGTCTCCATCTTGTCCTCCCGATCTAAGCCTCGGGTTTAAGCCAAACCACCCGTTTTCTGTAACGGCGGATAGCGAAGAGCGCCCCTATTCGCCAACTGCCACGTTCCGCGTGGGTCCGCGCCGGGCCTCGCCCAGCGCGCTCGACAGTGCACGGGCAAAGCTCGCCTTTTCGTTGGGGCCGAGGAACGCGGCGATCGGCAGCCGGCGGCCGTGGGAGACCAGGAACAGCCGTTCGATGCCGAATTCCTCGTGCACGATGCGCTCGAGCTTCACCCACAGCGGATTGAGCGTCCATTCCCGGACCCGGCCGCGATGGCTGACTTGGCGCAGCGTCAGCTCCACGGCGGTGACCGTCACCTCCTCATAGGCGCCCGCTGAGCGGTAATTGGCGCGGAACGCCAGGTAGATGAGCAGCACGTCGAGCCCGAAGAAACCGAAGATCGGCCAGGCGCCCATGAGAACGAAGATCATGCCGCAGACGAAGCTTAAGGCCCCGATGCAAAGCATGAAGATCAGAAAGCCGCGCGGACTAAGCGAGCGGTGCGGCGTGATCCTCGCCGAAAAGATTTTGGCGTCGGCCGAAGTAGCATGGGCCGAGACGCGGTTGCCGCTGTTGTCGTGATCCATGGCGCTCATTATACAAAGTCGCTCATTATACGAAAAACATGGCGCGAAAATCCATCAAGCTTGCCGTGAAAGCCGCCCGCAAGGGCAACGCGGTGCGTGTCAAGCCCGGCAAGGCGCGCGGCGCAGCCGAGGCCAAGGCGGCAGCCGCCGCGTTGCCGCAATGGACAAAGCCCGAGATCGAGGAAGCGTTCCGCCGCTTCGCCGCCGCCAATCCCAATCCGCGCACCGAATTGCAGTACACCAATCCGTTCACGCTGTTGGTCGCCGTGGTGCTCTCGGCGCAGGCGACCGACACAGGCGTCAACAAGGCGACGCCGGCTTTGTTCAAGCTCGCCGATACGCCGGAAAAAATGGTCAAGCTCGGCGAAGCAAAAGTGCGCGACCTGATCAAGACCATCGGGCTTTTTCGCACCAAGGCGAAGAACGTGGTGGCGCTGTCGGAGCAGCTCGTCGAGCGCCACGGCGGCAAGGTCCCTCAAGATCGCGAAGCGCTCGAAGCCTTGCCCGGCGTCGGCCGCAAGACCGCCAATGTGGTGCTCAATGTCGCCTTCGGCGAGCCGACCATCGCGGTCGACACCCACATCTTCCGCATCGGCAACCGCACCGGCCTTGCCGTCGGCAAGACGCCGCTCGACGTCGAATTAAAGCTCTTGGAAGTGGTGCCGAAGAAATATCTGCTGCACGCCCACCACTGGCTCATCCTGCACGGCCGTTACACCTGCGTGGCGCGCCGGCCGCTGTGCGAGAAGTGCATCATCGCGGATTTGTGCAAGTGGCCGGGGAAGACCGTGTTATCCGCCCCCGCACGAAGTGCGGGGGAGGGGAACCGCGCGTAGCGCGGTGGAGGGGGCGTGCGGCAGAGAAGAAATCAACGCGCCCCATACACTCCGTCATGGCCGGACTTGTTCCGGCCATCTACGTCTTTAAGTATTGTTGCCGCTACTCGAATCCAAGCGCGATGTCTTCAAGCGGAATACCTGCGACCTTCGCAGTCCAGCTTTCACCGGCGCCCACCGGCATGGCGAGCGTCAGCGTTCCCGTTGAAATAATCTCGCCCGCGCGCAGGGCTGAGTTATGCGAGTCCTTCGCCAGCATTTCGACCAGACTGCGCAGCGCCAACAGCGGGCTATCGAGCACCAGCGCGCCGCTGCCGCCCTGGCTCAGTGTGCCGTTGCAATAAAGTTCGACCGTAAAACTGGCGAGTTCGCGCTGCCACTCCGTCTTGCGCGGCGCGATGGCGTGACGCGCGCCAATCAGCAAGGCGCCATGGACGCAATGGGCGGCGACTGCGTCCGGCGCGGCGAATTTCCAGCCGGGATAAATCGACTGCACAATCTCAAAGCCGAACGCGACCCAATCGATGCAATCGAGCAACGCGGCTTCGCTCATGCCAGGGGAGGGCGCTACTTTCAGACCGAAGATGATTTCCGGCTCGATGCGCGGCGCGACGAAATCCTCGATGCGTAGCGCTTGGGCGGAAGCGAGTTCGTGCGTGGTGCGGTCGGTGATGTGGCCCCAGATCGGCGACTGGACGCCGTAGACTTTCCACATTTCGCGGTTGGTGAAGCCGATCTTGCGGCCGGTGATGGTTTCGCCGCGGGCCTCGAAGGCCGAGCGCAGCAGCGCCGTGACGCGATAGGCCTGGGCGAGCGTCAATCCGCCGGGCCGGCCAGAGAATGTGGGAATTTGATAATGGCCGGCCAACGCCGCGCCAACCTCGTCGGCGACGGTCTTGGCATCAAACGCTTCGGCGGGTGCGGCCATGGACGGACCTTATCCAAAATCTTGAGGCGGCGCGAACGGGGCGGGTCCATCCAGGCGGGTCCCCATAACGGATATTTTTAGTGACGCATCTTGACGTATGTCCCAATCCATAATACATATCCATAATCTCGCCCATCGAAGGGTCGTCGACCGGTGACAGCCGAGCGATGGGGCGAGTGCGGTTCCTGCGGGCGGGGCTTGTAACCCCGCTCCCGGGCGGTCCGGGCATCGCTTCGGCCGGCATTACGACCGGTCCGCGAGG